>Ga0123353_10000739_pt1 | contig 39682 bp, 26 predicted proteins | sample TergutLab28metaG_3_FD_92763 | JGI IMG/M metagenome (GOLD analysis project Ga0123353, IMG submission 92763) | Labiotermes labralis P3 segment gut microbial communities from Petit-Saut dam, French Guiana - Lab288 P3 | ecosystem: Host-associated > Arthropoda: Insects > Digestive system > Gut ... | reverse complement strand
CAATCCTCATCGGTCGTGACGCGCGCACTTCCGGTACTTTCTTAAACCAAATTGTGTGCAATACGTTGCAAAATATGGGAGTGGATGTGATTGATGTGGGGCTTTCCACTACGCCCACTGTTGAGATGGCTGTGGTGAAAAATGGTGCTGATGGCGGGATTATCCTCACCGCCAGCCACAACCCAATGGAATGGAATGCGATGAAGTTGCTTAATGAAAAAGGAGAGTTTATCTCTGCGAAAGAGGGAAAACGACTATTGGAAATTGCTGAAAAAGAAGAGTTTGTTTCTGTTTCTGTAGAACAACACGGAAATTATACGCAATATGAACACGCCATTGAAGATCATATCAACGAGATTTTAAAATTGGATTTTGTGGATGTAGATGCCATACAGAAAGCCGATTTTTCCGTTGTTTTCGATGCGGTTAACTCCACCGGCGGTATTGCTATCCCGTTGTTATTAGAAAAATTAGGCATTACAAAGTACAAAGCCTTATATAGCGAACCTACCGGAATTTTTCCTCACAACCCCGAACCACTGCCCGAACATCTGCACGAAATCTCAGCCGTAATGAGAGGAGAAAGAGCAGAACCCTGCTCCTCATCACTCGTCACTCGTCACTCGTCACTCTATGATGTTGGTTTTGTTGTAGATCCTGATGTGGACCGGTTAGCCATCGTGATGGAAAACGGCGAAATGTTCGGCGAGGAATACACCTTAGTTGCGGTTGCCGATTACGTACTGCAATACAAAAAAGGGAACACCGTTTCCAATCTTTCTTCAACAAGAGCTTTGCGCGATGTAAGTGAAAAACATGGCGTTTTGTATTCTGCTTCCGCTGTTGGCGAGGTAAATGTGGTGGAAAAAATGAAAGAAACAAACGCCGTTATTGGAGGCGAGGGCAACGGAGGCGTTATATTGCCCGACCTGCATTACGGACGCGACGCATTGGCAGGTATCGCGCTCTTTTTATCGTTCATGGCTAAATCGAAACTAAAATGTTCTGAGGTAAGGGCATCATATCCCAATTATGTGATTTCAAAAAACAAAATTGAACTTACAAAAGATATGAATGTTCAGGAAATATTACAAAAAGTAGCAACCAAATTTGCATCCCTTAATCCCAATACTATAGACGGTATTAAGATTGAATTTGAGCAGGGCTGGGTACACCTCCGCCCCTCCAACACCGAGCCGATTATCCGTATTTACGCGGAAGCAACCTGTGCGGAAGGGGCGGAAAAATTGGTAAATGAGGTAACATTAAGTGCTTTCCAATAAGATAAAACTTAATGGATTAGCTTTTTATATTCGGCAACTCTAATCCAATCCCTTTCTTCTTATCAACACCCTTAAGCACAAACCCGAAAATTAGCGCTGCTATACCAAGACAAGCAAATACCAACATAGGGTTAGTATAATTGTAGGAGGTGGCAGCAATTTCCGGCGTCATGGTGCCTTCTTTTAACGCTAGCGCAATATCGGGATTAGAAGCGTCTAAAACCTTACCTATTAGCAACGGGAAAAGCCACAAACCGATATTTTGAATCCAAAAGATCAAAGCGTATGCCGAACCTATAACTTTACTATCTACCAGTTTAGGCACACTGGGCCACAGGGAAGCCGGTACTAACGAGAAGGAAGAGCCAAGTACAAGAATGGTAATGTAGGCAACAACCACACCTCCAACTTCGCTTCCTTTAAACATCGGCAACACAAATGCAAAAGTTAAATGACACACTATCAATAAGATTGAACCGAGCATGAGCATGGATGCTGCTTTACCTTTGGTATCTACATACTTGCCGAGAATGGGTGTGATACCCACCGCCAATAATGGAAATACTGCAAAAATGGTTTCTGCCGACTGACGCATATAACCCATGATACAAAACGTTACTAAAAAAACTACAGCAGTGGTTAATAAAGTTATCTTCATTCTTTTTTTACAGAAATTACTTATAAATGCTGTTGCAGCTGCAATCAACATAATAATGTATTGAATGATGACAACCGGAGCAATAGTATGTGCCGGATTGTCGGAATTCCAGAAAGAATCTGTCGGCACTTCGGTAAAAGTCAGGTTGCATTGAAGCATATTTACAGCAAATTTCTGGAATGGGAAAATTGCAGAATAGTAGAGCACACAGAGCAGCGCCACAAGCCAAAATCCGGTACTGGAAAAGATTTTTCCAAGATCGCGTATTTGAAATGGATCATCTTTTTCTTCCGCTTCGCCGGTTTGTGCATCTAATTTTTTATCCATAAAGAAATAGACAATAAACATTATGAGAGCAATCATTAAAAGAATTACTCCAAATGCTACAGAACGGGAAACATCAATATTTCCTCCAAGTTTTGCAAACACAGGTGAGAAGATCATACAGGTGGCAACACCCAGTCGCGCTAATGCCATTTCAGATCCCATAGCCAGCGCCATCTCTTTGCCTCTAAACCATTTCACAATTCCGCGAGAAACGGTAATCCCCGCCATTTCCACGCCACAACCGAAGATCATAAACCCAACCGATGCAAATTTGGCAGATGCCGGCATTTCGCGATAAAATGGGGAGATCCCAAGTTCATCAAACCCCGGAATATAATTTAAATTTAGTGTAAACCAATTCTCTAATCCACTGCCTATAAACGTTTTTGTTACGGCATACCAATTTATTGCCGCGCCTATGAGCATGACCAATCCGGACAAAATTGCCGTAAAACGTACGCCCATTTTATCCAAAATAATTCCTGCGAAAATAAGGAAGAAAATAAAAACATTTAAGAATGTTTCGGAACCCTGCATGGTACCGAAAGCGGTTGAATCCCAACCTCGGGTGGATTGCATCAGGTCTTTAATTGGTGAAAGTATATCCATAAAGATATACGAGCAAAACATGGCAAATGCCAAAAATACCAATGCGGTCCAGCGAATCGCCGGAACGTCTTTCATTAATTTTGTAATTTTTTCAGACATAAAATTTTTATTAAGTGTTAATATAATGTTGTTATTTGTATTCTAACGCTTTATAGTATTGATAATCATCAAATTTCTTTTTAACTTGCGAAATTATATATTCCGGAGACCACCGGATTAGATCGTAATAACTAAATCTACAAAAAGTCATAAAATTTAAAAGATCATCGTCCACCAAACCGGTAAGAGCGCTTACTAAATCTCGATTGTACTTTAAAGGTAAATTATCTGCTTCTTCTTTATTATCAATTAATTCGCTATATAAACGTTCTAATTTTTTCTTTTTACTGTATTTATCATACAAATAAGATATTGGACTTGAAAATCCTTTTGGCAATACATTTAACACATTCACACCATACTCTGATGAATAGTCTGCATTAACTCTATCTTCCTGAGTAAGCGAGGTTCCTTCTATGGTTTTATTAATATCTTTTAAATGAACATTAACAAAATCCTTTTTAAATTTCTCATACGTAGGGGGTAAAGCATAGATAATCACCTCTTTTAAGGCAATAGTCTTAAAAAAAATAGCAATATCTAATGTTTTATTATCAATAATATTTTGTGTAATAACCGATATATTTTGTTTATAAATTGGTTTCGATACAATAAGAGAATCTCCTTTGGCTACTAAAATATTAAAAAATCCATCTTTATCTGTAAAACTATACTGTTTTGTGTTAAAATTATAGATATTTGCATTGCTTATTGGAAAAAAAGTAACTCCATCAAACACACTACCTTTTAATAAAATACGGTGCTGTGCATGAGAAAAAAAAGGGAAAATAAGAAAGATGAAGAACCATTTTTTCATAGGTCGCAAAACTAACAAATTACTGAACATATTTTTTTTATATTTATAAAAAATGAAAAAAAATAAATTTTAATACAATATATATATACCGATGTTAATGTTGTTGATAAATTTTTATGTGTTATTTTTGAGATTATTATAAATGAAAAAAATAAAAATTATTGTTGAAATCATATTAAAAAAATCTGTTTTTTTGTGGATATTTTTTTTTGATAAAATTATCAACCGTATAATAGATTTTAATTAACAAATTATAAACAAGATATGAATAGTGATTTACAATTTTTAAAGACAAGAGCAAATTTTATTCGTTTTTCTTATATTGAAGAGATGGAAAAGCATTTATTGGCTTTTGAAAGCAAATTATCTTCTAAAAATATTAAGGTAAGATGGATCAGCGGAGAATTAGAGTTAGTGGATTTTATTAGCAAAACCATGCCAAAAAATAATTATAATAAAGTGTGTTTTGATATTCCTAATATTTCGGACAGTTATTTTGATAAGAAAAACATCATTAAAAAAATAAGTATTGATTCTTTTGAAAAAAATAACGATACTGCGGAACATCTTGTCATTCAAGCCAATTTTGGAATTGTAGAAAGCGGCTCTGTTGTTTTTATGAATAAATTGAGTAAAAACTGTTTCAATAACTTAGAGAAAATATTTATCATATTAAATATTAATGATTTGGTTGTAAAACAAAACGATTTTGAAATTTTAACATACCTTCAAAAACAGATAGACAAGTCGTTCTGTATAGAAGATATTAAAATAATTTCCGCCCCCCCTTCCAAAATTATCACGAAGAAATTTCAAATGTCGAATGAAGAAAACTATACATCGGAAAAAATTGAAGTATATGTTTTATTATATGATAATGAGATTACTGAGATGCTGGAAGATAACGTATTAAGAGAAACTCTCTATTGTATTAATTGTGGAAAATGTAAAGAGGTTTGCCCTGTTTACCAACAAACAAAAGAGTTTTCACCCATAGATTTGGTTAAATATCACTGTAAAGATGAGAACAAAAGAGCGGTAAAGTTATTTGAAAACACAACGCTTTGTGGAAATTGTAATGAAGTTTGTCCGGTGCAGATCAACTTTACCCAGCTTCTTATCAGTCAAATGCAATATTTTTCAAAACGAAACAATAATCATGAAAAAAATTTAGATCTTTTCAAAGTTTTTACTAAACGCCATAAAATGAATAAACTAAATTCAAAATTTAGACGCTACTTTTTTGTAAGAAAATATTATGGCAAAAATAAAAAGTTAACAAACTATCTTTCAAATTGTAAGGAAGACTTTTTTAATATAACTTGGCGGTTAATTTCTCCCTGACCTTGTTAGATTCTTTGGCTAAATCTCATTTAGCCCCAATATTTTAGATTTATTCATATTGAATTTATGATACTTTTGCATTGCCATTTCAAACCAATTCTTTATGAAACAAATTCTACTTTTTCTTACTATTATATTTGCTACAAACAGCCTTTTACAAGCCCAAAACCGCATAATAGCCCGCGGTGCAGAACCCGGCGAACTCTACTTAACAGGATTGTGGTATGGTATTGGTGCTCCCTGGGGGTATCCTTTTTATGACACCGTACGTATGGCGATTTATAGAATGACAGAAAACGGCAAAAAACTAACCGTTCAATATGATGCCGGCTATCTTTCCGATAACCCCGAATATATAGTAATTCCAGACTATATCATTGCCGACGCTACTCCCGGAGCACTTTATAACAAACAAATATATTTCAAAAACAGCTCCTCACATACCGCGCTTTGGATAAGTTTCGATTATGGGGAAAATTGGATGTTGAGACAAGATAATATAGGCTCCGTTAATTTTTTTTCGGCAAATTATGAAGGAATGATTTATCGAAGCGGTCCACTTAAAAGTACTGATTATGGTACAACTTTTTTTAATGTTGAAGGTGGTATTGGATCACAAGGCGAATTTGGATGGGAAGAAAAAGAAATTTTTGCAGTGGGTGCTTACAATAGCTATGACGGAGTATTATATCATACATACGATTTATATAAATCATACATTGAAATACCTATAGACAGCCTATTTATATTTGGTCAAATCAGCGGAATTTTTCCCGACGTTTACCGTGGCGGGTTACCGGGCGAGGTTTATATTAGTTCATGGTTTCCCGATTGGACTTATAAAGTATCTTTTAGCGCAGATACAGGCTACACTTTTCGCCATGCTTTTATCAGCGAAACTTATGACCCTTATAATTCTTATTTATCTATGCCTTTCTTTATGTCGGATAGAGAACCGGGTGTTTTTTATATCATCAGAACTTGTTATGTGGATGATACTAATCCTTTGGGTTGGCATAGAAAAGTTTGTATAGAGTATTACAGAGATTACGGAGAGATATTGGAAGCTACTTTTTGTCATGACATTACAAAAAATTATGAATATGAGGATGTAATATGCGCGCATGATACATATTTAGATTCACATGTTTATCTTAATTCAATTCAGCTACAATGGTCTAACTCAGCAGAGAGTTCAGATATCAGCGGTTATCATGTTTACAGAAACAATTCTCGTATAACAAGTGTGCTGCTTACTGATACCCTATATTTAGATGAAAATCTACTTAATGGCAATTACGAATATTATGTACGTTCCTATTACAAAATTGGTTGTGTGTCGGATAGTTCAAATCATGTATCAGAAATTGTTAATGTTAAAGAAGATTGTGAGCTTGTAAACGATTTGATTTCAGAGAAAATTAATGATAATAATATTCTTCTTAGTTGGTCGGAACCCGAAAGCGATTTGCAAATAGAGGGTTACCGCATTTACCGAAATAATACAATACTAACCAATGAATTTGTCTTAGCTCTAACTTATTTAGATGAGAATTTACCTAACGGAACTTATAATTATTATGTGATAACACATTATACAAATAGTTGTATATCGGATAGTTCAAATCATGTAATAGAGACGATTGAACTTGGAATAAATGAGTTTTTTGATGAAATAACGGTTTATCCGAATCCCACAACGGGAACGTTACAAGTGACGAGTGACGAGTTACAAGTGACGAGTGTTGAAATTTTTGATGTTTATGGAAGAAAACTAATTAATTTTCAATTCTCAATTCTCAATTCTCAATTAAAAATTGATATTTCTCATTTGCAAGCAGGAATTTATTTTGCAAAAATAACCACTGAAAGGGGAATTACAATCAGCAAGATAGCCAAATATTAATCATTAACAATTAACCATTTAAAAACATTGCTTATGAAAAAAGTATTTACAATTTTATTTTTTGTAACAGCATTTATTTTTAATTCTAATGCACAACAATGGGTAAGCTTTTCACGAAACGAACCAAGTGTACCCAATCTAAATCTGTTAACTTCTAATACCCAAACAGTAAGTTTTGATCTAACTATTCCAGGTATTTATAAATTAGATACTCTTGCTAACAGTTCTGCTTTTACACGTTTAATTTTACCGGGTAGTGTTACTATTAATTCGGCAGGCGCACCGGAAATTCCTGTATTGTTGTACAATATTGCAATACCTGAATGTTCAGGAGTAAATATTACGTACAACATTATTTCACAACAAAATATGCCCTCTTGCCTTCTATATCCTGTACCGCAAATGGTAGTTGAAGTAAATCCGGATGGTTTTGAGGAAGCTGTGGAACAATTTACTTTTGACCCTACCGCTTATGCACTACCACGTTCCGGCAATGAACCTGTGGCTGCTATTTATTCCTCCGGTACATTTCGTGCACAACGTTATGTAGAAGTTATGATTTGCCCTGTTGTGTATTGTCCTGTTACTCAACAATTATCAGTAATAGACGAAATAGAAATAACGTTGACTTTTATCAACCCAAAAGGAGTATTACGGCAAAATGTGGGTATCTTTAATAAAGTAGCTACGAATGCTTTTATCAATTATGAAGATGATGGAATAAGTGCTGCTATCAACGACAAGGCATTTGAAAAAACAGGCTTTACACAAGGCAATGTGCAATATAAAAAGATAAACACTCCTACGGATGTGCTCAATATTACTGCTGATTATCTGATTATCTGTGCCAATGCCTTTTATCCATCCGGTGGAATACCTCATAGCGAAGTTTTACGACTTGCCAACCACCGCGCTTTTTATAACGGCTTTGATGTGATGATACTAAATGTGGAAGATATTCTTTCTGATGCAGTAGGGTTTTATTATGAAGAACAAGATAGTGTTCCTCCCCATCTACATAAAAAAGAGCAACGCATGCGTACGTGTATTCGTACTATTTATGAAACCGGCATTGCCCATCACACTGGAGATGGTAAACTTGGTTATGTATTGCTAATAGGAGATTGTCTTGCGAACAATACAGGGATGCCCACTTCGTATGATCATGATGTGACAGGACCAAATCCTGACATAGTTCCTTCCGATTATTACTTTAGTTGCATAACTAAAGATGAAACCGGTATTTATGATGATATTGCTGATTTGTTAATAGGTAGATTTAGCGTTGAAAATACAACTCATTTATACAATATGGTTGAAAAAACCATTTATTTTGAAACAGAATACAGTCCGACTACTTGGCGCAAATCAACAGGATTTACTAATGGAACATGGTTTCTACAATCTCATACTATCGCATATTTCAACTTTATCAATTCATTCCTTCAAAATACAGAGTGGAATAGTTTTTTTGTAGATCACTATAATATACCCGGTTCATTTGATCAGACAACCTTAAACTATATGAATGAAGGGGTAACTTTTTGTCAATATGTTGGACACGGTAATATTACACTATGGGAAAAAAATATTGATATAACTAATTTAACTACAGGACTCCATAATGACTATAAGCCAATGTTTATAAGTACTCAATCATGTTCAACAGGTCAGTTTGATAATGCTTACTGTATTGCAGAGTTTTTTACACGATATTCACCAACTAAGGGAGCTGTGGGTTATGTTGGTGCATCCCGAATTACCATGGGCAATCCAAGTAATCAAATTGATACTTTGAATTTGTTTTATTGGGAATGTTATCCATATTACTTATTTAGCCATAATATTTCTATTGCAGGAGAATTAGTGCTAACAGCCAAAATGAATCATAGAGGTGAATCTATCCTTTGGCTTCAAGCTGAAGTTCGACACCTATACAAATATATTAATAATCTTTTTGGAGACCCAGCTCTAAATATCATGGCAAAAGGTTATGAAATAACACGTAATGTAACCACAGATTGTTCCGCAGAAATTTCATGCAATGTTCGCGTACATAATGGTGCTACTTTAACTATACCTCATAGCTGCAACCTTAATATCCTTGCAGAAGGCAAACTGACCATTGAAGCAGATGGAAGCTTGAATATTGCAAATGGTGCGCAAATTAACGGCTATTTTGCAAGTAGGGATTCTTCTATTCATGTTAAAGGTGGTGGATTTACAGTAGGAAGCGATGTAACATTCAACTATCTCAAGGGAATTTTGCTGGAAAATAATAAAAATAGCCAAGGGCTTCCACTTTACGATGATACAAAACAGTATAATATAACTAATGCTATCTTTAATAGTACCCCTCTAACACATTCAGGTTCTATGTTGAATATCGCAAACTGCACCTTTAATACAGGGAGTCATGTTAATACATCTACGAGTTCATCGAATATTGATAATTGCACTTTTAATCAAACCACATTTAATACAAGTTTTGCAAATAAGACGTCAACATTGCAAGATGTTACAGTTAGCAACAGTCATTTTATAAGTAACCAAAATGAAAATGAAGCTATACAAATTAACAATGCAAGAATTTTAGAAGTCTTTAATAATACAATTACTGGATATGAAACTGGAATTAATTTAACTTCAAGTGGTGCAACCACAGCATATTACGAAGGTTGTAAAACTGTTAGTGCAATTCATCACAATGAGATTTCAAATTGCTATACAGGGATTGAACTTTATAACTCAATTGTTAATATCGCGAGCAATAATATTCATGATAATGAATTCGGTGTTAGACTATTTAACAACAGTAGCACCTCATTTGGACGTTTAGACATACCAACTGTTGTACCGCAAATTATTAGCGACAATGAATCCTATGAATTATACGCCTCGTCAAGATCATTTCCTATCATTTTCCGATTTAATAAAATTTTTGATGTTAATCTTGGTAATAGTTTTGATGATCCAATGATTTATTGGGATTTGGAAAACCTAGATAGATTTCCTTCATCAATGCTACGTGATGTGAAATACAATTGTTGGGGCTATACTTTTGACCCGTTAGAAGACTTTTATCCATCAAAATACTATATCTATAACCCACTTTGGCAGTGTGGTAAGTCTGTTATTGCGACATTTGACACTGTTGAAATACTTTATCAATTAGGATTAGATTATGTTGCTGAACTTGATTTTATAAATGCCAAAACTGTTTTTAAGAATATAATTGAAAACCATTCACAAAGTAGTTTTGCCATTGCTGCCATGAACGAATTGTTTTCTTTACAACATTTTTCAAGCAATGGTTTTTATGAGTTGCATGATTATTTAACTTCAATTAGCCCATCAGACAGCAACTTGTTTGACGTAGCGGACTTTTTAGCAACCCGCTGCAATGTATGGATACAAAACTGGCAGCCCGCAATAGATTGGTACGAGAATCGTATTGAAAACCCGCCCAGCTATCCAGACAGCGTATTTGCCGTAATAGATTTGGGAGATATTCATTTAATGATGGAAGTAGATAGCGGGGCTAACGGCGCTAAATCAAGCGCATCCTGCCACTATCGTCTTGCAGAGGTCAAACCAAAATCGAAACAGGAATATGAAACCAATAAGGCAAACTTATTAGCTACATTACCACAAATAAAAAACACACAAACAGATCAACCTAAAATGGCTACTAAGGACAAAAAAGGAGTATTAGGACAAAATATTCCAAATCCTGCTAATGGTACCACTACGATTAAATACGAAATTTACACGGAAAGTAATATAGAAATTAGAATTTACAATATAACCGGACAATTAATAAAAAAGTTACAATTAGGAATACATCAACAAGGAAACTATCAAATAGTAGTGCCTTTGGAAAATATTACTAATGGAATTTATAATTATACGCTTTTTATTAATGGCGAAAAAACGGACACAAAGAAAATGGTAATAAATTAGTCTTGAAAAATAAACAAAAATCATGTACGAATGAAACACATAAACTTATAAACCAAAATAAAACATTATGGCAATCGTAAAACCATTCAAAGGAGTTCGTCCTCCAAAAGAAATTGTAAAACAATTAGCATCACGTCCGTATGACGTGTTAAATTCTGAAGAAGCGCGTATAGAAGCGGCAGAAAATCCCTATTCTTTACTTCGCGTAACCAAAGCGGAAATTGATCTTCCCAAAGGTATTGATGAACACTCGCAAGAAGTGTATGATAAAGTAGTAGAAAACTTTAATCTGTTTAAAGAGAAAGGATGGTTGGTGCAAGAAGAAGAGGAGAAATTCTACATCTATGCACAAACCATGGAAGGCAAAACCCAATACGGTATCGTGGGTTGCGCCCATATTGATGATTATCTGAATGATAACATCAAAAAACATGAACTTACCCGAAAAGATAAAGAAGAAGACAGGATGATTCATGTGCGCATTACCAACGCCAATGTGGAGCCGGTGTTTTTCTCCTATCCGGCAAACCCAAAAATTGATGCCATTGTTGAAAAAATTGTTAAAGAACAAGAGCCTGAATATGATTTTGTTGCGGACGAAGGTTTTGGGCACCATTTTTGGGTAATTAATGATGCTGCTATTAACAAAGAGATCGCAGAAATTTTTGAAAAAGAGATACCTTCATTGTATGTTGCAGATGGGCACCACCGAACCGCAGCCGCAGCTTTAGTGGGCGGAGAAAAACGCGCCCACAACCCACATCACACCGGAAAAGAAGAATACAACTATTTTATGGCAGTATTATTCCCCGATAATCAGTTGAAAATAATTGATTATAACCGTGTAATTAAAGATTTAAACGAACTCACGAGTGAACAATTATTAGAAGCGCTGAAAATATCTTTTGAAGTAGAAGAAAAAGGCACCGAAATTTACACACCCACCAAATTACACGAATTTAGTATGTATCTCAATGGCTTGTGGTACAAACTGAATGCTAAAACCGGAACCTACAACGATAACGACCCCATCGGCGTGTTGGATGTTACCATCTTGTCGAATTTAGTGTTAGATAAAATTCTCGGAATTAAAGATTTGCGCACCGACAAACGGATTGATTTTGTGGGAGGAATTCGCGGGTTAGGCGAACTGAAACGCCGCGTGGACAATGGCGAAATGGCTGTTGCTTTTGCTCTTTTCCCCGTATCTATGAAACAACTGATTGATATTGCCGACACAGGAAACATCATGCCCCCGAAAACCACCTGGTTTGAACCTAAACTAAGATCCGGATTGGTAATTCATGAACTTGAGTAAATATCTAAACCAAAAGAATAATAAATAAATTTTACCTTTCTACAATATAGTTGCAAAAGTTTGTGTTTATTTGCAACCCAAAATAGATATCATAATGAAATTTTCTAAAATTATCCTGCTTACGTTCTGTTACTGTACGGTTTTGTTGGCATTTTCACAAGAACTAACTAATGAAGAAATCAAACCAATAACAAAAAAAGAAGAGGTTGAAGTCTTTAGAGATAGATTAATAGTTGACGTTTTCCACTCATTTTGGTTTCATGTGCCGAATGGAGTTACCCATAAGTTTAATCCCGGATTTAATATAGCTGTTTTGTGGGATTTCAAAGCAACTAAAAAAAGCCCAATCTCTTTTGGTTTGGGGGTAGGCTGCACCTATCACACCCAATTTTCTAACGCACAATTAACATATAACAATCAAAAAGGACTTACAAAATATTATATACTTCCGGATATTGTGGCGCAAAAAGATAGTATGAAATTAAACCGAATGACCTATCTAAATTGCAACATTCCTTTTGAGTTTAGGTATCGCCATAAAAATGGTTTTAAATTCACGGTAGGTGTACGTCTCGGATTGGTTGCCGAAATCTCGCAACGCTATAGAGGAAACAACATTGAAGGCAACGGCAGCACCGATAACTACAAACATTTTCTAAAAACCGGTCGTCAAAATGTGAACTTTGATGCCTATATCCGCTGCGGCTGGAAGTTTGTTGCCATATATTACTCGTATCAGGTAAACAGACTATTTAATGAAGGCAAAGGACCGGCAGTAAACCCCATGTCTATTGGAATTTCGCTCTCGCCTTTTTAAATAGTTATTTTATAGGTGTAAATATAGTTTTTCTAATATGCCATCTATAAGATTGATGTGAATTAAGGTTGATAGATCCTGATTTTCCCATTACCCAAGAGGATTGTGTGATAATAAATGCATTATCTGCGGTAGTTGCATCAAAAATATTGTCGCCTGTTGCAAGGTAATGATAATCAGAAAACGCTAAATGATATAGGGATAGTTACCCACATTTTTTAAAAATAATTTGCAAAAATAAAAATCTTTCAACATCGTTTATAAAATCAAACCTAACATGTATGAAAAAATTTATCCTCTTAATCACCATCGCTTTGTCGGTTTTATTAGTAAAAGCCGATGAGGGAATGTGGCTACTATCCCTTCTTAACAAAAATTATGAAAAAATGCAAGAGATGGGGTTAACCCTTTCTGTTGAAGAAATTTACAGTATCAACAATGCCTCTATTAAAGATGCTGTTGTAATTTTCGGTGGAGGCTGCACCGCAGAGATCATCTCCGAAAAAGGATTGTTGTTAACCAACCACCACTGCGGTTACAATACCGTACAAGCGCTTTCAACTCCCGAAAACAATATCCTTGCTAATGGCTTTTGGGCAAAAACACACACCGATGAACTGCCTTGCCCCGGGCTAAACGTAACTTTTTTTATTCGTATGGAAGAAGTTACAGAAAAGATATTAGCAGAATTGAACGACGATATGACAGAACAACAACGCCGAGATAGTATTAGCAAACGTAGCCGCGAGTTAGAACAAGAGTATAGCGAAAATGGAAAATATAGCGTTCGTATAGCCAATATGTTTAATGGAAATGCGTTCTATATGTTTATCTATCAAGTATATCGTGATGTGCGTTTGGTGGGCGTTCCCCCCGAAAGTATGGGTAAGTTTGGCGGTGATACTGACAACTGGACATGGCCACGCCATACCGCAGATTTTTCATTGTTCAGAGTTTATACCGATAAAGAAGGAAATCCCGCAAATTATTCGGAAGAGAATATACCATTAGCCCCAAAATGGTATTTCCCTGTTTCTACCGCAGGAATTAAAGAGGGCGATTTTGCTATGGTTGTCGGTTTCCCCGGCTCAACCGACAGATTTCTATCTTCTTACGGCGTGAAAATGGCAATAGAAGAGAAGAATCCAACCATTGTAAAAGTGAGAGATACAAAACTTAATTCATGGCGCACATTTAAAAGAGCAGATCCTGTGATTAATTTGCAGTATGCTTCTAAATTCGCCGGAATCTCAAATTATTGGAAATATTATATTGGTCAAACACAACAACTTAAAAACAATAATGTATTTGAAAAGAAACTTAAAATTGAAAACGATTTTCAAGCATGGTTAAAACGTAATAATAAAACAGAATATAATTATGTAATTTCTAATATTGCCGACGCATACGAAGAACTTTCAAAGTTTGAAAAATTTACAAATTTGTATAATCAAGCTATTTTTGGCGGACCGGAAATTTTCTCATTGGCAAGTTCAAGCCGATCTTTATACGAATTATTACAAAAACAAGAAACAGATACACTTACAGTTACAGAGATAAAACAATTTGAGTCTCGGTTAAATTCCATTCAATCCCGATTAGATAATTTTTACAAAAACTATAATATTGAGGTAGATAAAACAACCACAGCAAAGTTGTTTGAACATTTTTATAATGAAACCACGCCGGAACAACGCCCACAAGTATTTAACGATGCTGTTGAAGAATGGAAAGAAGATTTCACGACCCTTACCGAAAATCTGTTTAATCACACCATGTTTGCAGATAAAAGTGTAACGGAAAAGTTTTTGCAAAATCCCTTTGTTGAAACGTTAAATAAAGATATGGCATATAATTGGTATTCACAGTTTACAGATTTGTATTATAAAATAATAGAACCGGTGGCAGAACAGCGCGAAAAACTTAATAAAGCCAATCGTTTGTTTGTGAGAGGATTGTTAGAGATGAACCCGGATAAATTGTACGCGCCCAACGCCAATAGTCAAATACGTTTAACTTACGGTTCTGTAGGTGGTTATCCGATAAAAGACGGATTACACGCCAAATTTTACACCACTTTAGAGGGCGTTATGGCAAAAGAAGACCCCGACAGTTACGAATTTATTATTCCTGAAAAACTGAAAAAACTCCACCAAAATAAAGATTACGGCCCATATGCAGAAGATGGGCAAATTCGTGTTAATTTTTTGACAAACAATGATATAACAGGTGGAAACTCTGGGTCGCCGGTCATTAACGGAAAGGGGCAACTTATTGGTTGTGCTTTTGATGGTAACTGGGAAGCTATGAGTGGCGACATCTTCTTTGAACCGGTGCTGCAAAGATGTATTAATGTGGATATTCGTTATATTTTGTTTGTAATTGACAAATTTGGAGATGCCAAACATTTAGTTAATGAAATGACCTTAGTAAACGATTAAAATTGGCAAAACGCGAAACCTTTCAAGAGCGACCAGTTTACACCCTTTCGGAAATAACAAAAAGTTTGGAAAGTGTCATAGCCAAGAATTATAACCGTGCTTATTATATTAAAGCAGAAATACTTAAACTAAACTATTATCCCCATTCAGGGCATTGTTATCCGGAATTGGTGGAGAAAGAAAACGGCAAAATAAAAGCACAATTACGCGGTGTAATCTGGTCAACGCAATTTAGAAATATTAACGAGCGGTTTGTGGCTATTACTGGTAATCCCTTAGTAGAGGATATTACAATTTTGTGTTTAGCAACTCTTGAGTTTAGCGCACAGCACGGGTTGGGTTTGCATATTCAAGATATAGAGCCTGTTTACACTTTGGGAGAGATGGCGCGCAACAAACGCGAAGTGATAGAAAAACTTAAAAAAGAGCAAATATTTTCACTGAACAAGCAAAAAAAATTGCCGTTAGTACCTAAAAATATCGCAATTATTTCTGTGGAAACCAGCAAAGGGTACAGCGATTTTATGATAACATTACAACAAAACAGTTGGAACTACAAATTTCAATGCACATTATTCCCTTCTATTTTACAAGGAGAGAAAGCGTTGATTTCGATGCCACACCAATTGTCGGAAATTTCAAAACGACAGCAAGAGTTTGACTGTGTGGTGATTGTGCGTGGCGGCGGCGGCGATGTAGGCATGAGTTGTTATGATGACTATAAGCTCGCCGCCGCTGTGGCTACATTTCCTCTACCGGTAATTACCGGAATTGGGCACTCCACTAACGAAACAGTAACCGACATGGTAGCGTTTGCAAATAAAATTACACCTACAGAAGTTGCCTACTTTCTAATTCAGCAGTTTCATAATTATTCTACGAAAATTGAGGAGTGTAGAGAAAAACTGTTAAAATATGTGAAATCACATATACAGGAAAAGGAGTTTTATTTTTCTAAAATTCAGCAACAGTTTTTAATGATAGTTGGAAAGTATAATCATCAAAAAGAAAAAGAGGTTCAAATCTTGTGGCAGCGTTTGCAAAATAGTGCCCTTCAGTATTTATTAAAACAACAAAGCACTCTTCAACAAATTCAAACGAAAGTAGAACTGCTTCATCCCGAAAACATTCTCAAACGCGGATACAGTATTACTATGAAAAATGGCAAAGCGCTCCGCAATACCGATGAGGTGCAGGCAGGAGAAACAATAACAACAAAGCTTTATAAAGGGGAAATTGAGAGCGTTGTAAAATAACAAAAAATAAGCCCTTTTAAGCCCTTTTACCCTGTTTTGGAATACTAACATTAAAAATCTTTTTTCTATGCTCTACCAAAGTGTTTTTAAATCAATGAAAATCAAATAAATAACGAAAAATCAATAATTATTACCATTTTCCTCACACCTTTTATCTCATACCTCGCACCCTTAACCTCGTACCTTTTACCCCTTCAAGTGCATCAACAGAACAGCAACATCCGCAGGATTCACTCCACTAATTCGGGAGGCTTGTCCTAGATTTTGCGGTTTCACTTTTGATAATTTTTCACGAGCTTCCAAAGAAAGAGATACAAAAGCATTGTAATCAAGTGTTGCCGGAATTTTTACATTATCAATTCTTGACATTCTATCTGCCAACTCTTTTTCTTTTTCTATATAAGGACCATACTTGATAGCGATCTCTACGTTTTCAATTTCTTCTTCATGCAAATTAAGCTGTTCAATTTCTTTTTCAACGGAAGAAGAATTTTCCATGATGTTTCCAAATGTTACTTGAGGACGAAGCAATAATTGTGAAATTTTTATGGGCTGTGTTAAGGGAGGGGTTTCTATAGTTTCAAGGTAGGAATTTATTTCTTCGGGTTTAATATTCTCTTTGGATAAAAAAGACTCCAGCTCTTCTTGTCGTTGGTATTTTTTTTCTAACGCTTTTATTCTTTCCTCATCAATTAAGCCTATTTGGTGTCCTATGGGCGACAGTCGAATATCTGCATTATCTTGTCGCAGTAAAATTCTGTATTCAGCGCGTGAGGTAAACATTCTATAGGGGTCTTGCACTCCCTTAGTGGTCAGGTCATCAATTAGCACCCCTATATAGGCTTCTGAGCGGGAAAGGATTACAGATTTTTTTTCCATTATGGCTCTATGAGCATTAATACCGGCTAAGAGACCTTGGCACGCGGCTTCCTCATAGCCGGTAGTTCCGTTCAGTTGTCCGGCTATATAAAGACCGGTAATTTTCTTAGATTCTAAAGAGGGGTAAATATCTAACGGATCAAAAAAATCGTATTCGATAGCATATCCGGGTTTTAAAATATGGGCGTGTTTAAGTCCGGGTATATACTTTAACGCTTCGGCTTGCACCGCTTCCGGAAGTGAGGAAGAGAATCCGTTCAAATAATATTCATGAGTATTTCTACCTTCGGGTTCTAAAAAAAGCTGGTGTCTTTCTCTATCGGCAAAACGATTAATTTTATCTTCTATGGATGGGCAGTATCGTGGACCTACCCCTTTAATACGTCCTTGAAACATAGGAGATTTTTCAAATCCTGTTCTTAAGATATCGTGCACCTGTTTACAGGTGTAAACAATCCAACAACTCAACTGTTCTTGAAGTTTGGGTGTTTGGGTAAAGGAAAATTTTGCAGGATTTTCGTCGCCTTTTTGTTCTTCCATTACAGAGAAGTTGATAGTACGACCATCTAAGCGCACTGGGGTTCCGGTTTTCAGTTGTTTTACCGACAAGCCCAAATCAGAAAGTTTTTCAGATAAAAACGGAGAATTAGGTTCTCCTATTCTACCTCCGGGGAAAGAGACTTCGCCGATATGAATTTTGCCATTTAGGAAAGTTCCTGTTGTGAGAATAATTTTCTTTCCAAAAATAGTATTTCCCTGTTGGGTTTTCACGCCTAATATTTTATTATTTTCTACAACGACATCAACCACGCAATCCTGTCGCAGGTCTAAATTGGGTTGTGTTTCCAATATTTTTTTCCAGAGCAATGAGAAGGCATACTTATCGCTTTGTGCTCTGGGGCTCCACATGGCAGGACCTTTTGATCGGTTGAGCATTCGAAATTGCACCATCGTATTGTCGGTAACAATTCCTGACATACCGCCCAGCGCATCAATTTCGCGCACAATTTGTCCTTTTGCGATACCGCCCATAGCGGGGTTGCACGACATTTGCGCCATTAAGGAAAGATTTAGATTAACAAGTAAAACTTGCGAGCCTAATTTGGAGGCGGCTACTGCTGCTTCACAACCGGCGTGACCTGCACCAACTACTATAATATCATATTTATTTTTCATTGTTCCCCGTGAAACATTTTTATAATAATCTGTTTTTCTAATAATTATATTGGGTGTTGTATAAAATTAAAGCCTCATCTTCTTTTAGTTTCATCAATAATTGATTTTTATTTTTTTTATCACTATAACCACAAAGATGCAAAATTCCGTGTGCCATTACCCTTCGTAATTCTTCTTCAAAAGTGCAATAATACTTTCCGGCATTATCTATTACACGTTCAATCGAGATGCAAATATCCCCGTGTAAAATTTTTTCTTCAGAATAGTCGAAAGTAATAATATCAGTAAGAGTAACGTGATTCAGGTATTGTTTATTCAATTCAAAAAGTTGTTCATCACTGCAAAAAACAACATTTATATCTCCAATTTTTCTATTTTCTTGTTTAATTACATGCGACAGCCATTTTTTAATGAGTCGTTTTTGAGGCACCTGAAATTTTGTTTTAGAAAAAAAGAGAATCATACATTTGAATATAAAATTTTACAATCTGCATTTTCAGAATCATACCATTCGGCAAAAGAGTTTTCAGTTTCATATAATTTTAAGGAGAACAGTTGTAAATCGGGTGGCAATATTGATTTGATGATTAGAGCTAATTCACAAATCATATTTTCAGTAGTAGGCTGAAAGGATACAACCATAATTTTCTCATAGTTATTCTTTAGAGCACTTAATAGTACAGGATCGGAGTTCTGATGAATCATTAAAGAATGATCCCAAACGGCAATAATTTTGTTTTGAATCAGATTTTTAAAATCGCTGAAATCTATAAGCATTCCTTTATTAGGAGAGTCATCTTCATTACGAAGGATTCCTTTAACAGTTACCTCTAACCTGTAAGTATGTCCGTGAATATTCTTGCATTTTCCGGGGTAATTTAGCAATACATGCGCCATGTTGAAGTGAAAAACACGAGTTAAGCGTACGATAGGCATAAACATAAAATTTGTCTGCAAAGAAACACCATTTTTTTAAAAAACAAAGGTCTATTTCTTTTAAAAAAATAGACCTTTCATATAAGTAAAAATCAAAGACAACTATTCATTTACCAATTCGGGATTTTCAGAAAACCAAACACCCAGCAGAATAAAGGATTCTGCTACATTTGTTCGGGTTAATACCTGTTCGGGAATATTTAACCAGAGATCGTTATTGTTTTGAGGATTGGTAATTTTGAGAGATCTATTAGGAAAAGGAAACACCAAATCGTCTCCCAATTCATTTACTTCATCAAGTGTAAGAGTACCACCATTATCGTTTGGAAAAAATAAATAATTAGCGTTAACTTTGAAATTGCAAATATTTCCAAATCCTCGACAATCAATATGTCCATAATCTCCAAAAATTTTGATACACTTACCTCCACATTGTTGGACGGTATGTCCTATGGTAAGTTTTAAACTAAATGTAGCACCTTTTTCCTGACCCGAAGAGGTCCAGGTTGCTTCATTTTGATTCTGGTCATCAATTTCTGTGTTGGAAGGCGTGTTTTGGGAAGAGATCGGTTCGCTTTTGTTGCAAGAAAAAAACATCAACGAAAGCGGAAGAACAACCAATAAAATAATAAAATGGAATTTTTTCATAAAAATGTATTTTAATTAAACATAAATGCAAAGAAAGGAGAATAAAAAAGAGGAAACGTTTATTTTGTAAAAAATGCCGTGAAAATGCCGTGAATCACTTATTAAGAAGGTTTTTCGAGGATAATATCCAATATAACTTCAAAAAAATCAGCACTTTGATTTATTTTAAGAGAATGTTTATTCTTATAGCAAAATTCTAATCTTTGCTTAAGAATCTTCAAACCGTTTTCAGAAGAAACAATATTCGAATTGTAAGGCAAACAGGTATTTTTGCAGGCAAATGTTAGGGAGGAAAAGTGTGTTGTGTCCACACAAATATCCACCCTTCCCGAACCATCTTGTTGTGTGTATTTCATTGCATTTCCAATAATAGGCTCAAATAATAAAGGCAGTATAAAGTAATTATCAGTGGATCCTATTATATTAAAGTGTATATCAATATTTTTTTTATGTCTAAACTTCTCTAATTCAATATAATAATGGTAATAAAGAATCTCCTTATCCAATTCAACCCGTTCCTTTTCCGCATCAACCAAAAAGTAGTGTAAAATAAATTTCAGTTTATCTATAAGTTCTCGATCCTTTTTGTTAGACAAAGATTTAGCATAAATATGTTCCAAGATATTAAAGAAATAGTGCGGTAACAATGATTTTCTTATGTAATTTTTCTCAAATGTCTGCTTCTCTTTTAGCAACGATAGTTCCTCACGGTGAATTTTTTCACTTTTATAGTAAAGAAGAATCATACGATTAGAATATTCAACCCAAAGAAAGAAAATGAAAATTGAAAAATTACGGATTAAGATATACAAAAAAGTTATAAGATAGATTTCTTTCATATTGGGAAAAACATAAAAACAGACATTAAAATTTTCATAAAAGATGAACATTTCAAGCCCTGAACAACCCAAAATTGAAAACAAAAAAATAACATTATAAACCCACCTTCTTTTTTTATAAAGCACCGGATATAGGTAGGATGTGTGCAAGGATACAACTAAAACCAAACAAAAGAAAACAATCAGTTCTTTGGTATAAGTATCAGATTCTGTTGGTATTAAAACAGAAATATTGGCATATATGAATCCGATCGTCCCCCAAAGCAATATTTTAATGATAAAGAAATTAACTTTTTTCCAAAAAATATAATGTTTCTCTGATTTCATTTTTTAAAATTTGGCGCAAAATAAAAAAAAATATTTTTGCACGCTCAAAAAAAAACAATATGGAGAAATATAAATATATTATTATTGATGATGAGTTTCAATCGCATTTAACACTACGTCACCGCTTTAGGTCTTATAAAAACTTTAAATGCGTAGCTACTTTTTTGAATCCGAAGGAGGCGTTGCGGTTTCTTATGGAGAATGACATTGACTTAATTTTTTTAGATATTGAGATGCCGGAAATGAATGGGTTTCAATTTTTGGAAGCCTTACAAAAAAATATTTTTGTGGTTATATTTACTGCATTTGAAGGTAAACATTCACTCAAAGCCCATCAATATTACGACGGAGATTTGGTGTTTTTTTCTAATAAAGCGCAATTTGTGTACTATTTACCTAAGATTATTATACGTTTTGAAAAAATGTTTAATGAAAAAAAACTCGTTAGCAGGGTCAGGAAATTATCAGAAAATGATATTAAAACTTTCCCTAAGAAAATTAATGGTCAAACTATTTTATTAGAAAACATCATGTATGTGGAAGTGATAGATCATTATATTGTATTAAAGATGAACAACAAAGAAGAATTAGTTTATCGAATGAGTATTCGTCATTTATTAAGTTTTTTACCTCCACAAACTTTTTTCCAAATTATGCGAAATATAGTTATTAACATAAAATATGTAACTGCATTTACGGAGACAACACTTTGTATTGACAATAAACATTTTACTATTTCAAAAAACAAGAGAAAGGAAATAAATCAAAAACTAGCGGCTCAAAAACAAGTATTATTAGAAAGTTATTGATTAAAATAGCTTAATACGGGTGTTTCATCATACCGAATATAGGTATTGTAATGTAGCCAATCTCCGGTATTGAAATAGATAGCTTTTTTAATAATAATTTCTAACGGAAGGTGTCTATGTCCAAAAATAAAATAATCAATATCTTGATTATTAATATATTGATAACAGAACTGCACTAATAGTTCACGTTCATTACCTTGAAAGCGCTCATGATATTCGGGCGTCATAGCCCTACTTTTTTTAGAGAAAAAATAGGCAATCGCAAACCCAAATTTTGCCGGAATAAGAGAAAACAACCAGACATTGATTTTACAATTAAAGAAGGCTTTCAAGCATTTATATCCATAATCACCTTTTCCTAAACCATCTCCGTGTCCCAATAGGAACCTTTTATTATTAATTACGAATTCTTGTTTTTTTTTGAAAATGTGGGCACCTAACTTATCTTTTAAATGATTTTTCATCCACATATCGTGATTTCCCGTAAAAAAGTAAACTTCTACGTCCATTTGTCTAATTTCTGCAATTTTATCAAGGAAAAGAGTATAAAAAGCGGGTGGTTTTCCTGAATACTCGAACCAGAAGTCGAAAGTATCTCCTAAAAAGAACAAATGTTTAGCATCATTTTTAATATAGTCTAACCAATTAACCACCAGATTTTCGCGTTTTGTGCTTTCTTCGTGGTTAGGAGCGCCGAAGTGGAAATCAGAGGCAAAATAGCACACGCCTGAAATAACAAATGGCTTTGTATGTGACATATTTAATATAAAAAGAGGCTAAATAATCAACATTGCATCGCCGTAGGTTAAGAAGCGATATTTTTCTGCGATAGCTTCTTTATAAGCTTTCATCACAAAGTCATAGCCTCCGAAAGCAGCAACGATCATTAACATAGGGCTTTCTGAAGAGTGAAAATTTGTAACCAAAGCATCTGCAGAGAGAAAGCGATGGGGAGGAAAAATAAACTTACTAGTCCATCCGTCGTATGATTTAATTTTTCCGGTTTGATACATAGATGATTCCAAAGCTTTTATAGTTGTTGTACCCACTGCGCAAACTTTTTTCTCTTGGTCTTTAGCAACATTAATTTTCACAGCCGCATCTTCGGTAATAATCATTTGTTCGGAATCGGATTTATGTTTAGTAAGGTCTTCCACATCAATATCGCGAAAGTTTCCTAATCCGGAGTGTAGGGTAACCGGGACGATATCAATGCCGTTCAGTTCAAATCGTTTAATGATTTCGCGGCTAAAGTGTAAACCGGAAGTAGGAACCGCCACAGCGCCTTCAACAGTAGCAAATAGGGTTTGGTAATTTTCTTCATCTTCGGGTTCTACATCTCTAAAGCGCAAAATATTTTCCGGGAGAGGAGTATTTCCCAATTCTTGCAATTTAGCCCGAAATTGTTGATAGTTTCCTTCAAAAAGAAATCGGAGAGTACGCCCCCGAGAAGTAGTATTATCAATAACTTCAGCCACTAAACTATTGTCATCGCCGAAATAGAGTTTGTTTCCGATTCTAATTTTTCTTGCGGGATCAACTAAAACATCCCACAAACGGCTATCACCATCTAATTCACGGAGCAAAAAGACCCGAATTTGTGCTTGTGTTTTTTCTTTTTCGCCATAAAGTAGCGCCGGAAATACACGCGTGTTATTGACTACAAAGAGATCTCCTTCTTCAAAATATTCTAAAATATCTTTAAAGGAGCGATGCTCAATCGTCCGTGTTTTACGGTTAAGTACCATTAAACGAGAGATATCCCTTTCCGCCAAAGGGTGAAGCGCAATAAGTTCTTGCGGTAAAAAATATTTGAATTGTGATAATTTCATCAAGTAAATTTTTGAGGGCGCAAATATACACTTTCAAAAGGCGTTTGTCAAGGGGTTTTTGTCTTTTTTTTATTTTTATGTCAAAAATGCCGTCCCGATGCAAATAAATAGTCTATACATGCAAGATTTACCGCAAAATTGAAACGATCTGAAAAAACTTGTTGATATTCTATCTTTTTTTCCCGAAAACTTCGGTTTTTAGGTAGAAAAAAAGATCTCAAATCCTCCATATTTTTTGGTTGATTTTCGTAAGTTTCCGTATAAGAAATAAGGTTTGTTATTGAAAACAACATTCTTAGCAAAAGCAGTAATTCCCAATTAAAATCGAACAAAAAAGTTGATTTTTTGTAAAAAAAGGGTTCAAAGAAATCTCTGTAATACAAAAAACAGGGACTATGGTTATATGCCGATTCAATAGTTTTCCAATGCTGAAGTTGCCACGCGCAACTGTTATCAATGCGTATATCTTTAATGTATGATTTATCGCTTCTGACAATAGGAATGATGAGGTCATATAATCCATTGCCGGTCAGGATAGTGGTTCTGTTTCGATAGGTTTGTTTTTGATAATTCTCGTGCGCCTCTACATATACAAGGTCAGCATTTTTCATCTCTAACAAATAATCAACCGGAGGGAAATAAGCAATAGAGAAGAGTTTGTGCACCATTTTTACAGTTTAGGCAACATTTCATAAACCAGCTTTACCATTTTTGGTCCGGCAATTTTAGCCGCCTGAAGCACCTCTTCGTGAGATACTTTTTCTACTTGTCCTACAATTCCAAGGTCAGTAATTACCGATAAGCCAAACACTTCCATTCCGCGGTGGCGGGCTACAATGGTTTCGGGCACGGTGGACATCCCGACGGCATCGCCGCCGATAATCGAAAACATACGATATTCGGAAGGGGTTTCAAAACAAGGACCGGTAACGCCGACATAAACGCCGCTCTGCACATGGATATCAAGTTTTTTTGCGCACTCAAACGCAATTTTTAACATTTTTTTAGAGTACGCTTCACTCATATCCAAAAAGCGAGGTCCCCGCATATCGTCATTATGTCCCATTAGTGGATTGGTAGGGAACAGGTTAATGTGGTCTCGAATCAGCATAATATCGCTTACTTTAAAAGTGGGGTTCATACCGCCCGAAGCGTTTGAGATAATTAACTTATTAATTCCCAACTCTTTCATCACCTGAACGGGAAAGGTTACCTCTTGCATGGTATAGCCTTCGTAAAAATGGAAACGCCCACTGCAAACAATTAAATCCACCCCGTTCATTTTACCGAAAATCAATGAGCCGCGGTGCCCTTTTACGGTGGATACGGGAAAATTAGGAATGGTGTGGTAGGGAATCTCTTCGTCAATTTCTATGTGTTGCACTAAACCACCCAAACCGGAACCCAAAATAATTCCAATTTGCGGCTTATTTTTCATTTTTGAAGCTAAAAACAGCCCTGTTTCTTTAATTTTTTCCATGATTAATGATATTTTGATTGTTTTTGTTGAAAAAGTTTCAGTATAAATTTTTCTATTTTTGTTAACGAATAGGAGTGCAAAAATACAATAAAACTCTCGATTTTTCGTATTTTATTTCTACATATTGTAAAACCTTTTCTTTTGAACAACATACGTACTTTTTTTCTATTGATTTTTTCTGTACCAATCTCTATTTTGTCGGCACAAAATATGGTTACTGTTTATGGAACTATCAGAGATTCACAAAATACTGCGATTGAGAATGTGGTTGTTCAATCTCTACATTCTCAAAGCATGGTGTTATCTTCCGCAACAGGAAAGTATCAGATTTTAGTACCTGCAAATATTAATGTTCAATTGCAGTTCAAACACATTACGTATCTTGACACAATTATTACCATAAAAGGAACACCGAACGAACATATTCCATTAAATGTTATGTTGGTGGCTACCGGCTCTCCGTTGGAAAATGTAAACATCTCCTCTAAACAAGATGATGGTTACACGAGAGTGGATCCGCGATTGAATTTTACAATGCCCTCACCCACCGGAGGCGCAGAAAGCCTGATTAAGATGCTTCCGGGCGTTTCATCAGTAAATGAACTAAGCGCCCAATATAATGTGCGCGGCGGAAATTATGATGAAAACTCGATTTTTGTGAACGACATCCAAATCTATCGCCCTTTTTTAGTGCGCAACGGAAATCAGGAAGGACTAAGTTTTGTGAATTTAGATCTTACACAAAGTGTGAAATTCTCTTCCGGCGGATTTTCTGCCCAATACGGAGATAAAATGTCTTCCGTGATGGATGTGGAATACAAAAAACCGAAACAACTTGGCGGCTCGTTCATGATCGGCTTTCTGGGAACCTCCGCCCATATAGAAGGCTGCGTGCGCAACAAACAAAAAAACCGCGACTTGTTCACATACCTCGTCGGCGTGAGATACAAAACCAACTCCTATCTCCTTAAATCTATGGAAACCAAAGGAGATTACAAACCCAACTTCTTCGACTCGCAGATGTTGTTGGGATGGAATATTTCAGATAAGTTTGAAATAGGACTGCTCGGAAATTTCTCTATTAACCAATATCTATTTGTTCCCTCCGACCGCGAAACCCGATTCGGAACGATTGAAGATCTTAAAAGTTTTAAAGTCTATTTCGATGGTCAAGAAGTGGATAAATATGAAAATTATTTAGGAGGACTAACCTTTACTTATCGCCCTAATTTGTATAACCGGCTCAGATTAATTCTATCTTCCTATTATGCAAAAGAAAGCGAAACTTTTGATATTCAAAGTCAATACTGGCTTAGCGATATTGAGGCAGATTTGGGCAGCTCCGGCGATATTGCCAAAGAGATTTCGGTACGTGCCGTTGGCACTAATATTGACCATGCCAGAAACTACATCAATTTTTTGGTTTCCGCTGCCGATATTCGTGGCGACCACCAACTACCCAAACGAAACAGTTTGTCGTGGGGAGTAAAAGTGCAAAACGAACAGATTATAGACAAGTTGAACCAGTGGCACTTAAACGACTCCGCGGGATATACGTTGCCCCATACTCCCAATCCAACCCCCGGCGACACCGTGCCGTTTTACGATCCCTCTCGCGACCTGGATTTTGGTTTCAATAACTATCTTAACGCCTCTAACTCGTTAAACACACTTCGTGTAACGGGCTTTTTACAAGATACATGGAAAATTGATGGCGATATTAATCCGCGTTTTACACTTAATACAGGTGTTCGACTTCATTACTGGTCGTATAACAATGAATTTAATGTATCTCCACGCCTCTCTTTACTTTTTAAACCACGTTGGAAACACGATTGGTTGTTTTGGCTAAAAACAGGCGTGTATTACCAGTCCCCTTTTTACAGAGAGTTGAGAAACCGGCAGGGAGAATTGAATCCAAATATTAAATCGCAATTCTCTTATCAAGTAATTTTAGCCAGCGAGTATAATTTTGAGATATGGCGTCGCCCTTTTAAATTTACTATGGAAGGGTATTATAAATATATGGATCATCTGATCTCTTATTATGTAGATAATATTCAGATTGTTTACAGCGGAATAAACGATGCCAAAGGATATGCCATGGGATTTGATGTGCGTTTGAGCGGCGAGCTGATTGAAGGATTGGAATCGTGGCTCACCATTTCCATCATGAATACTATGGACAAGTATAAACCTTATTTGAACGATAAGGAAGAATGGGTGTATCCCACCTACAAAAGACGCCCCACAGATCAGCGCTTTGCTTTGAATCTCTTCTTTCAGGATCATATTCCGGGATTTCGTCCGTTGCGCGTAAACCTGAACTTTGTATATTCTACAGGACTGCCGCTGTGGAATCCGGATAGAGTACGCACCAAAGAAAATACACTTAGAATGAAAGACTATTTCCGTGTGGATATAGGGTTTTCTTATATTTTCTTTGAGCAAAGCAGAGACAGGTTTAAAAACAAAAGCAAGTTTGCGCGCGCCATTAAAAATGCTGGCGTCTATTTTGAAGTGTTTAACCCGTTGGGAACTAACAATGTTTCTTCCTATATGTGGATTAAAGATATTAACAACCAATATTGGGCTATTCCCAACTATTTAACGCCAAGACTTATTAATTTAAAATTTGCAATAGAGTTCTAATAGGTCAAGATTCAAACACCTCTTACCTCGCACCTCTTACCTCTGCTTCCGGTGCAATTTTTCTTATCAGTCCTTGCAGAACCTCTCCGGGGCCAAACTCAATAAAATGATTGGTTCCGTTTTTTACCATATTTTGGATTATTTTTGTCCACAGCACGGGCGCGGTAAGTTGTTGTATCAAGTTTTTCTTAATGATTTCGGGGTTTGTTTCGGGGAGTGCGGTATAATTTTGATAAACAGGGCATGAGGGAATTTGGAATTTGGTTTTTTCTATTGCAAACTCCAGTTCTTCCTGAGCAGGCAGCATTAAAGGAGAGTGGAAAGCGCCTCCCACATTGAGCAGGAGTACCCGTTTAGCGCCTGCACTCTTCAACACTTCGCCTGCTAACTCTAATCCTTTGAAAGATCCGGAGATTACTAATTGTCCGGGGCAATTATAGTTAGCGGGGCCCACTATTTCGTTGATAGTTTCGCAAATTTCTTTTACCTTATTGTCATCGAGCCCCATTACCACTGCCATTCCGGAAGGGTTTTGCACGCATGCTTTTTGCATGGCGTTGGCGCGTTGCGATACCAAACGCAAACCATCTTCAAAAGAGAGTGCTTTGGCAGCCACTAAAGCGCTAAATTCACCTAATGAGTGTCCTGCAACCATTGAAGGGATTACCCCCCCATTCAGCACTTTACATGCAATTACCGAGTGCAGAAAAATAGCGGGTTGTGTGATACTTGTTTCTTTTAAATCGGAATCGGTACCAAAAAACATTTTATCGGTAATAGAAATCCCCAATATTTCATTGGCTTTTTCAAATTTAATTTTGGCTTCGGGATAATTGTCATACAACTCTTTACCCATTCCAACAAATTGGGCTCCTTGCCCGGGAAATATATATGCGGTCATAGATTATTCGGTTTATAAAATTTTCGGCAAATATCGTTTTTTTAGTGACAAGTGACGAGTAACAAGTGACAAGTTATAGGCATACGGCAATGATTTTATCATCTATGTTAAAATGGGTTAGTTGAACGGAGCGCTTATTGCAAACCACTCCTTTGTTTTCATTTTTATATACATGCAAATCTTCTATAAAATCTAAATTTTTCGTAGCATACCATTTGAACATCGCTTCTTTGGCGCACCAATAGTAGTAGAGTTCCTGCAAATTGTTGATATTGCAGTCGGCAATCTCTTTTTTACTCATAAAACGAAGATAGAGGCGCAAAATTCTGGGATTAAGTTCTTCAATGTCAATTCCTACGGGAATATTTGCCAGCGCAACAGCAACAGTTTTTTTAGTGTGAGAGAAGGAGATATGATGGTCTTTGAGTTGTGGTTGTCCGGTTTCTAAATAAGAGATTTCTATTTTGTTGTTACCGAGCAGTTCGGCAAGTGCGGCGCGACACGCCAATTTTTGGAGTCGCACGATTGGCAACTTAATGCTACTAAGGGTTTCTTTATCATCCGGATGTAAGCGTAGAAGATCTAAAAAAAACGCTTCCTGTTCTTCAATTTGCCAAACAGCAATCGAAACATTTTGAGCAACCTGTTCTTTTAATACTATCATAAATGTTCCATTGGCTAAGCCAACGGCAATCTTAAATCTTTAAATCTTTAAATTTTTAAATCTTAAATCTTAAATCTTAAATCTTAAATCTAATTTCCTCGCACTTTATCTTTCACTTTAATCAACTGTTTTTTTAGGGCTTTTATCACTTCATCAGTAGCTTCTTCAAAAGTTTTTGCAATTTTGTTTGCAATGGCGTCGTTTCCGCGAATTTTAGCGCGAATTTCAACGCTCTTATTTTCCGGTTTATCTGCGTTTTCTAATTTAAGAGTAATATCAAAACCGATGATTCCATCGTGAATTTTAGATAGTTTTTCTAGTTTTTCGGAAATAAAATTTTCCAATTTTTGGTCTGCTTTAAAACGTACCGAATTAAATGAAATGTTCATAAACCCTCCTTTTTATGCTCGGGGATGAGCTTGTTGATAAATTGATTTAAGTTTTTCAATAGCGTTGTGGGTATATACTTGTGTGGCTGCTAAACTACTGTGTCCCAACAATTCTTTAATAGTATTGAGGTCAGCGCCGCGATTCAATAAATGCGTGGCAAACGTATGACGAATTACATGGGGTGTTCTTTTCTCAATGGTAGTAATCATATCCAAATATTTGCGCACAATAGAATAAATATTTTTGGGCGCTAACAACTTTCCTTTAACGTTTACAAATACGAAATTATTTTGTAGGGTGCTGCCAAAATTTTTATTATACAAATCTATATATTGTGTAAAAACAGTTTGAAACGTTCTTCCAAACGGAATAACCCGTTCTTTGTTTCTTTTTCCCAACACTTTAACCTGATTGTTATACAAGTCAATATCTGAAAAAGTGAGCATTCTTAGCTCAGAAAGCCGCATGCCGGTAGCATAAAACAGTTCCAATATGGTTCGGTTGCGCCACCCTTCAAAATTATCTTCAAAGAGATCGCCGGAAAAAAGTTTTTCCATATCTATCTCTTCCACAAAATGAGGCAGTCTTTGGATTGTCTTTGGAGTATGTACTTGCAACATCGGATTGGTTTTTAACATCCCCATTTTCATCTGATACTTGTAAAATGATTTTAATGCGCTCATTTTACGATTTATAGATCTCGGTGTAATTTTTTCTTCCATCAAAGTAACCACCCAAGTACGAATCATAATACTATCCACTTCCTTCCAATCTGTATTGGGAAACGCTTGTTGAACGTAATTCCAAAACTGTTCCAAATCATTACGATATGAAACAACCGTGTGCTCCGAAGATCGTTTTTCAAATTGAAGATAATTAAGAAATGAGTCAATGAGAGGCATTTAAAGATTTAAGATTTAAAAATTTAAAGATTTAAAGATTTAAGATTGCCGTCGGTTGAAACCGACGGATTTTGAGATAGTTCCATATAGCAGTCTTCGATATTGGGTTTAATTGTTTTTATAGTAATGTTTTTGAAGCCCATGTTGGAGAGGCAGGTTTTTAGTAATAAACCACCTTTTACCTCGCACCCCGCACCTTGTAGTGTTACATGCAACGTATCACCAAACGCGAAGCAACTCTTCACTTGCGGATTTCGGCGTAAAGCCAATAGTATTTGGTACATGCTATCGCCTTCAACCGAATAGAGGGTGTCGGTAAAGTTTGCAATGATATTTTGCGGTGTATCAATACCGATAAACCCTCCTTTGTTAATTAATGCAATCCTGTCACAGAGGACGGCTTCATCCATGTAGGGGGTTGAGACTAATATTGTGATTTTCTGCTCTTTTAGTCGGCGCAACATCTCCCAAAACTCTTTGCGGGAAACAGGGTCAACACCGGTGGTAGGTTCATCTAAAAAGAGCACTTTCGGTTTGTGGATCAGGGCGCAACTCAATGCCAATTTTTGCTTCATTCCACCGGAAAGTGCACCTGCTTTTCGGTCTTTAAACGGCTCAATTTGTTGATAAATATCTTTGATGAGGTAATAGTTTTCTTTAATGGTAGTATTGAATAAAGTAGCGAAAAAGTTGAGATTTTCCTCCACCGTTAAGTCCAGATATAGAGAAAACTTTCCGGGCATATATCCTGAGAGGTTGCGAATTTTTTGCCAATCGGTAATAACATCGTGGTTTTCAATGATGACAGTTGTTTTTGATGGAGATTCCTCGCTATGCTCGGAATGACGTTCCACCTCACCATCCGGCAATAACAACGTTGTCAATATTCTAAACAGGGTAGTTTTACCGGCACCGTCGGGACCAATAATACCGAAAAGTTCTCCTGTATTTACTTCGAAACTGATATTTTTAAGCGCCCGAACACCTTGTAGTTTGGGTTTAATACCACGAATTTTATGATATAACTTAACCGGCGGCGGCACAAACTTTTGGATAAAGTAGGTTTTTGAGAGGTTCTTGACGAGGATAGAAGGCATAGTTTTTTTATTTTTTATTTATTTTCGAGATTTCTCATTTTGCTTCGCTCTATTCGGAATGACAGACACTTGTCTCTTCATAAGGAGGAGTGTCATTCCGAGCGTAGCGAGGAATCTCATTCTTTTCCACTAAACCTCACATCCCCATACATTCCGATCTTCAGAAAGCCATCGTTTTTCACTAAAACTTTGATGGCATACACTAAATTGGCTCTTTCGTCTTTAGTTTGGATTGTTTTTGGAGTAAATTCGGCTTCAGGGGAGATCCATGTGATGATGCCGTCGTATTCTCGGCGCTCTTTTTCGCCGAAATCGGAATATACTTTTACAGGTTGATTTAATTGTAGTTGTGTAAGTTGTGCGGAAGAAACATAAGCGCGAAGGTAGAGATTATCCACGTCTGCCACTTTAAAAAGAGGTCTGCCCAAAGAGGTTACTTCACCTGCTTCGGCGTATTTTACAATAACCGTTCCGGCGATTGGAGATTTGATGTAGGCTTTGGCAAGTTGGTCGTTAATGGCGGCAATTTGGGCATCCACCAAACCGCTATTATCAGTAACTCCTTGGTTGTTTTTCTCCAAATTTTCCTTCATTGCGGCAATCTGTTTATGAATAATAGCGATTTGTGCGTTAATATCGTCTAATTGTTTTGTGTTTCCGGCTTTGGCAGCAATCAGTTTTTCCACTCGGATTTTTTCACGTTGCTGGTAGGCTAATTGTTCCTCTAAAGAAGCCAATTGAATGGAGACGTCTTGTTTACGTGCCCCTACTTGTTTTTTACTTTGTTGCAGTTGTACTTTTTGCCAATAGAGTTGTGTAGTATCCACAATTCCAATAAGTTGTGATGGTTCAAGGGATTCTCCTTCTGTAATATTCAGGGATAAAATTTTTCCGTTTGTTTCGGCAGAAACGATGATTTCGATAGCTTCAAACATACCGGAAGCGTCGTAATTTTTATGATTTGAAGAGCACGCCGCAAGCAAAAAAAGCAGGCAGAAAAAAAGGGGGAACTGTTTCATATTGAAAAAATTTTGAGGCAAAAGTATATTTTTTCTGTAATATTAAAAAAAATGTATTTTTGCACGCTACATATATAGTATAAAAAAGTAAAAATTTATAAACCAAAATTATTAACTAAATCTATTAATTTATGAAAAAGTTTTACAAAACAAGTCTTTTACTGATGCTCTTCTTTTTTGTAGCGTCAGTGGTAGGAGTGATGGCACAACCCAGTAGAGGGGGCACTCCTCCAAGTTTTAACACTTCGTTGGTTGATGAAAACCAGCCGTTTATTATTTCACCACCCAATGTGCAGGCATTGCTGGCAGAAGATGAACTCAATGCCAACTTTATGCCCCGTGCGGCAGTGATTCTTCCGGTTGATCTAAATCCCACCAATTCCGGAGAATGGCTTACCCTGGAAACCGGCGAAACTATTTGGCGTTTAGCCATTGAAGCCAAAGGCGCAAATGCTATTACCCTTTATTACAGTAATTTTAATCTGCCCAATGGTTCAAAATTATTTATCTACAATAAAGCAAAAACCCAAGTTATTGGAGCTTACACAGAAGCGAATAACCCAATCTACGGACCTGAATTTGCTACCGAATTTGTAGCCGGCGACCAAATTGTTTTGGAGTATGTTGCGCCAATTGTTTTCGGTAAGATGGATAAACTTGATATTAAAACAGGAGAGGTTATCTCCGGAAAGGCGCCACAAATACTTATGCCTACTATTCAAATTGAAGGCTTAGGATATGCCTACAACGATTTTGTTTCTGTAACCGAAGTTTTTAGTGATAGAGGTCCCACCCATTTAGGTAATTCAGGCGCTTGTCAGATAAATATTAACTGTCCGCAAGGTGCTCAATGGCAAAACCAAAAAAAGGGGGTAGCTGCTACGATACAAAGAATTGGAAACTCCAGCTATATATGCACAGGCTCTTTGGTTAATAATTTAAGAGAAGACTTAACTCCCTACTTTTTAATGGCATGGCACTGTTCTGAAGAGAATGGTACCCAGTCTTCCGCTGCCAACTTCAATCAATATCTATTCTATTTTCACTGGGAAAGAGCTGCTTGCGAAAACACTTCAGCTCCTATTACTTATAGAACTATGACAGGCTGCCAAAAACAAGTGGATATTCCTTTGGGTGGCGGTTCAGATGGTTTATTACTTCGTTTAAACCAAACTATTCCCATGGAGTGGGATGTATATTATATCGGTTGGGATGCTACTACGCCCAGCACATGGCCCGCAGGTAGCGTAGGGATTCACCACCCTGCCGGCGATGTAAAGAAGATAAGCACCGCTTCAGGCACTACTACCTCAGTCACAGCAAATGTAACAGGATATCCAAACGGAGCTTCTAACGGACACTGGAGTTGTTCTTTCAACCCTACTGCAACCGAAGGAGGTTCATCAGGCTCTCCTTTGTTTAACAATGCAGGGTTACTTATTGGTACACTCTCCGCAGGAAGCTCTTCTTGTTCAGCTCCAAATGGAACAAATATTTACGGCAAGATGGGTTATCACTTCGACAAGTTTAACACTACTCCCGTGATGAAACCCTACCTTGACCCTGATAATACCGGCGCAAGAGTTTGTCCGGGAAGATATGCCAGCTCTGAACCTATTGCTAATTTTACCGTGGTTACACAAACCCCTTATGCTATGCAACCGGTACAGTTTTACAGCCAGTCGTTTAATGCAACTTCCTATAATTGGGATTTTCCGGGCGGAACACCTTCCACCTCAACAGATGTAAACCCCATTATAACTTATATGGTACCCGGCGGTCCACATAATGTAACACTTTCTATTAACGACGGCGAAGCTTCTAAAACAGAGATTGGATACATTACAGTTGTTGAAAAATTAAATGAAGCAGAAATAGAAATTGGAACTGCTACCACAGGCGCCAACTTCCCATTGGGTTACCCTAATAATAATGCCCGCGTACACCAAGCCACGGTTTATACTGCTGCACAATTAGGAGCAGCAGGTCAATTAAAATCTATTGCATGGTATGCAGGAACGGCACGTACCACTGCACGCACCATACGCGTTTGGATGGAACATACTACTGCTACGAATGTTTCCAATGTTAACGCTTGGAACCTTGAAGCAAACCCCACCGGAACAGCAACGCTATGTGCCTATTATACAGGACAAAGCAATATTGTTGGTTGGAATACATGGAATTTTAATGTAGCTCCTTTCAATTATAATGGAACCGATAATGTGATCATTTATGTGGAAGTTTTTGCTGCAAGCAATAGTAGCATTATAAATACAATGACGAATACCATACGTTATACGGCAACAGGAACCAATACAAACCGTACTTGGTATTCTGCTGCAACTGCTCAACCCACAGCAAATGTGGCAACTAATAATCAAGTTCCCAATATTCGGATGATAAAGTCAGTACCATCATCAATGCCGGTAGCTAACTTTACCGGACCGGTAAAAGTTACTCCATTAATTGCAGAAAACTTTGACGTTGAAGCAAATTTTCTCCCTGCAGGTTGGACAAAAATTGATGTAAGTGGTAGCAACCACTGGAAATGGGCAAGTGGCGGAAACGACGGTAGCCCCGGATGTGCTGCCCGCACTTATACTGCATCAGGAACTCAAAATTCATGGTTGGTTTCTCCGGCAATCCCAATTTCATCAACAGGTTATAAACTCGAGTTTTACTCTTCTGTTGGGTATTTGAGCTATTATCCTGCGGGCGGTTCCAGAATACATGTATCCACTACTAATACTCAAACCGGAAGTTTCACTTTGCTTAAACAATTTGCGGCAACTGAACTTACGGAAAATTGGTCCAAATATTCTTTTTCATTAGATAATTATGTAGGTGAAACTATTTACATTGGTTTCCAATATACCGGAACAGATGGTCATGATTGGTTAATTGATAATGTAGTTGTAGGTTTAACGGATCCGCTTGGAAAATATGAAATCTATAAAGATCAATGGTTAGAACTTACCGATCTTTCAACCGGTCCTCCCGTAGTTTGGAATTGGCAATATCCGGGCAGCACTACGCCGGAAGTACAAACTTTTGGTGATGTACCTCCCGCCAAGTATGAATATGCAGGAACTTACGATTTAGGATTAACCGTTACTAATCTGCACGGTTCCAATACAAAATATATGTCGGAACAACTCATAGTTAAAGACAGAACACCCAGAGCAGATTTTACAGCCAAAGCAATTGGAGGATACGACGTTATGCATTGGGAAGGAAGCACAGTATATATTGATGAATTTCATAAATATGTAGCACCCGGGATGTCTGTTGAATATCTAAATACTTCCGCCAATCTTCCGGATAACTATGAATGGAATTTTTCAGGTGGAACTCCGGCAAATTCAACGATGAAAGATATGATCGTTAAATATGATACAGAAGGAGACTTTACCACCTCGCTAACTGCTAAAAATACGGCAGGCGAAAATACAAATACTCAGGAAGATTTGGTTTACTGCGGCTATACGGAAGAGAGCCTCTCCAATTTCAATATCGAAGGCTTTGGATTATATACAGGTCAGGTTAGTACTAGTCCTATTATCTGGTTACTTGGACCGAATCCTTCTTATTGGGCGCAAGCCGGTGAACGTTATGATAAACCTGAAAATCCGGGATTTATTACGGAAATAATGTTCTATTTGTACTCAAAAGGCACTTCTACTACCAAACAATATACTATGAGCCTCAGAAGATCTGATGCTAATGGGTTACCGGATATGACGACTGCCGGTAATTTATGGTCAGTATCATTTACACCTGCCAGCCTTCCTGCAGCTCCGGGATTGGTTACTGTTACGATAGATCCCCCTGTTGTAGTAACAGATGTTTTCTATATTATTATTGATGGTTTTGCAGCAAATAGTACGGCGAACAATATTGCTATTGTTGTTGGTATGGGAGACGAAATCCCTGAAGACCAATCGGCAACTTTATGGCTTAACTATGGCGGCTGGATGCCTGCCAATGAGCTTTTTATAGATAATCCTGCAATATCCGGTGCTCTCTGGCCCTCCTTTACATATACAAAACTTAATGTTGATCCTACACAGCTTACTTTGGAGGGTGCAGCAGGTTCTAAATTGGTTTCTGTAAATGCCAATGTAACTTATACGGCAAACACTACCGACACATGGTACACTCTAACTGTTGGAACAGGTGGCGTTACGGTAAACTATCAAACCAACAACACCGGCGCACCAAGAGAAGGTTCGTTTACAGTTTCCGGTGGCGGAGTTACCAAAACCGTTAATGTTCTTCAAGCAAATGCAACGCTTGCACTTGATGTTACCCCTGCCGAACAAACAATTCCTTATAATGCAGGAACCGCAACCTATAGTATTACTTCTAATGTGCTGTGGACAGCAACGTGCCCTGAACTTTGGGTAACGATTACCAATCCAACAGGTGCAAATAATGCAGACCTTATTGTTAATGCAACTGCCAATCTGGCGCTGAATGAAAGAACCGCCATCATTACTGTTACAGGAGGAGATATAACCAAAACTGTGACTTTAATTCAAGAAGGTGCTGCGCCATATCTCGAAATAGATCCTGAAGGGACAATCTATGTTCCTAAAATGGATGGTAGTAGAAATATTCAAGTTGCCTCTAATATGGAATGGTTTGCAGTTGCCAATCAGTCATGGATCAGCTTTACGCAACAAACAGGAGATGGAGATGGTTTTGTTTACTTTAACTTCAATGCAAATCCGAATAATACGGAACGCACCGCTGTAATCACAGTGAAAGCCGGAGCCCTTTCAGCAACTTTGACTGTAGTTCAAGCTGCCGGCGACGGTTTATTTACTATTACTCCGAACAGTTTGGTATTGCCCCATGTGGCCGGAACACAAAATATTGTGATATCATCTCTCTCCGCATGGACAGCATCTGTTCCGAACGATACATGGTATTCTCTCTCATCTACAAACGGAGGCCCAGGCACACAAACCATTACAGTTACTTATGACGCTAATAACACACCTGAAAACAGAAGCTCTGAAGTTATCTTCGAAAATGGATCAGTTTATAGATATTTACAAATAGAACAAAAGGGGAGTGCTGTTATTTCATGGAATAATCCTGTAAATGGAACTTTACAAGTTCTCAATGGTACAACACCTATTACAAACGGCGCTTCTGTTGATTTGAATATCGAACTTACAGTGATAGCTACTCCAAACACAGGATATGTTTTAGGTTCACTTACTTTGAATAATGCTCCGTTCGCTAATAACGGATCATTCCTCGTTACAGCATCTTCAGTTATTAATGTACAATTTGACCCCGGTATTTATACTTTAAACTTAAATCCTGCAGGAGGTACAGTAACCCCTACATCATTACCTGTAACTTACAATGCTCAGATTGGTCCTATACCCAATCCTTCACTTCCGGGTTATACTTTTGCCGGATGGTTTATTGGCTCAACGCAAATTTTTACCACTACAGTGTGGACTTGGACCTCCGACCAGACAGCCATAGCACATTGGACAGCCAATACCTATACGCTAACGTATAACGCTGCCGGCGGTACCCCCACTCCCCCTGCCGTTACCGTTACGTATGATACACAAATAGGCACACTGCCTGTTGTTACCCGCACAGGCTACACCTTCGCCGGATGGTTTATTGGTACAACTCAAATCTATTCAACCACCACTTGGAATTATACTTCCAACCAAACCGCTATAGCACAATGGACACCACTTACTTTTACATTGAACTTTAATCCGGGATTGGGTTCTGTTACTCCAACTTTCATAACCGTTACTTACGATCAACCGATAGGCAATTCAATGCCCATACCTACCCGTCCGGGATATACCTACACCGGCTGGTATATATCAGGAACACTCATTACACCCACTACGATTTGGAACTATCTTACTACCCAAACGGCAACCACAACATGGACTCCCAACACCTATGCTCTTACTTTAGATCCAAGTACAGGAACGGTTAATGGTTCTGCCACCCCCATTCAAATACCGGTTGTTTACGATGCTCTTATCGGATCTCTCTACAATGCCGTACAACCTAATTGCATTTTTAAAGGTTGGTTTTTAGATGGAAATCTTACGCAACAAATCACTACAACCACACTTTGGAATTATACCGAAGATAGAACAGCTATTGCTGTATTCGATTATCCGATCGTTGCCACTAATGGAAATCCTGCTTTGGGAACAATAACCCCTTTAGGAACTACTACTTATTCATTAGGACAATCGGCCACTTTTACGTGCACACCAAACGCAGGAAATCAT
>Ga0123353_10000738_pt1 | contig 39768 bp, 32 predicted proteins | sample TergutLab28metaG_3_FD_92763 | JGI IMG/M metagenome (GOLD analysis project Ga0123353, IMG submission 92763) | Labiotermes labralis P3 segment gut microbial communities from Petit-Saut dam, French Guiana - Lab288 P3 | ecosystem: Host-associated > Arthropoda: Insects > Digestive system > Gut ... | reverse complement strand
CACTATCTGTTCAGGCGAAAGCGCAGTGCTGACAGTCAGCGTAGGCGCAGCAGTCACGAATCCTGTCTACAAGTGGTACCAAAGCGCTACCGGCACAGAAGCACATTTAATAGGCACAGGTCCAACCTACACACATACCTCCGACCTGGGGTCTGTTTCGGGAGCTACCCCTTACGTTTATTATACTACCGCTTTGGGTGATAACTACTGCGAAGGCAGCAACAGCCTCGACGGTCGCAAACCGGTCGTCGTCACGGTTAAAGCCATCTCAGGACCTAAAGATATAACCATCAGCGGCATCGCCGGAGTTTGCGGCGCCGAAGGCACGACGCTGGAAGCCTCCGCGCCGAATGTAATCGCTCCGGTGTTTAAATGGTACAGCAATGCAGAAGGCAGCACGCCGTTCTACGTAGGTAACAGCTACAAGACCAGCGCATTGAAAGCCGATACGACCTATTATGTGTCGGTTAGCGGCAGTAACTACTGCGAAGGCAGCATTCGCGACACCATAGAAATTACCATTGCATGCTTCACTGTTCACGGAACGGTATTCCCATTGGTATTTCTTGGCGATGATGAAATAGACGCGCTGTTCACCATTCAAGCTAGATTATACGCAGCGCCGCCACCAGGCGCCGGAGACCCGATCGCCTATCTCCGTCGTGTTCGTCCGCTGCACGATACAACAGCGGTACGTTATAATGGCTCCGTTCATATACCGGGCACTCCAAGGAATCCGGGCTATTCCGGAAGCTTGTTGAATCCGGGAGTTCCGATTAACTGGAGGATCATTAACAAGGAACCGGATCCGGGAATAGAGAAAGATACCACTACAGTGCTTCCGGGCGAAACAAGTCTGGTCGGTCACTATACCTTCAAAAATGTCGCTCCGGGCAACTATGTCTTAACCCTGTCGCGTCCGGGATTTATCACCCGCTATGCGAAGGTTACCGTAGTTTCGGGTAGCGCTCCGTTCTTCGAGCACCGCGAATTAATCGGAGGTGATGTAAACAATGACATGGTAATTGATGTTCTTGACATAAACGCGATCAACTACCGTCTGGGTTATGCCTTCGGCGATGTTGGTTATGACGCTCAGTACGATATCAACGGCAATACCGAAATAGAGATAGGCGACATATCGCTGGTTAAATCCTATCAGGGCTTCCACATCCAGGGATACACAGATACGAATGATTGGTTAGAAGAATATTATCAAGAATAATAGAGAAATAAACCGGTAGACGGGGGATTTTTACATAAACACGTAACAATTATCAATTCATACAGGCAGGATAATCCCAAAAAGGTTATCCTGCTTTTTTTTAAGATCAAATTTTACAAGAATATTAAAAAAAAATTTAACTTTACAAAAATTTCGCATGTGATACAATTTTTTTTATTAGAGCATGTTAAAATTGATCTTGATGCGGTTTTGTATTTTAAATTAACGTATATAATAATAATCACAATAAATTGACTGAATATGAAGATTTTAAAAAACAGACTCTTTTATTTGGCAGTAGTAGCATTTTGCTTTGGAATAGCAGGAGCTTACGCACAGCCTTGCTCAGCGGTTACAGACGTATCTATTACGCCCAACACCACGCAAATCAAAATTTTTGACTGTTTCGGCAATCTGAAGGACGGCAATGTTACCTTTACGGCAAACGCTACAGGCGCGACAAGTTACGAATGGTATGTTGACGGCGCATTCCAAACCGGTGCAAGCACGGATAACTTCATTTTCGTTGTGCCTGCTGTCGAAGGTGTGCATTCTGTTTACGCAGCGGCTGTGAACGCCTGTACGGAAAGCAATACGGCAAAAAGCGCCGAGGTTACGGTGATTGTAACGAAAGACAAGATCTTGAGCCAACTCAATCCGATTAGCGGTAGCGCTACCGTATGCGAAAACACTACCAATTTAACCTATTCGGTAAATGAAATAGAAGGTGTAACTTATACATGGACATTGCCGGCTGACTGGACGCAAACCGCCGGCGGCACAACCCATAGCATCACGGTTACGGCAGGCAGCGCCTCCGGTACGATTACCGTAACAAGCCATAACGATGGCTGTGGCGGTACGCCTCAAACATTGCCGGTCAGTGTTGAGAGTATCGGATTTACGTTAGACCTTGCCTCTGACCTTGGAAAAACAGCAAGTTCATATACGGCATACAATCAGGCGCCGAATAAATGGGCAAAAAACGGCGCCTCCGGCGGAGCAGACTTATATATGATTGATAAAATTGTAGTAACCAGTACAGGTACAACCCCGACTGTGGTGAAGTGGGCGGAAAGTACGCAAAACAAAGCCTGGTTTGAAAGCAACGGTACCGCCTTTACGCTTGCCGACGGCATTCCGGCAACAACAAACGGAACCTTTAGCGTATACCTCGCAAACGCTAACTGCGCTGTTGCGAAGACAATTACAGCAACCGACATCCGCGATGGTTCGGTAAGTATGCCGTATCTAATGATCAGCGGGACTAATCCGCAGGTTTCAACCTTATCGCTTACACCGTTTGTAATGAGCAACAGTGCAGCTATTCCGGCGTTGGGGCTTGATAAGAATTATGAATTATATGAAAATATTACTTTATCGGGTCAATGGACACCGATAGGTACCACAGAAGGAGTGTTCAACGATCCTTGGTCTCATACAATTAATCCTCAAAATGGGTTATATTTTGCGGGAACTTTCAACGGTAACGGCAAAACAATCAGCAACCTTACCATTACAGCAGATGATACCGACTTCAAAGGATTATTCGGAGCAACCGACTGGGACTCATCTGTTGAAAACTTGATACTCTCTGATGTTAATATTGACTTGACAAATGCTAAGCATGTCGGCGCGGTAGTAGGTTTCGCGTGGGGAGCCATAAGCAATGTTTCGGTTGTGGGCAACTCAAAGGTTCATGCTAATAATTTTGTTGGCGGTATTGCAGGCAGTTTAAGAGGTTATTGGAGAGGCGCGGGCGACTACAATGCTGCCCTGCATGAAACTACGCGAGGGTACATTGGCAATTGTCATGTGACCGGCACAAGTTCTATTCAAGGCAATAATTATGTCAGTGGTGTTGTAGGTTACGGAACCGACGCAACCCTGTCGGGCTGTTACAATGTGACTAATATAACCGGACAGAACTGTGTTGGTGGTTTGAACGGCGCCAATACATCACTGTATATAAAAGGTTCTACTGTACAGTATAACACCGGCAATATCAGCGGTGTCTCTTCTGTTGGCGGTATTGTAGGAAACATAGACTATAGCCAGATGAAAAACGTCTATAACACAGGTAATATTACAGGTACAGGCGACAATGTCGGCGGTATTGCAGGAGGCGGTGTCTCCTACGAAATAGAAGCTGCTTATGCAACAGGAACAATAACCGGACAGAATAGTGTCGGCGGTATATTCGGCAAATCACACATTGTTGCGACTAATCCTTCCAAATACTGTTATTTCAATGGTACGGTAAATGGTAGCGGAAGTAATGTTGGTGGCGTTGGCGGAATGCTCGTCGAAGGAGCCGAAATCTCATACAGTTACAGTATGGGAACGGTTACAGGCACAGGCGACAATGTCGGTGGCGTTACAGGATACAGTTCCGGTGTCATAAACTCATGTTACAGTACAAGTGAGGTATCAGGCGCCAGTAATGTCGCCGGTATTACAGGTCAAACAGCAGGAGGAGGAGCTAATGTCAGCAACTCCATAGCAATGAACAATTCCATTACAGGTACGGGTAGTAACGTACATCGTGTTATCGGTTATCAGCCAAGTGGAAGCATTGGCGACAATTACGGCTATGTTAATACAATGGTTAACAGTGCAATGATAGGAGGTACTCCAGCAGCAAATGGCTTGGACGGTGCAAACGCAACATACACGAACCTTCTGTTAACTTCGTCAGTAAACATTAGTGCATGGTACACAGCAGCTCCGTTAAACTGGCTCTCAACTGTCTGGGAGAGAAATCCGGACATAGGAACGACCTCTTCACTCAATTTACCGATACTGACAAGTGTTAAAGCGCTTAATGCTACGGTTCAGGTTCCAACATTGGAATTGCCGCCATGCTTTTCGCTAACCGGCGTTACGGTAGCCTCTTCCGGAGGAACAACTATTGTTGTAGGAACTGCAACTACGCTTTCGTCAACCCTTGTCCCAACCAGCGCAACGGGTACTTTCGCCTACCAGTGGCAACGCTCTACGAACGCCGGACAAACATGGACGGATATTTCAGGAGCGACAAGTGCAAGCTATAGTGTTCCGACAACAGGCGGCAACGCTATTACGCAAGGAGTAAATGACTTTAGAGTTGTGGTAACTGTGACCGGCGGTTGCGGCGCCACACCACAATATGGATATATCACCATACTCGGCGAGGTGTTAGGTCAGGACTTGGATGCAGTACCGCCTCCAAACTTTATGCCTTATGTGGGCGCTTTCTGGAAAGCAAACCAAACCGGCGAACGTCTTATCCGTATGTCTCGCCCGACGACCAGACTTTCGACTACGACTGAGGGTTATTATGATAGTGGTCTGGATGAATGGGTATGGACTAAGCCCGTAGGTCAAACGCTGACTGGAGCCGAACTGACAGTAGCCGACGGCGACTGGAGGGCAACTGTGCTTGTTGGCGGCGACTGGATTGAACTCGACAATGTAATGACTTCCGACAACAATGTTGGTTGGCGTCTCGGCGCAATTGAAAGTAGTGTGGTAGATATGAGTAACCCAACAAACGACAATACCCATCGGATACCAGCCGGTACCGGTGTGCAAAGCGTTACCGGAACAATGAACGCGAGCAATCCGGACATCTACTTCCGTATCGGCTTGAAGAGCGCTTACACTCCGACTACAGGCGCCCCTGCTCGCTACGGTATAGTGCTGGTAACATACGCAGGCAACTCCAAGGCGCAACGTATCTTTGTTCGTCAGGGTGAAGGAGCCGACTACTTGATGCGTCCAGACGATGCACTCGAAACCGGCAGTGATCCTGCAGCAGGCGCTCGTACCACTACCAACACGAAGAAGTTCTCGCCTTACAACCTGACTGCAAACACGTTAAATGCTGCAAATAACGCGTCGTCGCGCAAATTTACAGACTACCCGTCTCAGGCAGGAGGTTTATGGCTCTTTATGGGAACCGGTACATACGCACAATATGCATGGGATGCGAGCTCAGTAAGTGTAACAGGGAATGCAACAGATAATTCTACTACTTTATGGAATACCACTAACGAAACCTGTCCGGCAGGATTCCGCCGTGCGACGGATGGCAGTACCACCGCTATCACTACCGGCGGATTGCCTAATCCGCCTGCTACCCCTATCCCTAGCGATTATATGGTAACGACTGCGTTAATGCCATCTTCCGAGATACGCCACTCGCTTTATCTGAAACAGGAGAGGTGGTATATTTCCGGTTCTTCCGTCGCTAACCCTACCAACTACAGTAATCATTCCAACGCTGTATGGGGTTATTATGCCGACGGATTCTTTGACCGGCGAAACATTGTGAATGCTCCGAATATGGCTGGTGGTTCCGGCGAAGCGCGAAGCGCCGTGTCCGTTTCAAGCGCGAATATAGCTTATGCCGGCTTGTTGTTCTGGAACCCGAACAACAACGCATCGCTCTTCTTCCCGGGTACAGGTTATCGAGGTATTGCCGGCGCAGCTAATTCTACATCATATTTGGTCGCTGCGGGGAACAATGGATGTTATCTCACATCAAGCACCCCATACGGGTCATCCGGAAATTATGGGGCGTCGGTGTATATGGGCTTTGGCAGTGACGCGACAAATGGGCGTGTTTCACTTATGATTGACGGTGGCAGGGGTCTTGCCCTCTCCATTCGCTGTGTGGCTGACGAATAAAACGCTTCGGTATTTGATTAGAAAAAATTAGTATAATATAAAATATAAAAGAGATGAAAATAAAAAATTATAAATTCCTGGTGATGCTCTTCACTTTTATGACGTTGAATTTTGGCGTAAACGCTCAAGATGTCATAACATTTACGTGGCAAACAACGGGTGGAACTGAAAAAAACTTTTATATTCAGGCAACCTACGGTAAAAGCTTCACCGTTGATTGGGGCGATAGTCAGGTTGAACCAAAAACGGGAGATGTAAATATTATGGAGCTAAGCCATACTTACGCTGCAACCTCCAATCGTACCGTAACTATTACAGCAGGCACAGATTGTCGTTTTACTTACTTGGTGCAGGACGGATGCGGCATAGTCAATCTAAACGTGAGCGGGGCTACGGTATTAACGCACCTGGGATGTTACAACAACCCTCCGGGAAACAGCTTAAGCGGGTTGGACCTGAGCCAAAACACGGCTTTAACAACTCTGCTCTTGCATAATAATCACCTCTCTTCCTTGCCAACCGTCAGCGCAAATACCGCTTTGAAGGTTTTATGGTGTAACAACAATAATTTAACCCTTTTGGACTTGGACGGCAATGCGGCTTTAACCGATTTGTATTGCTACAATAATCCGTTAGATGCGCTTAACCTGAGCGCCAATACGGGGTTGACAAGGCTATGGTGCAGTTATAACCAATTGACCGATTTAGACCTGAGCGCCAACACAGGGTTGAAATACTTATATTACTATAACAATGAATTAAGCAGCTTAGGCGGCGTTAATTCTGCGGTGTTGGAACATTTGTACAGTTACAATAATCATTTGCAACTTTCCGAACTCTATGATGCTCACTTAAAGATACCGAATCAGGATAACAAACACATGGGAACACAAAGGTTGGCTGCGCGAACAGTCAGAACCGGCATTCCGGTAGCATTTACTCCCGATCAGAGCATATTTAACGGCACATATACCGCTTTTGCAGTAGAAAAAAACGACGCTCCGGCTTCTTCGGCAGATTATGCCGTGACAAACGGACATCTTACATTTAACGAACCGGGCGGTTATGTCGTAACCATGACCAATGGGGCAATAGTTTCACACACAACATTTCCCGCCAAAGTAATTATCCCGTTTACGGTGGTGGAACCTGTCTTCCAAATCTGGAACTGGGAAGATTTGGCAAAACTGAAATATTATACGGAAGATGCTACCGGTATAGCCGAATTTGAAACGTTATACAGCAGCAAAGCTATGTTAATGCAGAATTTGACCGCTTCAAGCGCAGGGGGAGATACCTGGGAGACACCTGACGCTGCCCACGCAGGCGCTAAAGCGAATGGCTGGTACGGATATCAGATGAGCTTTACTTTTGGCGGTTCATTCACCACCGGCTGGCATGGAACAGAAGGTTGGATGCCGATTGGCAATCAAACAACAAGGTTTACAGGAGAGTTTGATGGAAACAACAAAGCAATCTCCGGATTGTGGATTAAAAGAGAAAACGACGATTGTCAGGGCTTATTTGGGGTTATATATGAGGCGACCATAACCGATCTCGGCGTGAATATCACAGACGAGGTAAAAGGACAATCCAGAGTCGGCGGACTCGTGGGACTTATCATCTATAAAGCAACCATAAACGGCTGCTACACAACCGGCACGGTCAACGGAACCGGCGTCGCTGTCGGCGGACTTATAGGATACGTATCCGGCGATATTGGCGACATCCGAAGCGACGTACAAATAAGCGACTGCTATTCAAGCGCTAATGTTACGTCAACGTTAACCGGAGGAAGCAGCATGGTTGGAGGATTTCTTGGATATATAGAGTACAGTACAACAGTGACCAATTGCCACGCAACCGGTAATGTTTCAGGAATGGGCAATTGTAACGGCGGATTTTTAGGATGTGTTTACGGTGCAACCATGACCGACTGCTATGCCTCCGGAACTGTCACCGGAGGAGCCGGTACTATTCAGATAGGTGGATTGATCGGAAATGCTATGGTGATAGATATAACAAACTGCTATGCAACCGGTAATGTTAACGGAGATAATGATGTCGGCGGACTTATAGGTTGGGCTCACACCAATGTAAACGTAACCAATAGTTATGTAACCGGCAACGTTACAGGAAACAGCCATGTTGGCAAATTTGTCGGGCTTGCTAATACCACAACATTTACCAATTGCTACTACGATAAAACAGGTACGGTAATTCCGGCAGTAGGCAATGGTTCGGATACCGGCATAACCGGTCTTGAAACTTGGCAGATGACCCGGGAAAATCCGACTACAGAGATGACCGGCTTTACTTTCCCGAGCGTATGGGTGTGGAAGGCTAATGACGGTACAACAGGATACTATCCGCAGCTTAAAGTGTTTGAAAGCAGTACGAATAATACAATTAAGGACGCTTCGTTGGCAAGTGTTATTGCCGATGCATGGTACAAGGTTGATTTTGATCCAAATACCGGTACGCTTTCCGGCGCTACCCCTGTATGGATTAAGAATAACACTGCGTCAAGCGCTGCGCCTATCGCTACAAAACAGGGATATGAATTTAAGAGTTGGAATACGGCGGCAAATGGTAGCGGAACAACTTATACGCCGGGAACTACTTCTGTTGGAGCAACTGATTGGCTTGTTTACGCACAGTGGGTTTCCTTATTCGCTCCTAACAGTGAGGGTGTATTTGAAATCTGGAACTGGGAAGACTTGGCGCATGTCATGTATATACAGGCAACTTACCCGGCTGCTACATTTAAAGTCATGCAAAATATCGGCGTATCAACCATTCCGGGAAGTTTCGACACTTGGGCAACTCCGGATGATAACCACCAAGGAGACAAAGCGCATGGTTGGTATGGTTATAACCAGAGTTTTACGGCGCCTAATGGTAACACTGTAGGTTTTCACGCTACTGAAGGTTGGATTCCAATTGGAAGTTATTTTTCAAAAACATTTAACGGTAACAACAAGGTAATTACCGGTTTGTGGATTAACAGGGCAGGTGCTGTTCAAAGTCAAGGTTTATTTGGAAGTACGAGCAATGCAACAATAACTAATCTTGGAGTGAATATTGTAGGCGACGTTAAAGGATCGACTACCGGAGGACTTATTGGCTATAGCGCAACAACAAATATAACCGGCTGCTGGGTGACAGGCAATGTTTCAGGATCGTCCATTACCGGTGGACTTGTAGGTCATAGCACAACATCAAATATAACCAGTTGCTGGGTGACAGGCAATGTTTCAGGATCGTCCACTACCGGTGGACTTATAGGCTATAGCTCAACAACAAATATAACCGGCTGCTGGGTGACAGGCGATGTTTCAGGATCGTCCCGTACCGGTGGGCTTGCTGGTCATATGTACGTGGGCAGTCTTAAAAATAGCTATGCAATCGGTAGTGTAAGCGGAACAAGTCAGGTAGGCGGACTTGTAGGGGAAATGGATAATAATGTTAGTACAGGTACCTGCATGATTCCCGAAGGTTGCCCTCCTCCTCCCCCTCCTGCCGGTGCAGTCGTTGAAAATTGTTACGCAATAGGAACCATTGTATCAACAGGAAATATGACTGGCGGGCTTGTCGGATACTTAGTTCAATATTGTCAGATCAGAAGCAGTTACGCATCCGCAAATGTAAACGGAAATACCAATGCCGGTGAATTTGCAGGATCTGTCAGTTCCGCAACACTTACAAACTGCTATTACGATAAAACCGACAAAACGCTTCCGGCAGTGGGCAGCGGATCGGCTTCCGGCATAACCGGACTTGAAACTTGTCAAATGACCCGTGAAAATGCCATAACCAATATGACCGGATTAAACTTCACCTCCGTTTGGGACACAACAGCCAATAACGGAGTCATAGGCTACTATCCACAACTTAGAGTATTTGCAGAAAATACAAATCCAACCATTGTAGCCGCTTCATTGGCAAGCGTTGAGACTAATGCGTGTTATAAGGTTGATTTTGATCCAAATACCGGTACGCTTTCCGGCGCTACCCCTGTATGGATTAAGAATAACACTGCGTCAAGTGCTGCGCCTACCGCTACAAAACAGGGATCTGAATTTAAGAGTTGGAACACGGCTGCAAACGGTAGCGGAACAACTTATACGCCGGGAACTACTTCTGTCGGAACAACCGATTGGCTTGTTTACGCACAGTGGTGTGAAACACCTGTTATCAGTTCCTTCACCTATCCGGGCGCCCAGCCATACTACATAAACGATTCGGATCTTAAAACACCAACAGTGAACGGCAGTAATCATCTTGACGGAAGTTATACTGCCACAGGAGGTTTGATTATCGACAGTTCAACGGGAGCCATTACCCCAAGCGAGAACCCGGCAAATAGTTACACGGTCACTTACACGATAGCTGCCGCTGGTGGTTGTTCGGCTGTAACAGAAACCGCAACAGTAATTATAGCCAACCCTACCGGCTGTACCATAAGCTATCCATTATCCGGCATCTATTGCGGTAATGATGCGACACTTCGCACACCATCTTTGAGTGGCGCGGGTTGCGATGGCGGAACATACAGCGCCACAGGAGGATTGGACATAAACAGTACCACAGGAGCGCTCACGCCTAACGAAAATACTGCAAACTCGTATACTGTATCTTATACCGTAGCAGGAAATGTAGTCGCTACGGCAACGGTAACAATCAAGCCTAACCTATCAAGCGACATGTTGACTGTGCGCGATACCACTATTTGTTCGGGCGAAAGTGTCGAAATATGTGTAGTTCTGTCGTCTACAGTTACGAATCCTGTCTACAGGTGGTACCGAAGCGCTACCGGCGGAGAAACGCATTTGATAGGCACAGATTCATGCTACACCCATGCCTCCGACTTGGGTTCTGTTTCAGGAGCTACTCCTTACATTTATTATGTCACTGCTTCCGGCGATAACTACTGCGAAGGCAGCAACAGCCTCGACGGTCGCAAACCGGTCATCGTCACAGTTAAAGCCATCTCAGGACCTAAGGATATAACCATCAGCGGTATCACCGGAGTTTGCGGAACCGAAGGCACCACCTTGGAAGCTAGCGCACCAAACGTACTGAATCCGGTATTCAGATGGTATAGTAATGCCGAAGGTGGCACGCCGTTCTACGTGGGTCACGAGTACAAGACCAGTGCATTAAAAGCCGACACAACGTTTTATGTCTCTGTCAGCGGCAGCAACTATTGCGAAGGCAGCGTGCGCGATACGGTAGAGATTTTCATTACATGCTTCACTGTTCACGGAACGGTATTCCCATTGGTATTCATTGGCGATGATGAAATAGACGCGGTATTCACCATTGAAGCCAAACTATATGCACCGCCGCCGCCGAACACCGCAGACCCGATCGCCTATCTCCGTCGTGTTGCCCCGCTACACGACACAATAGCGGTACATTATAACGGTTCCGTTTATGTACCGGGCACCCCAAGAAATCCGGGCTATTCCGGCAGCTTAATAAATCCGGGAGCCCCGATTATCTGGGAAATCATTAACAAGATACCGGATCTGGGAATGGAGAAAGATACCACTACGCTGCGTCCGGGCGAAGAAGCCGCCATTTCAGTCGGTCACTATACCTTTGAAAATGTAGCTCCGGGTAACTATGTCTTAACCCTGTCGCGTCCGGGATTTATCACCCGCTATGCGAAGGTTACTGTGGTTTCAGGCGGCACGCCGTTCATCGAACATCGTGAATTAATCGGAGGCGATGTAAACAATGACATGAGGATTGATCCTCTTGACATAAACGCGATCAACTACCGTCTGGGTTACACCTTCGGCGATGGCGGCTATGACGCCCGGTACGATATCAACGGCAATACCGAAATAGAGATAGGCGATATATCGCTGGTTAAATTCTTCCAAGGTTTCCACATCGAAGGGTACGAAGATACATCCGAATGGCTAAAGGAATACAACCAGGATTAACAAGGAAATAAACCGGTAAACGGGGATTTCTTACACAGACGTATAATAATTATCAACTCAAGCAGGGGGTTGTGTCAAAAGTTTTTTTGAACGCGGATGACGCGGATGACACGGATTTACACAGATAATAAATGAATGGGAATTCGGTATATATTTAATTATCAACAATATAAAAATCCGTGTAAATCCGTGTCATCTGCGTCATCCGCGTTCAAAAAAACTTTTGACACAACCTCTTTTTTTGGAGAAGCCAAGAGAACAAATGCTTGTTCTTTTTTGTTAAAGCTATACTAACTTAACCCATAAAAATATGACAGAACAAGCTGTAAAAATCCTGAAATTAGATGTTGCTAAACTGGTAAAACTCTTGAATGTTGCATTAGCGGAAGAATGGCTGGCTTATTATCAATATTGGATAGGTGCACGTTTGATGGAAGGTCCGATGCGCAGTGAAGTAGAACCGGAACTGTTGAAACATGCCGACGAAGAACTGGGTCATGCGGTATTGCTTGCCGACAGAATCATCCAATTGGAAGCGACGCCTCTTATCGACCCGAAAGAGTGGTTTACTCAAGCGCAATGCAAGTATGCGCCGCCTACGGATATCTATATAGGCGCTATTTTAAAACAAAACTTAGATTCCGAAAGGTGTGCGATAAGCCGCTACCAGGAAATTGCAAGTATAACCGACGGTACGGATTATATCACGCACCAGATTGCGATTTCGATATTGAAAGATGAATTGGAACATGAAAAGGATATACACGATTACCTCAGAGACTTGACAGTCATGAAAGAAAAATTCGTGGAATCTTGCGGTTGCTAGAAAAAATAGGGGTGCGTGCTGGCGCCCCCGTAGAGACGTAGCGCGCTACGTCTCTACAAAACGCACCCGATTCTCATTCCTGAATCTTAAGAGAACGAACCACCGACTCCAATTGGCGCAAATAATTTCTTTTTTTATGGGACGGAGCATATACGAATCCTTCCATGGTAATTATCTGATTGCGTTTCTCATCCAGGTAGGACATGCTGACAAAAGGTCCTCCCATCAGATCGCCTTCCACCCTCCACAATCCGCGAAGCTGCACACGATATTTCCCATTTGCCGGCAACACCCTGTAAGTAACGTCGCAACGATGTTCGGTCGTCATGTAAGAATCGGGAGAGGGACCTCCGATGTTTTCTTTCAAAACAGAATCCCTCTTTTGCAAAAGATTCTCAAGCTTGAAATCTTCCGCGTCATGATACGCATAACGGTAAACGATGATGTCCTGCCGCAAGTCCGGATTGCCGTTCGATATCCATACGAAATCCTTTCCGGTTTTATATTGTTTCAATGTGCTTGGAATTGTCACCTCTGTTCCGAACATGTCGTAAACGACTTTAGCGCCTTCGCGATTGGAATAACGGGCAAAATAATTGTACAGCCTGTCTAATTCCGCATCCACAAGAAAAGAGACAAATTCCCCCTTTTTTTCGTTTACTATTTTAATAAACTCTTCTTGATCGGGAGCGGTTATCTTTACGACTGCCTGAGGCTTAGCCCATTGGTTCCGCAGGTAAGAGATACGTCCCTGCGTATAGATTTTGTCATTTATCTCAAACAGAATAATGTTTCGCAGTGGTCTCAAAATTCCGCCAAAATCCTTTTCGGGAACAAACGTAATATTGAACATCGGTTCCGATTGCGGCAATGCCGGTACATCTTCATTCAAAACATCGTAAAGAACCCTTCCCGCCTCATTTTTCCATATTGACGGACTTCCTACCACCAATACGTCAAAAGCGGAACCTGTTACGCCGGGCTGTAATGAGCCGGATTTTTTATCACAGGAGACAATAACGACGCCCAACAGAGCGAGAATTCCAACACGCAGGAAATTAAGATATTTCGTATTCATAATGTAATGTGTTAAGCCTCCCCCCAGCCCCCTCCTCAGGAGGGGGAGCAGAGCGGAGCGTAATTTTTATTATTAGTTCAATTATTTAGAATGCCTTTCCCACTTTAGCCGCTCCCCCTCCTGTGGAGGGGGTTGGGGGGAGGCTAGCAACCCGCAAGCCGCAAAAATATCTTCCCCGCGCGATTTCCTTATGGTGGTCATGATTCCTTTTGCAGTCAATTGATCGCGAAATTTTTCCATTTCGGACAATGACGCTCCTTCCAATGAAACTCCGGGAATGGAATGAAAACGAATCAAATTGATGCGGCATTCCAATCCGGATAATAACCTTACCAATCCGCGCACATGAGACGGCTTGTCATTGATTCCTTTAAATAGGATGTACTCAAAGGAAACCCTCCTTTGCCCGGAAAAATTATATTGCTTGATCTCTTTTACTATCTCTTCTACCGGAAATGCTTTCTCTACGGGCATCAGCGAAAGTCGTTCTTCCGGAAAAGGAGTGTGAAGGCTGATAGCCAGATTGCAGCTGCTTTTCTGCAAAAACTCCTTTAATCCGGGAAAGATACCTATGGAAGAGACGGTGATCCGTTTGGGACTCCAGCCATAGCCATAGTCCGAAGTAAGTATTTCCAACACGCTTAATACCTCCTTCGTATTATCGAAAGGCTCGCCCATGCCCATGAAAACAATGTTTGTCAATTGATCACTTTCGGGAAAAGATTGTATTTGATTCAATATATCCGTTGCCGAAAGATTTCCCGAAAAACCTTGCTTGCCGGTCATACAGAAAAGGCAATTCATTTTGCAGCCGATCTGCGAAGAGACGCAAAGGGTAGCCCTCCCCTCTTCCGGGATGTAGACGGATTCGATGGATTTGCCGTTTACCTTGAAAAGATATTTTTTTGTGCCGTCCGAAGATTCCATTACCTCTTCGGGCTGAGAGGCGCCGATTTCAAAATTTTCCGAGATTTTTTGCCTGTTCTGCAAGGAAATATTGGTCATTTGTTCTATCGAAACAACCTTTTTCTTATACAACCAGTCGGCAAGCTGCTTGGCAGTAAAAGAAGGCAAACCCAGTCCGGAAACAATCGCTTTCAGTTCGTTCAAATTTTTTCCCAATAATTTTACCTTCTCCATTTTCCTGCTTTTATATGTATAACGAAAAAAGCGAAATAAAATGATTTATTTCGCCTTTAATATTTTATTCCAAGGTTAGAATTAAAAGAAATTAAAACGATTATCCTCTATTTTGGCATTCTTTTTCAACGACTCGAATATTCCTCTTGATACTGTCGAGAAGATGTTGTTATTCAACAGATAGATTTCCATGTTCGCATCGGCGGGAACTTCTCTTTTGTCCAACACTTTCAATACATAAACTCCCATATTTCCTCTGACAGGAACCGATATTTGATCTACGTTTGTCGCACGAGCCATAGCCGCAATAACCGGTTCACGTCCGACGCTTCCAAAGGAAACTTGAGAAAACCGGATATTTTTCAGCGTATCTACCGGCGAGATGCTTCCCAGATCGGTAATTCCCTTCATTTCTCCGATAAGAAGCTCTGCTTTTCTATCCTTCAAAAATTCTGCTTTAACTTGCTCGGTAACAAATCTGAACGGAATATGACCTTCCTCTACCGCTTCGGATACGGCGGCAACGACAAACATATTCGGAACTTCAAATACTTCGGACACCGCGCCTTCTTTGTTTTCCCATGCCCACCTGATTATCGGTCTGGATTGCTCGAAGAGGTATACGGAAGACTGGTTTCTATTCAAGCGGTCGAGAGGTCTTATCATCAAGCCTTGTTCTATTGCCGCAGCTTGGAAAGATTCGAGCGTACGGTTGGTGAGGACAAACTGGTTGGCTTGGTTATAGATTCTACTGATAGTCGCCGTGCTCGGCTCTACCCTGTTTGCTATTTCCGCTAATCTTACTTTTTTAACCGGAGCTGTTTTTTCCGTTATTTTTATCACGTGAACTCCTTGCATAGGAATGGCAACCGTCACAATCTCTCCTACCCTGGCAGGAAACACGGTGTTGTCGAAATTTTCCAATCCGACGGTTCCTTCTGTCATCCAGCCTAAATCGCCTCCTTGCATGATTGTAGAAGTATTTGCCGAATACTGCACAACCAATGTGGCAAAATCAGCGCCTTTTTTCAATTCCGCAAGCAAGCTGTCGGCAACGCGCTGCGACTCCTCTTCGGTCGCTCTTTGAACCAAAATATGGCTTATTTTCACCGAGTCGGAACGCAATTCGACATTCGACATCACTTTTGCCGTCTTGTAAAATCCGTTATCAAACATCACGTCTGAAACCGAACCTTTAGGAGCGATGAAAGCAAAATCCCTGAAAACCGGATCTATTTCGTTTTCCGTCCTGAAATAAGGATTAAACGGTACCGAAGGATCTGTTTCCTGCGGGATAAACAATGCCAATTCCTCGTCCGAAAGATTTTGCAAATGAATCTTTGCCTCTTGCACCGCGCTTTCCGCACCTGCATGGTCTTCTGCGGAAGGAATTATGTCGAAAATGACTGTTTTCAAGCTGCGGTATCCGTCTGTCTTGAATCGCTGCTCTTTTATGGCTTCGTATTTAGCCTGCAACTCTTTATCCGAAACCGGGATAATAGAATCGGGAACAGAATAAAACATTCTACGGGCGCACGCTGCATCCGTCTCCTTGCTATTCAGGTCAGCTACAATAGTAGCCTCTGCATTGGTAGCCGCCATGGCTTTTATGATAAGCGTCTGGTACTTGTCGGTTAAAACCTGCCTCTTTATTCTGTTTTCCCAATAGAGCCAGTAATCACGAAGTTGCCTGCCTTCCTCGGTATTTATATAATTGAGGACATTCGGCAAAATGCTTTGATCAAAAATGCCCTGTTCATTATAGAAAAGAGGTATCTGGCGCATCAGCGGATGCATGTTTTCACCTAAAGTTACTTCTGCCAATTCAGTGGAAGTTATGCTCAAACCGACTTTTTCGGCTTCGCTCAGCAACAGCGATTCTTCAACAAAGCTATTCCATACCATATCGCGAATCTCGCCGTCGGACGGCGTTTGACGGTGCATCTTCATGACCTCTGTAAGCGTAGCCATTTCTTGCTGGAATTCAAAGATAGATAATTCTCTGCCTGCAACCTTGCCGACTCTCTCGCGGGAAGGTCCGAAATAAGTATTTCCGGAATTCAAAAAATCTCCGATGATAAAAGCGAATAAAGCCACTCCCACTACTCCAATGAGTAAGCCCGCTCTGTTCCTAATTTTCTCTAATGTTGCCATTTATTTTTATGATTATGTATTGTTTTTATTACATGCTAAATTTAGGGTGCGAATATACAAAAATCTTACAGAGTATGAAACAAAAAAACGATTAATTTTAGTGATTAGTGATTAGTGATTAGTGATAAACGGTAAAAATCACTAATCACTAATCACTTATCATTCATCACTAATCACTAATCGAACCAATTCTATCCGCGTTACCGCCACTTTCAAAATAGAAAATTGATATTTCCCCATTTGTACAACATCGTTTTTCGCAGGTAACGTTTCGTTCCGGGATAATATTAAGCCGGCAATCGTAACGTAATCTTCGGAAACGGGAAGCTCCAAGCCAAATTGCTCGTTGACCTCTTTTATTTCCAGCCGTCCGGAAAGCAAATATTCGCCGGAATTCAACTGTTTGGCAATATATTCGTTCTCCTCATCATGTTCATCCTCGATCTCTCCGAAAATCTCCTCCATTACGTCCTCTAATGTAATAATTCCGGCAGTTCCTCCGAATTCGTCCACCACAAGGGCAATCCCTTTTCGTTGTTGCAGAAAAAGTTTCAACAATTTATTGGCTGCCATTGTTTCCGGCACTATCACCAGCGGATTTAGCAGAGAGCGTATGTCGGCAGGTTTGTCAAACATGTCCAACGAATGGACGTAGCCGACAATGTTATCTATATTCTCCTTGTAAATGAGGATTCGAGAATAACCGGATTTTACAAACATATCCTTTAATTCGGATACGCTTGCGTTCAACTCTATTGCCACAATTTCGGTGCGGGGAACGACGCTGTTTTTTAATTTCAAACGGGAAAAATCCAGTGCATTCTGAAAAATACGGACTTCGTTCTCCACTTTTTCCATCTCCGTCTGCATGTCTTTCCGGTCGTTTTTTCCCTCCGTATAGGAATAAATCTTATTGATGCTGAAAAAAGATGGCTGCTTTTCGCTACTCCCGAAAGGGGAAAAAATAAACGTATAAACCTTTAGAAAAGGGTATATTAAAACATAAACAAGAAACAGCGGTTGAATAAAAAAACGGAAAAAAGAGGTCGGGTTACATTTGAACAGCAGACGCAAAACAATATCCGTAGTGATAAAAAGAATCAGGATAGCTGGAAGAATCAGCAGCAAAAACAACCAAATCCGGTTATAATGCCATTCGATGACGGCAGCAAGCGACGAAACCGCAGCAATATATACAAACAGCGAAAAAGTCGAAGCCAGCCAGAGAGCGGAAAGAAACGAGTTTTGATTTTTATGGAAAAAAGAGAGCGCTTTTTCGGTCAGTTTATTCTCTGGCTTGTCCAGTTCCAGTCTGAGCTTGTTGGAGAAGGTTAATGCGATCTCTAAACCGAATAGTAGGGAATAGATGAGCGATGAGATGAAGATGAGGAGTATGTTCATAATATAATATTCGTGCGAATGCGGTAGAGACGCGGCATGCCACGTCTCTACGACGGACAGCGTGTCGTAATTTTTAATTCTTAATCATCCTTGTTCTCGGTAGTGTGCCAAAAATTCCGAAGGAGTCAGAACTTTCACTACTTCTAATTTTGTAAAGTCTCCTGTGTTACGGGTAATTATTACATCAACATCGTTTTCCAAAGCAACTTCTGCTTGAACTGCATCTTCAAAATCTTCCCAACCCAAATAGAGAGAATACATTATCACCTCTTTGTCAACTTTCAGAATATCAACTATTTTCAAAAAATCTTTTAGAAAATTGAAAGCGTCAAATTTATTTTTGTTTAAAATATAGAAAATATCAGTTACCGACGAAGCCGACACATAAGCAATAAACTTATTATCAATAATTTGCTCAATAATTTGGTTAGCGTTTGCAAAAAATGGAGTACGGGACAATGCAAAATCCAACACAATATTTGAGTCTAAAAGCACCCTTTTCATTTGTATTTTTCTTTCAAGTATTCATATTTCATATTATCAAGCTCTTCGTCGGTAATGTTTTCCAAGCCCTTAAAAGCGCCAGACCACTTCTTTAAGAAATCACTCGCATCTTGCGTTTCCATCTCCGCTTTTTGTCTGTTTAAAGGCAAAATTATCAATCTAACCTCTTTGTCGTGAAGGTCAAGATTGCATGGCAAGGTGATTGTTCCTCTTCTCGATACTCTTGTATTAAACTTGTAAACATTCATAATGTTTTCATTTTATGCAAAAGTAATATTTTTTCCAATAAAAACACGCAGAGCTAAGAAATTTTTCCGCCCCCTTGTTCTCCGTAACGTATCAAAAATGCAGTGTACGGTTTGGCGCACACTGCATTTTGGGTACACTATTGAGAACGGGGATCAAAATAGTCATTTTAAAATAGTCGAACCTATTCTGCTACCGCGCGAATACAGAGCCCGTAGAGATAGTGTGCGCTGTCAATGCTTGCTATGCTGTGGTCCTGCTGGTCTGGCTGGTTTGTGATTATTTTGAGGAACCACAGGATGTTCACGCCGAGACCGCCCCTCATACTACCCCAATAGTTGCCCTCAATGTCGCCAGGAAAAGGCATACTTCCGAAGGTGCGAAAGCCCACAGCAGGCAGGAAAAGAGAAGCACCAGTGGTTTTATCGGTAAATTTCATACCATCTACGCCATTTTGGGTTACCCATGCTCTACTCACCTTACCGTCGCAAAGTTTTGTTAGTTCAGGCCAAGTAGGCACGCGCCAACCGGAAGGACTGGGGTCGTTGGATTTCTTCCATGTCATAGCAGTATCTAATTCAAGGGTAGGAGTAGTGGGCCAATCGGTTACAGCGCCGGTAACAGGCCATGCTTTTTTACAGTTCCATTGGTAATGCATACCGGGAGATTCGGGAGTAGCAGCAAATGTACCGGGAGCATCAACGTTGCGGGTTGCCCATTTGACGCCATTAATAACTACGCCCGGATCGTAAGTTAAAGGGTTAATTCCCTTAAGTATCCTCCACTCATCCAAATCATCCGGCTTTGCATCGCCCTTCACATTTATCTCCAGTAAATTTCCATTACTTTCCTTTACCAGAATGTATTTTCCGGCATTGTCGATATAACTTACATAATAAATCCAAAACTTGTAATTTACTTCCAGTACTTCTCCGTCAATAGAGGTAATAGTCCATTTCTGTTGTACGCCGTCTTTGGCATATATGGCGTGTTGCTGCGTCTCCCCGCTCATGAGTTCCAAGACATTACCGTCTGCCTCTGCCTGTGTAACTGTGTCTGCTTGCGCCGTAAAGAAGACGAATGGTGCGGCTAATAATAGGAATATTTTTTTCATGACTTTTACTTTTTTATTGATGTTAATAGATATTGATTGTTGGAAGGTTGGTGGGCGCGCCGTAGAGACGTGGCATGCCGCGTCTCTACAACGGGTACCGCACCACGTTATTTCTTAATTATCTTATACATTTCACCGGAAACATTCACCATATACACGCCTGTGTTCAGGAACGAGACGTTCAGTTGACAGGTATCCTCGCCCGAAAGCAATCCGGAAAAGAGGCGGGTTCCTTTTAAATCATAAATTTCAACACGTGCGTTCGCTCCGCATGGAAGGGTCAGCAAGTCGCCCACAGGGTTTGGGTAGAGCAACTTAACACTACTTTTACTTTCAATCAGGTTGGTTGACTCCTCTACTGCCGCCCATGAGTCGCCGTCCAGTTCGCTCTCGTCATTACTTGCGATTACTTCCAACAGGCTGCCGCCATCTTTTTTAATGAAGAGGTAGCGGCGTTGTGCTGTTTCTTCCAGACAATAAGCCCAGCAGGCGTATTTTGCCGTAAATGACTCTTTTTCGGAAGTCGTTATGACAATGCCTTCTTCACCCGGTTCATCAAGATTGGCATACAGTGCGATGAATTGCGGCGCTTCGCTTTGTGCGTAGGTCAGCACAATGTCATTAGCTCGTTTTTGCGTAATGTTGGCAACAAGTAATGTTGTTGACCATGCAACAAAAATCGTTGTTAAGATGATTATTTTTTTCATGATTTTCATTCTCCTATTTTTTTTAAAAGTTAAACATACTAAAATCATTAGCAACAAAAGTAATAAAAAAGTAATAAAAAAGTAATAAAAAAGTAATAAAAATATGAAAATAAACGGATAAAAATGTTAACAAAAGCTAAATTAATAGATTTTTCGAGAAAAAGCGCAGTTTGGAGCGAATTTAGGCGATAGCCGTAATTCATATCTTTGCAGCGCCAAAGTTACCCATTTATTTTTAATCGTTTTTACATTGAATATTACTGCATACCGTATTTGCAATAATTAAGTCTGAGCATTTCATACTACTGTAAATAGACCGTAATCCTCTACAATTATTTACCTGTGTTTTATTCCCAACATATATGTAAGCATCGCCCAAAAAAGAACAGTTGTCAATCGTAATATTTCCAATTATACTGTTATCTGCGTATAAAGAACGCATAGTACAATTAGAAACAGTCAACGTTCCTATTTTTGTTGATGGCGAATAAAAGGACATATATTCTTCTGATGATAAATTACAATTTGAAATTATTACAGATTCTGCAGAAAAATTACCATTTACATATATATAGCCTTTTGATTTGGATATTTTCAATGTTTTTAAATTACACTGGCTATAATTGTGATCATGATAAAAAATAGGACGACTATAGTTATAGTCTCCTGGCAATTCATTGCCACAGTTGTCAATAGTTAAAGATTCTATTTTATTCCCGTTTAAAATATTCAATTCATAAAGACTTTTAATATCTGCAAGATTTGCAGACCCTGTGAGATTATTATTTGGCAATTTGATAGATAGCACACGGTTTGTCATTGATGCTGCATGATAATATGTTTCTACACCATACCATAACGATATAGGTTTATTTGTACACCAATTATCTTTTCTAATCCAGTTATCTCCGTTGGTTGATTCATAAAAAGCTATCAACATGTCGCGCTCATGTTGATCATCATCCTCAGCATCGCCACCTATATACAAGTTTTTAACTTTTGTCGGTGTAGTCGCCCCATTTTCATAATATTCTACAATACAATCACCATCGAAAATAACCATTCCATCAGCAGGTTTTCCGCTTTCATATACAGTCCACGTATTGCCTTTCAAATTATTATCCCATAAAGAAACTGACCAATTTTCTGTCATTGCAGAATAAGAATATCCGTAAGGAGGTGTTTTTGATTTGATAACAATTTTCAAACTTGAACCTTCAGGCACTACAGCCCTTACTGAATATTCAAATCTACCCCACTCCGTTTTTTTAACCATCACAACTTTATCAGACAGGATATTTGGTCCAAATCTCCCTGTTTCAGGATAAATAATGCCCGAAATTTCTATCGCTTTAAGTATCCTCCACTCCTCCAAATCATCCGGCTTTGCATCACTCTCCACATTTATCTCCAGTAAATTTCCATTACTTTCCTTTACCATAATGTATTTTCCGGCATTGTCGATATAATTTACATAATAAACCCAAAACTTGTAATTCACTTCCAATACTTCTCCGTCAATAGAGGTGATAGTCATTTTCTGTTGTACGCCATCTTTGGCATATATGGCGTGTTGCTGCGTCCCCCGGCTCATGAGTTCCAAGACAATACCGTCTGCCTCTGCCTGTGTGATTAGATCTGCTTGCACCGTAAAGAAGACGAATGGTGCGGCTAATAACAGTAATATTTTTTTCATGACTTTTATTTTTATTTCTTTATCATTTTATACGTTTCACCGGAAACATTCACCATATACACGCCTGCATTCAGGAATGAGACGTTTAGCTGACAAGCATCCTCGCCCGAAAGCAATCCGGAAAAGAGGCGGGTTCCTTTTAAATCATAAATTTCAACACGTGCGTTCGCTCCGCATGGGAGGGTCAGCAAGTCGCCCACAGGATTTGGGTAGAGCAACTTAACACTACTTTTACTTTCAATCAGGTTGGTTGGTGTATCCTCCATTGCCACCCATGAGTTGTCGTTCAATTTGCTAATGTCATTGCTTGCGATTACTTCCAACAGGCTGCCGCCATCTTTTTTAACGAAGAGGTATCGACGTTGTGCTGTTTCTTCCAGGCAATAAGCCCAGCAGGCGTATTTTGCCTTGAACGTTTCTTCTTCGGAAGTCGTTATGACAATGCCCTCTTCACCCGGTTCGTCAAGATTGGTATACAACGCAATGAATTGCGGCGCTTCGCTTTGCGCATAGGTCAGCACAATGTCATTGGCTTGTTCTTGCGTGATGTTAGCAGCAAGTAGTGTTACCGACCATGCGACAAAAATTGTTGTTAAAATGACTACTTTTTTCATGATTTTCATTCTCCTATCTTTATTTAAAAGTTAAATATACCGAAATCAGTTGACAACAAAAATAATAAAAATATAGGAATAATTAGGATTTAGGTGTCAATAATGATTAAATTAGTGGATTTTTTCGAGAAAAGCTGGTCTTTTACTCTGCTTATTCGGGTAGAGGCGCGGCACGCCACATAGCCGTCAGGCTAAGGCTGAAAGCCTTTTATAACCCAGCCCAATGGCAACGCCTTGGGTAATTAATTAATCGCACAATCCTGTTTTAACACCCTGAAAGGGTAAAATATATTTGCTTGAATTGACAAGCATATAGAACTCAACATATCAAATAAATTGCCTTTTCAAGGCGAAAATTGGTTTGGTTTATTTTACCCCAAGGCGTTGCCATTGGGCTGGGTTATATAAGGCTTTCAGCCTTAACCTGACGGCTATGCGGCACGCCACGTCTCTACTCTTCCGACATCGGAAAAATTCCTATCGTATTTCGTATTACATACTTAGTCATAGATTGATTCGACTCAAAACCATAGCCTTCGATAATCTTATCCTTTTGCGTGATCTTTATCGAATCATCCGAATAAATTTTTTCCAGATTCTCATCCCAAAATAACTGATTGCACTCAAACTGTTCCCCTTCCAGGTTTACAGCTTTCACATTATCACGCAGATCCCAAAGCCGCTTTTTTTCATAATAAATAGCATAGTCGCCTTCAATTTCCGCGACTACATCCAACTGGGTATTAAACTGTTCCACCCGTATTCCTTTCGGAAAATCCCAGTAAGGAACCTCTGCTTGATCGTATATCACCCATTCCTGAGCATTTATCCTGTACCGCGTTACGCCCGAATCGGAAACAACCGTTAAGACTTCGGTAGCGCGCAGGCTCGGCGTATTCGCCCGGTCGGTAATAGCCTCAACCTTCTCAGTGCGGTCGGCACAGGAGGCTAAAAAACAGATAACAGTTACAAATAGTGCAACTGTTACATGTATGTAATTATATTTTAACTGCTTCGGCAATTGGCTTATCGAATAGTTGTTTTTTCCTGAATCCAGCCGGGAACCGTATAGGTGTCGCCAGTAATATTGCGCATAAATAATTCCGATTTCGGAGGAAAACTTGCTTTATATGCATTGATCAGCTTGTTCACATCCGCAGCACAGGAAGGATCTACCGCTTTCGCCCTTTCCAATTTATCTACTGCCGCCCAGTAAGCCGTTTTCTGAATTACCGGATCATCGTCAATCGTCGGAGAATATTGAGCATACAGGTGGGCAATCATTATATAAGCCGACGAATTGGAAGAGTTATGATTCAATGCGGCTTGACACGCAGTGCGCGCTTTGCTGTAATTTCCAAGCCTGTTGTAAGTTGCGGCAATCTTCATTTGCAATTTCGACTTTTCTACATTACTGCTCTCCAAAGATACTGCCTCTTCAAAATAGGATATGGCTTTGTTGTAATCCTTGTTGTTATATGCCTGAACAGCCAGACCGACTGCCGAACTGGCGGTAGGTTCTATCTTGTGGGCATAATCGGAAGCCTTGAAATAGACGTTGGACTCTTCACAGTCAGCATTCTTATATAACATCAAAACGATTTTCAAGAAATCCTTATCTGTTTGTTTTTCAGCCAATTGTTTTCCATACACGCCGTCCAGCGTTTTACAATCCGCCACTCCTGACTGGGCAAACATGGCATCCGCCATCATTTTCATCGTAGCATAAACCGTATCTTTCGGATCGCCGGAGCCGGCGCGCTCTCCTAACATAGGAGTAATCTTCAGGTAGTCATTAATATACGTATCCCTGAAAGCCTCCGGTTTATTTTTATAAATGTCGCTGGCTAAGACAAAATATTGCTGGAACACAATCACTTCATTTGCCGATTTATCCAAATCAATGGCTTCTGCCAGCCATTTATACGCATTCTCTTTCAGCGGGTCTTTGCTTAGATTAACAAACCGGACGTAATCAAACGCCTTTCTTCCTAAAATATAAGCTTTTCCATATTTCGCATTGTCTCCGAAATATTTGATACGGTTATCATATACTCCCATGAGACGGTCGAAAAGCATATCTTTTTTAGCCTGATCTTGCTCGTTTTCAATTTGCCAACCAACGATACTTGGTCCGTAAGTGTATATGGAACTGTGGGAAGCCGGACATTCGTCATAAGCCTTATCCCAGAATTCTACCGCACTCTTATAGTCTCCCTGTTTAGCATAAGATGTAAACAGGCTCAGATTTTGCATACAACGTATGCTGTCTTCTCCGCGACCAAATTTTGATCCGCTCTGGACACCTGTTTGGGCGTAGCTTGCGAATGTCATTGCCACAAAGGCAATTGCAGATAATATTACTTTAATTTTCATATAAATATATTTTTGTTTTTTAGTCAAATTTACGTACCATAAACCAACGCTCGTTGATTGTCATATTCAATGTGAATTTGAAATACTGTTCCTTAATTAAATCAGGAGCTGCTATTCCTATGTTTCCAAATTCGAATACCATGTTAAGCACCGTCGGATTCAATCCCCGCTTCAAAGGCAGTCCTAAACCGGCGCTGAGGACATATTCGTCCAAATCCTTGCCGTTTACCTTTGTGTATAAGTTCGAATAATTTGCGCCGGCACGATAATAAATCCGGTTGAAATAATTCTTGCTGTTGCCGTTCGGCTGAAATTCAACTCCCAGTGAGAATTTATTCCTGTCGACAAATGCTTTTTCTCCAAAAAACCTTACATCCGACCACGCCTGATACTGATAATCAAATCCGGCTAAAAGTCTTTCCGAGAAATTATATACAAATCCCGTGCCAAAAGTTAATGGTAAATCAAATTTATTATTGTCGGTTATCTTTACCGTATCTATACCTGTGGTAATAATCGTTCGTTCGGCTTTTCCTGCGAGTGAAAATTTAGGTTGAAAAATAGCTCCGAAAGTGACTTTTCGCTCTTTCGGCAATGACAGGGTGTATTGAGCTCCCAACAAGCCTGAGGCGTCGGCTACACGGATCATATTTGACTGTAAAGTCGGATAATATGCCTTATCATTGAAAGTTGCTGAACTGGCATGGTTGATTGTCCCGAAATTCAAGTTAAAGTTTGCCCCCAAAGAAAAATTCTGGAAAGGAATGACTGCCGCTCCCAGATAAAACTGGCTGATACCTCCCGAACCCTCATACAGATAGGTGGTCTCCAGCGAACCGCCCGTAATAGAAGAAGGTTTTGTCACTTTGGACGAAAAATCATATCCTACAAAAGAATAAGGTAAAAGTCCGGCGCTAACGCCCAGCCATTTTTTTATAGGAAACTGAAATGCAATATATTCCAAATTTCCGTTCATCCTTGATTGTTTCCCGCTTGCATCCTCGTAGGAAGAAAACTTTAAGCTTGCCGCTGCTTCAAAACGGAAAGTGAGGGTGTCGATCGCGGTGTAGGAAGCCGGATTTCCGGGGTTGGTAAATTTATTGGCGCGTAAACCGAATGAGATTCCCCCCATTGATTTGTTTTGACCGAATCCTGCATCGACAAGACCACCGTATCCATAACGGGTATAAGGCGAGCTTGTATTATTTTGAGCATACACTCCCACTATGCAGGTACATATAAAAAGAATGATTATTAAGCCTCTTTTTGACATTTAAAATTGAGTATTCGGTTTAAACCTACGAGTAATAAATTTTGATTTGCAAAGATGCTACTTTTTAATTTTTTTTCAAAGTAAAAAGCATCCCCTCCTGTTAAAAATATTGAAAGATTGGGATAAACAGACGAAACAGATGAAATATATCCTTCCATTTCGTAAATCAACCCGTTGACAACTCCGGCTAAAATCGCCTCATTTGTCGTACTTCCAAACATTGGAACAGAATCTTCCAATTCTATTAACGGCAATTTTTGGGTAAAAGTATGCAGCGCTTTTTTCCGCATCTCCAATCCGGGTGAAATATTTCCCCCGACATATTGGTTTTTAACATTCACTACGTCATAAGTAACCGCTGTTCCGGCATCAATGACCAACAAATTGGCATTCGGTTTCAGGCAATTAGCGCCAACGCAAGCGGCAATCCGGTCTTTTCCCAACGTTTCGGGGGTCTTGTACAGATTTTCTATGGGCAACGGAGTCCTCTCATCTAATAAAATAAATTTTTCGAAAACCTCGTCAAGATAGTTAACCAACTCACATTCAACATTTACGACAGAAGAGAGGATCGCATTGGAAATCTCAAACTGTTTAAGCAAAGAAGTAACTTCATTTTTTCCAAATTTTTCGAAAACAGTTGAATAAAACAACCCTTCATTTGAAAAAATACCCGCTTTTACGGTAGAATTCCCTTGATCGATAACTAAGTTCATAATCTTTGCAATTAAGGTACAAAAATAACTTTTTAAAAAATGTAACGAATATTTTTTTGATTGAATTATTTTAAATATATTTGTCGAGAATAATAATTTTTCATAACGCAAAAAACATGCAACATACTCATTATCGGAATCAGTATTTAATTTGGTGAGCAAATGCATGTGATTTAAATGTTAACAAAACGCTTGGAAAGCTTACCGGGAGGTAAGCTTTTTTCATAGTGCTTTGACATGATTAATAACCGAAAAATAGATATTAATAACTAATTAAAAACAATATGTTACGAATTGCAGTTCAGTCCAAAGGTCGTTTGTTTGAAGAAACAATGCTTATGCTTGCCGAGTCAAGCATCAAAATAGAATCGGGAAAACGCACATTATTAGTGCCGGCTAAAAACTTCCCGGTCGAAATTCTTTACCTGCGCGACGACGATATCCCGCAAGCCGTAGCCAGCGGCATTGCCGACGTAGGCGTCGTGGGCGAGAACGAATACGAAGAAAAAGCCGAAGATGCCGTAATCTCCAAGCGTCTGGGTTTCAGCAAATGCCGCTTGTCGTTGGCGATTCCCAAAGCCGAAGATTATAAAGGCGTCGAATGGTTTGAAGGAAAAAAAATAGCGACTTCATACCCTTGTATATTGGAGAAGTTTTTAAAATCCAAAAACGTCAGCGCCGAAATACACATCATAACCGGTTCGGTAGAGATTGCGCCGGGCATTGGGTTGGCTGATTGTATTTTCGACATCGTCAGTTCAGGCGGAACGCTTATCAGCAATAACCTCAAAGAGGTCGAAATCGTGATGCAATCCGAAGCGCTGATGATTGCCAATAAAAATCTTACTGCTGAAAAACAGGCGATTCTGGACGAACTGCTGTTCCGCTTTGATTCCTACAAAAACGCCGAAGGGAAAAAATACATCGTCCTGAATGTGCCGAACGACAAAATCGGCGAAGTGTGCAAATTGCTGCCCGGCATGAAATCGCCGACAATCACGCCGTTGATTGAAAAAGGCTGGAGTTCGCTGCATTCGGTGATTGACGAGAAGAAGTTTTGGGATATTATCAGCAAACTCAAAGCGCTGGGGGCAGAGGGGATTTTGGTGGTACCGATTGAGAAGATGATAATTTGATTAGCAAATTAATAACACGAAAATTAACAAAGGATATGAAAAACATTGCAGTAAAAAAACATGTAATTTTAGCGTTTATTCTTTTGTCATTATCAAAAATGATATTTAGTCAAAATGTAGAAGAGTATTTTGAAAAAGGAATATTGGCAACTCAATCCGAAAAGTTAGATTCTGCTCTTTTTTATTTCGACAAAGCTATTGAAATTAAAGATGACATATCTGCAATTTGGTATACCAGAGCCACTGTAAAAAGTTGGTTAAGGCAATACGAAGAAGCGATTTTGGATTTTGACAGGGCAATAGCTCTGACGCCTAAATATTCCAAGGCTTTGAACGGAAAAGCCTGCGCTAAACAAGACATAACAGATTATGATGGCGCATTGGCAGATTTCAACCAAGCAATAGCCCTTGATAAAATGTATATTGATGCTATATTCAACAGAGGGACGCTTTTGGAATTGTTAGGCAAAAGAAATGAAGCATGCGAAGATTTCAATTTAGCTTTCTTGTTAGGCGACGAACATCCGAAGACAAAAAGTAAAGTTGAAAAATGCAAAGAAAAGCAATCAGAGAAAATATATCCGATTTTGAGATTGACTAAAACAGCTACAGATAAAAAATATGGATTCACCCAAGAAAACCCGATAAAAGTAGGTCCCGGTCCGGATGGCGGTCCGGCAAACGAACGGGCATATTTGAATTTATTACGAGATGTGAACGGTAAACCTATCGATTACAACAGGAGTGGAAGTTGTTGCGCATACGAATCCGAAAATGGACTTTTTGGAATGGCTTTGCTTGATGTGTATGAAATTCGTTATACGAATGAAAAGAATGAAAAGAAAACAACAATTGTCTATATATCAATGTATGATTACGAAGAGCCTCAAATATTGTACAATTTTAAAACGGTAACGCCTTCAAAATTGAGTAAGCCGTGATGAAGTTTTCATATTTGGCGGTGCCGATGGAGAAGGTGATTGTTTAATGTGCCAAAATGGGAAATTTTTCAACCAATGTCGCTTAGTTAAAGCGGCAAACGCCCTGAAAGGGCATAAGCAATAGCGTAGGGCAACGCCCTACGATTGGAGAACCAAGCTAGCCCAAGCCCTGAAAGGGCATAAGCAAAGGTATGGCTGTCGCCCTTTCAGGGCTGAGTACATTCTCGTTCCGTTCCGTAGGGCGTTGCCCTACGCTATTGCTAAAAGGCTTTCAGCCTTAACTAAACGACATTGGTTTAAAAATTCCGATTTTCATTTCTTTACTAGCATAGATAATTAAAAAATTTCATCAATAATGAACAGAATAATATTAATTGGTAATGGTTTTGATTTAGCGCATAACTTGGAAACAAGCTATAAGCAATTTATTGATAATTTTTGGAAAGAAACGATAGCAGATTTTAAAAATCCTGAAAAACGGGGAAATGATATTTTTGAAAATATTATGTTGTCAATAAATATCATATTACCAATCCATACTCAATATCTACAGGAAATACAGTCGTATAATGATTTTACTGCGTATTTTGAAAAAGAAAAGGAATTTAGCATGAGATATGCAACGGATAAGAAAAAAATGTCTATTTCTTTTAAAAATCGATTTCTGAAAATAATTACAGAAAAAACAAGTTTACAAAATTGGGTTGATATTGAAGAGGAATATTACCAACAAATAAAAGATATTGTGCAAAATAAATCGCAATATTATTCGGATGAAGGAGAGAAAACTGCCATCGCAAAGCTAAATGACGATTTTTGTCAAATTAAAAACTCATTAAAAACATATCTAATAGAAAAAACCACAGAAGGAATTGGAGGTAATGCTATTGAGTTTGTTGATGACAAGATTAGCAAAAATATTTATTCTGAGTTTGAATTAGGAGATTTTACAAAAGAAGGTGCTGAACAAATAGTAAATGAAACAATAAAAAAAGCGCAGTATTGTTTAGAGAATAAAGATGAATTAGAAAAATCTGATTATATAGATTTCAATACACAACGATTGCTGAAGCTAAAAAAGGAAGATGCTGACATTAAAGAAATAATCTTAGACCATAATCAGAGAAAAAGCTATTTTCATTTTATACCGGACAGTATTTTGTTTTTGAATTTTAATTATTCTAATACAGAAAATTTATATGCTAAACAAAAATATGAGGTTCCTGGATATAGATATGGTGTTTTAACAGAACTGGAAATTAATAAAGAAACTATTCATATTCATGGTGAATTAAAAAATTCAACAAGCCCAATTATATTTGGTTATGGAGATGAATCGGATGAAGTGCACAAAGAAATAGAAAAAAAAGGCGGTGATTATTTGAATAATGTAAAAACAATTAATTACCTGAAAACACCCAATTATAAAAATCTATTGAAATTTATAGAAAGCGGAATGTATCAGGTTTTCATTATGGGACATTCTTGTGGCTTTTCGGATAAAACATTGTTGAATACACTTTTTGAACACGAAAATTGTGTTTCCATAAAACCGTTTTTTTATAAATGGAAAGATGAAAATGGTATAGAACACGATGATTATGAAGATAAAATCAAAAATATTTATCGAGTATTTACGGATAAAACTCTTATGCGAGAAAAAGTTGTAAATAAAGAGTATTGCAAACAATTATCATAAAAATATTGAATTATGCAAATAATAAAATATCCAAACCAAAGCCAATGGGCACAAATCCTAACCCGCCCAACATTCGACAACACCACATTGTTTGAAACAGTCCAAACCGTTTTAAACAACGTCAAAAACCGCGGCGACGAAGCCGTAAAAGAGTACGAACTAAAATTCGACAAAGTACAATTATCCGATTTACAAGTTTCGGAAAATGAGATTGCCGAAGCCGGAAAGTTGGTTCCCGAAGAATTGAAATCAGCCATTTTATTGGCAAAAAGTAATGTGGAAAAATTCCACACAGCACAGCAGTGCGATTTACCGAAAGTAGAAACTATGCCCGGCGTCACCTGCTGGCAAAAGGCGGTGGCGATAGAAAAAGTCGGATTGTACATTCCGGGAGGAACTGCGCCGTTGTTTTCCACCGTGTTGATGTTGGCTATTCCGGCGCAAATTGCCGGTTGCAAAGAGATTGTGCTTTGCTCGCCGCCCAACCGCGAAGGTAAAATTCATCCTGCCGTGTTGTATGCCGCGCAAGTTTCGGGCGTTACAAGAATCTATAAAATAGGCGGTATTCAAGCTATCGGCGCCATGGCTTACGGTACGGAGAGCATACCGAAAGTGTATAAAATATTCGGTCCCGGCAATCAGTACGTCACTGCCGCCAAGCAGCTGGTTTCATTACGTGATGTGGCGATCGACATGCCTGCCGGTCCGTCGGAAGTCGAAGTGCTGGCAGATGAAACGGCAAATCCTGCTTTCGTAGCCGCCGACCTGCTTTCGCAGGCAGAGCATGGCATTGACAGTCAGGCAATTTTAATCACTACAAGCGAGGAGTTAGCACAAAAAGCGATAGAACAAGTCGCCATTCAAGTAGAACAACTGCCGCGTGCCGATTTAGCAAAAAAAGCGTTGGAACACAGCAAAATAATCATCGTAAAAGATATGGACGAAGCCATTGCAATGACGAATGAATATGCGCCCGAGCATTTAATAATTTCCACTCGCGATTACCACGCGATTGCGGAAAAAATCACCAATGCAGGCTCTATTTTTCTTGGACACCTCACGCCCGAAAGCGCCGGCGATTATGCTTCGGGAACGAATCACACCTTGCCTACAAACGGTTATGCAAAAGCTTATAGCGGGGTTAATCTGGATAGTTTTATAAAAAAGATTACTTTTCAGGAACTGACAAAAGAGGGGTTGCAAAACATCGGCGAAGCTATTGAGATTATGGCTGAAAATGAGATGCTTATAGCGCATAGAAATGCAGTAAAATTGAGGAGAAAATAGAAAATCAGGAAATATGAAAACAAACCAACCATTTTCAATACTTAAAAGACTGAAATGTTTTATTTTTGCTTTTAACGGATTAAAAGTATTAGTGCAAGAAGAACATAATTCTTGGATTCACATTGCAATAACAATTGGTGTTACGGTTGCTGGATTTTTATTGCAAATATCTCCTATTGAGTGGGTTGCAGTGGTTTTATGTATAGGTTTGGTTTTCGCTTTGGAGTTGGTTAATTCGGCTATTGAAAATATTGCCGATTTTATCTCTCCTCAAAAAGATGAAATTATAAAGAAAATAAAAGGTTTGTCAGCAGCGGCGGTATTAATTGCTGTCATTTGTTCGGTAATTGTCGGATTGATTGTATTTTTGCCGAAAATAATTGCTTTATGTAAATAAGAAAATAAAAAATAATCATAAGAGATCATCATGAACTTACAAAAACTCGTCCGTTCCAATATTTACTCTTTAAAACCATATTCTTGCGCCAGAGATGAATTTAAAGGAGAAGCATCCGTTTACTTGGATGCTAACGAAAATCCCATGAACGCGCCGTATAACCGTTATCCCGATCCATTACAGTGGAAGTTGAAAGAGAAAATTGCCAAAATAAAACATGTTCGTCCCGAGCAAATTATGCTTGGAAACGGCAGCGATGAGCCTATCGACCTCGTTTTCCGTATTTTTTGCGAACCGAAAGAGGATAACATTGTCGCTATTGAGCCGACTTACGGAATGTATAAAGTTTGCGCCGACATCAACAACGTGGAGTATCTCAAAGCTTTTCTGAATGAAGATTTTACACTCGATGCCAATAGGGTTTTAGCAGCGGTGAATGAAAAAACGAAAATCATTTTTCTCTGCTCGCCCAACAATCCGACCGGAAATTTGCTTAACCGGGCGGAAATGTTGAAAATTGTTGAGAATTTCGGCGGTATTGTGGTCATTGATGAGGCATATATCGACTTCTCTTCCGAAAAATCGTGGCTCGAAGAGTTGTCCAACCATCCGAATATCATCGTATTGCAAACATTTTCCAAAGCATGGGGATTGGCTTCTGTGCGTTGCGGAATGGCGTTTGCTTCGGAAGAGATTATCAGTTATTTCAACAAAGTAAAATATCCTTACAATATTAATCTCTTGACGCAAAACTTTGTCAGTGAGCAACTGGATTACGAAGACCGTAAAAATGAGTGGGTCAGCATGTTGCTGGAGCAACGTACCAATTTGGAGAAGGAATTGAAAAAATTGCCTTTCGTTGAGAAAATATATCCGACGGATGCCAACTTTTTATTGGTGAAAGTACCGAATGCCAACGGCATTTATCAATATCTGGTAAACAAAGGCGTCATTGTTCGCAACAGGAACACGGTTTCTCTATGTCAAGGAGGACTTCGAGTTACAGTAGGAACGCTGAAAGAAAATCAAACGTTGATGTTTGAATTGCAAAAATTTAAAGAAAATTTTGTTTAATAAGGCGGTGGATTTATTTTCATCGTCTTTTCTCGCTTGTTTTTAATTTTAAATTATACCTTTGTAGCCGTGAATAACATGCTTCAAATATGGCACAAAAAAAATGACAAAATGATTAAAGGAAATACTGGTTTGTATACTGAAAAATTAAACTTATTGGTTTCAAAAGTTATTGGCAATAAAGATATTTATAATTTCCATATTGGTAATGATGTGGTCTTAGAGCGCATTGATAATAGATTAACCAAAGGAAGTGTACGTCTACAAAGCAGTAAGATTGTCACAATTCCCGAATCTGATAAAATGGAAATAAATTTTATAAATTCTGAAATGCCCTGATTTTTTATGAAAATTAATCACAAATTCGATTCTTTACTTGATGAGATCGATATTTTATATGTAGAATCTAAAAAAGCTATTATTCTACTTGAAAATTATAATCCTGAAAACAAAACGTTCATAGCGCCTTTGAATGAAATGCGAAATGCATTGGATCATATCATGAAGATGATTTCAAGTAGAAATAAATCTCAAGATGAGTTTTATGAACAATATAGGGGTGCAAGAAGCCATATTCGAAGAGCTGGATATGATGCATACGAATTGCTCTGCATAAGTATTTCGGATTATATCTTTACTATTTTGAAAGATTTTTCATCAGAAGATATTGTAAAAGGTTTTCCAAATTATTACAGTGATATCAAACCTAAAATTCATGAAATAAAAAGAAAAACAGCTGAATTAAGAGCAAGAAAAGAAAAAAGGAAACAACAAGAAACGGAAGTTTTTGATGAAAAAGTTGTCAACGAGGACGAAAATACTTATAGATATTATTTTGAAGCTTTCGAAGAGTTAAATCATTATTGTAAAATTATAGAAAATCACATTCCCTGTATGTTGGAATGCAAAGAGCAAAGATTAAAACAAGAACAAAAGAATACTGAATTCAACAAAAAATCTCACAGATACACAATATTAAATATAATCGTAGCTGTCCTTTTGTTCTTAGCAGGATTAGTAATTGGAAAATTCGTCAAATAAAACGAGGTTATATTTACCGAACAAACGATTTTACCCGCTCTCGCCAAATTTCGTAGCCGGTGGCGTTTAAAAGAAAACCGTCGCCTACGGAATAAAACTGATTGAGCAAACCGGATGCGTCGCAAAAATCATCGTACATATTTAAAAAGACAATCCCGTTGCCCAAGGCAAATTCTCTCAGTTTTTTATTCAATTCTTCGATATCTTCCTTTTTGATTTTCATCTTCGAGTTAGGCAAATTGCTGTTTACAGGCAGTACCGACAGAATGACAACTTCCGTCATCGGTGATCTTTCTCTGGCAAATTGAACGAATTTTTCGTATTGTCCCATCACCGAATCGGGAGAGAGTCCTGCATGGAGGTCGTCTATTCCAAACAGCAAAAACAGTTGGAACGGAGTATGCTCCAAGATAGCATTCAACCTCGTCAATTCATTGTTTATGCGGGCTCCGGGAACGCCCCTGTTCTTTATTTTGCAATTGTTCAGCAATTCGTGCCAGGCGCAATCCGACACCTGTTTTCCGCCCATGAAAACAATATCGCCGTTGTTTACCGGCATCTGCCGTTGCAAAGAGACATAAGTTATGTAAGAATTGTCCTGGGACATCATCCGCACTTTCGGACGGGACATCTGGTAAATGCACAAAGCGAACAATAAAACGTTCAACAGGACAGAAAGTCCCAAAAATAATTTCTTCATTGATTCTACTATTTATCTGTTTTTAATTAAGCACCAACTGCATCCCTTCGGTTACTTCTTCTTTTAATCCGTTCATTTTTATCAGTCTACGTTTTTTAATTCCGTATTTTTGGGAAATAAGATGCAATGTTTCTCCCTTTCTGACTTCGTGATATTTTTGATCCTCGTATTTTCTTTTTTTCTTTTGCAGGAAAATGTATTCTCCGGCTCTCAATACGTAATCGTCCGGAAAATCATTGTATTTTTTCAAATTTTCAATTGAAATTTCGGATTTTCGAGACAATCCGTAAAAAGTTTCTCCCGATTTTACCAAAATACACCTTACGCCGTTGATATTATCCTTTTCTACATAAACAAATTCTTGTTCTATTATCTCTCTTTTAGAAGGAATTAGCCATTTATCAAAATTCTCCTCCTCTTCTTTTAAGTATTTTTCCGGATTCAAGTCATATTCATACAACTGATTTTGTTCGATTACGGCGATCAATATTTCCGGATATTGCGGGTTTGTGGCGTAGCCGGCTTCTTTAAGTCCTCTTGCCCAACCTTTATAGTCTGTAATATCTAACGTAAACAGATTTGAATAATGTTTTCTTGTCGTCAAAAAAATAGAATGGTCGTGGTAGGATTCCTCTGCATGAAAGTAGACGCGGAAGCAGTCATCTTTTATGTCGTCGTCTTTCAGATACCTGCCGCCCGTATAATCGCTGGTACACTTGATTCCAAAGTGATTGTTAGCATTCTGGGCAAGGTCGCTTTTCCCGCTTCCCGATTCCAAGATTCCTTGAGCCAGCGTAATGCTCGCCGGTATTTTGTAATCAAGCATCTTCCGGATAGCAATTGCATGATACGTATTGATATAAGCTATTGTCTCTTCCGACCGGTAATAGGATTGTGCTTTTAACTCTACATAGAAGAAAGGAAAAAGCACAAAAAACATTCCCGAATAGATAACAGACCTACTCATCCCGCTAAAAATTTAAGTACAAATATACTCAATAATTGAATAACTGAATAACGGCAAAATATTATTCTTGGTATTGGATAAAAAATTGCTTCATTAGCTTAAATCAGATTGTAAAACCTTATTTACACCTTATTTTCTTAACAAAACAACCTCAGTAGCAATAAATTATCACCATAAACACCAACCTTATTACCTCATTTCCTTATTATGAATGCAGATTTAAAAAAATGAGGTAATGAGGTTTGGGGATGATATGTAAACTACTTCTACTGAGGTTGTTTTGTTAAGAAAATAAGGTATAAATAAGGTTTTGAGTTATTCAGTTATTCAGTTATTCATGATGATACGGTTCTCCCTTCAAAATCGTCATCGCGCGGTAAAGTTGCTCGGTAAAAACCAAACGTACCATTTGATGGGAAAAGGTCATTCGCGAAAGAGAAACTTTGCCGTTTGCCCGCCGGTAAACTTCTTTGCTAAACCCGTAGGGACCGCCGACAACAAAAATCAACCGTTTGTTTCCGGAAATCATTTTTTTCTCCAAAAAAGAGGCAAATTGAAGCGAAGTATACTCTTCCCCCTTGTCATCCAACAAAATAACGTCATCTGCATCCGTCAGATTTTTCAATATCAACTCTCCTTCCTTTTGTTTTTGCACCTCTTCCGGAATCTTTTTACTGTTTTTCAACTCCGGTATCTCCTCGATCTCAAACGGAATGTAAAATTTCAATCGTTTTTGATAATCCGAGATTGCATTTTTAAAAGATAATTCATTAGTTTTGCCGACTGTTAGGAGTGTAATTTTCATTCGAATATTAACTGCTATTTTTTTTACAAATATAATCCAAAAAGATTTTCAAACAATGAATGAAAACGATTTAATTGAAAGCCTGCTGAATAACGCCTTTGCAGAAGATATAGACGACGGCGACCACACTACCCTTTCGTGCATCCCTGCTTCGGCAACCGGCAAAGCGCAGTTGATTATCAAGGAAAAAGGAGTGCTTGCAGGAGTGAAGATTGCCGGACGGGTATTCCATAAATTTGATCCGGAAATAAAAATGGACGTTTTCATTCAGGATGGAACGGAAGTTAACCCCGGAGATATTGCATTTATTGTGGAAGGCAGCGTGCAATCGCTGCTTCAAACGGAGCGCATTGTGCTGAACCTTATGCAGCGGATGAGCGGCATCGCAACGACAACCCGGAAATATGTAAAACAATTGGAAGGATTGCATACCCGCGTATTAGACACACGGAAAACGACTCCCGGACTTCGCCTGATAGAGAAAGAAGCCGTTAAGATAGGCGGAGGAGTAAATCACCGGATCGGATTATTCGATATGATTCTGCTGAAAGACAACCACATCGATTTTGCCGGAGGCATCGAAAATGCCATTACCAAAGCGAAAGAGTATCTGAAAGCGAAAAACAAGCATTTGAAAATCGAGATTGAAGTCCGCAACTTGGACGAACTGGAACAGGTGATGAAAGTCGGAGGCGTGGATCGAATCATGCTCGACAACTTTGATATTCCAACCACAAAGGAAGCCGTCAGGAGAATCAACGGAAGATATGAAACGGAATCCTCCGGAGGAATCACTTTCGACACATTAAGAGATTATGCCGAATGTGGTGTTGACTACATCTCGGTAGGCGCTTTAACTCATTCCGTAAAAGGATTGGACATGAGCCTCAAAGCAATACAAATTCCTCACTAATCACTAATAATTAATAACTATATGAAAGCATTTGTATTTCCCGGTCAGGGAGCCCAATTCACGGGAATGGGTAAAGATTTATACGACAATTCGGCATTGGCAAAAGAGTTATTTGAGAAAGCAAACGAAATTTTAGGTTTCCGTATAACAGATATTATGTTTGAAGGAGACGCCGAAGCTTTGAAGCAAACCAAAGTCACTCAACCGGCTGTTTTCCTTCATTCGGTTATCCTTGCCAAAGTCATGGGCGACAAATTTCAACCCGATATGGTAGCGGGACACTCTTTGGGAGAATTTTCCGCACTGGTCGCCGCCGGAGCGTTGAGCTTTGAAGATGGGTTGATCCTTGTCTCCAAACGCGCCATGGCTATGCAAAAAGCATGCGAGGCAACTCCATCGACAATGGCTGCCGTATTGGGTCTGCCGGATGAAAAAGTAGAAGAGATATGCGCTTCGATCAAGGATGAAGTGGTCGTTCCGGCTAATTACAACTGTCCGGGACAATTGGTTATTTCGGGTTCTATCCCGGGGATCGAAAAGGCATGCGAACTATTATTGGCTGCCGGAGCAAAAAGAGCATTGCGGTTGCCGGTGGGAGGCGCTTTTCACTCTCCGCTAATGGAACCGGCAAAGGTAGAACTGGCAGCAGCTATCGAAGCGACCAGCTTCAACGCCCCGAAATGTCCTGTTTACCAAAATGTAACCACTAAAGGAGAAACAGATCCTGCCGAAATCAAAAAGAATCTGGTATTGCAACTAACCGCTCCGGTAAAATGGACACAATCTGTTCTGAATATGATCGCCGACGGAGCAACTGCTTTTGTTGAAGTAGGACCCGGAACTGTTTTGCAAGGGTTGGTGAAAAAAATTGACAAGGACGTGGAAGCGGAATCGGCGGGGTTGTAAACGATATTAATTCCCAAAAAACAAAAGCAGGATAACCTTTTTAAGATTATCCTGCTTTTTCATTACAATATGATTTTATTTATCAAAAACTTCCTGTTCAAATTTTACAACAAATTCCACGCGGCGGTTTTTAGCCTTGTTGGCTGCCGTTGTATTCGGAACCACAGGCATCGTGTCGCCAAAACCTTCTGTCGTGAGGCGGCT
>Ga0123353_10000737_pt1 | contig 39925 bp, 36 predicted proteins | sample TergutLab28metaG_3_FD_92763 | JGI IMG/M metagenome (GOLD analysis project Ga0123353, IMG submission 92763) | Labiotermes labralis P3 segment gut microbial communities from Petit-Saut dam, French Guiana - Lab288 P3 | ecosystem: Host-associated > Arthropoda: Insects > Digestive system > Gut ... | reverse complement strand
GGCTGCGCAGCATCATGGGCTTCGCCGGGATGTTCGAGGACGAGTTCGTCAAGCTCATCGTGGATGAGCAGTACCGCCAGGTGCAGCTGCGGCAGCGGCAGAACCAGAAGGACCTCGCCGCCGCCCAGGCCCGCGACAAGGAGCTCGATCGCTTATATGAAAAAATATATGAAGATCAGGCCCTGGGACGGCTCTCAGAAGATCGCTTCCTCCAGCTTGGCGCGAAGTACGACGAGGAGCAGGCCGCGCTGCGCCTGCGCATCCGCAACCTGAAAAAGATCGTCGCGGAGGAAAAGGAGCACGAGTTGAACGCGGAGGGCTTCCTGGCCCTTGTGCGGCGATACACCGCCGACTTCGCCGAGCTGACCCCGGAGATCCTGCGGGCATTCATCGACAGAGTGGTCGTGCACCACCGCGTGATCGTGCAGGGGGTGCAGGAACAGCAGGTGGAAATCTACTACAAGCTGGTTGGCAAAGTGGATTTGCCTGTGCTCACCAAGCCGCAGATGGATCGCCTGCGGGAGAGCTTCGGGCGCAGGATGGATAATCGGCAGGCGGCGTAACGGCATGAAAAATAGCCATAACGGCTCTGGAGCCCTTATGACTATTTGGACTGGCGGAGAAGGAGGGACTCGAACCCTCGCGCCGGTTACCCGACCTACGCCCTTAGCAGGGGCGCCTCGTCACCAACTTGAGTACTTCTCCGTTTGACGCATATGCTGTTCTGTTGGGGGAAGGCTGTCACAGAGCCTGGAATTGTATTGGTATAGCAAGTTATGCGATCGAACAACTGTCTGTATGTGCCATCGACTTATATTATTATAGCGAGTTCACCTGGCTTTGTCAAGGTAAAAATGAAAAGAAGCGTCCGAAATTTTGTCCGGATGCCCGGGTCGGTGATCTGACAAACGCAGAAGGGCGGAACTGCAAAATTTCCCCCGCCTATTGCTTTTCAGGCGAAAATATGGTAAAATAGCAGCATCCTGCAAGTTGGGAGGAACTTCGCTGTGCCACAACAGTCCCTCGAAGAAGCCCACAAGGCTTCTGTGCGCGATACCTACTTCCCGAGGTACGACTATGTGCCGGGACGGATTGACTTCGTCCTGACCACGCGGACAAGCCCCGTCCGGCATTTGCTCTGGGGCGAGGCAAAACGCGGCGTGCAGGATGTGCATGAAATGCTGACGCAACTGTTACTCACGGTGAAGCCGGTCTATGACGCGGGCGAAACCGTGCCCCCCAACTGGCTTTGCGTGTTTGACAAAGAGAAATTCGCCGCCGTCCGTTTTCATGATGTACTTGGGCTGCTCATCGCGAATGACGTGGACTGGACGACACGCCCCTCCAATCACACGGCCGACGGGTTTATCCGCTTGATGAAAATGGTGCGGGAGCAGGTTGCGGATATCCGCCTTTTCCGATTCGGGGATCAAGACGCGGCGCTGAAAGACTTCGCCAAAAGCCTCGCGGACGCAAAGAGCGACTTTGGCGGCTTCGAAGTCAACTGCAACAACTTTGTGCACATCTTCAATACGTGGCTGAAAACCGTACGTCCGACTATCGCCCTGGATGACTTAGTGTGGGAGGCGTTCAAGAAAGAGGGCTTGCTCGACGGCGACTTTTTCCTCGCCGACCTGTTCAGCAAAGAGGGCTTAACGGTTGACCTCGCGCAGACGTTGAAGATCGTGCTCAAGCACCACAAATACCGCATCGCCAAACAAGTCGATTTGTTGTTGATGTTCAGCGAGTTCGGCTTCAGCGACGGCGGCAAGCGTTACGCCGAATTCTGGTCAGTATACCGCAGGCCGCCGCAGGACAAGGAGATTGACTATATCATGTCGCGGCGAGACCTGCTTGTGCCCACGCAGATCCGCGAGGTCAAGGGCGCGTTTTTTACGCCGCAGATTTGGGTGCAAAAGGCGCAGGAATACATTGCCGCCGCGTTCGGCGACGACTGGCGGGAGCACTACACCGTGTGGGACTGCGCCGCCGGCACGGGTAACCTGTTGGTTGGCCTGACCAACCCCCGCCAAATCTACGCCTCCACCCTCGACCTCCCCGACGTGCAGGTCATGCACCAGTACATCCGCAACCACGAAAGCGGCCTCTTGTTGAACAATGTCTTCCAGTTCGATTTTTTAAACGACGATTTCACCCCGCAAAGCCAAGGCGGCAAGCTCCCCGACCAGCTCCATGAAATCATCACCGACCCCGAACAGCGCAAGCGCCTCATCTTGTTCATCAACCCGCCGTATGCGGAGGCGGGCTCGCAAAAAACTATCGTTGGCGATAAAAGACATAAAGCAGGTGTTGCAGAATCAGTAATACACTCAAAATATGAGCGCGAACTGGGACGTGGTATGAATGAGCTTGCTGTCCATTTTCTTGTCCGAATTTACAAGGAAATCCCTGCGTCGAAAATTTGTGAGTTTTCGACGCTTAAATTACTTCAAGCGTCGAATTTCGAAATTATGCGGTCATGGTTCAAACCAAGACTACTAAAATGCTTTGTTGTACCTGCCAATACATTTGACAATGTGACAGGTGCTTTCCCTATTGGTTTTAAGGTTTACGATTGTGCAGAAAAGGAAGAAACCAATGAATACACCGCCGATATTTATCTTTCGCGGGACGAAAAGAATGAGGAATCAGTTTTCATCGGGACAAAAACGATCTATCGCCCGAAAGAGGGTGAACGCATTATTGATTGGTTGCGACCATTCACAGATAGGATAACATTGAAAAATGTGGGTATACTCACTTTAAAATCAGCCGAGTTTTCTCAAAATCGAATTGTATTCGTCACAAATGACCTGTCAGGAAGCTTGATAGGCAAAAAAATGTATACCAACATAACGGGAGAGAATTTCTCAATCTGTTGCGTTTATTATGGTGTGCGTCAAGCCATCGATGCCACCTGGCTGAACGACCGCGACCAGTTTTTGGCGCCAAGCGGGCACTGGGTGGATGTGTCGGCGCTTTCTCGGCGCATGGTGTATGACTATGAGGGCGACAAGGCTTTTATTGACGACTGCATGATTTATACCGTGTTCAATAACAATGTGAGCATGGAACAGGGCGGCAACCACTGGATTCCGTTCACGGAGCGGGAATGCGGGAGTTTGCGCAGCTTCCGGTTCAACACGGTGCAGAAGCTGCTGGAAGCACGGGGGATCCCGGCGGCGCTTTCCCCGGAGGCGAAGGCTGTGTGGGATGCCGCGCTGGCTGTGTGGCAGCTCTATCACAAAAAGAGCGGCCACCCGGCGTATCACCCGGACGCTGCTTTTTATGACATCCGTGCGTTCTTCCAGGGCCGCGACGACAAGGGCAGGATGAAAAACACGAGCGAGGACGGGGAGTATAACGCGCTGATACAAACACTCCGCGTTGCGGTGAAAGAACTGCGGGCTGCGGTTGCGCCGAAGGTGTTTGCGTATGGGTTTTTGAAGGGGTAGCGCTAATATTTGCTTTGTTTGCTTTATAACATAATTTTTCTGTTGCTCGCGTACCCTTGACACCTCCCTCTCTTTCCTGTAGAATATAGGGCAGAGAAGGAGGTACTATTTATGCCGCTGAACCTGACCCAAAAGCTCATCCAAGCCCACCTGGTTGGGGAAAATACCCTCCCCGCCCCCGGCACCGACGAGATCGCCAACGCGATGCTTCCTAGTCCTGGACAAAGCATCGCGCTGCGCGTAGACCAGACCCTCACCCAGGACGCCACCGGAACCATGGCCTACCTGGAGTTCGAGGCCATGGGCGTCCCGCGCGTCAAGACGGAACGCAGCGTGGCCTATATCGACCACAACACCCTGCAGTCCGGCTACGAGAACGCCGACGACCACCGGTTTATACGCTCCTGCGCTCGCAAACACGGGATCTTTTTCTCCCGGCCGGGCAACGGCATCTGCCACCAGGTGCACCTGGAGCGCTTCGGCGTGCCCGGCAAGACCCTCCTCGGCTCCGACAGCCACACGCCCACCGGCGGCGGCCTGGGTATGCTGGCCATGGGCGCGGGCGGCCTGGACGTCGCGGTGGCGATGGGCGGCGGGGCCTACCACATCCCCATGCCGAAGGTGACGCTGGTGCGCCTCACCGGCGCGCTGCAGCCTTGGGTCTCAGCAAAAGACGTCATCCTCGAGGTCCTGCGGCGCTTGACGGTCAAGGGCGGCGTGGGCCGCGTGATCGAATACGGCGGGCCGGGCGTCGCGGGCCTCTCCGTGCCGGAGCGCGCCACCATCACCAACATGGGCGCGGAACTGGGTGCCACAAGCTCCGTGTTCCCTTCTGATGAAGTCACGAAGGCATTTCTAAAGGCCCAGGACAGGGCAGAGGACTGGATCGAGCTCCTGCCCGACGAGAATGCCGAATATGACGCTGTCATTGAAATTGACCTGAGCGCGCTCGAGCCCCTGGCCGCCTGCCCCCACATGCCCGACAACATAAAGCCCGTGCGAGAGCTCGCTGGCATCAAAGCTGACCAGGTGTGCATCGGCTCCTGCACGAATTCTTCATTGCAGGATATGCTCAAAGCCGCGGCAATACTAAAGAATAAAACTGTCCATCCCGGCGCGAGCCTCTCCATCGCCCCGGGGAGCAAGCAGGTGCTCACCATGCTGGCGCAAAACGGCGCCCTGGCCGATCTCATCGCCGCCGGCGCGCGCATCCTGGAGAGCGCCTGCGGGCCCTGCATCGGCATGGGGCAGTCCCCCGGCAGCGGCGCGGTGAGTTTGCGCACTTTCAATAGAAATTTCGAGGGCCGCTCCGGCACCGCCGACGCTTTAGTGTATCTCGTCAGCCCGGAGACCGCCGCCGCAAGCGCCCTCACCGGCCTGTTCACCGACCCCAGGACCCTCGGCGAGGCCCCGGCCATCACACTGCCGGAGCGTTTTCTGATCGACGACAACATGATCGAGCCTCCTGTGCCCGGATCTGAAACAGACACAGTAGAAATCGAGTACGGCCCGAATATCAAGCCCTTCCCCCGGAGCGAGCCCCTTCCCACTGACCTGACAGCAAGGGCTGTGCTGAAAGTCGGCGACAACATCACTACAGACCACATCATGCCCGCCGGAGCAAAAATATTGCCCTACCGCTCGAACATCCCCCATCTTTCACAATATTGCTTTGCCCAGTGCGACCCGGACTTCGCGCAGCACTGCAAGCAGGCCGGGCGCGGCGTCGTCATCGGCGGGGCGAACTACGGCCAGGGCTCCAGCCGCGAACATGCCGCGCTGGTGCCCTTGTTTTTGGGCGTCAAAGCCGTGATTGTCAAGTCTTTCGCCCGCATCCACGCGGCGAATCTTGTCAACGCGGGGATACTGCCCCTCATCTTTGCCGACGCCGCCGACTACGACCATATCGAAACCGGCGACGCGCTGGACTTCCAGGGCATACGCGGGCACCTGGAAAACGGCACTGTGATAATCATGAAAAATCTCACCAGGGGCGAAAGCTACATGCTCAGGCACGAGCTATCCCCCCGCCAGCGGGAGATTCTGCTGGCAGGGGGGCTGTTGGCGTATACGAAAAATCTGTAGAGTTATTTTGCGCAAGAAAAATGGAGAAGCGCTCCTTCATTCCTGATAAAATAGCTTCCGGAAAGGAGGCAAGAAAATGGATTGGGTGAAACGGATCAACGCGGTGCTGGATTATATCGAGGACAACCTTGACGGCGAAATGGACGACAACGATATTGCGTCTTTATTCGCCAGTCCGCAGGGGATGTTCCAGAGGATTTTCACAAACATAACCGATATTACGCTGTCGGAATACATACGGAAAAGGAGGCTGACGCAGGCGGCGCAGGACATCAGGCAGACAAACGAGAAGATCATCGACATCGCCACTAAATACGGCTATGATTCGGCGTCCGCCTTCGGCTGCGCGTTCAAGAATTTTCACGGGGCAGCTCCGTCTGTCATGCGAAAATCCAATGTCCTGCCCAATTCATTTCATCGCTTTGCTTTCACACTTATTTTTTCGGAAAAAGGAGTAGAGCGTATGGAATACTACAATATCGAAAACGCGGAGATCCTTCTGCGGCAAATAGTATGCAAGAGTGAAAGGCTCCCATGGGCACAGAGTGTTTCGGAACGCGGCGGTGTATACTGCGCCACCGACGGGTACAGGGCGGCGGCGATGCTGCCGCAAGGTACGGACGACTGGGACTTATCCGATGCGTATTTTCTCACGGGCGACACGGGCAATCCAAAATTCGAGTTGAGTCAAATCTTCGATCATAGGCACGGCGCCGCTATGACGTTCAGCCTGTCAAAAGAACAGGCGGCGCTTTTACTGGTTTCGTTTTCATTGCCAACAGCACAACAGAAGGCGGTCGTGTGCCTGGACATGAACACACTGGGCGTCATCACGCAGAGCGAAGCGCACGAACCGGCCATGGCCTTCCATGTGCGTTACATTGAAGAACCATTGAAATTTTGCATGTGCTCGGGCGAAGAGACAATTGATATTTACTACACCGGCAGATTAAATCCGCTGCTCATGAAATCTGGACGGCTGTATGCGGCGGTGCTGCCTGTATTGATAAGGGATGAATAGGCGTGTCCTGCATTGAGCTTAAATCGTCACCGTGCCCCCGGCCTCCCCAACATCCTCGCCCAGCTCCCGCCGCACCCAGGCGAAATCCTCGTTGATCCCCCGCACGAACAGCCCCATGTCGCTGTTCCACATGGTGATATTCATGCCCCGGCGGGCCCATTCGGCTTGCCGGGCTAAATCCCATGCGCTGTGGCAGCCCACGCCTACGCCCTTTGCGCGGCAGGTTGCGATGATCTTGTCAATATACGCAAGATATAGGGGATGGTCGTACTCCTCGGGGCGTCCCAGGTTGATGGACAGGTCGTGCGGGCCGACGAATACGGCGTCCACGCCGGGCAGCAGCAGGGCTTCGAGGTTTTCCGCGGCGAAGCGGCTCTCGATATTGAGAATCACCAGGTTGCCGTCGTTGTAGCGCCGGAAATATTCTTCTTCTTTGGGCGAAAGCGCAATCGAACCGTCCAGTACGCCGCGCAGGCGCTCTCCCTTCAATGGGCGATATTTCACAGCCGCGATGAGCGTGCGCACTTCCTCAACCGTCTCGATGTACGGCGCGAGCACCCCCTCGGCACCGTGCTCCACGGCCCGGAAGGCCTCTCCATAGCTGCACGAGCCGATGCGCACGATGGGCGCAATCCCCATCGCCCGGTAGCAGCGCAGCATCCAGCCGCGCGTCAGGGGGTCAGTGGGCATGTGCTCGTCGTCCAGCATGACGAAGTCCAGCTTCGCCTTGTGGATCTGCCCGGCCAGCTGGGGGGACGGCGAGCAAATCAGCGTGCCGTATACCCTGCGGCCTTCAGCCATGGCCTGTTTGAGTTCGTGGCGGTTCATAATGGGCCTCCTGCTTTGTTTTGTTCATTATATCACACCCATTCCCCCGGCGCAAGCGCAATTTCACACAGAATGTACTAAAGCCATTGACTTTCGGTTCTTATAATGTTAAAATTAGCCTCGGGGCCTGCAGGCTCCGGGCTTTAGTTTTTGGAGGCCATATGCATTACTTCCTCGGCATTGACGGCGGCGGCTCGGATACGCGCGCGGTGCTCACCGGCGCGCGGGGCGAAGCCGTGGCTTTCGCGGGCGCGGGGAGTTTGAACTATCGCTCTGTGGGGCTTGACAATGCCCGCAGGAGCTTGCAGAGCATTATGGAGCAATTCAATTTCCCGGTGCACGCCGCCTTTATCGGCAACGCCGCGCTTTCGGTGCCCGCGCCGGAGGAGGAACTGCGCGCGCTTTGCGGGGGTATCCTAGAGCCGGAGTATCTGGCGATGGACAGCGATTTGTTCATCGCGCTGGAAGCAATGGATGTGCAGGGGCCGTGCGCCGTGGCGATCGCGGGCACGGGCTCGATGGCGGCGGGCAGGGCCGGGGAGGCCGGGCACATTCTCACGATGGGCGGCTGGGGCTGGCTGCTGGGCGACGAGGGCAGCGGGTTCCATGTCGCGTGGGAGGGGATACGCGCGGGGCTGCGGGGGCTGGAAAGCAGCGGGCCGCAGACGGCGCTTTCCGAGGCGCTGTGCCGGCATTACGGCGTGCGGCTGACCTCCCCGGAGGAGCTGATTGACTTGTTCTACGGCCCGCCGAAGGAGCCGCGCGAGATCGCCGCGTTTGCGCGCGAGGTATTGCAATGCGAGGATCAAATCGCCCGGGGAATCGTCTCTCGCTGCGCCGCGAGCTTTGCCGAAACGGTGCGGGCGCTGCTGCGCAATCTGCCGGATAAAACGAAATTGGGGCTCTGGGGCGGAATGTTCCAGAACAGCGCGGCGTACCGGGAGGCGTTTTGCGCGGCGCTTGGAAGAGAAGCGGATCTGCTGCCTGTTGCGCCGGAGTGGGGGGCGGTGCGGGCCGCGATGAAATTGGACACCCCCCGGCGCTGCGCGCCACCCCCCTCTGAAGAGGGGGGCTGTATGGAAAACGAGCAAAGGCGGTAAAATATGAAATCTCTCGAATACCTGACGCATGTGCAGGGTATGATGGCCCAGGCCATCGAAAGCCAGCTGGGGAACGTGGACGCGCTGGCCAGGGGCATGGCGGATACGATCATGGCCGGAAAAACAGTTTTTTTGCTGGGGACGGGGCACTCGAGCCTGCTGGCGCAGGAGCTGTTCTACCGGGCGGGGGGGCTCGTGCGCATACAGCCCATGCTGGAGGGCCCGCTGATGCTGCACGAATCGGCCTCGCAAAGCACTTTATACGAACGCGAGCCGGAACGCGCCAGTGCACTGATAGAGAAATATGCTGTCGGCGCGGGGGATCTGCTGGTGATTATCTCGAACTCCGGGAGAAACCCCCTGTGCGTGGAGATGGCCCTGGAGGCAAAAAAAACCGGGTGCTTCGTCGCCGCGCTGACGAGCATCAGGCATAGCTGCGCCGGGGCTTCGCGGCATTCCGGCGGGCTGCGGCTGTTCGAGACGGCAGACCTGGTGCTGGACAACCTGGGCGAGCTGGGCGACGCCTGCGTCTCCTACGAGAATTTCCCGGGGAAGGCCGCGCCGACCTCCACTGTGATTGGGGCGGCGTTATTGCAGGCCGCCGCCGCGCAGACAGTTGAGTATATGCTGGAGGCCGGGGAGGCCCCCGAGGTCTACGCCAGCAGCAATATAGACGGCGGCGACGAGATCAACGAGGCTTACCTTGAAAAATACAGAGGGAGGATACTATTTTTATGAGAGAAAAAACTTTCGAGCGCAGGGGCTTTCTGGAGGGCTTTTACGGCAGACCCTGGACCGACGCCCAGCGGCGGGACATGATCGCCCTGCTGGCCGCAAAGGGCATGAACGTCTACGCCTACGCCGCAAAAGATGACCCTTACCACCGGGACGAGTGGGAGAAGCTCTACCCGCCGGAGGCCCTGGCCCAGCTGGGGAGCCTGGCGGCGTTCTGCAAGGGCAAAGGCGTGGACTTCATGTACTGCACCGCGCCGGGCCTGAGCTTCGAGTACGACAACCAGGAGCACTACAGGCTCCTGCGCGCCAAGGTGGAGCAGGTGATGGCATTGGGCGTCACCAGCTTCGGCCTGTTCTTCGACGACATCCCCAAGGACAGGCAAAGCCCCGAGGACCACGCGAAAGTCGCGAATGTGCTGTATAAAGCGTATCCCAATATCTCTTTGACCGTGTGCCCCATGGTGTATCATGGGAAGGGGGATGAGGACTACATCAAGCGTTTAGGGCGCGCGCTGCCCAAAAAAGTGGACATCTTCTGGACGGGGCGCAACATCTGCTCCCAGGAGTTCACGATTGAAGAGGCCAAGCGCTTTAGGAAAAACACGAAGCACAAGCCGCTCTACTGGGACAACTACCCGGTGAACGACGCGGAGATGTACCACGAGATGCACCTAGGGCCCATCGTGAACCGCGAGGCGGGGCTCTACAAGCACAGCCGGGGGATTTTGTTCAACGCCATGGAATACTTCGAGTGCAGCAAGCTGCCCCTGCTCACCTGCGCGGACTACCTGCGCGACCCGGAGAACTACGACCCCGAGTGGTCCTGGACGCAGGCGCTGAACGCTCTGTTCGGCCAGGACGCGCTGCGCATGATACCCCTCGCCGAGCAGTGCAGGACATCGTGCCTGCGCACGTCTGTCGGCCCGCAGATGATGGAGGCCCTGGAGAGCGCCGCCATGGCCTACCGCGCCGGCGAGCTGCTGAAAGCGCTGGGCCTGCTCTCGAACTACTTCGATAGGATGGAGGACTGCCGCGCGTTCCTGGCCGAGAGCGGCCACCCCATGATCCCCGAGCTCGCGAAATGGGTAAAAAAATATAATTTGTGCTGCGAGATTTTCGAGCTGGCGCTGATGCAGATGACGGGGAACCCCGTGCGCGAGGAGCTGAAGGCCAAAATGGAGACCTACAGCGACAGCGCCACAGTGTTGACGGAGTTCGGGTTCCGGGTATTTGTGGAGACGGCGCTGGGGGTGGGGGCGTGAAACACCTCCTCACGAACGCCAGCGACGTCCACGAAGACATGCCGCCTCCGGCGGCAGTGCCCACGGCCCTTATGGCCTTTGTGGCCGTAGCACAACCACCCCGGCCTGCGGGGCCTCCCTCCGGTCGTGTCGGCTACGCCGAACCCCTCCACGGAGGGGAATGGGGGATTAGGCGCAAACAACATTGAGATTCATAGCCCTACATAGCGAAAGGAAGGTTCATTTTCATGATCACAACAGCCGTCATCCTCGACGCGGGCAAGGACACCAAGCTTTGGCCCTACGCGCAGATACGCAGCAAGGGCGCGGCGCGGATTTTCGTCAGGCAGTGCTTCTGTTAAATTCTTCCGCCAGCAGCCCATAGTGGTGCTCATCCCAATACCGCCCCCGGTGGAATACCTGCTGGCGCTTGACGCCCTCCTTTTTGAAGCCCACTGCTTCATACACAGCCATGCTGTCCATATCGCCGTCCATGAAATAGTTGCTGCATTTGTTCAGGCGGCGCTCATTGAAGGCGTAGTCCAGCAGGAGCCGCAGCGCGGCGGTGGCATGGCGCTTATCTTCCGCCCAAGTGCCCAGGAAGATGCCGAAGGTGCCGTTTCGCTCGTCAATTCCGTGGATGCTGCAGCCGCCCATGTAACCGCCGTCAAGGGTCTCAATGGCCAGACAGATCCATGTGTCGTCGTTTTCTCTGGATTTGATGTAATTCTCCCAGCTCTCCCGCCAGCCCTCCTCGCTGGTGGGCAGCTCCTGCTCACAGTCGGTGAAGAAACGCTCTGCACTGTTGTAGCCCGCGTTGTGGTGCTTCCAGTCGTCGGGCCTGGCGCGGCGTATGCGCACCAGGTCGTTCTGCCAGTAGTATTTGCTGTAGTCGATCTCATTCGTGCTCATGGATGCTTCTCCTTTTGTGTAGATAATTTTGCGCACGGTCTCGTCCGAGAGGCAGTGCGTCTCGCAAAGCGCGGGGACGTCCGCCTGCCCGCCGCGGTACTGCCCGCGTATCTCCGCGTTGCGCCGGGCATAGAGCGCCTTCGCGCCGGTGCCCTCGCCCCAGGGCTGCCGCCGCACCGCCGGGACGTAGAGCAGCTCGCCGGGCGTGTGCCGCTGCAGCTCCCGCAGCAGCTGCGCGGGCAGGCACTCGGCGGCGTTGCGGTATTTCACGGGCGTTCCTCCTCGCGTTGCTGATACCATCATACCCCCTCGCGCCGCTGTGCGCAAGGGGAAGTTTTTTTATAACTTTCGCTACTGTCCGCTTTCGGCTCCAGCTTTTTGTGCAGCAGCGCCGCGATGGCCACCAACCCCGCCATGGAGACAAGCACGATGCCCTCCACCAGCCACACGTTCGTGAGCACGCCCGCCTGGAAGAGCGCGGCGGGACAGTCCGCAAGGGCGTGCAGGAGAATGGCCAGGGGATACAGCCAAACTTTTTTCTCCTCGTATACGGCGTAATAGACGATCACAGAGAGCGAAATGTGCAGCCCCAAGGCCATCATGCGCTCCAGGCCGGAGACGAAGAACATGCCCGGCTGTGATGCCGCGATGGCCTGCGCCTGCTCCAGCGCGGGCGCGCCCATGGACGCCAGGCCCTCCACGCCCACGCTGTTAATCATGACGGCCAGCACGACAGCGCTGACCATGGAGGCCCCGCCGATGAACACGGCCTCAATGCCGCCGTGGCCGATGCCGTGCTTCAGCGCCGTGCCCAAGCCGGTGTATTTCTTCTTCAGGATGTGAAAGCCGACAAAGCGCGCGGTCTCCTCAAACACGCCCGCCGCCAGCGCCCCGTAGAGCATATACAGAAATGGCCGCTGCATAAGCGCGACGGAGCCGTCCGCGCCGGGGCGCAGCACGACGAAGTGCAGTGCCTGCTCAAGCACCAGGGCGAACAGTACAAAGCCCACGGCGCCTATGAGCAAGGGCAGCATACCCTTGCCCATAACGCTTTCTGACAACGAAGAACAGCGCGATTGGTACGCCGATGGACAGCAGAGCCGACACGGCCATGCCGACGAACGACAGGGTTGGAACCATGGGATTAACCTCCACTACTATAGCCTGGCGATAAAAGCTGTACCCGCTATCTGGCTGCCCAGATGGACTGGCTGAATTTAAGGTCCTGTTTTTCTATGAAATCGAAATCCGCCAACAGCTTTTCGCTTAAAAACTTGTCGCTTTGATACGCTGTGTAGATTCTGGAGCCCTCTTTTACGTTGCCGCGCGAGACCAGCTCGCCGCGCAAGTACCTGGCCTGTTCGTATGGCAGCAACCGGTTGAAGGATTTCTCACCGTGAAATGTCCCGATGAAAAGCCCGCCCGGCTTCAGGACGCGCCGAATCTCCCTGATCCATTCGAAGTGCATTTCCTCCGAGAGATGGGTGAACACGGAGACGCAGTAGAGCACATCGAGGGAGTGGTCAGGCAAGTCAAAGGGGGGCGCCAGCTCGTTTTGGATGAATACGATTTCCGGCACGGCAGCTTTGCACCACCTGATCGTTTTGGCGTTGTAGTCTGTGCCGATAAGCTTAGCGATGCCCGCGTCCGCCGAGCGCAGATGCCGGACAATTCGAGCCGGGCCACAGCCGAATTCGCAGACAACCAGCTGATCCCCGGAGACATATTTTCGTATGATCCGCGTGATCATTTTCGCGTCCCGCAGGCCCGATTTGTCATATCTGTCAAAGCTGCAATGGGAATATGCGTCGTACATCAAGCTATAGGGTGGATAGGACTGCTTTGCCCGGCCCTTGAGGTATTCGCGGTTCTCCTTGTGAACCTTCAGTATTTTCTGCAAGAGTCTCAATTTTTCAAGCAGGGGCAGCAGATGCAGTTTTCTCGCAACGGCAACGACCGACTGTTTGTTTAGCTTCATTTCTATTTTCCCTACCTCCCCAGCCAGCCGCCGTCCACCGGCAGGGTGATACCCGTGACATAGTCCGAGGCCGCGCTTGCCAGGAACACGCAGGCCCCGGCGATGTCGGCGGGGACGCCCCAGCGGCCCGCTGGGATGCGCTCGAGGATCTGCCTGCTGCGCAGGGGGTCGGCGCGCAGCTGCTCTGTATTATTCGTGACCATGTAGCCCGGCGCGACGGCGTTGACCTGTATGCCGTGGGGGGCCAGCTCGTTGGCCATCTCCATGGTCAGGCCCCGCACGCCGGACTTGCTGGCGGCGTAGCTGGGCACGCGAATGCCGCCCTGGAAGCTGAGCAGGCTGGCGATGTTTATTATTTTACCTCCGGATTGCCGGGCGATCATCTGCCGGGCGGCGGCCTGGCTGAGCAGGAACAGCGATTTTAAGTTCACCTGCATCACGTCGTCCCAGTCCTGCTCCGTAAAATCCGCAATATCGTTGCGGCGTATGATGCCCGCGTTGTTGACGAGAATGTCAATCCTGCCGTAGCGCGCAAGGGTTTCAGCCACGATTGTTTCGTGAGCATTGGATTCGAGGAGGTCTGCCGGGATGGCGTGGAATTGGCCGGGTGCGATTAGGGAGGCCGTCTCTTCGCAGCCGCGGCGGGCGGCGCCCGCCACCATAGCCCCGGCTTCGGCGAGAGCGACGCAAATCCCTTGCCCCAGGCCCGTATTGGCCCCTGTGACCAGTGCAATTTTGCCTCTCAGGTTGAATTTCTCTAATATCATATCATAATTGCCCTTTCAAAAAATTGTCAACTGTCAACTATCAACTGTCAACTGTCAACTGGTCATACTGCGCCTGCCTGACCTTGCGCATCTCGGCGAGCTCCCGGTACATGCGCTCGCGCTTTTCGCCAGTGAGGTCGTAGAACAGCTTCGGGGCCAGCGAGAGGAAGCCGCTGGCGGCCGGGATGCCGAAGCCCATGGCGAACAGGGCGTACTTCGCGCGCTCGGACTGCTGGCCGTAGCCCGCGCTGATGGAGTAGCCCGTCTGATCCATGATGAAGGTGGTCATGGAGTTGATCACGTTGCGCACGATCTTGCCTATCATGGATTTTGTGGCGAGGATCGTGCCCTCGGAGCGGAAGCCCGTGTTCCATTCGGCGTACTCCACGGCGTCCAGGATGATCTCCCGGGGGATGATCTTTGTCAGGGAGAGCGTGCCCATGTAGCCGATGTTTTTCAACCCCAGGAGTATCGACATAGGTATCACCTGTTTGTACAACCCGCCGATGGAGCCCAGCGCGAACACAGCCAGCCCGAGCATATCCTTCAGGTGGGTGCCGACAATCCACAGGGATTTCACCGAAAAACGCGCGCGCCTTATTGATGTAGGCGTAGCTGATGTAGGAGAAGGGCGCGCCGGGGATGCGGATGATGTTGCGCAGCGTGGCGGAGCCCAACACGTCGATGTAGTAATTTTGCTCCCACACCTCCGCGGAAAAGCCGCCGAGGAAATCGTTGAGCAGGAGGATGAGCAGGGGCTTGTTGCGCAGTATCGCCCGCAGGCCCTCGCGGTAGCTGTAGCGCTCCGTGGCCTGCGTGACGCGCTCGCGGGCGTAGATGCTGAAGGCCAGGGCCAGCAGGCCGCAGGTGACCATGGTGAAGATGCCCATGGTGATGTAGATGGAATCCATGGAGAATTTTACGATCTGCTTGTTCACGCCGTCGATGAGCAGGCCCATGAGGACGCCGGGCAGGTCCTGCCAGATGGGCGCGATGACCTCCGCCATGGTGTACATGCGCACCTTGTCGTCGGGGTTGGGCGTCATGGTGGAGACAAGGCCGGTCTCCGAGATGTCCCGCACGGTGGTGAAGGCCTCGAGGGTCATGGCCAAAACGAGCCAGAAGGCGGCCTTTGCCAGGTTCTGGGGGTTCTTGTCGAACAGCAGCGGGGTGAGCCAATACAGCGTGGTGAACACCGTGCCCACGGTGGCGTATAGCAGCAGGTAGGGCCGGAACTTGCCCCAGCGGGTGTGGGTCTTGTCTATAGCCAGGCCCAGCAGCCCGTCGTTGATCACGTCCCAGATGCCGTTGATGAAGCTGATGACGGCGTTCCAACGCAGGTTGATCTTCAGCACATCAATGACGTAGCGGGTCTGGAACTCGTTGATGTGGAAGGTCTTCGAGGAGCTGAACAGCACGTAGGACATAGATTCCCACCCGCCGACATAGCGGCGCTTGTAGGATGCGTCAGATGGCATGGTGTACCCCCTATTGGTTTGTGTTGGGCCGGGGCGTCCGGAGGCCGCCCTCTACAGGTTTTGCAGGCTTATGGCGACGCTCTCCATCGGCGTTTTGGTCTTCTGTTCGATCATGCCGTATCGCACGCCCGCGTTTTCCGCCGCGCGCAGGACATCGCCAAAATCAATGTCCCCCCGGCCGATCTCGCAGTCGGCCTTTCCGGCGCAGTCGCGCAGGTGCATGAGGAGCACGCGGCCCCGCAATGCCTCCAGCAAAGCAAAAATATCCTCTCCGGCCCGCCGCGTCCAGTAGGTGTCCAGAGCGAAATTAATTGATGAATTTTCGGCCATGAACAGGAGTACACTCTGGCCGCCCACGCGCAGAAATTCATAGTTATGATTGTGGTGCGCAAAAGCGATGCCCGCCGGGGAAAACTGCTCTTTGAGCCGATCAAGCTTTTCGCAGTATCTCCGCAGGCCGGATCTGCCAAGGGCGAGGGCTTTCAAGTCGATCACGCTGTTGGTCAGGATTTGCGCGCCCAGCTCGTGCATGTAGGCAATCGTCAGGGGGACGTCTTTCGACGAAGTTGAATACTTGATCTGGCAGGAGCGTATGCGCAGGCCGTGCTGCTCCGCCGCCGCGCGAACCGCCCCGGCTGTTTCGAGGGTGAAGGGCATGGGGAGGTAGTCCACCGCCAGCTCGAGGTTCTTGATGCCCATACCGGCGATTCGGGAGAAGGTCTCATCCAGCGTATCGGGCGTGAGCAGCGCCCGTATCGTGAAGGTTTGCAGGCCGATTTGCATTATTTTTGTACCTCGCACCGCTCATACTCCAGCGCCGCGAAAAACGCCGTAGCCAGGCCAAAATGGCGGTCGTTGCCCAGGGGGGTGTGCTTGTAGTTGAAGTAGGGGATGCCCGGCATGGGCATGGTGCCGCCGCTGATGTAGGGCATACTCAGCAGGCCGTCTTTGATTTGCAGGTCGCTGGTCACGGCATGGAAGGCCTTGACCGCGGCATCGTAATATGTCTCATCCAGCAGGCCCGTGCGATAGCCGTAGAACCAACCCGCAGCGATGAGCATGGTGGCTGAGCTCTCTTTATATGTCTCGCCCGGCCTATTGATGACAGTTTCAAAGTAGCCGTCGGCTCTCTGGCAGGGCAGCAGCGCGGCTGCCAGGCGGACGAAAAACTCTATCACCTGGGGCTGGTGCTCCGCGGGCAGGTGCTCCAGCAGCAGGGGTACGGCGGCCATCACCCAGCCGTTGCCCCTGCCCCAGAAGATGGGCTGCCGGGGGTAGGTGGTCTTCCACCGTGTCCAGTAGCTGTGGTAGAAGAACCCGGTTTCAGGGTCCTGCAGATAGCGCGCGAAGTTGGCGGGCTGGCGCACGGCAAAGTTACGCAGGGCCTCGTCCTGCGCAGCGGCCTCGCAGCGCAGGGAAGCATATGCCTCGTCCTGCGAAACGCTCGCCAGCCAGTTGGTGAACACGCCGTACATCATGATGCTGTCGATCCAGATGCTCTTGGGATAGAAGCGGCCCTCCAGGGCCGTGCCGTGGTGGTTGGGCATGTCCTCCAGGATGCGCTTCGCCGTCCCGTAGTAGCGCTTGGCCTCTTTCACCACCTCGCAGTAGCGTTCCTCGCCGGTCTTCAGCGCGAGGTAGAGCGCGCCCAGAGCCGGGGCAGAGGTGTCCGAGCTGCACAGCCTGTAGCCCTTCCGGATGTGATGGTCGTAGTAGCGGCGCAGGTAGTCCGTATATTTTTCTGTGCCGTGCGCCTGGTCGATGCGCGCCAGGGCATAGAGCATCAGCGCCTGCCCCCAGCTCCAGTAGAGTTTTTCGGGTGCGAAGCGCTGGACGCTGGCGTCAGCCAGGTCGAAGATTTTTTGAATTTCAGGATTCATGACTATCTCCTTACTATTTCGTGTCTGCGCATATCTATCAATCTTTTCACACATTCCAGCGCTTCGGCATCGGGATTGCGAAACATCATAACGGCGTTGCAGACATTGGTGAATTCTTTGCCGAATATGATTTTTGTGTTGCCGGTGCTGCAGCCGTTGCCGCAATTGACGCAGCGGGACACATTTGCCCGGGCAATCTCCTTCATGCGCTCATCCATCGGAACATCGCCCTGTTCCCGGCTGTATTCGCCCTGCGTCCAAATCCTCCAGGTTTTCTTTTCGGCCAAGAGATAGCACGCGCATTGTCCTTTATAATGGACCTCGCAGTGTACTCCCGTATGGGCCATTTCGTTTGCCTTCAGATATGCCGCGAAACGCAGGGCGTTTTTCAATGCGTCCCCGCGCAGGACATGCTTCATGTGGCGCTCCAGATTGACGCGCATTTTTTTGTTGCTTCTTTTCTCAGACAACTTCCCTCTCCCCTTTTTCAAAGTGCAGCCGCAAGCTATGGCCATTGCATACGATCAAAAATTCCGGGGCGTCGCGCTCGGCAACGCAGTAGGGGTTGTCGAAGCGCCTGTGCTCCAAGGATATCTCCTGGCCGTCCACGCGAAATTCACCATTGTACTGCGTCTCATAACGGGTGCTTTTGCTCTCATAAACCAGGGAAACGCCGTCGTAGGCCACCCGGTTTGATTTGATGCGCTCGATGAACGCCTCGAAGGACTCGCGTGTACTGTCGGACAACTCGTAGATCCAGTACTGCTCACGGCCATGCTGGATGAGGTCAAAATGCGTGTCGGGGTGCTCCGTCATGCCGTTTTTGAAGGCCTTTGCTGACATTTCAGAAAATTCTTTATATTCCAGCGGGCCTGCGCCGGTAAGAGAAAGGTAGCCCTCCCCTGCCCTGGCGAAGGCATAGCGCCCATCAATGCGCACTTCATCGAAGTAAGCCTCGGGCAAATAGGTGTGCGTGAACTGCGGCACGGGGTAGAGCTCCAGGAAGCCGGAGCGTTTTGGCAGCCGGTAGAGCAGCAAGAGGACGTCTCCCTGCTGCGCGCTGTGGGGCGCGCGGCCGTAGCCCTCCCAATAGCCCGGCGGGCTGGATACGGTGTTTTCGGCCTCGTGCCTGGCCGGATGCGTCGTGAACACAACAGACTTCCCTCCGAAATTCGCGGCGTGAAGCATCTGCTGGGCCCCGAAGCTGCCGGGGTGGTAGCGCTGCAGGGAAGCCAGGGCGTAGTGCGGCGTCTGCCAACAGTAAAGATTGGAACGCTGTATGGCGATGCCGTTGGGCATGGGCTTGAGATTTTTCGAAATACTGCGCAGCGTGGGGTAATTCTTGATGAGCCCCAGGTTGATGATCTTGAAATAGTTCACGAATTTGTTGGAGAGCATCTTGTTATCGTGCAAATAGGTGATCGTATTATGGATGACCTCCGGGTTGGTGAAGGCCTCCATGCTCAGCTGGCGCATCATCTGGGCGTCGCCGTGGCCGACGAGATTTCGTGCAGGCAGCTCTGAAGTATCCAGGCTGTAGGAGGCGCGCAGCTCGCGTTCGGCGCTGTCGTGGCCGATTTCGTATAGCACTTTGGGAAGTTCATAATAGGGCTTGCCCTGATTATCTTTTGCATTGAGCATGACGAAGAAGCTCGTCCATTGGCTGTCCCTGCTGTCGGCTGCTTCTTTGTTCTCCTGCCAGAAATACGATATGGCGTTGCGCACGCCGCAGCCGGTGACGCCCACCATGTTGTCGGTATAGGCGCGGCCCGTGGGGGCCAGCAGGCTCCCCTTGTGGGCATAGCAGGCCAGATCGAAAAACAAAAGGTCCATGCACATTTTCATGCGTTGGACCATGACTGCGTCCTCCGGGGCGGCGAACTGGATGAAGTTCGACGCCGGGCCGATATTGAACCTGTAGTAATTGGCCGAGTTGTACTCGGAATAGCCGAACGCGAAGCGCTGCTCCATCCAGTAGCCGATGCGCGCGCGGCCCCGGGCCATGTGCGCCCGGCCTTTCGCGCCGTCGTTGGTGAAGGTTTCGTCCGGCCAGGCCTGCCCGGCGAGATATTCCGCCACGGCGAAGAGGATCTGGTGGTTCTCCGACCAGTAGCACATGGAGTCCTCCCCCGGCTCGGTCATCCAATACTTCGCGTTGAGAAATATTTCTTCAATCATCCGCGCGCCCGTCGGCGCTACGGCCCGGATGGCATCGATGTGGCTGTATTGCAGGCGCAGCAGGGACTGCATACGGAAGTCCATGCAGTCGAAGCGGCTGTCTATGATCACTTTCGCGGGCGTGATGGCGTTGACGATATAGGCGTCGTCGATCACAACGCCGTCGCGGCCGCGGGCGTCGGGGCGCTCGAGGTAGAACAGCAGGTCGTGGACCAGATTTGGGTTCGGGTCCTTCTTGGGCAAATCCGGGATCGCCCTGATGGACAGGTTCTTCGCGATGTCATACGCGGCAGCCGCACCAACGGCAAGTGCCGCCGCGCCTATGGCCCGGCGCGCCTTTTTGCTGCTCATAAAATGCCTCCCCGTATTGTTTGCGTAAATTGTACCAGATTTTTTCCCTCACGTCAAGGAAATTCAGCGGGAACGCCGGAGTAAAAGTGGAGGGACGGCCCGCCGTCGGCCCTCCTCGTTTTTGCTTGACTTTTTTCCAGCGTTATGCGATAATGATTTGTACATTTCTCGCGGGATGGAGGGGATGGATTGGAGACTTCGCTCACGGCCATACCCATGAAAGAAGAGCACATCGCCTTCGTGATCGGCCTGCTGCGCGAGGAGAGCGTCAAATCCGCGCTGCACCTGGAGGAAACGCCGCGCAGCGACTGGGAAAAAACATTTCGCAAAAACCTGCGCGACAGGGACGAGGCGAATTTTATCTTGTGCAGGGGAGCAAGCCAAGTTGGCTGGCTGAAGCTCAACGGGCTGAAGGGGGACAGGGCGTGGATCAGTATGCTGGTTATCCACCCCGCGCACCAACGGCAGGGCATAGGGCGATTTGCCGTGGGCTACGCCGAACAGCTTGCCCGGGAAAAGGGCTATGACCGGCTGAAAATACACACGACGCCGGACAACGCGCCCGCGAAATCATGCTATGAAAAGCTGGGGTACACGCTGATTGAGGAGAATGCCCGAATGAATTATTCGACCTATAGCAAAGAACTTGGGAGGAACGCATGAACGAGCTCGCATTGAAATACGGCTGCAACCCGAACCAGAGCCCCGCCAGGATTTTTATGGAGGACGGCGGCAATACTGCCCACGGCAACGAGTTGCCTTTGGAAGTGCTGTGCGGCAGGCCGGGGTATATCAATTTTCTCGACGCGCTGAACAGCTGGCAGCTGGTGCGGGAGCTCAAAGCGGCCACGGGACTGCCCGCGGCGGCCTCGTTCAAGCACGTGAGCCCGGCGGGGGCCGCGATAGGGCTGCCATTGAGCGAACCGCTGCGCCGCATGTACGGGGTGGGCAATCGGGCCTTGAGCCCCCTTGCCTGCGCCTACGCCAGGGCGCGGGGGGCCGACCGCATGAGCGCCTACGGCGACTGGATCGCCCTGAGCGAGCCCTGCGACAGGGCCACCGCCCGGCTGATCCAGCACGAGGTGAGCGACGGCGTCATCGCGCCGGGCTATGAAGATGAGGCCTTCGAAATACTCAAGTCCAAGCGCAAGGGGAATTATAATATTGTACAGATCGACCCGGGGTACTCCCCTGCCCCCATCGAGCATAAGCAGGTATTCGGCATCTCCTTCGAGCAGGGCCGCAACGAGATCGCGTTGGGCGCAGAGCTGCTCAAGAATATAGTGACACAGAACAAAGACCTGCCGGACAGCGCCGCGCGCGATTTGCTGATCTCGCTGATTACGCTGAAATACACGCAATCAAATTCTGTTTGTTATGTAAAGGACGGCCAGGCCATAGGCGTGGGCGCGGGGCAGCAGAGCCGCATCCACTGCACGCGCCTGGCCGGGGACAAGGCGGATATCTGGCATCTGAAGCAGCACCCCAAGGCCCTGGGCCTCCCACTGCGCGACGACATAGGCAAAATGCTCTTCGATACGGCAATTGATCTCTACGTCTCCGGCAACGAGGCCGAAGTGCTGGACGAGGGCAAGTGGCAAGAGTATTTTACAAGCAGGCCGGAGGCGCTGACGCTTGACGAAAAACAGGCCTGGCTTTCACAATTCAGCGACGTGGCCCTGGGCAGCGACGCATTCTTCCCCCTGCACGACAACATCGAGCGCGCCGCCCGCTCGGGCGTGAAATACGTGGCGCAGCCGGGCGGATCCATCCGCGACGACCTGGTGATCGAGGCCGCCGACCGGCTGGGCATGGTGATGTGCTTCACGGGGGTAAGGCTGTTCCATCACTGATTTTTTTTGCGGAAAGGGTATCGATATGGACAAAAAAGAGCTTATCGCCCCCTGCGGGCTGGACTGCTTCAACTGCAACCTGCTTGAAGACAACCTGACGGACGAGGTCCGGGACAGGGTGGCGGCGTACCGCGGCATCGCGCCGGAGGAGGTCGCCTGCAAGGGTTGCCGGGCGGAGCGGGGCAAATGCCGCTACGCCCAGTTCGACTGCGCGACATGGAACTGCGCGCAGGAAAAACAGGTGTCTACTGCTTCGAATGCGGCGTATTCCCCTGCGGGCTGCTGGCCCCCACGGCGAAGGGGGCGAATTTCCCCCACAACATGAAGGTGTACAACCTGTGCAGGATGAAGCTGCTGGGGCCGGACGCCTGGACCGGGGAGGCCTCGCGCACCCGCCGCAGGTATTACGAGGGCGAGTTCGTGGTGGGCCAGGGACCCATTCTGAAAGAGGCGGAAGGAGAAGCGGCATGAATCTGTTAGTTATAGGCTCCGGCGGGCGGGAGCACGCCATTTGCACGGCGCTGGCGGAGAGCCCCCGGGTGAGCAAAATTTACGCCATCCCCGGCAATGGCGGCATGGCGGAGATCGCCGAATGCGTGCCGGGCATCAAGGCTACTGAGATAGGGAAAATCTGCGATTGGGCCGCAGGTAAAAAAATCGATTTTGCCGTGCCCGCCGCCGACGACCCTCTGTGCCTTGGCGCGGTGGACGCCCTGGAGGCCAAGGGCATCCCCTGCTTCGGGCCGGACAGGGCCGCCGCGCAGATCGAGGGCAGCAAAGTTTTTTCGAAGAGCTTGATGCGAAAGCACGGCATCCCTACAGCTGCATTTGAAGTGTTTGATGACGCAGGCGGCGCACTGCGCTATCTTGACGCATATGAGACCTGCCCTGTGGTCGTCAAAGCCGACGGCCTCGCGCTGGGCAAGGGGGTTATCATCGCGCAGAGCCGGGAAGGGGCGCGGCGCGCCGTGCGTGAGATTATGGAGGATAAAAAATTCGGCGCGAGCGGCAGCCGGCTTGTGATTGAGGAGTTTCTCACAGGCCCGGAGGTCTCCGTGCTGAGCTTTACCGACGGGAAAACAGTCGTGCCCATGGTCAGCTCCATGGATCACAAGCGCGCCCGCGACGGCGACGAGGGCCCCAACACCGGCGGCATGGGGGCCGTCGCCCCGAACCCCTTCTATACCTCGGAGATTGCCGCACAGTGCATGGAGGAGATTTATAGGCCTACGATTGAGGCAATGCGAAAAGAGGGTGCACCCTTCAAAGGCTGCCTGTATTTCGGGCTGATGCTCACGCCATCAGGCCCGAAGGTCATTGAGTACAACTGCCGCTTCGGCGACCCGGAATGCCAGGCGATTCTTCCCCTGCTTCAGAGAGATTTGCTGGATATTTTTATGGCCTGCCGGGAGGAACGGCTGCACGAAATCAAGATTGATTGGCGTGACGCCCACGCCTGCTGCGTGGTGCTGGCCTCGGGCGGGTATCCGGAGAAATATGCCACGGGCTATCCCATCTCTTTCGGCGATACCGGGGATGCCCGGATATACCACGCGGGCACCAAGCGCCTGGAGGACGGCACTATTGTCACATCAGGCGGGCGCGTACTTAATGCCGTCGCTACGGGGGATGCGTTGGGCGGTGCGATTGACAAAGCCTATGCCGCCGTTGAAGAGATTGCATTTGAAGGCAAATATTGCCGGATGGATATTGGGAAAAGGGCGATGGAAGTACAATGAATATAGAGAGGATGTGTGAAAATGCGGGGAACAGACATCGACGAACTCGTTGATTATCTTGCCTATGACGATCCTGGCACGGCGGGCGAACTCCTGGCTTACATGGAGATGACCGGGCTGCCTGTGCCACGGCGGATCCTGCGCAACATCTTTGTGCCGCACTGGGAAGGGAAGACCACGGAGATCGACCTGCTGCTCATCCACACAACGGGGTTCTACGTGGTTGAATCGAAGAACCTCAGCGGGGAAGTCTACGGCGACGAAAGCGGCAAGCGCTGGGAAGCGCGTTACCCGGCACGCGGCGGCTGCGACATATATAAGTTTGACAATCCTATCGCGCAAAACGAGACCCATGCGCGTGCGCTGCGGCAATATCTCTCGTTTTACTGCAAAGCGCCGGTGCGCTCCGTAGTGGCCTACGGCGATCGGTGCACGCTCAAATGCGTGCGCCGCACAGCCGATGAAACGCTGCAATGTCACTACAGGGCGCTTCACGTACAGCTGCACGGTATCATCAACCGGAGTGTCCGCTGTCTGAGCGCGGAGGAAGTGGATATGTTCTATCTGTTTCTTCTGCCGCTTGTGGATAAAGACAGGGATGCCCATGTGCAGCGATTGCAGGCAAAGCAAACGAAGATTGCAGAAGCAAAAAAAGCGGGGGAATGATTTTGAACGACACCCTGGCCACCCGCCTGGCCGACGGCCTGGCGACAGACCCCGGCCTGGCCGCGGAGTTCCTGGTCTATATGGCGCTTATGCGCCTACCCGGGCCGCATAGGGTCTTCTTTAACTACAAAATCATGGGGCCGGGCGCGCCGCTGGCGGAGATCGACCTGCTGCTGCTCACCGTCGGCGGGCTGTTCGTCATTGAGGTGAAAAGCCAGCTGAAGGAAGTGGCCAACCAGGCCAGGCACAACGAGGAGCGCATCCGCCTGCTGTGCGAGCGCCTGAACAATTCCGGGGGCAAACTCGATTTCCCCGTGCATTCGGTCATTGTGTACTACAACGAGCGGGTGGACAAGGCGGTCTGGGCGCAGGGGGCCACGCACGTGGCGCACCGCCGCTTCCTGCTGCCGCTGATCGCCTGGCTCGGCTCGCAAAAGACGGACAGCCTGGACGCCGAGGCGATGGAACGGGTGGCCGCGCGGCTGCGGGTGATGGCGAAAACCAGGTACAAGGCCATCAAAAAAGCACAGCCGCCGCCCGCAAAACAGGCGGAGCCCAAACCGGACAAGCAGAAGCCGCCGGATAGTCCCGCAGCCGCAAAAAAGGCGCCGCCAAAACAGCCGGCGCCAAAGACGGAGGACGCATCCATGGTACAGCGCACCTACACAGGGCGCCGGGAGGGCTTTGACCTGGAAGCACAGGCGCTTTTACAGGAATGGCGCGCGCAGCTGCACATAGAGGGACTGACGAGCCTCGCCGTCTACAACCGCTACGACGTGGAGGGTGTCAGTGAGGAGTTGCTGCAAAAGTGCCTTCCTACGGTGTTTTCAGAGCCCCAGACGGATGTCGTGTACGAAAAGCTGCCCCCGGCGGACGTCGTGTTCGCGGTGGAGTACCTGCCCGGGCAATATGACCAGCGGGCGGACAGCTGCGCCCAGTGCATACAGATCGTCTTGGGCGGCGCGCGGCCCCTGGTGCGCACGGCGAAGGTCTATGCCCTTACTGGCAAGGTGAAACTGGACGAGATGGCGGCGATACGCAAAAGCGTGATCAACCCGGTGGAGTGCCGCTTCGCCAGGCCGGAAAAACCCGCCTCTTTGCAACTTAAAATACAGCCGCCCGCGCCGACGAAGAGCCTCGATAAGTTTTCATATCTCAATGAAGACGGCCTCGCGATGTTCCTGACAGAATATGGCCTCGCGATGGACCTGGACGACCTGAAGTTCTGCCAGGCGTACTTCAAGAGCGAGAAGCGCGACCCGACAATCACAGAAATCAGGATGATCGATACATACTGGTCGGACCACTGCCGGCATACGACGTTCCTGACGCACCTGAATGAAGTGCAAATCGACGACCCGAAGGCCCAAAAAACCTGGGAGCGCTTCCTCGAAATCAAGAAGGAGCTGGGCCGGGAGGACAAGCCCGTCACCCTGATGGAGCTGGCCACCCAGGCCATGCGATACCTCAAGCACAGCGGGCAGCTGCAGTGCCTGGACGAGAGCGAGGAGATCAACGCCTGCACCGTGACGATGGACGTACAAATGAATGAGAAGACAGAGCCCTGGCTCTTCCTGTTCAAGAACGAGACGCACAACCACCCAACGGAAATCGAGCCCTTCGGCGGAGCGGCCACCTGCATCGGCGGCGCGATACGCGACCCGCTCTCGGGGCGCGGCTATGTCTACCAGGCCATGCGCGTCACCGGCTGCGCCGACCCCACCGCGCCCATAGGCCAGACGCTCCCCGGCAAGCTGCCCCAGCGCAAGCTCACCGTCACGGCGGCGCAGGGTTATTCCTCCTACGGCAACCAGATTGGTCTCGCCACGGGCTTGGTGGATGAGATATACCATCCCGGCTACCTGGCCAAACGCATGGAGCTCGGCGCTGTAGTAGCGGCTGTGCCGCAGCGCCAAGTGCGCAGGGAGGTTCCCCTGCCCGGCGACAAAGTGATCCTCCTGGGCGGGCGCACGGGCCGCGACGGCTGCGGCGGGGCCACCGGCTCGTCGAAGTCCCACACGGCGAGCTCACTCGAGACCTGCGGCGCGGAGGTGCAGAAGGGCAACGCCCCCGAGGAGCGCAAGCTCCAGCGCCTGTTCAGGAACCCCGGGGCCTCGCGCATGATCAAGCGCTGCAACGATTTCGGGGCCGGGGGCGTATCGGTAGCGATTGGCGAGCTCTGCGACGGGCTGATCATCGACCTGGACGCAATTCCCAAAAAATACGAGGGCCTGGACGGCACGGAGCTGGCGATTTCGGAATCCCAGGAGCGCATGGCGATTGTCGTGGAAGAAAAAGATGTGGAGCGCTTCATCGCCCTGGCCGACGGCGAAAACCTGGAGGCCACGGTCGTCGCGGATGTGTTGGCAATCCCGCAGCTCGTGATGAAGTGGAACGGCCAGGTTATTGTTGATTTGTCGAGGGAATTCCTCAATTCAAATGGCGCTGAAAAAACTGCAAAGGCGCATGTCGCCTGCGTTGCGGGCGGCAAGAATGCCGCCCCTACAGGCTCGTTTTCAGAGCGAATGCGCTCGTTGGCCGGGAGCCTGGCTGTGTGTTCACGCAGAGGCCTGAGCGAAAGATTCGACAGCACCATAGGCGCGGGGACGGTGCTCATGCCCTTCGGGGGGAAGTACCAGCGCACGCCCGCGCAGGTGATGGCCGCGAAAATCCCCGTGCTGGAAGGGGAGACAGACTGCTGCTCGGTGATGGCCTATGGCTATGAGCCCTATTTGACTGAAAGCGACCCCTATCGGGGGGCCTACTGCGCTGTGATTGAGAGCGTCGCCAAGCTGGCCGCGGCAGGCTGCCCCCTGGACCAGTGCTACCTGAGCTTCCAGGAGTATTTCGAGCGCATGGGAGACGACCCGACACGCTGGGGCAAGCCCCTGGCTGCCCTGCTGGGGGCCCTGCAGGCCCAGCTGGACTTGGGGATTGCCGCCATCGGCGGGAAGGACTCCATGTCCGGCAGCTTTGAGCAGCTGGATGTGCCGCCCACCCTGGTCAGCTTCGCCGTGGCGCTGACGCAGGCGAAGCGCGTGATCTCGAACGAGTTCAAACAGGCCGGGAGCAAGGTCTGCTACATCGCCCCGACGCAGGACGAAAACGGCCTGCCCATGCCGGAAATGACCATGGAAATCTTCCGGCTCGTCGCCGAGATGGCCGCAGAGGGGAAAATCCTCGCCGCGCAGGCGGTCACGGCCGGGGGTGTGGCCGAAGCCCTGCTCAAAATGGCGCTGGGCAACCGAATCGGCTTCGCCTTTGCGGAGGGCTTCCCCCCGGAATACGCCTTCCCCGCCGAGCCGGGCGCGATTTTATTGGAAATGGCCGAAGGCAACGACTATGGCTATCCCATTGGCCATACAATTGAAGCGTATGAAATCCGGGCCGGGGAAGAAGTAATTTCTCTTGAAGAGCTGGAAGAGCTGTATGAGAGCAAGCTTGAGGCCGTCTTCTCCACAAAAGCTGAAGCTAAAGACAACTGTCACCTGTCGCTGCCAATCGAAAATTGGCAGTTGTCAACTTGTCAACTGCGAAGCAACGCCTCTCCCATCATAAGAACACCGAAGCCAAGAGTGCTCATCCCCGTGTTCCCCGGGACGAATTGCGAATACGACACCGCGCGGGCCTTCGAGAGAGCCGGCGCGCAGCCTGAGATTCTCGTAATCAACAACAGGACATCCCAAGGCCTGGCCAACAGCGTGGAGCGCGCGGCGAAGGCGCTCGGGCAGGCCCAGGTACTCTTCCTGCCGGGGGGCTTCTCGGGCGGGGACGAACCCGACGGCTCGGGGAAGTTCATCGCGGCGTTTTTACGCAACCCAAGGCTCAGCGAGGCCGTGGCCGACCTGCTCGAACGGCGGATTGGATTGATCGGCGGGATCTGCAACGGGTTCCAGGCGCTGGTGAAGCTGGGCCTCGTGCCCTTCGGCGAGATACGCGAAATGACGCCCGACTGCCCCACCCTGACCTTCAACACCATAGGGCGGCATCAATCGAAGCTGGTGCGCACCCGGGTGGCGAGCGTGCTCTCGCCCTGGCTGGCGCTGTGCGAGCCCGGCGACGTGCACCTTGTGCCCATCTCCCATGGGGAGGGCCGCTTCGTGTGCCCGGAGCCCCTTTTGCAGCAACTCATCGAAAACGGCCAGGTGGCCACGCAATACGTCGATCTGGACGGCGTACCCAGCATGGACATCCAATATAACCCCAACGGCTCCGTGTGCGCCATCGAGGGCATTACCTCCCCCGACGGCCGCGTCTTCGGCAAAATGGGCCACAGCGAGCGCGTGGGGCCGGGGCTCTACAAAAATGTGCCGGGGGAGACGGACAACGGGATGTTCCGGGCGGCGGTGGCGTATTATGGGTAATAACAAATAAACATAAGCAAGGAGAGAACACCCATGGCAAAAAACCTCAAGGACATCGACCAAATGGCGGAGGAGAAGGGCTCCTTCCTGGTGACGGCCTGGCAGTTCGTGAAGTTCATCTTTGTCAGCCTGCTGGCGATGATCGTGCAGTTCGCGACGCTGAACCTGCTCCAAGTCATCCCGGCGATACAGGCGCTGAAAAGCCAGCCCTTCCAGTGGTTCGTGTTCAACTACGACGTGGAGGCCGGCGGGCTGAAGTTCTTCATCGCCTTCAACGCGGCGAACATCCTGGCGCAGATCGTCGCCTTCTTCGTCAACCGCAAGGCCACCTTCGGCGGCACCAACAGCATCCCCATCACCCTGACGATCTACCTGGTGTTCACCATCGGGCTGATCTGCTTCTCGGCCTGGCTCTCCCCTGCGCTCAACGTGCTCCTGATCAATCGCAATGTCAATGAGCAGCTGGCAGGCAACATCGCCACCATGGCCTGCAGCGCGATCCAGTTCTTTGTATACTTCCCCGTGAACAAGCTGCTCATGCGCAACAAGGAGAAGGACTCGAAGTAACGGAAACTTTTGTTTGACAAGCCCCAACATTTGGAGTATAATGATGATGACAAATATTGTAAAGGGGTTTATCGAATGAGCAAAAAAAGAACAATCGTCCTGGTGGCGGCAATTTTGCTGCTGGTTGCGGGGCTGACCTTCAATGCGTTCGCCGGAACGGCAGCCAAGCAGGCCGACATCGGCCTGAATTTTTGCCTGTGGCCGCGCACGGCCACGGCGGCGTCTTCGACGACCAGGACACCCACAACAACCCGAGCGCCCGCGACGACCAGAATACCCACAACGACCGCAGCTACGACGGCCAGGACGACCACTGCCACAACGACGACCGCAGCGCCCACGACGACAACCCCCGGGTTGAAGGGCATCGACAAATTTGTTGTGCTCCGCTACGTGAACGCCGAAACGGTGCGCGCCGGCGCCAACCCCGGCGCCGCGAGCCTCGGCAGCCTGGCGAACGGCAAGCAGCTGGAGCTCATGCAGGCGGAGACCATCAAATACAACGATTACACTTGGTACTTCAAGGTGGTTTTTGAGGGCAAAACCGGCTATATACGCACCAGGTACATGGACGAGGTGCGGCCCGACGGCTACTTCGCGGCGCAGCCCGATTACAGCCAATACGCGAACTACGTCAGGGTCAAGGTTTCGGGGAACCTGAACGTGAGGACCAGCGCGGACCTCGGCTCCTCGACGAACATCCTCGCGAGGCGCGCCGAGCACGGCGACGTGCTGGCGCTCAAATCCACCACGCAGACCAACGGCTGCTGGCAGGTGGAGTTCGACGGGCGCACAGCCTACGTCTCGGCGGGCACGTCCTACACGGAGCGCATCGGCCCCACGGCCATTCCCAGCGGGAACACGGCGGCGCAGAACGCGGCGTGGGCCGCCGTCGTCAACCAGAAGGACCAAACTGTATCAATTTACAGGAACAAGACACTGGTGCGCTTCATGACCTGCACGACGGGCGGCATCACGGAGGACAGGCTGACCCCCGTGGGCACATACACGCACAGGCTGGATATGAACGGCCTGCCGGGCAAGAAGAGCCTGTTTCTCTCCTGGCACACCAACGACCCTGAAAAAGAAATTTTCGGGGAGGAGGACCTGACCGTGTTTGACTGTGTGCGAATCACCGGCGGGGTCTATTTCCACCGCATACCGCGGCAGGCCAACAACAGCTACGATTACTACAAGGCCCGCCTCAACGCCGCAGGCTCGCATGGCTGCATCAGAATCCCCGAGGTGCACTCCAGATGGATGTACGACAATTTCGCGTACGGCGGCGTTGTAGTGGTCCTGCCGTTCTAGCAAAGAAATAAAGAAAAAGATAGAAAAAGAAATAACTACAGAAATAAAAGTTTTTCTTGCACTTTTCGCTGCGCTTTGGTATAATAGAGCTATCAATTCATGAACGAGGGAAGCGTGTTATGTCTATTACAACAGCCCAACTGCAGCAGCTCAAGCGCACCAACATCAGCATTGACGCGGAAAAAACAAAGCAGCGCGTCACCGAACTCTGGCAGAGCCTGCGGATCAAGCAGAAGCAGGCGATTCGGAAATTGGCGGACATCACGGCACAGCCTATTTACAGGACGATGGAAGTCGGGAACATGTCGGCCAAGATTGTGGTCGCTTTCGCGCAGGCGCTGAACATCAACCCGCTGTACCTCACCGGCGAAGCGGACGAGCCCGGCGAATGCACCGATGCGCTCATCCGCGATCTGCTGCTGAGGCACGGCTATCGGAAGCTCGCCGCGGAGCTTGAGCTGTCCGAGGAAGGCCCCGCCAAGCGCAAATACACGCGCCGCGAAAAGCCCGAGCCGGAGGAGGCGCCGGAGGAGGTCTCCGGGGAAGACGAGCTCTCGGATGAAGATTCTCAGCCTGAGCTCGGCCCGCAGCTGCCGCCCGCCAGCGGCACGCTGACCGCCGAGGACTTGCAGCAGCTGGTCTTCGCCCTATATGTGCAGGCCAAGGCGGGTATTGCCAACTCAAAAGAGAAGCTGGATCAGATCAAGCTGATTTTGCTGGCGTAAGCCGGCGCATATCCGGCGCAGGAGACCCCCGCATGAAAAACGCAGAGAGAGCCCTTGTGCGAATACTAAAGGAAATATGTTCCGACGAGGCAATTGACCTTGCCTCGTTTTCGCATGACTGGATTCTTCGCCTGCAAAAGGGCGATAGGCTTGCCTTTCTGTTCGGCTATAATTTCGGCGTCAACAACGCCGCCTGCGCAAGGATATGCGACGACAAGAGCGCCGCGAGCGAAATCCTTGCCTATACCGGCATACCGGCGGTAGAGCATCACTTTTTTATGACTCCCCTGCACATGCAATATGTGGGAGAGAACGGAAACTGGGCGCGTATTGTACAACTGCTGGAAGAGCATGGCGCGCTGGTGTGCAAGGCCAATGAGGGCACCGGGGGCAACGCGGTCTGCCTCGTGAAGGACCGGGCACAGCTGGAGAAGGCCGTACACAGGATATTCAGCCAGCATCAAAATTTGGCCGTCAGCCCGTATTGCGAAATCCTGAAAGAGTACAGGGTCGTCGTTCTCAAGGGCGCGGCGAAGCTTGCCTACGCGAAGCATGTTCCCTATGTGGTAGGCGATGGCGAATCAAGTATCCGGGAACTGCTGCTGAATTTCATGAGAGACGCCCAAACGCTCATCAGCGTTGAGCTCGACGACGCGGCGCTCGATAAGGTGCTTGAAAGCGGCGCGATACGAAATCTCAATTGGAAATCCAATCTCGGCCAGGGCGCCAGCCCCGAAATCGTAGAAAGCGGCGCGCTGCTGTCGGCGCTGTCCGATTTGGCGGCAAGGGCGGCGGGGGCCCTGTCAATCGATTTCGCCTCGGTAGACATCGTGGACACGCCGGAGGGGATGAAGGTGCTGGAGGTCAACTGCGGCATCATGATGGAAAACTTCATTCGCAGCGCGCCTGAAAATTATGCAACCGCAAAAAGCATCTACCGGGAGGCCGTGCTGGAAATGCTGGGAGGCACTTAGGTTGGACTATGCGCAAGCCCTGGAATACATGGCGTCGCTGCGCCCGAGGGGCGTCAGCCTGGGGTTGGCGCGCATCCGGGCGCTCTGCGGCCTGGTTGGCAACCCCCAGAAGAAGCTGAAGTTCATCCACATCGCGGGCACAAACGGCAAGGGCTCCACCGCCGCGATGATCGCCAATGTCTTACGGGAAGCCGGATACAAGACAGGGCTGTTCACCTCTCCGGCGGTGTTGGACGGCCGTGAACCGTTACAGGTGAACGGCGAAATGATCGGCCGCGCGGCCTTCGCTCGCCTGGCGACGGAGATCGAGCCAAGCATAGACCTGCTGGCGGGGCGGAATATGTATGTGACAGAGTTTGAAGCTCTCACTGCCATGGCGCTCCTGCATTTCGCGCGCAGCGGCTGCGACCTCGTTGTTCTGGAGGTCGGGCTCGGCGGCAGGGAGGATGCCACCAACGTAATAGACGACTCGCTTGTGAGCGTGATTCTGTCCATCGCACTGGATCACATGGCGTTTTTGGGCAATACAGTGCAAAAAATCGCGCATGAAAAATGCGGCATCATCAGGCCGGGCGGCGTGACCGTCACGTACCCCGAACAGGGCGATGCCATGCCGGTGATTGAGGAGGCCGTCCGGCTGAACCGGAGCATGTTCATCGTCCCAAGCCTGGATAGGCTCGAAATAACGCGCAGCGGCATCGAGGGGAGCGCTTTTCGTTACGGAGATGTGAATTTCACTTTGCGGCTAATCGGAGAGCACATGGTGAAAAACGCGGCTGTCGCCATTGAAGTGCTCAAGGCCCTGCGGGCAATGGGATATGCCATCGACGACAGCGCGCTGACAAGAGGCATATATAATACAACACTGCCCGCCAGGATGGAGCTGTGCTCGGAAAGTCCATTGCTTTTGATAGACGGCGGCCACAATGAGGGCTGCGCGCTCGCGCTGCGGGCTGTGCTTCAAACATGCCTGCCGGGAAAAAAAGTCGTCGCTGTGTGCGCGATGATGTCTGACAAAGATTACATAGCCTACCTGCGCATACTCGCGCCGCGGATTTCGTTTCTCATCGCGACCGGCTTGCCCATGGAAAGGGCACTCCCCGCAAGGGCGTTATGCGACGCCGCGACGGAATACCGCATTGGCGCGCAGTGCGTGGAGGACTGCGAAGAGGCTGTAACGCGGGCCAGAGCGATGGCCGCCCCGGAAGGTGTGACTCTCGTTTGCGGCTCATTTTTTCTAGCCAAAGCAATCAGAAAATATACGACTATCCGCCGCCCTTTGAGCCGCTGCACGGCGTTCTTGAGGGCATGTTTTCCCGCCGCATCAACAACAAGCACCGCCTGGTATACGAAATAGACGAAGAACGCAGGGCTGTCTTTATCGTCAGCATGTGGTCACACTATGAATTTTAGCCTGCCCGCCGCCCCCCGAAAATAACACTTGCATCTGCCCAGATTTTATGCTACAATAGCCTTGCCAAAAAATTATTATGGAGGAGAAGCCCGTGAAGAAAACACTCAGTTCCGTTCTGGCAGTTATGCTTGCCCTGGCCATGCTCGGCATGTTCGCCGCCTGCGGCGGTGGCGGCGGCACCACCACAGAGGCCCCCACCACGGAGGACCTGTTCACCACCGAGCCCGAAATCGAGACGACCACCGAGCCGGAGGTCACAAGCGACACTGAAATCACCGACGAACCCGGGACCACCACGGAAACCCCCACCGGCCCCAGTGCGCCAACCGACCCCAACGCCACCGATGCCCCCGCCGACAAATTCGCGCCCCCGGCGAACCTGAACACGCTGGGCAAGGCAGAGCAGCTGGCCTACTTCAACCTGGTCGCCAACCGTGTGCGCGAGGAGAGGCCCGGCTTCACGAAACAGTTTTCGAAGATCATCAGTGATATGAAGTTCACCGGCGTCGTCAGCCTCGTTCAGGGCATCATCGACAATGTCGTAGCCGGCCTGACTGGCGCGGAGGACCCGAAAACCTACGCCAAGGGCACAGACAACAAGGGCGATTTCCTGTCCGAAATCACGCCGTTCAAGCTGGAGCTCGGCGACGTGGCCTCCATCAGCTCCAGTAAAAGCGGCGACAACTGGGTGATGGTCGTGAAAATCATCTCAGAAAAAAACCCCGCGAAGCCCACGGGCAGCGCCAATGCCCGCGCGTATTCCATCGCCTCCCGCCAGGAGGTGCTCGACGAGATTACCGGCTTCGCAAGCGTCATCACGGCCGATGTGAACGACTCGACGCTCAACTACAACAGCGGCACTATCAACCTCACTATCAACAGCAAGGGGCAGGTCATTTCCGGCGATTACAAGTTCCTGGTTGACGCCATCGCCAACAACGTAAGCATCTCCATCCTCAAGACCAACGTGACCGCACGGATGACCACCACCTGCAAATATTACGACTTCAAATGGTAGTAACAGCGCATGAATTTCAGCCCGGCGGATTCGTTCTGCCGGGCCATCTTTGCGAAAGGAAGAATTGCACATGAAGAAAGCACTTGCCGTTTTGCTCGCCCTGCTGCTGCTGGGCGCGCTTGCCGCCTGCGGCGGCGGGGACAGCCCCACGCAGGCCCCGACCACCGAAGAGACCACCGCCGAGCCGGAGAGCGTCGACGCGCTCACGCCCACGCAGCCGGAGGGGGAGACCTCTGAAGAGGCGACTACCCTGGAGGAGGCCTCCGCCAATCCGGGCGAGACCACTGCTGAAAACGCAGGCGAAGCTGCCCTTACGCCCGACAAAATGAACAAGGAGCAACTGGTGGCGTATTACAACGACGCCATCAACCTGGTGCGCACGGCCAAACCGGCCTACACCAGGACAGAGGTGCTGAAGGTTGACAGATTTGTTCCCAGCATAGGCGGCGACACTTTGGAAAAACTCTTGAGCGGATTGATCAAGGCGCTGATGCCCGGCACCCCGAAAATCACCTCCAAGAACAAGGGGCAGTCCAATGCCGACGACTTCTACATCACGCAGCAGAACTCCGAAGTGCGCCTGAGCGATCTAAAGGACATCACCGCGAAGAAGGACGGCGCCAACTATGTGATCACCCTCACCATGAGCCCGGAGGTCAATCCGGCCAAGCTCGGCACGGGTAAATACTCGCGCGTGTTTTTCGTCTCCGACGTCCATGACATGCTCGACGAGCTGGCGGGCAAAGGCATGACCGGCGACCCCAAGAACATTACAATCACATACAAGGACGGCAAGTCTGTGATTACCGTCAACGAGCAGGGGCAGATTGTGAAAGCCCACGGCGAGCTGCTTGTGGACGTGGACGCCAAGCGCATGAAGATTTCGCTCTTCACCCTGGACCTGCTCATCTACCAGGCCTCCACCTGGGACTATGCCGACTTCGCGTATTGAGTACGCCCGCTTAAATCACGGGGTATAAAACGCCCGCATATAGGCCTCCACATCCCCCCGGCCCCCCAGGAAGGGGCCGGGGTTCTCCATCTTCAGGGAGACCAGCGCCGCCGCCGTGCGCAGGGATTCCGGGATGCCGCGCGTCAGGCGCTCGGTGATGTAGCCCGCGAAGCAGGTGTCGCCCCGCCCGCTGCGGCCCGTCAAATTGCGCGGGCGCAGTGGCTCTGCGTAGTAATCACTGCCGTCGTAGACCAGGACTTCCGTGTTGTGGGTGATCATAATCTCACGCGCGCCCCAGTCATGCAGCATGGCGGCGGCCTGCCTGCGGTCGCTGGTGCCGGTGAGGATTTCGGCCTCGGCGGCGTCTGTCTTCAAAAAGCGAATGAGCGGCAGCAGCGCGCGCTTGCGGGGCCAGTCCTCGAACTCCATCGCGCCAACGTTGTTGGCGCTGCCGCTTGCGGGGCGCGCGCAGCGCAGGAAGCCCTGGACGTCCACGGCCACATCGCCCAGCCGCGCCGCCGCCTCGATGACGCTCTCCTCGATGTCCCCGCGCATGAGCCCCGCGATGTGGTAGATGGCGGCCTTTTCGCCGGGCAAATCGGCGGGGGTGTAGGGCGGGATGCGGCTGATCACCCGGCAGGTGCGGCGCTCCTTGTCCGCCGTGTGATAGGTGTTTGAAATGGACGTGCTGCTCTGCGATTGGCAGAGCACCGGCGTGACGTTCTCCGCCCGGGCGAACAGGGCGGGCAAGTCAATTTCATTTGGATTGCACTTGCCCAGGGCCAGCACGCTGTGCCCCAGCGCCGAAGCCGCGTAGCCGGAATACGTCACCGCGCCGCCGATCTCGTGTATAGTGCTGCCGAGATAGTCGGTGTTGATGTCCAGGGAGGGCTGGCCGACGATGAGGAGGTCGTAATTTTTCATGCCCGCATCGCCGCCAAATCCCGGTAATTGATCTTCTTGATGCCGATGGCGGTGAGGTGCTGCTGGAACTGCGGGTCTTTGTAGACGCTGTACTCCCAGAAGCGGTGGATGCCCGCGCCGGAGGCCGTAATCGCCTCGCCGTTTTCCGTGCCGGGGTGGATGAAGGTCTCCGTGACGCCCGCCGGGAAGCTCTTGACGAACTCGAACATGTACTCCCTGAAGGTCTCGTAGCTCTGCTTGTTGTCGTCGTCGTACTGGTGGCCGACGAGGTAGTCCGGGCAGACGATGCCCCTCTCCTTGATAAAATCCCGGACATTGCCGAACAGCATCTCGATCACCGCGCGGGGGACGCCGGTCTCCAGGGCCTTCTCCTGCTCCGGCCCGGCAATGCCGTTGAGCGGGAACCGGAAGGGCAGCCCCACCTCGGCCGAGAGCTCGAGGATCATCTGGAGCATCTCCACGCGCCCTGTGGAAATGCCGTAGAGCGTGCCCATGTGGTTGTCCCAGTGGGAGGGATTCAGGCCCAGCTTGCGCGCCAGGGCCAGCTGCGCCAGGCACTCGCGGCGGGCCTCGTCGATGTCCGCGTTCTCCTCGAACTCCTCGGTTTTGGTCCAGAGATACCCCTCCTCGTCGCGCAGGCTTTCCGTGCCCTCGTGGGCCACGGGCCCCCACTTGCATTTGCCCCACTCGGCGGTGTTGGTCAGGTGCACGCCGATGGCGTATTCCGGGTGCTCCTTGGCCCAGTGGCAGGCCTGCCGGGCCCACATGCAGGGCATCATGACGGTGCTGGAGGTGATGCAGCCGCTTTCGAGCAAATCAAAAGTGGCCACGTTCGCGCCGAGAAAGGAACCGAGGTCGTCCGCGTTGATGATGAGGTACTTGTCCATGGGATCACTCCTTTTATGTTAAGATTTATTTGATGCAGGTACGGCAAAAGTCAAGACCAAGGCGAGTTATACTCACCTTATACTGCGGTGATTTTACACAAGATATTGCTATTTTCTTGTCATATTCCCTAAGCCTATTGCCGACATACTCCTCTATTGCCTTTTCTATTCGCAAAAGATTCAACCGTTCGAAGTTGTCCAAGCTTCTTTCAATTTTTTTGAGCTCATCGAGGTCACGTTCTAAATCCATACCTCTAACCATGCGGACAGCGCCAATCCCCAAGATGTGATTATCGATGACGAATACTTCTTTTTCCTCTAACGCAACTGCTCTATATATTTTTCTTAGTATCAACGCATCATATGGGCCTAATTCCTCGATTATCTTTGCAAATGCCCTGTGTGAGATAGATTTCGCTTCGGAATCCGCATACGATGTCAGCAGATTGACGAACATATCTTGTAGTTCTGTGTCTTCATATTTTATATTTTTGTAAGCTTCCAAAATCGGTAGAACATCTTCTAACTGTACATTTACTCGACGCTCCGGCGGGATTTCATCCATCTTTTTCTCGACTTTTTCACGCAAGTGATCGAATTTGGCGGCTACCCATTCCCCTAAATACTTACCAATTTCTTGTGCGGCAGGCTGGAAGACGTCTAAATAGATATTAGACACCACTTCCCCCACTACTTTGATGCCTTCAGTTGCGGCAGCAGTTGCTATTTCATTTCCGTCCATGTGGATACCTCCATTCAAGTAATTATATTTGAAACCGGTTGCCCCAGCACACCACGTCGAAGCGCGGCCCCATGTCCTCCGGCACGGCGAGGGGGATATCCTCCCGCACGGCGGTCATCGCGATGGGCAGGGCCAGGGCATCGCGCAGCTGGCGCATGAGGGGGAAGCTGGCGGCGACGATCTCCGGGGTGGTCTCGGCGCCCAGGTTGGTGCTGTTCACCAGGCCGGTGAAGGGCAGGCGGGCGGCGGTTTCGATCTCATTTTTAATGGCCAAAAGGCTGTCCGCATCGCGGGTGAGCGGCCTGCAGGCGTTGACCACCATAAGCAGGGCGGCGTCCCCCCTACCCTGGATGCGCTCGGCGAAGCGCCCCAGCGCCAGCGCGCCGCAGTCGTCGCCGCCGAGGTCTATTATGCTGGTGAGGGTTGGGTCGTCGAAGACGCGGGCGGCCTCCACGGGGGGCAGGTAGAACTCCACGTTGGTGTTGGCATAGCGCGAGTGGATGAGCTCCACCCCGGCATCGGCGAGAACCCCGGCGCTGTCGGCGGTGCGGAAGTAGGGGTTGACGATGTCCATGTCGCACAGGGCCACGCGGGGCCGGGTGCGCGCCAGGGCCATGGCGTAGCTGACGGCCACGGTGGTTTTGCCGCTGCCGTAGTGCCCGGCGAAGATGGTGAGGCGCGCGGGGTTGTGCAGGTTGTTTTCCATGGGAAAATTGTAGCACAGATGGAGGGGGAATGCAAGAATAATTTCCTTTTGCCATGAGCGGGCGATTGCTGGAGCTTAGGTCAAAGGCAGGCACAGCAGGTTAGGGATGAAAAGCAAAAGGGGCGGCTGAAAACAGCCGCCTCAGAGTAACAAAGTCTTTGTTCAGTCGTGAACATGTTGAATGCCGCTAGTCGCCCTAATACGGGACAATTCTACATACCCTTCTGTGTCACTAGGAGGTATGAACAGTGCAATTTGCCGAATTCCCCTCTCTTCGACTGAAAAGTTATTATATGTTTCCCAAGTTATGTTTAATTGATACTTTCCAACTGAAGTATCGATATCAGAAACTGATATTGACTGATTTATTGTTTTTCCGCCGACACTTACGTAAAACACTTCTGAGTTTTTAGAAGAAACACTGGTCACAGAACCCTCAATGGCATCAATCATCTTGCCAATCTCCTCGCGCAAGTCTGGCACATTGTCCTTAATATTTTTGCACATGAAGGCTTCGATGGCATCAATATCACGGGTTTTGATGGCGGCGATGACCGTTTCGACGGCTGCATTTACATCTAGCTTGGGCTCGTAGTTCCCAAGCCAAGGGAAGATCGACACCAGGAAGGCCAAAATGCAGGCCCAAATACGGCTGAACATAAGATTATTCTCCCTTTCAAAAATTGTGTTTTCCATATTATAGCATAGAGCGCAGGAGAATGCAAGGGTAAATTCTTTGAGTTTCCCCATTTCATCCCCACCCAAAAAAGCAGAGCTGAGTTGATCGGGGAGAGCTAAGGAAAAAACTAGAAATACCTGTATAGAGCTTGCCGAAAATTTCAGCCAAGCCACCGGCAATGGCGTAAAAGGTGAACCTGGACAGACCATACGAATCTTTGCGCCGGTCGGTAAAGCCCTCCGAAAATCTTTTTGGAATAATTGAAAATACCCCTTTTCAAATTGTGCCCAAGTGTGCTATAATTGTTCATGCGAAGCAGCTCCTTTACTTGTGTGTCATGGCTTTTTAGCAATTCCATTATACCACAAAGCGGGCTGCTTTGCACTTCTTTTTTT
>Ga0123353_10000736_pt1 | contig 39970 bp, 30 predicted proteins | sample TergutLab28metaG_3_FD_92763 | JGI IMG/M metagenome (GOLD analysis project Ga0123353, IMG submission 92763) | Labiotermes labralis P3 segment gut microbial communities from Petit-Saut dam, French Guiana - Lab288 P3 | ecosystem: Host-associated > Arthropoda: Insects > Digestive system > Gut ... | reverse complement strand
GTGAAAAAAGTGTCAATTACGCAATTTATCACAGTATCAATCAGCCTACAAATCAAGGAAAAACCCCTTAACCTACTACGGAATAATAACTTACGCTAACCTGAAAAAGTTCAAGTTTTACGCAACAGAATGACGGTCTGTTATTTTCAGCAAAAGCCTAAAACACAAAACAGATACTATGGCAAATAAAGTATTGATCATCGGAGCAGGCGGAGTCGGTCGGGTCGTGGCATTCAAGTGCGCACAGCACCGGGACATCTTCCACGAAATAACCTTTGCAAGTCGCACAAAATCGAAATGCGATGCCATCGTTTCGGATATTGCTGCCAAAGGATTTTCAGAGCCGATTCGCACCGCCGCTGTCGATGCGGACAATGTGCCCGAACTCGTTGCTCTTCTCAAAGATGTGAAGCCAAATCTCGTCATTCACGTCGCATTGCCCTATCAGGATTTGACCATCATGGATGCTTGCCTCGAAGCCGGTGTTCATTACCTTGACACGGCAAACTACGAACATCCCGACACTGCTAAGTTCTGTTACGGACCCCAATGGAAATATCACGAACGCTTTGAAAAGGCGGGACTATTAGCACTGCTCGGCAGCGGATTCGATCCCGGCGTAACAAATGTCTATGTCGCCCACGCCAAAAAGCATCATTTTGATCGGATGGACACGGTGGACATTATCGACTGCAATGCCGGCGACCACGGCTATCCGTTCGCCACGAATTTCAATCCTGAAATCAACATCCGTGAGGTTTCGGCAAAAGGGCGGTACTACGAAAACGGAATTTGGCACGAAACCGATCCGCTGTCCGTCAAAAAGGTCTTCGACTTTCCCGACGGTATCGGTCCGAAAGACATGTATCTCCTCTTCCATGAAGAAATGGAATCGCTGGTGAAGCATTTTCCCGAAGTGAAGCGGATGCGGTTTTGGATGACATTCGGACAATCGTATCTGACGCACCTGAAAGTGCTGGAAAACGTCGGAATGACCCGGATTGATCCGGTCATGCACGAGGGTCGGGAAATCGTTCCGCTGCAATTCTTGAAAACGTTGTTACCTGATCCGGCTTCGTTAGGTTCCCGAACGAAAGGAAAGACATGCATCGGTTGTTGGATTACGGGAGAAGCCCGCACACATTCGGTGTCGCCGTATTACATTTACAATACTTGTGTTCACGAAGAATGTTATGCGGAGACGGGAGCGCAGGCAATCAGTTACACAACCGGCGTGCCGGCGGCATTGGGGGCGAAGATGATTCTTTCGGGACAATGGTCAGGGAGCGGTGTGTTTAACATGGAGCAGTTCGATCCTGACCCGTTTATGGCGGAGATCGGCGACTGGGGCTTGCCCTGGGTCGAAACGTTTCCGACAAATGAAGGAATGAACGATTAGATTATCTCGTGTCGTGCCGGGAATGGGCAGAGTGTCAAGACTTGTTATTTGCAACAAAATAGCCTAGACTACTGGGTGTCTCGGAGCCGTAGCAGACACTTTCCAATGCACCGCACAGGGTGCGGCGGCTAAACATTATGACATTCCTTACCGACAACTTCCTTCTCCAGAGCGAAGCCGCCGTCCGGCTTTATCACGAGTACGCCGAATCGCTGCCGATCATTGATTATCACTGCCATCTGCCGCCGAAAGATATAGCAGATGACCGACGGTTTTCCAATATCACCCAGATTTGGCTGGCCGGCGACCACTACAAATGGCGGGCGATGAGGGCTGCCGGAGTGAGCGAAGAATACATTACCGGCAACGCTTCCGATTGGGAAAAGTTTCAAGCGTGGGCGGAAACAGTGCCCAAAACGCTCCGAAATCCGCTGTACCACTGGACGCATCTCGAACTTCGCCGACCCTTCGGAATTACGAATCGCCTCCTCTCGCCGGAGACGGCAAAGAGCATCTGGAATGAATGTAATGCCAAGTTACAGCAGCCCGAATTCACCGCTAGAGGCATCATGCGGCAGATGAACGTCGAACTCGTCTGCACCACCGACGATCCGATTGATTCGCTCGAATACCATCAAAAAATCGCCGATGATGAGTCTTTCGGTATTCGGGTGCTGCCGACGTTTCGACCGGATAAGGCAATGCCGGTCTCACATCCAGCCTCCAGTTCGCTCACAGGAAAAAGTGCAGCAATTTACAACGAGTATTTGGATCGTTTGGCGGATGTTACAGGAATTCCGATTCACTCAGATGAGGACTTGGTAGCGGCATTAAAAAAACGGCACAATTTCTTTCATGAAAATGGCTGTCGGCTGTCCGATCATGGACGCGGGGTATTTGTATTTGGATTGATGGACGGCGATTCGGATTCGGACACTTTCCGGTTGTTGCGAGACGGCAGAACGATCCATGAATTCTGTGCAGTCTCATTACAGACTTCAATACTACGGCACGTTGCTGTGATGGATTTCCGCAAAGGCTGGACGATGCAACTTCACATCGGGACAATGCGTAACAATAATACACGGATGTTTGAAAAACTCGGAGCAGATGCTGGCTTCGATTCAATCGCCGATGGCAACTTTGCGGAATGTTTGTCCGCATTTTTCGACGACCTTGATCGCAAAAGAGAACTCCCCAAGACCATCGTGTATAACCTGAACCCTTCATGGAACGATATGATTGTAACCATGCTTGGCAATTTCCAAGATGGAAAAACGCCGGGCAAGATGCAGTTTGGTAGCGGTTGGTGGTTTCTCGATCAGAAGAAGGGGATGGAAGACCAACTGAACGCGTTGTCGAATCACGGCTTGTTGAGTCAGTTCGTGGGAATGCTTACGGACAGTCGTTCGTTTTTGTCTTATACCCGGCACGAGTATTTCCGTCGGATATTGTGCAATCTTCTCGGCGAAGATATGAGGTCGGGACAGTTGCCCAACGATTTCGACATGATCGGCAAAGTGGTACGGGATATTTGCTATTATAATGCCAAGAACTATTTTGGGTTCGACGCGAAGCCGCAATCGTAAGATTGCGACCAATGAACCAATGGACAGTGGCACTGTGCTGTTGTGCTTACTGGATACAATAGATCGTGTTCGTTCCTCGAATGTATAGTCGATTATTCAGGATTGCCGGACTGCTCTCGCAGGGCTCCGCCATCGGATTTTCGGCAATCACCATCGCAACAGCCGACTCTTCGGTCAACATTCCGTCGTCATCGAGGAGAACCTTCGACAAGTCAATGACAAACGCCCTCGGATTGTCCTTCGTCATGTCAAAAATGTAAACGTAGGAGCCGATTCGAATCGGCGAAGAGTAAATGTTCACCATATCACCGACTTCCAGTTCCCAAAACTTTGCCCGCTTGTTTGCCGCAACCGCCTTCGGATTGTATCCCGTCAAGTAGCCGCCGGAATCCAGTGTCAAAAAGTAATCCTCGGTCGCCAGCGGACTTACCGTGTCCGGCATGGCATTGATCCCCTGCCAGAGAATATGGGTTGCCGTAACGTCTCCCGAACCGGTCGCATCAATTGCCGTGGTTCGAGGCATCTGATTCGTTACCAAAACAACGTCTCCGAGAGAAACCGGCGAAGGTCCAATATCCCCGCTCAAACATTTACACCGCCAGATTTCCTTGCCGTTTTCGGGATGATACGCAATGGCGTAGGGATTGCCACAAGCAATAATCTGATGGGAATCGCCGATTTTTTTGACCATCGGCGACGACCACGAATTCGGCATATTCCGGGCAACTTCCCAAAGCACCTCGCCTGAATTCAGATCAAGTGCAAAGAGTTTCGAGGTGCCATCGTCGCCATCGCCATTATCGAACTGCACAATCAGTCTGTCGAAACAGAGAGCGGGAGAACTCGCAAAGCCGTACATATTGTCGGGAACTCCAAAACTTTTTCGCCAAACAAGTTTTCCAGTGAAATCCACCGCAACCAATTCGCCGTTGGCAAACATGGCATAGACATGCCGACCATCCACCACCGCCGTCGGAGCGGCAAAACTTACGTCTTCCGAGACATTGGCTTTAACTCCCTGCCGGGTTACGTCTGCTGTCCAAAGGAGTTCGCCGTTTTCCGTGTGATAACAAAAAATCTTTTGCGTCTCTTCATCGGCACCGGTAAGGAATAATTGATCTCCCCAAATGACCGGAGACGATTGACCGGGTAGCGGCACTTCCGTCTGCCAAGCGATATTTTCTCCGGTCTTGCCGTTCCAATGAATCGGCGGCTTATCGGAAAAGCCGATGCCGTTTCCATCGAAATTGCGAAAAGAAACCCAATGTTGGGCAAGAATTTCTTCCGTCAGTGGAACCGCCGGTAATGTTGCGGGTTTATGGACTGTGGGGGACACCACCCCGCCATTTTGCTGTGCAAAATGTTCCCCCTCCTGTGGAGAAGCAGGGGTGGTTGCATCGGCAACCAACTTTGCAAGAAACATCTGTTCCGTTTGAGAAGGCGGCACCAGCAGAAGCCCTAAATAGAGTCCCACGAAAAACATCAGCCAGGAGGCGACAACGGCAAAGTGCCACGAACCTTTCGGTTCACTCTTTCGGTTCATTTCGTTCGGATCGGGAATTTGCCGCTTCAAGACGTTGGTCGTCTGAATAGCGACGAAGAACAGAATCGCAGACATGAACAGCAAGCACGTTGTTCGATGCATGATGGCACGGCGATGAAAATAGCCGACGCGTAATTCATAGTCCAGTTCCCTGATTTGCGATTTGATCGCTTCGTCCTGCCTGTTTTGAGCCAATGTCTGCCGAAGAGCCAGAAGGGCGCGGTGATCGTTCGGCAATCGATTGAACGAGTCTTCGGCGGGCTTCCGATAGGAAGGCGTGTTGGAAGGAATCGTTTTCATTTCGGCAGTGGTGAATGCGTCGTCGGAAGAATTGAGTCCATAATAATGAACTCCAAGAACCACGCAAAAAATGACGCAAAAAGTCCCGCTGATGGCGGCAAGGAGCATAGCGAGGCGGTACAATAACCGCACACCGGGAACGGTGGTCGTGTCCAAAACGGTCTTCATATCGGCATTATATCTTGTACGAACAGCAAACGTAAGCCTGTCAACGGGAAAAACGACTTGGCACTCTTCATGAATACTCTTGATGTTCCGGCGGCAACATGGTAGGATTCCACCATTCGCACTCACATTTGTTTACAGACGAACCCATGCGCAGGAACAGTCCCGGTCAAAATCAAACTGGCACATTTGCCGTTATCTTAGGAGCAATGATTGTTTTGCTTCTCGTTTGTCTTGTAAATGCGGTCGCAATCATCCAGCCCGGCACCGTCGGGATCGTGGTTCGGCTTGGTGAAGCCCAGCCAAACGCCCTTGAAGAAGGCATTCACTTTGTTGTTCCTCTCATCACTCAGGTTCACGAACTCAATGTAAAAATTCAGAAGGCAGAAGTGAAAACTGCCGCCGCCTCCAAGGACTTGCAAACAGTCAACGCCGCCATCGTGGTCAATTATCGGGTCGATAAAACAAAGGCGGTTACACTCTTCCGGGAAATCGGTGTCACCTATCTTTCGACGGTCATTGAACCTGCCATTCAGGAAGCGTTCAAAGCAGACTCCGCAAAATATACTGCTGAAGAACTGATTACCAAACGTTCCCTTGTTTCACAGGGAATTCGGGAATCGATCAGTTCCCGATTGCTTCCGTTTGGTGTGGTCATTGATGCCGTGAACATTACCAATTTTGATTTTTCGCCGGAATTCAATCGGGCAATCGAAGATAAAATGACGGCGGAACAAAGGGCATTGCAAGCCGAAAAGGAATTGGTGCGGTACAGGTTTGAAGCACAACAAAAAGTCGAGCAGGCAAAGGGGGAAGCCGAAGCAATCATGGAGAGGGCAAAAGCAGAAGCGGAAGCATTGAGTTTGAAAAAACAGTATGCCACGATGGAATTGATTTGGCTCTCGGCAGCCGAAAAATGGGACGGCAAAATGCCAACACACCTGTTCGCCACTCCGCCAACTCCCGTCTTCGAGACGGGCAAGTAGAAAGACAGATGAATAATCCAGCCCAAATTGGTCCCTATCGTTGCGGTGCGGGAGAGAACCTTCTCCTGATAGCGGGTCCCTGTGCGCTGCAAGCCGAATACAACCAGACAATCGCCGACGAATTGGCACGTCTCCATGACCGCTTGCCGATCAACGTCCTGTTCAAAGGTTCCTTTGATAAAGCGAATCGTTCCAGTGCGAACACAGGACGCGGCTGCGGGTTGGAAAACGGCTTGGAAATGCTTGCGAACGTCAAATCGCAAACGGGATTGCCCCTCACGACCGACATCCACGAAACGCATCAAGCCGAACCCGTCGGTAATGTATGCGATCTGATCCAGATACCTGCTTTTTTGTCTCGGCAAACGGACTTGCTGGCGGCGGCAGCGAAAACCGGAAAAGCGATTAATGTCAAAAAGGGGCAATTCATGTCTCCGCACGACATGCAGAACGTCGTTCAAAAATTGGAAAGTTTCGGCTGTCAAAATGGTTTGCTGTGCGAACGCGGGACTTTTTTCGGGTACGGTCGTTTGGTCAACGATATGCAATCGTTGGTCATTATGCGTGAATTGGGGGTGCCGGTCTGTTTTGATGCAACGCACAGTGTTCAAGAGCCGGGCGGCTTGGGAAATTCGACGGGAGGCAACCGCCGGATGGTTGAACCCCTGGCAAGAGCGGCGGCGGCAGTGGGAATTGATGCGCTGTTTCTTGAAACGCATCCCAAACCGGAACAATCCCCATCCGATGGTGCTAATATGCTGCCACTCGAACAACTCGAATCGTTTTTAGTCCAAATACTAAAAATTCGGGACACGCTATTGGGATAGCAGTTGCAGTGTTCGTTCGACTACGGTATCGATCACTTCTTGGATCGTTTGCGGAGCCGTATAAAAATGCGGAGCGGCAATTTGAATGATTCCGCCTACCGATGTTACACGTTCCATATTTTGAATGTGGACAAGCGAAAGGGGGGATTCCCGAACGAGCAGAATCAATCGCCGTCGCTCTTTGAGTTGCACTTCGGCTGCCCGATGAATCAGATGTTGGTTGACTCCCGATGCAATGCAACCGAGAGAACTTCCCGAACAAGGGGCGATGACCATTCCGTCAAAAAGAGCGGAGCCGCTGGCAATCGGAACGTTAAAATTGTTTGGATCGTAAATCGTGAGTTGCGACTTCGTTGGCGGCGGTCCATTTCCCTCTTGTGCGGCAGATTGATGCCATGCCGGACTCATCACGAGATGAACTTCGTGTTCTTTCTGCAACAATAATTCAAGCAGCCGCAAGCCATAGACCGTCCCGCTTGCGCCGGTCATCCCAAGAATAATACGCATGGCTTCCATGCTACCCAAAAAACATTTCGATTCAAGGACTCATGGCTTTCGGCACACTTATTCGGGTGCGCTCAAATTTTGTAGGCAATTTTTTGAGAGGGCATATTACTTTCCGGCAAAGCCTTATGCCGCCTTCTTTTGTGTCGGCGATACCGGTATAGGAACGATACTGGGCTGCAAAATTTCCGTGAGCACTTCGTCGCACTTTTCGCAGACCAATTCGAGTGAAATTGCGTCCATCCATTCCGGCGATGACAGGAGCTTTCGTTTTTTCTGGCTGTTTCGATATTGGGCTTGAATCATTCGATGTTCCCGACCAAACGGGGAATTTTCAAACGCCAGCGTGGGACCGAAAAGTCCGACGCACTTTGTCCCGACAGCAGCAGCAATTTGTAATTCAGCAGTGTCCGAACCGACGAAAATTGTCGCCAACTTCGACAATGATTTCCGCTCAACCAACGATGTCGTCCACGGGACTTGCAGTGCCGCCCCGTCGGAAGCGTGAACCACTGATTCTGCCCGGCTGACTTCCTCGTTGTGCGACCAAGTGATCAGCGAAGGAAGATTCCACTGCTCCAAAAGGTATTTTGCCACCGCACCGAACCGCTCTTCCCGCCAACGAGCCGAAGGATGTTCCGCACTGATATGGAGCAGAGAAAAATTACCGTGCAAGCCTTTCCTGTGTAGTATATTTCTAGCGGCGAGGTGATCTTTTTCACATTCCGGCATGTCAAAACCAATGCTGCTGCCGAAAATACCGAACGGTCGGAGAAGTTGCCGATTCCGTTCCAGCCGGTGCGATTCTTCTGAAACGATATGAACGTTGTGCAGATGTCGGGATTGTTTTCCGCCGAATCCGATGCGGAACTTCGCACCGGAAAGCCACGTTGCTAATGAACTGCCGAACGAGTTCTGCGGATCAACGGCAACTTGGGGAGCGAAGGACCGGAGCCGCCGCCGAACACGCCGGACTTCGGACACACGTTTGAACCAGTCACTTCGGACGATGATAAACCGGTTCACTGCCCAATGATCGAGGACCAGCGGAGCGATCTGTTCCTCAATGAGCCAAGCAATGTCGGCATAAGGAAAACGATGCCGTAAAGCAACGATCATCGGAATACTACGGACAATTTCAGTGGTACTTCCAAAGTGTGTCATCAGAATCCGCCGGGGATTCGCCAACTCCTTTGGAAGCGAGGTCTTGCCAAACAACAAAAATGGTTTATTAAAAAGGCTAAACAACATCGTCTTCGAGAATGGAAATCAATCGACTCTGTCGGCAGGGAGTCTAACAATTTCCGGGCGGATCAAGCAAGAGCAAAAAACGTCGAGTCATGGAATCGCATCCGAATAAATTGATCGCTCTAACGCAAGGGCTATTTCGTCAGGGCGGCGATCCGGTTTTCGAGGTCTTTCTGCTGCGGATAGGCTTGGAGCGAACGTTGGTATTCCAAAACCGCTCCGGCAAGATCGCCGCTTTGTTCTTTCAGGTATCCCAAAACCCGAAGAGCGCGATAATTCGTCGGCTCCGCCGCCAAAATTTGCTGTAATAATTTTTCGGCGGCATTACGGCAGTCCTGAGCAACTTCAGTACGTCCCTGAATCATACAAATTTGCGCAAATTCCTGATAGAGCCGAGCCAATTCGAGTTTCGGTTCGGCGGAGACAGGATTTGCATTGTACCAACCGATCAGGAGTTGGAAGGCGGCATCGGCGTTTTGGCAATCCATATACAGAGCGGTCAACCCGCGATACGCATCGACGTAATTGGCATTTTTGGAGAGGCAGAGTTGATAATGCTGGGCGGCTTGCTCGTAGAGTTGCTGGGCTGCTGCCGCCTGCCCCGACTGGAGTGCAACTTTTGCCGATTGATGATAGGTCGCTGCGACATTGTACAGAGCGTTAGGGTCGTTCGGATTCGTTTTGAGTACCGACTGAAATGCAGTCAGAGCGGTATCGTATCGGGCTTGACCATAATACCGGATTCCTTCGGCGTTCTGGTTTTGTGCGGCGCAACCCAGCGCGAGTAGCATCGACAAAGAGGCAATAGACAATCCCTTCATTATTTCCGTATCACTCCGGTTGCCGCAATCATTTGAGGAATCGTAATGATTTTCGGAAAGCGGGGCAAGAGCGGAGTGATCAATTCTATGTTTTGAGAGCACGCTTAATTTGCCGGACTGCCTGACGCAACCGATCTTCCTTTTCGACCAGTGCCATCCTCATATACCCTTCTCCCGCCTCGCCGAATGCAGAACCCGGACTTACCACGACATCGGCTTCCCGAAGCAACTTCATCGCAAAATCAAACGTATTCATCTTTTTTTGCCATTCCGGCGGAATCTGCTGCCACACGAACATCGATGCTTTCGGTTTGACAACATCCCAGCCGAGTCGCTGCAACCCGCTGCAAAGAATATCCCGACGCTTTTGATAAACCTTCGCCTGTGCTTCCACTGCCCGATCAGTATGCCGAATCGCGGTGATCGCTGCTATCTGCAATGCGGTAAAGACTCCATAGTCGTAGTACGTCTTCACCGTAGCCAATGCCCGGACAATTTCGGCATTTCCGCTGCAAAAACCGATGCGCCATCCCGCCATGTTGTATCCCTTGCTCATCGTCGTTGTTTCGATCCCCACATCAATTGCGCCCGGCACCGCCAAAAAACTGGGGGCACGATAATCGTCGAAACAAAGATCGCCGTAAGCCATATCGCTGATGACCATAAAACCATACCGCTTGGCTAACTTAACGAGTTCCACGTAAAACTCCTGCTCGACGACCGTTGCCGTCGGGTTGTGCGGATAATTGACGATCACAACCTTGGGCTTCGGACATATTTGTTGGCATGTCAAAGCGATGTTCGAGAGGAGTTTTTCCGGTTTTGTAACATCCAGCAACAGTGAATTGGCAGAGGCGAGCATCACGGCGTGAAGATGTGCCGGAAAATAAGGGGACGGCACAATGGCGGTGTCGCCGGAACCGAGCAGTGCCAAACACAGGTGCGAGAGTCCTTCCTTTGAGCCGATGCAAACGATGGTTTGGGTTTCGGGATCAAGCCGAACGCCATAGTATTTCAGGTATCGGGCGGCGACTTCTTTTCGCAACTGTGGAATTCCCCGTGCGTGGCTGTACGAGTGCAATTTGGGATTTTTTACGACTTCGATCAATTTGTCGGTAACGAGGGCATGCGGCGGGTCACTGGGACTGCCCATCCCGAGGTCAATCACATCGGCACCGGTGCGGCGTTTTTCATATTTGAGTTTGTTCAATTCCGCAAAAAGATAGGGCGGCAGACGCTTGACCCGCTCGGAAACGTTGATCGCAAAGGGGGTGGTGTTCTCTTGCGGTTGATCGTTTGCCGATTCCTGGTCGTGAAACTCTTCGGTTGATGGCGATGGCTTGCTCATACAGTCAAAATGTACCGTATTCCCGGTGAATTGTCAACATCAGCGAGAAACATGCAGTGGCAATGCGCCTATTGGGGGGGGATTTGGTCGGGTTGAAAAAAAAGGGATTTCATGGTAGATTGCGACTCTCTGACTGGCAGGGCGAGGTGTGTTCGTTGCCGCCCTAGGGTACATTCGTTGCGATACGCCCAGATAACAACGACTCCGTGAGGCTCAATCAATGAAATGGTTTAGAAACTTAAAATTCCAAAACAAGTTGTACCTCGCGTTTGGCATACTCGTATTGCTGCTGGTGATTCTGTCGATATTTTCCTGCTGGCAGTTCTATGACACGGACAAAAAATACGGCACACTGATCACGTCCACCTATGGGCATCGAAACAGTGTATCGAGGGCTACCGCAGACATGAATAAACTCCTTCTCGTAAACCTTGCCAAAGGATCCCAGATTACGACTAGTGCCTATGCGGACGACATTACGGTGCTCGTGGAACAACATGAACAATATGTTGAATCCATAAGAATGGATCTGAGTGAATATCGCGATCATGTGAGCACCGATGCCATGTTAAGTGACGAGAATAAGGCAAAACTCCTCAAAATTCTCGATAAAGTCTGGCACCGATTTACTAACGAATATCTCCCCAAAACAAAAGAACTGGATGGTGTTCTGTACAGCGATAGACAAGAGAAGCACCAAACCCTAGAGGAAGCCCTTGATATAGGCAGCCAAGTTTCCACAGAGTTAGAAACTTTCTATCAGACGGTTGCGCTCGTTGCCGAAGAAACAGCGGCGGCAACAACAATCCATTCACGACGGGTAATAACCTTCATCTTAACAGTCAACCTGTTCTTTGTTCTTCTTGCGATGGTAGCAGTGGTGTTAATGGTACGAGCAATCAAGGCTCCCATCACTGAAATAGAGCATGCCATGAGTGAGATTTCCCATGGGAATCTGTTTTATCCGATCCAAAGTAGTAACGACGATGAATTAGGGAGGATCGCCAATCAAATAGGCGATATGGTGGGCAACCTGGTAGAAATGAATAAAGTTGTAACCATCATGGACAATCTGGAGAGTATGATAGGGGTTATCGATCTTGATTATAACTTTGTTTATGTAAATCAAAGTTTTGCCAAAATGGGTAAACTGGACATCAACGACTACAGGGGCAAAAAATGTTATAAGGCTTTAAGAAATTTAGATCACCCTTGTTCTTTTTGCCGCATGCACAGTCTCCTGCCGAAAAAGGACTTCTATCCTTTTGTCAATTATGAATTTGTCTTTGACGAAGCGTTTGGCGTGTGGACCGGTGGCAAGGCTGCAATCATCGACTGGGTGGATGGGTCGAAAGTGTATCTGCAATCAATACATGATGAGTCCAAGTTAAAGGAAAGTCAGGAACGACTGGAAGAAGCCATGGTGCAGTCGAGGGCGGCGAACGAAGCAAAAAGCCAGTTTTTAGCCAATATGTCCCATGAGATTCGTACACCGATGAACGCCGTCCTCGGTATGGCTGAATTGCTGCTCCTTGAAAATCTGAATGAACGCCAACTTCGATATGTCAAGGACATCAATGTGTCTGCGATAGCACTCTTAACGATTATCGACGACATTTTGGATGTCTCGAAGATACAAGCGGGGAAACTGAACCTTGTACCCGTGCATTATGATTTCAGCATGTTGATCGACAACGTAGGGGCGGTTGTTCAGTTCTTGATTGAAAACAAGAAAAACGAAGGCAAAAATATCACATTTTGGTTGATGATGCCTGAGCACCCACACTTGTGTTTGTTCGGGGATGACGTGCGGCTCCGGCAAGTGCTTTTGAACCTATTAAGCAATGCGGTTAAGTTTACGAACGAGGGCTATGTTCACTTGATCATCGACTTTACCAAAACAACGGTGAAGATGACCGTAAGCGACACAGGTGTAGGCATACCGCCTGAAAATATACCGACAATCTTCGACGCGTTTGAGCAAGCCGACGTACAGAAAAATCGAGGCATCAAAGGGGCGGGATTGGGGCTTACCATCACCAGATCCATTGTCGAAACAATGGGCGGACGCATAACGGTGGAAAGCGTCTATGGACAAGGCACGTCTTTTCACGTTGAAATCCCGATGGTCCTCGGAAACGCAACATTGATACAAAATACCGGTAGCAAAGCCGATTTGGTCTGTGCACCCGATGCGAAGATATTGGTTGTGGATGATAACGAGACCAATTTGCATGTAGCGAGCGGTCTACTACGCGTCTGCCAGATAACCCCTGCCATAGCCACATCCGGTAAACAGGCAATAGAAATGGTTCGGCACAACAGTTACGATCTTGTGTTCATGGATCATAGGATGCCGGGCATGAGCGGCATAGAAACCACCAAAGCCATCCGTGGATTAGGAATCCCCGTACCAATCGTGGCTCTTACGGCAAGTGTTGTTACGGATGCCAGAAAAAGAATGTTGGATGCCGGCATGAATGATTATCTGTCGAAACCCATCATAAAGGTGGAATTAATGAATATGCTGAGGAAATGGCTTCCTGCCGGGAAACTCGTGGAAATGCCGTCCCAGGTGATTGCCACTGGTAATCCCGATGATGAGGCACATAGAAAGTTTTGGGTGAAAATCGAACAGATCGAAGCACTTGATCTGGCGACAGGGTTGAATCGAGTGTACAACCAGCGGGGTGTCTATGAAAAGACGTTGAGGTTGATGGTACGGGAAATTGAAAAAAGCAATAGAAATCTGGTTGCCTTTTTATCGACCAGTGATATGGAGAATTTCTGCATTGAGGTCCATGGCATCAAGAGTGTGTTAGCCAATGCGGGTGCGACGGGGCTTTCAAAAAAAGCATACGCTCTTGAAAGGGCATCCGATCAGAAGGACATCGGCTTTTGCACTTCAAATCTGTCGGGTTTTTTAGAAGGATTGAATAATCTCTATTTGGGTTTGACAGAAGCATTTACGATCCTACGTCAGGGTGATGACCTGATAACCATTCCTTCCGAACTGCGGGGCATTTTTGAAAAACTGATCTATGCCCTTGACAAAAAGGATTGGGCACTGATCGACAGGGAGATCGAAAACCTGAACGCATTGAATTTGAAAGGCTGGCTAAAAGAAGAAACAGAACAGATAGAGGATGCAGTGCTGATGATGGACTATGCCGAGGCTATTGAACATATTGAGCAACTACTCAGTGGAGCATAGTATTTTGGTCCCAACAAACGATTAAGATTTAAGCGTCGCCAATCGGAAACAACTATCTAACTGCTCTTCTTTTTTCGGCGGAACATAGGACGGGACTCTTCGGTAAAACAGAATTGCGAGACATCCCCTTCCGCCGATTCGACCACACTTCCTGTCTCCTGAATCCAATCATCGGAGAATGTCGAGACAATCGTTTGCGGGACGATAAAATCTGCCAACTGCGGCGAAACATTGAAAACAAATGGACTCGACACATGAAAGGCTCCCGATTCATCTTCTTGGATGTCAAGTGGTATCTCTGCCGATTCGTTGTTCACAAAAGTAACAGTCTTTGCCGATTGCGATTCAAGTGTGTCGAAGTCAAAATCTTTTCCGAGCAATTCCTTTGCGATGGGCGATATGGTATTCTCGGAAACGGCAGAATCCATTTCGAGTTCCTGCGTCAAATCAATTTTTTCTCTGGGGAGTGCTGCTACCAATGCATTCAAGTCATCTGCGTCCATCTCGTCGTTGGGATCATGACGTACCCCAGAGGGAATTTCGGTACCAGAACGCGCCGATTGTTCGATTCTGTGTTCAAAATCGTTCGGAATCTCTTCCGGAGCCGCCGTGATCATCGAATCGAGAACTTGGCTGACCGGTAAATTGGAGGGAATGTTCGTCGCCCCATCGAAAACGTTGACTTCAGCAGATACCGGTTCAGGAGGTGCTAAGGGGGGTTCTTCGTTCACCGGACTGCCCGTCGGTGCAACAGTTGTTGATTCACTGACGGTTGCCGAATCCGGCGGAGGGGCAACTTGAACGTTTGGCGTTTCCTGAGTGTTTTCGCCGTCGATAACCTCCTCTACAACTGTATTGATGACTTCATTTGTAGTCGGTGCAGCAACCGGGGATTTACGCCGCCATTGCGAAGTTACAATCGCTCCGCCGAGCGGTAGGGGACAATGGATGTGCGTCTCCCGCAGCAAAAGGGCGAGCAACACCCCTTCAGCAAGCGGTATGACTACGACGAACAAAAATCCTAAAAGAAACACGCTCATCACATCACATTATAACGAAAAAGTCCGAAATGTTATAGGGCAAATTTCGGGGGAAACAGGAAAAGAGGATGTCAAAAATTTGCTACCCGTTCCCGCCTGCGCGGGAATGACGGTGTTTTTGTAAACGTGTCGACGGACTGCATCTCATGCGACTTCGTTCCTACGGAACCTTGTTTATTGTGAAAATTGCAATACAATGGAGCGACTCGATTTACGCCAGCCCTATTTTTCAGGAGGATTACCGAATGTTTCGCTCGCTTGCATTATTCTGCCTCGCTACCGTTTGTATTTTTTCCGCCGTTTTCGCCCAAGAGGCTCCGACCAAACCAGATTCCATTAAGGCAACACCGGAGATTCTCTCGCTTTTCCATGAATCTCTGCAATCGCTGACACCGGCAGAGCCAAATCTTCGGGCAGGCGGACTCTTTCAGTTGCTCGGCTTCGGAATAAACTTTGACGATCAAGTTCCTGCCCGAAAAATTATCGAAGCCCTTCTGGTGCTTGCCCCTTCTGTTGAGCCGGAAGAACTCCGAAACCAACTCTACGAAGGCGTAGCCAACGCCCTCTGCGATTTGGAAGACTGTGCTGAAGCCGTTGGAATTCTAAATCGAATCGTTAAATCCGCCGACCGATATGAACGTCAACTGAACCTTGCCATCAAAATTGTTCGCGAACATGAAAATGACACAACGTTGAAACCATTCGACGCATCCGAGTTACTCCGACAAGCCGTCGCTGGTGCTGTCGAAGCGAAAGACGTTCATCTTGAAGCGGCAGCCCGCATTTTTTTGGGGCGTGAACTTGCCCGACAAGGCAAACAGGCGGAATCCGTTGCCGCTTTCGCCGAAGCAATGAGAATCGCCCAAAAAATTGAAGACGTTGCGGAACAAAGTGATACCATCGGTGTGCTTCTGCAAAGTCAAGTCCAATATGGTCAAATGGACAATGTGCTCACAACGTTGCAAACGGTTTCCAATCCCGAACTCAAACGGCTCTGTGTTGTCATGTTGATTCGGCATGAGAAATATGATGATGCCGAAAAGTTGCTCAAAACGTTGCCAGCGGACGAAATGAGAGATGTGCTTCTCCACAGTTTTGTGATTGCAACTATCCAGACCATTACGGAGGAAACAATCGGCGAATTAGCCTCTTTGGTCAGTTCCGATGAACAGCGGGAGCGATTTTTGCAGAGAATCGTCGCCGAACTTCAGAAAAACGACCGCGGCGATACGGCTGTTCAGATGGGAAAACGTGTGAAAGACCCCGCAAACGCAAACTTGGCATTACTTCTTGGAAAAATAGAATCGTTCCTCGGTAAAAAGCAATTTACAGAAGCGGTTCAGTGCATTGATCAATCGGAGGAAGAGGACGCAATCCGACAGCACCTCAAGCGGCAAATCCTGATGATGCAATACCGTGAGACCTTCGAGGAATCGGTTGCCCAACAGATTGTCGAAACTTACACGGGCGGTGAAAAGATGTCTATGGCGGAACTGAATGAGGCTGCCAAACAAGCCGCACAAATTTCCGACCATGCGGAACGAATGGATGTCTTTTTGGAAATTCTTCAAGAGCAGTTTCAGTTGATGGACCTTGCCGGTGCCCGGCAAACGATGAAGTTGGTCTCTGAACAACTTGACAAAGATACTGATCCGGTTCGGATCGTTCAGTACCGATTGCTCCTTGCCCGATTGCTGGTCGCAATGGGTGAAAAACAGGGAACAAAGGAAAATCTCGGAAAACTGATGCAAATGTTGTCGGCAGTGAAAGACTTAAAGGTTCTGAAAGATTTGGCACCGGAGCAGACACCGGCTGTTACCGAAGCGGGCAGAATCAAACTCGATTTGCCGGTTGCAGGCGGTGAGTCGACCGTTGATGAGGCGGCAATTCATGACCAGTTGTTCCAGATTTATTTGATGACAGCGAGTCTGTTAACGAAAGCGGATGCTCCCACGGAATCAAAGGCGGCATTTGAAAAAGCCAAAGAACTGGCAAACGTCGAACCCGTTGCCGAACAAAAAGCGGAAAAATTATTGATTCTCGCTCAGTTTTTGGCGGAAGACCTGAATTGAAATAACAGAGCCGAAATCGTTAAGAGTAAGTCTTTACTCGTACACAAACGTTGCAGTCGCTCTAACGTTCCTATCGGAAACGAGACGCACCCAGTAGGCATCCAGAGGAATGATGAAGTGTTCTTCGCCGTTTGGCTCTATGGAGACTGTTTTCCACGTCGCCCACTGTCCGTTGCCGCAAACGTCCAATTCGATATGGAACACGACCGGTTCCGATGCGGTGTGCGAGAGAGTCAGCGACTTTTTATCGTAGCCCGTCATCAAATAGGGATCGGACGGCACACCGGCTTCCACCGCAGTTGCCTTCCACGGACCACCGACACCACGAACCTTGCCAAGTGCCCAGAGATCGTCAATGGTGCCGCACCAAACAGCACATGTGCCGTCGTCGCTCCTCACGATGTGCGGATTGTTCCCCCCGCCTTCCATCGATAGACCACTGATAACGATCATTCCCCTGTACGAGGCATAATCCTTGATCCGGTATGGGTGCGACGCAATGGGACGGATTTTTTCAAAGCCGCCGGAGTTCTCGGCAGGAAGTTCGTAAAACGTTCCGTGAGCATGAAACAGGTCGCGCTCCGTGCTGACTTCTCGGCAAACCCGCTCACTACCGAGTGGACCGGGTTCGTCCCGCTTGGCATCCCCCTTCGGCAGCCGCCAGCGTTTTCCAACATCGTCAATGACAAGCACTGAAGCGGCGTCAATCGTAATGACATTTTCCGGGATCGTTGCGTTCTGCGATGTCCATTGCAGCCCCGCCGGATCATCCTTTTGCGTCAGGTTCATGTTCCCATCGAGATCGTAAACCCCAAGCAGACCGTTTTCGTTGTGCATGATGCAACGCAATGTCCGAAAATTAGCACCCCGAACCAACATAACGCCGCCGGAAACCCTCGTGTCATCTAGCGTTGCGAGACCGTTGAATTTTTTGTCCGGCACTGTGGAACGATTGTCGGTTCCCCGATATTGGAACATGGCTGTGGCATTTTCCATGTCTTGAGCCGGCTTGAAGCGAACCCAAACCCCCACAAATTCCGGCTTAACCACGGTGAAATTCGTTGCCGTGATCGCAGGGGCATTCACCCATTCACCGGTTCCTTTCCGGTCGATCTCCACCATGAGGGCAATCGGCTCCGCACTGCTATGTTTTAGATAGAGCGTTTGATGGACAAAAGCGTCGTCAGCAATCCAAAATGGTTCGGAATACTGTCCGGCAGGAATGTCGTCGTTCATCCAAACGGCACCGCGACCAAGCAGCGGTCCGAACTTGTCAAGTTGCACCGGTTCGACGAACCAAAAATTTGAATTCGATTGTCCCGGTCCGGCTAAATTGCCTTTGACATTGCGTTTGTTTGAGAACTCTGACCTTGCACTGTCGTCGCAAGCAAAGACGATGCGACCATTCCAAGGGCAGAAGTCGCCGATGACCTTCAAATAGGTGCTTCGCATTTCGATCCCCGCAGAATTGTTGGACGTAAAGTGCTTCGGAAACCGCCAGAAGGCACCGTGCATCGTCATCAGGAGATCGTTCTCTTCGCCCACTGACCGAATTCGAGGCCACTCGGTATGCCAACCGTGGGCACCGTCGTAACAATGCGACGTTTTCGGCAGTCGGTATGCCGTCCATTTTCCTTTGTCGAGAATCATCAAAATCAGCGAACGATAGTCCCAGCCGGTGCTCCAGATCGGGTCAGTATCAGGATTATTGTTGCCGTCAATTCCGCCTGGTCCGCTCACTTCGCAGAATTGATTACGTCGCACCATTTGCCAATCGCCGCAACCAGTCCATTCGGCGAGAGCACCACTTTCGATGGTCGGATCAACCATTGCACGTGGTCCCTGTTCACCGTTGTTAGCGTAAACAATACGCCCCTGTCCCATGTAAAAACCCTTGCCGTGATAGCCGGGCAATTCCGAATTGAACGTGGCGGGCTTAACTTCCTCGGCACCCTGGTTGGTATTTCCATCCTTGATCAGACCGACAACGTCCAGCGTTTTTACGTCAACTTCGTACAGTCCTTCTTCCATCGTTGCAAAATAGACCTTGCTTGTCGGATCCGTCAGATGTCTGGCAGTTCCGGTGTGTCGTCCCGGCATTCGTCTGGGCGGAATGACGCGGACATTGAGTTCTTTGTCGATAGCATAAAGACCGATAAACAACTGTTCCGATTCACGATGAATCATCCGATTGGCATGAGTTCCGCCAACCGATTCGGGACGCACAATCTGTTCGAGTTCCGGCGTGATTTCATACAGTTTGTCGGAAGAACCGAGCGGCGAATGGGGACCGTAGGTAATCGCCCAAAGTCGGTTTGCCCAAATGGCAACGGCACCGGTGCCACATTCTGCTTCGTTGTTGAACATTGCGAGGTGCGGATAGATACCGGAAACCTGTTTAGGTTCTTCGGCATAAACACCAGCACAAACACTCAAGGCAACTGCCTGGAGCAACGGGCAAAAGAGTTTTTTGAGCATGGTCATTTTTTCGGTGTGAAAGGCACAAAATCCGGCAGTTACTATACACCGTTTCCTCCATTTAGCAAGTTCTACTTGGACAACGTACAAATCTTGCAAAAAACACTAAAATGTGAGAGAATGACACTGGTTTTTAGATGCACCCAAAAAAGAAACTGCCCATGGAAATAGTATTGTCCCCCGTAATATCAGTACCGCAATCGTTTTTGCGATTGCTCGTCTTCATCCTGTTTTGCGGATTTTTCTGCCTGTCCCCACAAAAGGTTACTGCGGACACGACTCAAACGCATCCATTTCAGCGGAGCGATTACGGATACAGGTTGCCCGGAAGTGAAGGAAAATCATTCGGAGATTGCTGGTGGTGCGAAGCCGATTGGAAAGTCTCTCAAGACCGCCAACCACCAGCACCAACGGAAACGCCGAAACCGATTAGCATTGCCGCCGCCAAGAATGATGTCGAAGGGTTCCAGTTCGTTGTGTGTGCCGGAAAAGATATGCCGATTGAGGGACTCACCGGTAGCGTTACCGAATTGAAAGGACCAAACGGTGCAATCATTCCGACGCAAAATGTCGAACTGCTTTATGCGTACTATCACTTCGTTCATGCGCCCACCGACGGTACCGGACTGATCGGCTATTGGCCCGACGCGTTGCCGCCGTTGGATCAGCCGATCAACATTGCCGCCGGAAAAAATCAACCGATCTGGGTTAATGTCAAAGTACCCGCCAATGCCGCAGCGGGAGATTATCAAGGAACATTCCGGCTCTTGTCCACCGATGGACGTTTTGACGTTACCGTGCCTTACACGCTTCGAGTCTGGAACTTTGCCTTGCCAAAAGAAAACCATCTCGAAACGGCTTTCGGCTATCATACCCATCGAGTCATGCAGTACCACAATGCCAAAACCAAGGAGGATCAGCGTCGTGTGAACGAAATGTATCTGCAACGTTTTTCGGACAATCGAATCAGCGTGTACAATCCGGCACCGCTCGATGCCATCTCCGTTCAATGGCTACCCCATGAGACTCCGCCGCGATGTGAAGTTGACTTCTCACAATACGATGCCGAAATGGATCGGGCATTGAAAAAATACAATTTCACCAGTTTTACCGTTCCCGGACACGGACTCGGCGAAGGGAGTTTTCACGAACGCACGGCTCCCTCTCTGGCGGGGTTTGCCGAAGACACTCCCGAATACAAGGCAATGCTTACCGACTATTACGCCAAGTTACAGGATTATCTCGTCAAAAAAGGTTGGACCAACAAAGCGTATATCTATTGGTTCGACGAACCGGGAGAACACGATTACGAGTTCGTTTCAAAAGGGACTGCCAAAATTCAGCAGCACGCCCCCAAAATCCGACGGTTCATGACATTGATGATGGACAACGTCGGATTTTTGAAAGCCCTGGATGCTCAAAACACGTCGATCAATATCTGGTGTTCCGTTACCGGTCATTTCAAAGAAGAATTGGCGAAACAGCGGATGGCTCTGGGTGAACGGTTCTGGTGGTACATCTGCACTCAACCGAAGGCTCCCTATTGCACGTTGTTCATCGACAAACCGGCGACGGAACTCCGTGTCTGGCACTGGCAAGCGTGGCATCACAACATTGCCGGAATGTTGATTTGGGAAGCGACCTATTGGAACAGTGATACTGCTTTCCCGAACGAAGCCCAAAATCCTTACGAAGACCCGATGGGCTACGTCACCGGCTATGGCACCGCTATTGGTTCTAAACATCATTGGGGTAATGGAGATGGACGTTTCATTTACCCGCCGCTCTCCGCTGCCGTACCGGGACGAAATAACGGACAACCGATTTTTGACAAACCGGTAACGAGCATTCGTTGGGAGATGATCCGTGAAGGCATTGAAGATTACGAGATGCTGTATCTGCTCCGTGAACTGTTGCAGCAAAAGGGGGACAAACTTTCGGAAGCCGACCGCAAGATGGCAAGCGAACTGTTGACCGTACCGGAATCGATCACACGTTCGATGACCGAATTTACTTTTGACCCGCGACCAATTTTGCAGCACCGCACCGCCGTTGCGCAGATGATTGAAAAACTGACACGACTGTAATGACCGCCGAATACGCCGGACATCGTCCGGCGCGTGCAAAATTCGGTTTTATTTTCCTTGAATATCTCTTCTGGCACGAGCCAATACGGCTACGGCAACAGTCCGAACTCCTGCCGCCAAGAGTACCTTTGTGATGGCGTTGCAGGTTGAACCTGTCGTCAGAATGTCGTCCACCAACAGAATGTTTTTATCGGAAAGGTCTGGAGATTGCGCTACACTCCATCTCCGACCCGTTGTTGCGTTGATGAGTTTTTCTCCAAGAGGGGGAGGACGAAGGGCAAATGCACCGCTGACGTTTTCGGTTCGTGCCCGCTGGGAAAGAGTGTATTGCAAATCGGTTGGGCGAATCCGCCTGACAAGATGCCGGACGACCGGAATTTTGAGCCGCCGACCCAATTCTTCGGCAATGAAGTCAGGAGAATTGACCCCGCGATCTTTCCGACGCAAACGGTGCATCGGAACCGACATCACGTAATCTGCTTGGACATTTTCCAACTCGGTACGACGAGAATTTGCCAAAACTTTGGCAGCCGATATTGCTAAAATGCCGGTTTTGTCCGTCTTCATTCGCAGAACAAGCCATCGCAAATCGTTTTCGTATTCACCGAGAGTGATTGCCCGTTTGAAACGAAATTCCGACGTTCGGCACCGGGAACATTCCTCGACATTGTTTGAGAGCGCAAACCGTCCTCCGCATCGGTGGCAAAATTGACCGTTGGGGGTCATAATTTTTTGAAGGCAAGCCGAACAAATCGGTTCATCGTTGCCGGTGGGGTTTTCGATCCTTCCGCCGCAGATCGGGCAGATCGGTGGGCAAAGTAAATCCAAAAGACCAGAAAACGGGAACACGTTCCTGACTGTACCGGATTCGTGGCTCATTGTCAATGAACTTGCGTCGCTCTTGACTTTGCCCTTGCCATTTGGTTAAATGACTCTGCGTGATGTTGCGTGTGGCAATGTCCCTTTGAGTATTGTCCTATTTTCACCGGAGATTCTGTCATGAAACAACGTTCTGGTCTATTCCTTGCCATCATTGTCGCTTTTCTGGGTCTTTGCACCCTTCTGAACGCCCAAGAGGCGAAAAAGGCAAAAATTCTGCATTTCACCCGTTCCCAAGGTTTTGAACATGCACCGGCAAAACGTTTGGACGACGGAACAACCGTCTCCGGTCAGGCACTGAACAAATACTTTGCCGACAAAAATATCGAGGTGGTCGAAACGCAGGACGGCAGCGTGTTTGACGGTGATTTGAATCAGTATGACGCTTTTGTCTTTTACACCTCCGGTAATTTGCTGGACGAAAGAGGCTCGAAAAATGACAAAGCCAAACCGATGACCGAAGCGGGCTTCCGCAACATGGTTGCCGCCGTTCAGAACGGCAAAGGATTCGTCGGCATCCATGCCGCCTCTGATTCACATTGCAATCTAAAAAACGAGAACGGCGTCGATCTGTACACCCAATTCATCGGAGCGATATTTACCGGACATGGTCCCCAACAGTTCGGCACCGCAACCATTGTGGTGCCGACGGCGTTTCCACACCTCAAAGACTCCGGCAAGCGGTTCACCACTTGGGAAGAGTGGTACGGTATGGGGCAGTTCAACAAAGACATGCACGTCATTCTTTATCTGGAGACCGCTGGAATGGAGGGCAAAGATTATGCTTGTCCGCCGTTTCCCCTATGCTGGATTCGCAAGGAAGGGAAGGGACGTGTCGCCTATTCTGCATTCGGTCATGACAACCGATACTTTCAAAACACCGAAAATGTGCGGCGCATCGCGGACCTGATCGAATGGTCTGTTGGTCGCTTCGATGCGGACACGACACCGAACATCGAAAAGGTAACGCCCGGTGTTTTTGAAAGAGACAAAAAATAAGCGGAAACAAGCCGCAAACATGAGAGCGTAGGGAGGGATGAACGTTTCGCTTCCCCAAGCAACACAGACAGGAACACTATGAATGGATACGAACGAGTTTTGGCAACGTTGGAAAGGCGGCAGCGGGATGTGCTGGCGTACATGCCGATCACCATGATGTTTGCGGCGGATCGAATCGGTGCGCCTTATGGTCGTTACGCTACCGATTACAATGTATTGGTCGAGGGACAGTTGGCGACGGCTCGGCAATTTGATTTCGATTACGTTTCGTGTATCAGCGATCCAGCAAGAGAAGCGGCAGACTGCGGTGCAGCAGTTCACTATTTCGACGATCAGCCCCCCACGATTGACGAGTCCAAGGCGTTATTGCACGATAAAGCCCCATTGAAAACTCTTTCGATTCCTGATCCGGTCAGACCCGGCAGTCGAATGAATGATCGGGTTCAAGCCGTAAAACTTTTCGCTCAAAAGGTCAAGGGAGAACTTTTTATCGAAGGCTGGGTCGAGGGTCCCTGTGCCGAAGCCGCCGATCTTCGCGGAATCAATACCTTAATGATGGACTTCATGGACGATCCCGAATTCGTTCGGGAACTGTTCGACTTCAATGTCCGTATGGCAACGGCATTTGCCGCGGCTCAAATCGAGGCAGGCTGCGACATCATCGGCATCGGCGATGCGGCGGCTTCGCTGGTCGGACCGCGAATCTATCGGGAATTTGTGTTTCCTTATGAAAAGCAACTCATTGCAAACATACACACTCTTGGTGGCAGGGTTCGGCTCCACATTTGTGGCAACACGTCCCGAAGTCTCAAGGAAGTTGGTCAAACCGGTTGCGATATGGTCGATCTCGACTCGATGGTTTCGGTTGAAAAAGCCCGAAGTGAGATGGGCGATGACCAAGTGCTTGCTGGCAATCTTGATCCGGTGAAATGTTTGCGTAATGGCACTCCGCAGGAGGTTACGGATGCCGTTGCCGCTTGCCATCGGGCTGCCGGGGGGAATTTTATTGTTGGTGCAGGCTGCGAAGTCCCGCGAGATACGCCGCCGGAAAACCTCAATGCGATGCGAGACTATGCGAGGTCGCACTCACCGAAGAACAGCAAGCCGCAAATGTAAAAAAGCGAAATTGCACGAGAGCGGGTGGGCGTAAGCCCCCCCGGTTCTGTGTTTTTCCTCCCTTGTGTTTTGTGGTATCATGGGAACCGTCCGCAGAGAGACCACCGGTGGGCTTGCGTCTGCCGCCCCTTACTCCTGATGTTCGATTCCACATTCCTCAAAAAACTTGAATATCTGTCGCTCGTCTCCCGACGCACCTTTCAGGGGCAACTGCTGGCAAACAGACGTGCCAGACAGGTGGGCAGCGGAATCGTCTTTGCCGATCACCGGAACTACAATTTTGGAGACGATTTGCGATACCTCGATTGGAATGTTTATGCCCGATTCGGGAATGAACTGATTCGACGTTTTGAAGAAGAAAAAGACATGCACGTTTATTTTCTTCTCGACTGCTCCAAAAGCATGTCGGCGGGGAGTCCAAACAAATTCGACTATGCCCGACAAGTAACCGCCGCCCTTGCTTATATCGCGCTTGCCGATCTCGACCGGGTCTGTATCGTTGCCTTTGCCAATAAGTTATACCGGACATTTCCGACGATTCGCGGCAAACAGCACATCTTGAATTTGATCCGGTTCCTGGAATCATTGGAAACGGTTGGCTGTACGACCGACTTGGCGACATCGATGAACGAATTTCTTCAACAGAAACAGCACACGGGGTTGGCGGTAGTGATCAGCGATTTTTTTGATCCCAAAGGTTTCAAGCCGGGATTGGACGCATTGCGGTATCGGAGTTATGAGCCGTATCTCATTCAAATTCATGACGCACGGGAAGCCGAACCGGCACTGCTCGGCGATCTGCAACTTCACGATGTCGAAACGGAAGGAGTGCAAGAAGTAACGATCAGCGAAAATATGATCCGTCGATACAAACAGAAGTTTTTGGCGTTCCTGAATGAAATCAAACGTTACGGCGTGGACAATGATTTGAACTACACGATCACGTCCACGGCGGTGCCGTTTGAGGAAATGATCCTGCAAATGCTCACGAACCAACCGTAAAACCCGCCGTAAACGACAAGCCAATCCACTGAAACGGTGATATTTTGCCCCGCAATTTGCCGTTCCGCCTGTCTTCACAGCGAACTGTCCGCTCTGGAACCTTTGCGGCTCATTTTTCTTCTTTTGGATTTTTCCTCAATTTTTCGGGGTAAAATGCCGATGGTGGGACAAGAGACTCCCCGATCCGCCGAAACTGCGTTTCTCGGCATCAGGGTCCAACCCACCGAGAATTCTATGACCGAAGCCGCCCAAGATCGTTCCGGTAATCATCGACTCGCCGTCGGCATCCTCGTCGATGCAGAAACTCTGCCGCTTTTACCTCCAACGGTCGTCAGTGCGAAAACATTGTCGAAACACATTTTCGTTCTTGCCGTCGGAAAAAACTACACCGTTACCGAGTCCGGTGTTACCGTCCACTACGGCGGCTGGGCGGATGATGAAGCCGCGACCCGAAATATGCTGATCGACTACGTGGAACATGCAAATGTTGCCGATTGGCTCCTCTGGCTGAACCCCGGTGAAGAATTCGACGCGAAAACATTAGACGAGTTCCAATACTTTCTCGACCACGACAGTCAGCGGGATTCGCTTTACATGATGGTTTTGCACCGGCACTTCCGGGAAGATCGAATTCGGCACGATTTTGATGAAGAGACTATCGAGGCTCGATTGATGCCCCTGCGTAAAGGCACCCGGTTTCAAGGACGAGTCAAAGCCTCGCTCATTCCCCGAAGTGTCAGTTTGATGACGCAAATCTGTGCCGCTCCCGGTCGGTTTTTGCTCCCCTCTAAAAAGCATGATCCATTCCAAACGGCGAAACGAGCCAAGCAGACCTTGGAAATTCTCAAAAAAATTGAGAAGGAAGGGAAAGTCATTCAAGACGACTTATTGGCTGCCCGTATCGAAGCCCAGTCTATTCTCGGTCATTACATCGACTCCCGAAAACTGGCGATGCAGTTGATCAAGAGGACATCGCGTTCCGATCTTCGTTTGTCCGCCTATTACAGCCTTTGGGACACGTTTATCCATGCGCCTGTTCCCGAAGCGGAAATCACAAAGTTGATGGTCGAAGCCCTGGATTATTTTCCGGTCGATATGCAGTTGCTCACTTTTCTAGGCTCGCATTTGCAGCGGACAGGACAACTTGACCTGGCAATCAGAACTTTTGAGACGGCTATTCAGCACGGTAAAGTTTCGCTCGATGTTTGGCATCGTTTGCGGATTCGAGAAATTGCCGTTACGAGTCTGGCACTCTGTCTTCGGTTGCAAGACAAAAACGGTCAGGCAATCAATGTATTAGAGACCAATGCTGAGTTGGTCGAAGATCGCACGGAATTTAACCGTCATCGGCTTGATCTTTACATTGCGGAAAATCTGGAAGAGAAGGCTTCGGACTTAGCAGCGGAAATTTGGGGAGATGTCGAACTCGACTTGATCCGACTCGTTCTCAAAGGAGCGTGCGCCGCGAAAGCGGGACGTTGGGATCAGGCTCTTGCCCCCTTGGAAGAGGCACACCAAAAAGGCTGTCGGGATATTTTATGTCTTCGCTGGTATGCTCTGACATTGCTTGCATTGCAGCAATTCAAACCGGCGGTCGAAATTTTGGAACAGTGGCTTACCATTCAGCCGGACAATGCGGAAGCAACGTCGTACCGCATGGCGGCGCAGAATCCCGACCGATTTGACGAAACGTTGAAACGTATTCGGGACACGCACCTTCGATCATTGGGGATGATGGCGGACAAAAACTCACCTCGCAAATCGAACTTGCGGATCGAAGATGCTGTTCGGGAAATGATTCAGGCATCCGGTGCGTTTGGGGGGAAAATCACCGGCTTCAAACCGACACCCAGATCGGTGAAGTAAACGGCTTGTTTTTTCCTAATCGTGTGCTATAATCCGCAAGGGTTTTGTCCCCCCTTTGAGTCCAATTTCCCCTATTTTGCGAAAGGAAGGAAAGTTATGTCCGCTAATTTGACGAACAAAGTTACCGCTACCGAATTGAATAAATTGAACGAAGCCATCGAACAAGCATCGTTTGAGAACGAAGATACTTTGAAAAATATGTATCTGACCTTCCGACTGGGCAACGAGGATTACGGCATCGAAATCCGTTATGTAACCGAAATTGTCGGCATGCAGAAAATCACCGAAGTTCCCGACATGCCCGGCTTTGTAAAGGGAGTCGTCAATCTTCGGGGGCAGGTTATTCCCATTCTCGATGTGCGTCTCCGCTTTCACATGCAGTCTCGTGATTATGATGAGCGGACGTGCATCATCGTGGTTAACATTGGCGGCTCGCAAGTGGGTTTGGTCGTCGATACCGTCAACGAGGTCCGCAACATCGACGACGATCAGATTTCGCCGCCGCCGAAAACTGCCGGTGCGGACAGTGCCAGGTACATTCAAGGGATGGGCAAAGTCGGCGAATCGGTCATTATTCTGCTCGAAGGACAGCGACTCCTGCATGAACACGAAGTTGCCAATCTGGGGGGATTTTAGAGGCTCAATGCTCAACGGAGGATCGTTGAATCGTCAAAATCTGCAAAGCCGATTTTGTCTGCCCAAGGAGACTCGTGCGGTTCCCGATGGATGCCGCACATCTTCATTGGCAAACTGTCAAGACGTTTGTTCTTGAATCGAACGAACTTAAATGCCGTTCCTAACAGAATCCGCATGTCGAACCAGAAAGAGACCTGCTCAATATATTCGAGATCGAGAATTAATTTTTTTCGCACATCTTTCAGATCGGTATCCGCAGGACGGTTGAGTTGAGCATAACCGGTCATGCCGGGCAGAACCAACATTCGATATTCGTAACCGGTAATTTCTTTTTTGAGTTGTTCGATGATTTCAGGACGTTCTGGACGCGGTCCGATGACGGTCATTTCGCCTCGCCAGACGTTCACTATCTGCGGCAGTTCGTCGATATGCAATCTTCTCATGATCCTTCCAACGGCGGTGATACGAGGATCACGTCTTCCTGCCCAAACAGCCTTCCCTTGTGCTTCGGCATCGACGACCATGGAGCGAATTTTGTACATTTTGAATGGTTTGCCGTCCTTGCTGCACCGTATTTGTGTGTAAATGACGGGACCTTTCGAGGTCAGCCACGTCAAAAACATAAAGAGAAGAATGACCGAGCCGATCACAGGTAACGTGATGATCGAAACGCAAACATCAACGTACCACTTGAACCGATAGTATTTTGAAACATTGGGGGATAGATCGTCCATGGGTAGAATGTAACACAGATGCGTTTTTTTGCAACCCTTACAGAGCGGCTCGGAGAAAGTCAAGATTATTTTAACGTCGTAATGTTAAAATACTGATACTGTCCGTGATTCTGTTCCGCTAATTGTTGGAGCAATTTTGAGGGGGGATCGGTCAAGCCGCCGCGACCAAATTGGATGACGTTAATCTGTGCTCCGAACCCCCAGCGACTATTTGCCTGTTCGAGTTCTGGAAGTTGCAGCGTTCGATCATCCTGCGTCTCTCCATCCGTCAGGAAAAAGATCACGTCGGGACGATGAGCAATCGCTTCTCTCAGCGGTTCAAAGTGCCGAGTGCCGCCGGATGCCGTGATACCCGAAATAAATCGGATTGCATGTTCCTTTTCCGTAGGCGTTGCAAACACCAATTTTCGTCCCGGCTGCCATAGTTGCCACTCACCATTGTAAAACACAATGTTGAATTGATGAAATTCGTTTAGCGAGTCAAAACTTTGGATGAGTTCTTCCTTTGCCCTGCGAATCGGCATGCCGTCCATACTGGCGGAGCGGTCGAAGACGTACATAAACTTTGTCCCCTTGCCCTCGGTGCCAAAAAATTGAACCGTTGTTCCCCCCTTTCCCGTGCCTATACTACCGGAGCCGCCCGAACCGCCAAACGATCTTTTGAAACCGTCCGCCGATTCGAGTGTAACAGGGGGCACGGCATCCTGTCCGGGCGCAAGAAGAGGAATTGATGAAAAAACGTCCAGAGCAACGTCGGAAAATTTTTCCAATCCCACTGCTCCACCGTCAGCATCGGGACTGGGTGAACCGGAACCGGCTGATGATGGCTCCGACGGTTCAATGAAATCGGCTTGAACTTGGGAAGGGGCTTGGAACACAATACTGCCGACAGCGGTACGTTCACCGGGAGCAGACTTGGGACTTGGCGCAAACGACAACCAGCACATGAGAAGAAACGCCAAGACCGCATGAAAAAGAATTGATCCGATCCAGGCGGGCAGTTTCCGGTTTTCAGTCAGTAAATTTTGCATCCCATGAGCCGGTACTTTGGGTATTGCCCGGTGCTATAATCGGGTTCGTGCTTCGGGAACGGCAGCAACGCACCGATCTGCCTCGGCTTTAAGGTCGTGATAGGCTTTGTTGGCTTCTTCGGCGTTCCCTTCTTTTCCGGCGGTTTCGAGAGCGAAACAGAGCGTATGGAGTTGCGATGCACCGAGAACACCGGCAGTCCCTTTGAGACGGTGTCCCACTTTTCCTGCTTGCGTTATATTACTGTTGGCAAGGCAGTCCGCCATTTCCTTGGTGTCGGCGGCAGCCTGAATCAGGAATTCATCGAGGATCACTTCACCGATTGCCTTATTGCCGCCGCATTGTTCCAGTAAGGTTTCTATCTTGAAAGGAAAATCGTCATTCATTACCCGGTCGTCTCTAAAAGATGTTCTGCCGAAACTGGCACTTTCTTACAGCATACCCCATGAATGAGCAGTTTGCAAGGGGTGTGCCGATAACCCATCAAATTTTTCAGCATCCGGCTCATTGTCATGTTTTCCGTATGTTCCGTGTCCAGTCCAAACAATGATATAATACCGAGTTGCCTATTGAAGCCTTCCCTTTTCCCAATCGGAGATGCCCCCCATGAATCGTTCGTTTATCATTGGTCTGGTCGTATCGACCGTCCTTTGTTTTTCCACTTTTGCGACAGAGCCGTCCCGCTCCTTCCGTGCAGGTGCCTTCGCCGTTGATATTACCCCGCCGAAGTTGCCGGTGGTCGTCAACGGTTCCTTTTTGCCCCGGATCATAGACAAAGTCAATGATCCCCTCCATGCCCGCTGTCTGGTACTCGATGACGGAATAGAACGAATCGCTTTGATCGTCATTGATACCTGTGTGCTTCCATCATCGATTGCCGACGAAACAAAGCGGCTCATCGAAATGGACACGAACATTCGACGTGATCGGATCATGATGTCCGCAACCCATTGTCATTCGGCACCGGCACTTGTTCCCACCCTCGGAACGCCAGCCGATGAGGATTATGCTGCGTGGCTGCCACAGAAACTCGTCGAGGGAGTCGCCGCTGCTGTAAAAAATCTTGCACCCGCCAAGGTCGGTTGGGCAGTGGGCAACGATCCGAACAATGTGTACTGCCGCCGCTTTTTGATGAAGGAAGGCACCGCACTGACGAATCCGTTCGGCGGTAAGTCGAACGACCGTGCGATGATGAATCCGGGACACGCCAATCCGAACAAGATTGCTCGGACGGGACCTGTTGATACCGCCGTGTCGGTTCTGTCCTTCGTTTCGCCGAACGGCAAGCCGATTGCCCTGTTTGCCAATTACTCAACGCACTATGCCGGAGTCCCCGGAGAAGTTCTTTCCGGCGATTACTTCGCCGTCTTTGCCGAACGGATCAGGGACAAAATCGCCGAGAAGATCGGTGCTGAAAATGTTCCCGACTCGTTTGTCGGCATCATGTCGAATGGAACCAGCGGCGATGCGAATTGCGTTGACTTCCTCAATCCGCAGCGAACATTCGATTACAAGAGCGTCGGCGAAGACACCGCTCAAGCCGCAATGGATGTTTGGCAGAACATTCAATACTTCGACTGGGTGCCGCTCGGAATGGTTGAAAAACGGATCATTGTCAACAATCGTGTTCCCACTTCGGAAGAGATTCAGGCTGCGAAGGCACACCTTGCGGCTCTGCCGGGTGGCAAACTCCAAACGGTGCACGATGTTTACGCTCAAAATACGGTGTGGATGGAAAACTGGTCGGCGACATCGGAGATTCCGCTCCAGGCGATTCGGATCGGCGAACTCGGCATTACAGCCCTGCCCGGCGAAATATATGGGATCACCGGCTTGGAAATCAAAGCACGGAGTCCGTTTGTTCCGACGTTCAACATCGGATTGGCGAACGGCAATTTTGGTTATATCATACCGGAAGAACAACATCGACTTGGCGGTTACAACTCTTGGCGAGCACGATCAAGTTGCCTCGAAGTCAATGCCGAGGCGATTGTTCGACAGACCGCCATTGATCTGCTGAAGGAACTTCGTTTGGCAAAAAAATAACTTGAATGGTTGCGGCTCACCGGCGGTTAGCAATTTGGAATCTGAACCGTGTTGACATTCTCCCCCATCGGGGGTATTCTAGTGAGGCGCAGGTATCGGAACGCACTGTTCGCTCCTGTTTGGCGTTCGAGTACAATGCAGGCACTGGTCGTTTGTGAATGTGGCAACGAAGTCGCTATCTCCGCTGAGCGGACGGATGGCGGTGATCGCTGTTCGCGCTGTGGGCGGCGTGTCTTCGTCAACGAAGAATATGCAAAAGCCTACTTCGACTCTCACGCAGATGATGATCATGTGAATAATGATCCTCGGCAATCGGTTGCTGCGGATCATGGTTCTCCGGCACAAATCACCACTGGTATTACGCCAGTGATGCAGGGTAACGCAACGCCTTTTGGAGGGCGTAGCCCGGGCACTGATCCCGAAGCCACCGTCATACAGTCCATTCTCCCTTCGGCACACGGTTTCGGAAGGAAGGAAATGGACGGTATCGGTGCGGTACCCATAGCCGGAGTGAATGTACCGACGCTCCCCGTAAAAAACGATGATTTTGAAGTCAAGCAACCCTTGGAAGATGATTCAGGTGTTTCACCGGGTTCCGGTTTATCGACTCCCAAATATGACCTGTCCCAGAGGGTCATGCGCCCCATCACCAAGCCGGTTCTGCCGGTCGTCCCTTACACCGGAGCGGGAGAGTATGGAATTCACCGTATTTTGCGGGTTCACCAGCGAGGCGGCATGGGACGCATCCTTGTTGCCTACGACCAATACCTCAAGCGGGATGTCGCCATCAAAGAACTCCATGCGGAGGTAGCCGATGACGATTCGATTGTCCGAAGGTTTATCGGAGAAGCAGAAATTACGGCACAGTTGGAACATCCGGGGGTCGTACCGATTCATCGACTCGGTCAGGGACGCGATGGTCTCCCCTATTACACCATGAAAATGATCAGAGGGGATACGTTGCAGGAAGCAATCAAAGCGTATCATCGGAAGCCGTCCAAAGTGGAATTGTTGAATCTTGTCCGACGACTCATCTCGGTTGCCAAGACGATGGCGTTTGCTCATAGCAAAGGAGTCATCCACCGTGATTTGAAACCGGCAAACATCATGCTCGGCGAACACAGCGAAACACTTGTGATGGACTGGGGACTTGCCAAACCGGTGCATCAGGGAATCGAAGAATCGTTCGTTTCTGTGATTCATCGAACAAAACAACTTCGACCGGAATTAACGATGGTTGGAGCGATTGTCGGGACACCGGCTTTTATGTCGCCGGAACAAGCAAGGGCAGAAGAAAACATGGTCGGTCCGCTGTCGGATGTGTTTAGCCTCGGAACGATCTTATACTATTTGTTAGCAGGTCAAACGGCATTTTCCGGTCGATCCACCCAAGAAGTGCTAAACAAGGTTCGGGCAGCCGTCGTTATCCCGCCTTCACAAATCAAACCAAACGTTCCGCATGACTTGGAGATGATTTGCCTCAAAGCCATGGCGAAGTTACCGGAAGACCGATACCAAGGGGCGACGGAATTTGCCGACGACCTGTGCCGGTGGCTTGATGACGTGCCGGTTATTGCCGAAAAGGATTCTGCCTTGAGCAGAATACGGAGGTGGCTGACACATTATCAAGCCGTGTGGATTGGTGTACTCTGTGTCCTGCTCCTGTCGCTGGTTCTGACGTATGCCGGAACATGGTTCATGGGGCACAACCGTGATTCCGGCAAGACGGCTGTGAGTAGTTATGGAGACCCGAACGAATTCAAACATATTCGGTTGGAGGGAGGACCGGGAATCAGTCTCTGGTCGGAACACCGCCACACGGGAGAATTGCTACTGACATGCCGGGTTACGGCAACAACGGAGTCGGAACAACACCGTATTATCTCGATTCACACTTCCGCCGATGCACCTTGGGATTTAGGCTTGCGGCAATTCCTGACATTTTCCCTGTTGGAAATTGCTCCAAAAAATAGCACATCGTTACACAATTTCAGGGTCCGATTAGGACAGGGGAAAGCGTACTACGAATACAAGCCGAGCAAAAAATTATGGGACGACCGCTATGTGGATGGCTGGTCTCCTTTTAAGATTCCATTGAAAGGAGATCATGACGATTGGAAACGCGAGTATGTGGGCACACCGGCCATATCAAAAGTGGAGTGGATCCAAATCCATTTTGATACCGACTCGGACGTGGTATTGAATTTCGACAATATCAAGTTTCGAGGAGAGTAATGAGGTTTCCGATTGGACTCCGATGGGACATGGGACACAAACCTGTTCATCGCCAAATCGGTGCGGCTACCCTATTGACACATTGAGTTCTGTGGCTAGAATGAGGGCGTTATTTTGGGTTTGCTTCCTCTGCTGTTCGGTCCCGCAGAAGGAAACGTTTACATTGACCGCTTGTGCGCCTGTTCCCAACGCAGTGTCCGTATTGTTTTCAACAGTATTCTCAACTGTGTGCCGTAAGAATGGGCGAGAGAGAAAGTTACAATCATGTCCTCTATTCAGCCCCCTGTCTCTGTGCAGGAACTGATTGATGCCGGGGTCCATTTGGGACACCGTGCCAGTCAGTGGAATCCGAAAATGCGTTCCTACGTCTATGGACGCAGAAAAAACATCCACATTATTGACGTTCGAGAAACCGTTCGGGGTATTCTGCGTGCCAAAAAGTATCTTCGTCAGGTTGCCGCTCAGGGAAGTTTGATTCTCTTCGTCGGAACGAAGCGGCAGGCAACGGAAACGATCAAAAACGAAGGAGTTCGTTGCGGAATGCCTTACGTGGCGGAACGTTGGCTCGGCGGTGCGCTCACGAACTTCAAAACCGTCCGTAGTCGGCTTTCCCGACTCAAACAGTTGGAAGACATTCTCAACGGTGAACAACTGCACACGTACTCCAAAAAGATGCAGTCATCGCTCCAGCGGGAGTACCGTAAAATGTACCGCAACCTTAACGGTATTCGGGACATGAACCGATTTCCCGAAGCGATGGTTATTATTGATCCTAAAAAGGAGCACAATGCCGTTAAGGAAGCGAAAAAACTGGGAATCGTTACGGTGGCACTGATTGACACTGATTCCGATCCTGACGAAATCGACTTGGCAATACCGGGCAACGACGATTCGATCCGTTCGATTGAAGTGATCATACGTTGTCTTGCCGATGCAATCCTCGAAGGGAAAAAAGAAGCCGGACTAATCACGGAAATGGACGAACGGTAACGGATCAGTTTTCAGAAAAAGTCATAGACCTGTTCTCTAACTCTGAATCATGCCCGAAACGTTGGAAAATGACGAAAGTTGAGCGACTTTTGCAATCCTCGTGTGGGCATTTTTTCACTTTCGATTCTCATTGACTCTACCGAATAGTTTTATACAATGAGAACGTATGAGTCACGATATTCAATACATTCGGAATCTGGTTGCCGGGCAACATGAAAAAGTTCGGCAACTCAAAATGGAAGTTGCCCGAACCATCGTCGGACAGGAAGCAATGGTCAACGGCATTCTTGTCGGCTTGCTGACCCACGGACATATTCTCCTCGAAGGCGTGCCCGGTCTAGCAAAAACAACGGCGATCAAATCCGTCGCTGAAGCGATTGCCGCCAAGTTTCAGCGAATCCAATTTACGCCCGACTTGCTTCCCGCCGATCTCGTCGGAACCATGATCTATCTGCCCGGCGAAGGAACGTTCAAAACCCGAAAAGGTCCCATCTTTGCGAACTTCGTTCTCGCCGATGAAATCAACCGCGCCCCATCCAAAGTGCAGTCGGCACTGCTCGAAGCAATGCAGGAACGGCAAGTAACTATCGGTGATGCAACGTATCCGCTGGAAGGACTCTTTCTCGTCATGGCAACGCAAAACCCGATTGAGCAGGAAGGAACCTATCCGCTTCCCGAAGCGCAGGTTGACCGATTCATGCTCAAATTAAAAGTTACCTATCCGAATCAAGAGGACGAACGGCAAATTCTTGACCGGGCATTGTTGCCGGAGAGTGTTTCCACAACCAAGAGCAATGCAGTGGTTTCGGCGGCGGAGATTGCAGAAATGCAGCAGATTACGGAGCAGATTTACATTGATGGTAGCATTAAGGATTATATTTTGTCGATTGTTCGAGCGACTCGATTTCCCGGTGCGATGGGCTTGCGGCAACTGGAGCCGATGATCGAGTTCGGTGCCTCGCCGCGTGCCACGATTTTTCTCGGCAAAGGAGCGAGGGCGGTCGCATTTCTCGCCGGTCGAGGATATGTTACGCCGCAGGATGTCAAAGACGTCGCATTCAACGTCCTGCGCCACCGGGTTGTGCTGACTTACGAAGCCGAAGCCGAAGAAAGAACTTCCGAAGACATGATTGCAAAAATTCTTGAAACCGTGCCGGTACCTTGAAAACTACGGTTCCGATGTTGATAAAGCAATGGACAAGGTACATTTGAAATTGTACTGGGAGCCGGTTTCGGGACCACGCGCTCCCGTCTGAAGAGCGTGATTGGAATCCCGAAATTGATCCACCATATTTGCCAGCACCGTTTGGTCGCGAAGCAACGCCGAAAAAGTGATCATGCCGCCATTGGTCGAACTGAAATTCAAGTCGCGAACCATCATGTCTTGGGCATGCAACGCATTTCGACTCATCCAGTTCAACTGCTCGAACCAGTTCACGCTATCTTTGTACCAAGCGTCAATCGCATCCAGTTGTTTTTTTTGCTCGACTACCGTACCAGCGGTCTTTTTCAGTGCGTTAAACTTCCGGGTTAAATGAGTGATGTCGTTTTGCACCGTCATTCGGCTGTACAAAGCGTAACCAAAAATGCCGATCACCAGGCACAGTACCGCTGCCGCAATTCCGGTAAACAGATTGCGTTTTCCGGTATCTTCCGAACGTTTTTTAGGATTACAGAAGTCGATTTGAATCGGTTCTTTTCGGACAATCTGCTGAATCGCTCCAAAGAGTGCCGCATACTGTTCGTCGGCTCCTGCAGACTTTATCGTCAATCCCGTGAGCGGGTCAAAGAGTCGCACCGGCAGTTCGAGTCCTTTGTGCAACTGTTCGGCAAGCGACTCAAACAATTTTCCGCTGCCGCAGAGGACAACTTCGTCCACATCAATTCCTTGTATTTCATTTCGGACAGCGATGCAGGTTCGTTTCAGTTCGGCAAGGAGCCGGGCAGAAAAGTCGGGAGTGCTGACATCCTGTGGACGATGAATTTTGGGCGACCGCATAAAAACCGGTTCGCCTTGAAAAACCACCGTTTGCGATGTTTCATATTTGTCCAATTCGACGAGCAACACGGAGCGGTTGGGTTCAACTCCTGACCGCCGCCAGAGTGCCGCCGTGGTGCATGGACGGAGAACAATGTGCCGGAGTACAAGGTTGTGTTCTGCACAAAATGTCCTGATCTGCTGAAAAGTGTTAAGCCGCAGTGTCGAAGCCAAAAGATGCTTGGGGGCACCGTCGGGAACGGATGCTGAATCGGACGCTTTGACAGCAGGAAAGAGGGTGCTTCGGGAAACGTTGGCAAGTTTACTGGTAACAAAGAAATCGACCGGTGCGTTGGGATCGTAGTGATTGAATTCTTTACTTGCTTGAAATTTGACCAGGCTGGGCAGTTCGTCCGCCGGAACCGGTGGAAAGACCATTGGTCGAACTTCTACGTCGGAGCGATTCAGAACGACGACGGTTTCCGCTTTGGCAAGGCGGTGTCGGGAGAGCAGATCGGCAAGTTTTTTGGGATTGTCAAGCGCAGCAACGTGCTCGAACGTTACTGCCTTTCCATAGGTGGAAGCCGACAGGAAGAGAAGTCGGTCGTTTTCCCAAGTAATTACAACCCAAGTGGACATGGCAACCATTTTAATGAGAAGGTGAGCAATAATCAAGAGAGAAGAAAGAGCGGTGGGCTAACGGACGCTATGACCTCTTTCACGATTATATGGTCGATTACTGTTGGTGAGAAACCGTCGGAATGATTACTGTACGCTGATGGGCATACAGCGGCAAGAGTTGCCAGAATAAAACACACGGCAAAATGATCGTCCAGCCAATAAAAGCGAGCGGTAATAGGATTGGACGCGGAATATGAATCTGCGTATCACCAAGCCTTCCTAACCAGCCGGTGCGAATATGGCGTTTGGCAAGTTCCGGGGGAAATCGCCGTTTGTGAAAATTCGACACCGTTCGGGCAGCACGAATTATGTCCAAGGACGAATCGAACGGAAACGTTGTAACGTCGATGAGTCTACCAGCACGTAGTGGAGCACGAAATCGGCGGTCGATTTCCCACGTTAATGCCCCAGCACCAATCCACGTAATCAACAAGACCCAACTCTCGCCAAAAATCCAAGCAAACAAAACAATAAAGGCGATCAAACAGAGTACGACGATTTGAGTTACCGACCACTGCCTCTCGCATTTCGTTGCAAGTTCAGCATCGCTTTGTAGGAACAGGATAAACCGCTGCATGAGGTTCCACTCTTCTTTGTTCGCAACGATCTTGTGGTTTGTTATGTCGTCGTAAAAATACCAGAGTGTCTCCACCGCTTCCCCCACGGCTTCGTCCTTGGTGCTGGTAGCAATCCTGTGTGTGGTATCAGCGAAGGCGAACGCCGTGATTTCGTCGTTCATGTATGCTTCAATAGCGGCAACTATTTCATCGCGGGCGGCTCGATCAATCATAAACTCCTCCGTTGACTGGGGCGTGTTGATTCTATTCTCAACTCGACACATTGTCGAGTCCCCATTACCGAAAACCTTTCTTGCGAACTATTGCCGACGTGGTAAAATAGCACCATGGATATACATACCGCTTTTCGCACCGGGATTTCGCTCCACAAAACGGCGTGTGTACTCATCGGGCGAATTCGCCAGTTCGCGCAAAATGTCTGCCGGAGTGTTCGGGTTCCGGGCGAGCCCCCTGTGAATCAAGTCGTATTTGTCTGGCATGTTGAAAAAGTGCCGCAGGATTTCTACCGGGGTTTTGGGGTTGCCCGCTACATCGCCCAGAACATAGTGATCGGGACTCTTCGCCAATTCTATCAAGGTTCGCTCATCAACGTTGGGATGCCAAGCCACCAGACGCATCACGGCAAGCCCCTTAGTGTTTTCGCCCATGATTGGCGGCATTGCTCCCATTCGCTGATGCAAATCGGGTGAGGGAATCATTGCAATTTGATGAAGCGATTCCGCAGAAAGGTCAGGGTTTTCCAATAGCGCACCCAAAACATATTTGTTCGTTCGCCAAAGTGAATCATTCAAGAATACTTCGTGTTGTGTTTGCGGCATAGTACGGACACCGTTCACGGCTATCAAAAGAGCCAATGTATTAACAGATACGCCGACGAAGATTGCGGTTGGCACTGCGGCAATCGTTGCGCAAAGATAACCGATGCGTGCACGTTCGCGGAGTTTCACAACGGCGTAATGAGCGCAAAACCCGATCACAAAAAAAGGAATTGCCATGATGATGGCTACAAACGGCAGGAAAATGTAGCCAATAGCGGCAGTAGAACTGCTTGATGATCGGATTTCCCAATCTCCCAAAATGCAAGTCACCAAAAATGCGATTACTGCTACAACAATACCAGTTATCAAAGGATATTTCATTGCATGTTTCGGATTGTTTCAAGCATCTGCTCATGATTCTACTACTGATTGGTTCCGAGGGCAAGCACCCTTTATCCGGTCGCTCCACGTTGGTACGCTCTCGGCTTTTCATTGATTGTTCGATTGGAAAAGAAAATTGAAAACGAAAATCGAAATGACATGAAATTGAATGAAATTCATTGACCCCATTGCCTGCGTTTTCATTCGGACGCACTAACAACACCGGCGGGCTGCGACACACAGTTCTTCTGGTTTTGTTATAAACATAGATCACCAATCTGACAAATCTACAAGCCAAAGTTTGGTTTCGATTTCAGGCAAGCAACGACATCGTTGAAATTTCGGGGCAACTTCGCGACCTTGATCTGAAACTGTTCCGCAACACCGCCAAACTTCTCATATATCCGTTGCCATGAACTTGCATTGCGATTCCAATCCACT
>Ga0123353_10000735_pt1 | contig 39980 bp, 31 predicted proteins | sample TergutLab28metaG_3_FD_92763 | JGI IMG/M metagenome (GOLD analysis project Ga0123353, IMG submission 92763) | Labiotermes labralis P3 segment gut microbial communities from Petit-Saut dam, French Guiana - Lab288 P3 | ecosystem: Host-associated > Arthropoda: Insects > Digestive system > Gut ... | reverse complement strand
GACAGGGGCGTGGAGGTCTTCGAGCTCACCGTTCTCGATGATCGTTATACCGACCTGGCCTACAGCGGCCAGGGCCTCACCCTGCGCCAGAAGGAGGTCATGGCGGCCCAGAAGAGCCTCGGCATGAAGAACGCGGGCTTCCTCGGCTTCGGCGACAGGACGAAGGCCCCCATGCGCGAAATAGCAGATGCTATTACCTTGGTTATACGAAAGATCCAGCCAGACGCCGTCTTCACCGCCGACCCGAACCTGGAAAACGAGCACCACGAGGACCACCTCAAGGTAGCCCGGGCCGTCTGCACGGCCACGATGGACGCCGAGTTCGCCTTCCTGCCGGATTACGTGGACGGCAAGCCCCGGGAGGACGCCTGGCGGGTGAAGGCCATAGGCTTCTACTACACAGACAAGCCCAACACGGTTGTCGATGTCGGCGACTACGAGGAGAAGAAGCTCGAATCCGTGCGCTGCCACGCCTCCCAGATGGGGGGCGGCCTGGAGATGGCCGTCAAGCTGCTGGGCCAGCAGTGGGCCGTCGGCACGGAATACGAGTGCGTGGAGGTGCTGCGCATGATCAGCAAGCTGCACACGCACTGCTTCAACCTGCCGGTGGGCTGAGGCTCCGGCAATATTTCGTGCCCCGCCCCGCGCCGAGCTTCTCCGCCAGGCCTGTTCTGACCATCTCCCCCAGCACCGCCTCGATGGTTGTCGGGCTGACGTCCGGCAGCACCTCGGCGATTTCCCGGATGGAGACGGGCAGCAGGCTGCCCAGCACCGTGGCCTCGATGCGCTGTTTTTTCGTGACCCGCCCGCTCTGCTGCACGGCAAAGCGCTTATCCAGTTCTTTGTAGCACAGCAGGAGCGTCTGCAAAAAGTTCTCCATAAAGGGGAAGTAGCTGTTGGCGTTGTCGTGCCAGCCCCCCGAGGACTGCCGCAGGGCCTCGTAGTACAGCCCCCTGGACCGGTTGATCTGCTCCTCGAAGGAGATGTACTTGCCCGCGTCAAAGCCGTTTTTGTAGAGCAGCAGCAGCGAAAGCAGGCGCGAAATGCGCCCGTTGCCGTCCGAAAACGGGTGTATGCATAAAAAATCCAGCACGAAGCAGGGGATGAGCAGCAGCTGGTTGACCCCGCCGTCGTCCCGCGCGTCCATGTAGGCGTAGACCAGCTGCTCCATGGCCTGCGGGGTTTCGGCGGCCGGGGTGGGCGAAAAGCGCACGCGCCGCCGCCCCGCCTCGTCCAGCTCCACGATCACGTTGTCGCCGGTCTTGTAGAGCCCGCCGCCCTGCGGCGTGTAGGAGAGCATGGCCCCGTGCAGCTGCAAGATGTCCCGCTCGCGCGCGTCCAGCCGGGAGAAGCCCTCGTGCACCAGGCCCAGCGCGTCGCGGTAGCCCGCGATCTCCATCTCGCTGTGGTTCGCCGGGGCGCTGCCCTGGTTCACGATGGCCCGCACGCGCGCCTCGCTGGTGACGATGCCCTCGATCTCGTTGGAGCCCTTGACCGACTGCACCCGGGCGATGCGCTCCAACCCGGAAAAAATGCCGGGGTTGGCCTCCCTGCGCACCGCTCCCGCGGCCTTCAGCTCGCTGATGGCGTTGGTGAGGTTCACGAACCCGGCGGGCAGCTGGCCTTGGGCGAGGAAGGAATAATCGAAACGCTTCATATCTGCACATTCTTTCTTTATATCTGCATATAGTATGCACTATTATATGCAGAAAGTCAAGCCTTATATGCATATAACTACGAAATTCACATGCGCATTTTTTCGGCCGACCCATGGTCGGCCGAATTTTGTCCACAATTCCTCATCTTATTGCGAAAGAGGCGTAGCAGTGAGCTTTTTCACAGCGGGAATAGTATAACGATGTATTCGAGAACAACCAAGCCCAATCGAGTATGCGTAATTTTGAAAAAAACCAGCTACGGAGCAGACATTGGTAGCTGAGGTGAAAGAACTATAAATTTACTTGCACGGTTCCGCAAAAAAAGTTGAAAAAAACCAATATTTGTCTTGACAACCTTAGAAAAGGCGGATATAATCTAAGGTATGAAGGTGTCCTGGGTAATTGCCCAACACCATATTATTGGCAAAGAAAGGGCGGGATTCCAATGAAAGGCAAACGAATCATCCACATCGTGCTGGCATTGATCCTGGCGGTCATCATACCCATGCAATCGGCATTTATTGTAGCCAGCGCCGTAACCAACGGTGACGGCCCGTACCGGATCGTACTCAGGTATTTCGACCCGATCCAGATCACCTACAACATCAAGTATCCCGCAGGCGACAACCGCGGCGAGTGGACGGGGCCCGAAGACGTTCCCATCGGCGGCGTGGGCACGCCCGGCGCGGGCGCGTTCGACATCACCAGCCCCTATGTGTCCACACAGATCTACTGCGTCGACCCCTTTACGCCCTTCCACAGCAGGGTTTCGGACGGCAACTTCCAGTGGAACGGCGGGGCGATGGCCGATACGGTGTCCGGCTATGTGGAAGCCGCGCCCTGGAACATGTCGGGCGCGATGCAGACATATGGCGATGCCGTCCAATGGATCGCGGCAAACGGCTACCGTGGGAGGTATACCACTACGGGCAGCCTATCCGGCGATGACGACGCCGAAAGCAAGGCCAGCGTCGCGCGGCTGAAAGCCCTGTACCCGGGCATCAGTCCCATAGACAGAGAAGTCGCGGTCATGGCCACCAAGGTCGCCATATGGAAGACCGTAGCGGGCGACAGCGTCCAGGTTCTGAAGACGACGCTTGACAACAGTCCCGCAAAAAGAGCGGCGTTTGACGCCCTGGTCAATGCGCTGGTCGAAGACGGAAAAAACAACCGCGGCGGCGGCGCCACGGTGACGGCCACAACCTTTCACGTGGAGATTAAAGATACCGGCGCCGCGTACACAACGCCTGCCGGCGATTACAATTATTATGGTCCCATGACCGTGGAGGCGAAACTGGAAAATCCGCGCGCCGGCGCGGCTCTGCCTGATTTGGACAAGGTGTTCCTGGCGGTCAGCGGCCCGAAATCGGACGGCGTCCAGTTTACCGCAGGCGTATCGAATACCCCGATCAACGGCAACGCGAAGGCAAAGGCATACGGCACCGGTGACTTAACGGCCCAGTACTTTCCCGGCGGGGCATTCAACGCGGCCGGAGAGTGGGCAAGCGCCCCGTTTTATATGGCGATCCCCAAGGACCGCGAGGTTGGGCCGGACGCCGTGCTGCGGGGCGACGAGCTTCTTGTCCGGGCAATGGCCGGAACGCTGGAGGTGCCGGTGGCCGAAGGTACGCCCGTCGTCTTCGCTTTTAAGCCGGCCGGAACAGATATACAGGACTGGGACGCGATCCAGGCGTTCGTCGGCGGCGCTTCGGGCGGGAAAAATGTCAATCTGTACGCCGAGGACAGCTGGTATACCGGCCATACCACCCTGGGCAACCTTCAAATTTCCAAGCAGGTGGAGAACTTCTCATCGAAAGAGAGCGATCAGGAGTTCACCTTCGCGGTGTACTATAACACAAGCGCCATCGGCGCGCCCCCGCCCGCCTTTGACGCCGGCAAACGGCTGAACCTGACAGACTACCCCGTGCGCGGCGCGTTCAGCGTGAACAAAGGGAACAACACCTTCACCTTGAAAAACGGCAGCCTTGCCCTCATCCAGGGCCTGCCGATGGAGGTGGATTTGCAGGCGGACGGCACACCGGATTATGCGTATTATTACTGGGTCGAGGAAATCAAACACCCCGATCACCCCAATTTCGATTTGGAATATAGTGCCCCGCATTTTGCGATCAAAGATCCAGCTTTGACGGCAAACGACAGCAGAATCGGTCCCTTCCGAATCAGCACCGGTACGAGACTGGCCCACGTAACAGTGACAAACACCAGAAGTACGGGCACTCTAACTATTAATAAAACACTGGCAGGCTCCCCCGGGGATTGGGGTGTCGGCAACTCGACCGTGTTTTCTGTGCGGGTCAAGGATGTAACCAACAACAACTACCTGCTGTTCAAAGGCGCCGGGCCTGTATATGAATGCTACGGCAACAGCGGCACGGGAGACATCATCAAAATCAGCGCGGCGCAGCCGGTGACCATCACAAATCTGTGGACAAATATAAAATATGAGATCGAGGAGATCGCCGGTCCCAACTATAGCATTTCATATCAAGGCAACGGCGTCACGGTCCGCCCGGGCCAGAACAACGGCCAGATAACGGTCGTCAACACCTACAATCGCGGCACGGGCGGCCTTGTGATAAAGAAAGCGCTTGCGGGCTCCCCCGAAGACTGGGGCGTCGACGAATCGACTGTCTTCTCTGTGCGTGTCAAAGATGCCACCAACAATAATTACCTGCGGTTCACAGGCACAGGGCCCGCGTATACCTGCGTCGGCAACAGCGGCAGCGGTGACATCATCAAGATAAGCGCGGGGCAGCCTGCGACTATCACCAACCTGTGGGCGAACGTGCGGTATGAGGTTGAAGAAATCAGCGGCGCGAATTTTACTGTCACCTATCAGGGCAACGGCGCGATATTTACCGAGGGTCAAAACAGCACGGTCACGGTTACCAATACCTACGGCCACGGCACGGGCGGTCTGATCATCAACAAAAAACTGGCGGGAAGCTATGAAGATTGGGGCGTCGATGAATCAACTTTGTTCTCGGTGCGTGTCAAAGACGTTACCAACAATAAATACCTGCTGTTCAAGGGTACCGGGCCGGTATACGAATGTTACGGCAACAGCGGCAGCAGCGACAGCAGTACGGGCGACGTCATCAAGGTCAGCGCGGGGCAGCCGGCGGCAATAACCGGGTTGTGGGCGAACGTGGCGTACCAGGTCGAGGAAATCAGCGGCACAAACTACGCTATCACCTATCAAGGCAACAATGTGATGTTTGCCCAAGGGCAAAACAGCACGGTGACGGTCATCAACACCTATGAGCACGGCACGGGCAACCTTGTCATCCACAAAAAGCTGGCCGGCAGCTATGACGATTGGGGCGCCGGCGAATCGACCGTGTTCTCGGTGCGCGTTAAGGACGTCACGAATAACAATTACCTGCTGTTTACGGGTACGGGTCCTGAATACGCCTGTTACGGCAGCAGCGGCAGCAGCGACAGCAGTACGGGCGACGTCATTAAAGTCAGCGCGGGGCAGCCTGTGACCGTAAGCAATCTGTGGGTGAATGCCAGGTACGCGGTTGAAGAGCTCGGGGGCGATCATTTTGGCGTCGCTTATGAAGGCAACGGCGGCGTGCTCACGAGAACCAATAACAGCGTTGTAACGGTCATCAACACCTACGAGCACGGCACGGGCGATCTGGTCATCAACAAAAAGCTGGCCGGCAGCTATGACGATTGGGGCGTTGACGAATCGACCGTGTTCTCGGTGCGCGTCAAAGACGCCACCAACAACAATTACCTGCTGTTTACGGGTACGGGGCCAAATTATACCTGTATCGGAAACAGCGGCAGCAGTGACAGCAGCACGGGCAGTATCATTAAAATCAGCGCGGGCCAGCCGGCGGCCATCACGAACCTGTGGGCGAACGTGCGGTACGAGGTTGAAGAAATCAGCGGCGCGCATTACGCTGTCAGCTATCAGGGCAATGGCGCGTTGTTTACCGAGGGGCAAAACAGCACGGTGACGGTCGTCAACACCTACGAGCACGGCACGGGCGATTTGGTTATCAACAAAAAATTGGCGGGAAGCTACGACGATTGGGGCGTGGATGAAGCAACCGTTTTTTCGGTGCGTATCAAAGACGCCACCAACAACAAGTATCTGCTTTTTACGGGTACGGGGCCGAATTATGCCTGTATCGGCAACAGCAACAGCGGCGACAGCGGTACGGGCGGCATCATCAAGATCAGCGCGGGCCAGCCGACAACCGTGACCAACTTGTGGGCGAATGTGCGGTACGAGGTCGAAGAAATCGGCGGCGCCCATTACGCTGTCAGTTATGAAGGCAACAATGTAATGTTTGCCGAGGGTCAAAATAGCGTCGTCACAGTCGTCAACTCCTATGAGCACGGCACGGGCAGCCTTGTGATCCACAAGCATTTGTCGGGCAACCCCGAGGATTGGGGCGTAGACGGCGCCACGGTGTTTACGGCAAGGGTAAAAGACGTCACCGGCAACAACTATTTGCTGTTCGATCTCCAGCCTGACGGAATATACAGAGCCAACGGAAACAACGGCTCCGCGACGCCCACAGACAATCCCCGTGAACTGGTACGATTTACCGCGGACGGCAGCGCCGAACTGACTAATCTGTGGGCCGGCCGTGTATATCGGGTGGAAGAAACGGACGGAAGCCTCTATACGGCCGCTTACGAGGGAAACAACGTATCCTTCCCGAACAGCGGCAATATGGTCGTCACCGTGGAGAACACATACATGCATGGCACGGGCGGCCTGATTATCAGCAAGAGGCTGGCAGGCAGTCCCTATGACTGGAATGTGGATAACACCACGGTATTCACGGCAAGGGTGAAGGATGTCGCCGGCAACAACTATCTGTTGTTTGAACGCCAGCAGGACGGGACATATCTGGCTGTCGGCAACAACAATTCCCCGGCGCCGACAAACGACCCCCGTGAGCTGGTGCAGTTCACCGCCGGCAGCAGCGCCGAACTGAAAGGCCTGTGGTCGGGGCGCGTATACAAGGTGGAGGAAACACAGGGCGAGCATTATACGGCGTCATACCAGGGCAATAATGTGTCGTTCCCCGAAGGCGGCAACATGGCCGTTGTCGTCACCAACACATATGACGAAGCATGTAAGCCAAAGCCATGCCTCCCGTTGATTCCTCTAATCCCACTGATCCCGTTCGTCCCATTCATCCCGTTCATCCCGTTCATTCCATTGATTCCGTTCATTCCTTTCATCCCGCTAATTCCCTTGATCCCGTTGATTTCCTGCATCGACTTGGACTGCAGGGAAATCCAGCCGGACGAACCAGAAGACGACATCCCGGATGAACCACAGCCCATCGTGCCAGCGCCAAAGACCGGCGACAGCCAGTTGATTGCCATGGTTACGCTGGTCACAATGCTGGTGTGCTTTGCCGGGACATGCTTCCTGTTCATGCAGAGAAAGAAGGAAGAAGAACACAACCTTGCGGGTGCCGCTTCCACCTGATACCCATAACGCATTCAATTAAGAAAAAGACGGTGCGGTCGGATTTCTGATCGTATCGTCTTGCGTTTTTTCGTACCTCTTGCACAACACAGACTAATACTATTCCCGCTGTGAAAAAGCTCACTGCTATGCCTCTTTCTGAAAGCGGTCAGCCGCTCCGCGGATGCCTTCCTCACCCCGCCCGAGGCGGGGAGCCTCCACGGAAGGGAGCCCTGGGGGATTAGCCGTAAGCAAGCTATGCATAAAACTACGGAATTCACATGCGCATTTTTTCGGCCGACCAAAGGTCTGCCGAATTTTGTCCACAATTCCTCAACTTATTGCGAAAGAACTATCAGGCGGCAATCAAAAACCCCGCAAATCCCAAAGATTTGAGGGGCTTTTGCGTGGAAACATTGCAAGAAAAAGATTTAAGTTTATTGCAACTCTTGCTCAAGCTTGTCAAATTCATCTGTGCAAAAAAATTCGCCAAGCGTAATACCCACGCCGTCGCATATCATCTTGATCGTGATAATTTTGGGATTGAGGCTTCTGCCATATAGGATATTTTTCACTGAGGACGGAGGCAGACCGCTCATTGTCGCCAGTCCGTTCACTGTGATATCCCGATCACCGCATAGCTCCAATATCCGGTTGCGAACTGCTGATACTGTATTCATCAAACTCTTACCTCTTTCCATGTGCTAGAATAAGGGGAATTGCTTGACAATATAGGCTGCGTGTGCTACTATTGGTGTATGGGTAGCCTAAAAGTACGATACCAACTTTGATTTGCGAGGAGGAGAAGAGTATGCACGAGATCATCCGCAAACTACGCAAAGAAAAAGGCTTAACACAGCAGCAGGTGGCTGAGCATCTGGGAATTGACCGTTCTGCATACGCCTATTACGAAAGTGGCCGCTCCAAACTAAATATTGACGTCATAGTCAAGCTGGCGCATTTTTATCAAATTCGCTATGCCGCGCTCCTTGGGCCGGAGCCTGTATCGGCGGACAACTAAAAAACGCCAAAAACCGCCCGGCGTGAGCGGCTTTTTGGCGTTTGGAGCGGATGACGAGGCTCGAACTCGCTACCTCCACCTTGGCAAGGTGGCGCTCTACCAGATGAGCTACATCCGCATGATGCCCGGTTTGGCGGGCATTGGTGCCTCCGGTCGGAATTGAACCAACGACACGCGGATTTTCAGTCCGCTGCTCTACCAACTGAGCTACAGAGGCATACCACTCAAATAAAGCACATCATATGCTTTATTTGAATCAGTGGCGACCCGGAACGGGCTCGAACCGTCGACCTCCAGCGTGACAGGCTGGCGTTCTAACCAACTGAACTACCGGGCCAAATTGAGAGTGAGGCGGGGATAGGCTTGGTGGGAACAACAGGGCTCGAACCTGTGACCCCTTGCTTGTAAGGCAAGTGCTCTCCCAGCTGAGCTATGCTCCCGCGCCGCGACTTAGATATGATACACGATTACCGCGGCTTTGTCAAGGGGTTTGGCGCATTTTTTCTTGCGCGTGGCAAATATTTAAATATCGTCCACACATGGGCCCGCGAACTGTGCTATACTATAGGTATTGAGAGGAGGGTGATCCCGTGAAAAAAATAATCGTTGTCCTGTGCCTGCTTGCCCTGCTGGGCGGTGTCCTGGCCGCCTGCGGCGCGCAGAAGCCCGAAGCCCTGCTGGCGGGCAAGTGGAAGGCCTCCGTGGCCTCGCTGGAATTCGCCGCCTACGAGTTCGTGCCCGACCCCAATGATGCCCGTAAGGGCACGGTGAACCGGGGCAAGCTGGCCAGCCTAGTGACGGACGGCACCTACGAGGTCGTCCCCGGCAAGGGCAAAGACGCCGAAGACATGGTGAAGATCACCACCAGCGCCCTGGGCTTCCTGTCCGCCACGCGCAGCTACTATTTTACGGTGGACGCCGCCACCCTGACCCTGCGGGAGGAGGGCTCTGAGGTCACCGCCACCTACACCCGCGATACGGGCGCCGCCGCGGCAACGACGGGCTAAAAACAAGAGGCAAGAAAAGCAAGAGGCAGCAATCCCTGCCTCTTGCCTCTTGTTACTTGCCTCTGGCCTACCTGTTCCAGAACAAAATCAGCAACGTGGTGCCAAGGGTGAGCACGAAGAACGCGCCCGTGGCCCACTTGGTGTATTTCACCAGCTTGTCCTCGAACGAGCGGCCCCGGCTCTTGCCGAAGAGGTTCTCGGCCCCGCCGGCGATGACGCCGGAGAGCCCCTGCGATTTGCTCTCCTGCAGCACCACCAGCACGGTGATGCTCAACGAGACGACGATCGTTATCACACCCAGGAGAATTTGATACCACTGCATAGGCCCGTTACCTCCAAGCGCTCGCGCGCGATAATTTCATACCACGATAGTCTATCACAGCTTGCAGGAAAAAGCAAGCTTTTTTTATGAATCGCCCATAATTTTGAGGAAAATATGCCTTGCCACCCTCCAGTTTGCGGATTAAAGCCCCGGCTCCCTCCGTGAGGGAGCTCCGCCGCAGCGGTGAGGGAGCAGTGCAGGGCACGCGCGCAGCGCCGTCTTCGTGGACGTCGCCGGCGGTTGCGTCTATTCACGCAGCTACCCCAGCAACCCAAAGTCCCGTATCTCCCCAGGCACAGCCACCGACCGCGCGTAAATCTCCCCGTCCCGGAACACCAGCAGGGAGCCCGTGGCCGGGCCGCCGTCCTCGTAGCAGCGCAGGCCGTTGCTCTCCCAGGTGCTGTTGTTGTGCCCGTGCCCGCAGAATGCGTGCGTGATCCCCAAATTCTCCCGCAGCGGCAGGTACCAGCCGTCGAAGAAGCCCGCCCGGTCCAGATTGCCCATGTGGCTCACGCACACCCGGTAGCCGTAGCCCTCTGCCATCGTCAGGGAATCCAGCCAGGCCTTTTCCCGGGCCCGGAAGGCCGCGAAGTCCACCAGCCCGGAATACTCCGGGTGATCGTCGTCCTTGTCCTCGCCGGTGTCCAGCACGGTGAAGGAAATGGGCCCGTAGCCCGCCGTGTAGTACATCTCGCCGGTTGCCGTGGGGAAATACCGCCCGATCTGCGCGGCCCAGTTGCCGCGCGTCTCGTGGTTCCCCCGGCAATAGAGCACCGGGATCACCCCGCCGCTCATGTCCGCCGCAAGCCCCAGGATGCCGTCGGCGAAGTTCTTCTGGAGATGCAGCTCGCACAGGTCCCCCGCGAAAATGACCAGGTCGGCTGGTGCGTCCCGCGTGAGGGCCTCGGCGTTGCGCAGCGCCTGGTCCCTGTCGTCGTGCACGTCGGTGAAGAACAGCGCGCGTATCTCCTCCTGCCCGCCGTAGCCCCGGAAGGCGTATTCCCCGCTGGCCGCACGGCCGCCCTTGAGGGCGAAATACCCGAAGTTGAACAGGACGTACTGGCTCTCCGCTCGGTAGCTGTCGCAGCCGTCGAGGGCCGCCTTGGGCACGCGCGCGACGTGCAGGCTATCGTCGGAGCGCAGGACGCCGCCCGCCGTGTCGTGGAACACCAGCTCCTCGCCGTCCAGCGTCACGACGACGCTGCCCGTGCCCCTGCGGTTGGTGGCCCACAGCACGGCGTACTCGTCCTCGCCGACGATCATCACGGCGGGCGGCATCGTGATGCGCATGGGCATCGGCAGCGGGACGGCCCCGCCCGTGGCGGCGTAAAACCACGCCAAAAGCGCGCTGAGGATCTGGGTGAGCTTTTCCATTAAGTGACCTTCTCTCTGTTATGATCTTGATTGAAATCTTTCATCAAAGCCATCAATATCACCGCCGCCGCCAGCGAAAGCGCAGCGCCAAAAATAAACGGCGCTTTTGGCCCCACCGCGTCGTAGAGCGCCCCGGCGATGACGCTGGCGGGCAGCAGGGCCGCCCCCGCCACCGTGGCCTGGAGGCCCAGCATCGTGCCCTTGAGCGCCGGCGGGGCGATCTCCGCCACGAAGGCGCGCTCCACCCCGGTGATCATCGCGGTGTAGGCCCCGTAGAGCACGAAGATGGCGATCATCAGCCCCTGCGAACGCGCGAAGGCGAAGCCGAAGTAGCACAGCGCGAAGGCCAGGTACCCCGGCACCAGCAGCTTCTTCCGGCCGATTTTGTCCGAGAGCCGCCCGGCGGGCATGGAGAGCGCCGCTGCCGTCACGTTGCAGAGGAAATACAGCAGGATCACGCTTGTCTTGTCGAAGCCCGCGTCCTGCGCCCGCAGGATGAGGAAGGTGTCCGAGGAATTCCCCAGCGTGAACAGGAACACCACGGCCAAATACAGAAGCAGCTGCCGGTCCAGCTTTTTCGCGTTTTGCCAGAAGGGCTCGCGCTGTTTGCGCGGGGCAGGGGAAGCCCCCTGCTTCACGAACAAAAACATGCACAGCCCCATCACTGCCGGGATCACCGAGATCATGAACAGGGAGCGATAGTTGAACTCGCCCTCTTGATTGCCGCGCAGCAAAAACCAGGTAATCAGCCCCCCCAGGGAGGCACCCGCCATGTCCAGGGCCTTGTGCAGCCCGAAGGCGCGGCCCATGCTGCCCTCGCCGGCGCTTTCGCTCACCAGCACGTCCCGCGGGGCGGTGCGTATGCCCTTGCCCGTGCGGTCGATCACCCGCGCGATCAAAATCCCCCACCAGGAGCCCGAGAGCAGCAGCGCCAGCTTGTAGAACAGGCTCCCCGCGTAGCCCGAAAAGGCGATGAGCTTGGGCCTGCGAAACCTGTCGGTCAAATACCCGCTGAAGACCTTCAGCAGGCTGGCGGTGCTCTCGGCGACGCCCTCGATCACCCCCACCAGCGCGGGCGTGGCCCCAAACCGCCCCGTGAGGTACAGGGGAATCAATGGATAGACCATCTCCGTGCTGATGTCCGTAAAAAAGCTTATTAAGCCGAGAAAAAGGATGTTGAGCATGGCTTACTCCTCGCGAGGTTTTCGGTCAAACTTAAACATGGCGATCCCAATCGAGCCCAGCGTGAACACCTCGCAGATGATCCCGGCGGCGGAGCGGGTGCATATGTTGTAGGCCATCCAGGTGCACGAGCTGCCCAGCCCCAGGCGGCGGGTCAGCTTCGGGTTGATCAGGTAGAGCGACACGGTGCCGAAGAGCATCCCCGCCATGGGCAGCAGGCTCATGGGCCCGTTCCAGGTGAGCGCCCCGCACACCACATACACGCCGCAGAAGACGTACAGCCACGCGGGGTGCGCCGCCCACTTTCGCGGGCGCATGGCGAAAATCAGGTTGCGCAGCAGGCCCGCCGCGTTGAGCGCCGCCCCGGTGTAGGCCCCGGGGATGGTCCGCCCCAGCAGCAAAAAGTGCAGGCACCAGAACAGCGCGCCGAACACCTGTATGCGCACGATGCGCCGGTTCGTGTTGGCCTGGTAGGAGACGACGTTCATCAGCAGGCCGATGAAGCCAACAAATTGCGCGGCGAGAAACCCCCAGGTCATGTTCCAAAATGCGATTTGGTCCATTCATTTCCTCATCTGAAATCTGATTAATCATTCCTGTTTCCGATGCTCTGCGGGCGCTGCCAAAGTCGCCCCCTTGGGGGAGATGCCGCAAAGCGGCAGAGGGGGTGTCCTTACGGCCCAAAAGGCCATAGGGGCCGTGCGGAGCGGCTGACCGCTTTCGGCGCAAGAGGCATAGCAGTGAGCTTTTTCACAGCGGGATTAGTCTAACACGTAAACCCGCACAAACGCCTCCTCCGCCAGCAGCGTGTAGCCGTTTTCCAGGATGAACGCGGCCAGGTTGTCGTCGCCTGCCTCCTCCGGCTTGCACACGAGGTAGGGCGTCGCCTGGGAGGGCGCGTAGAAATTCGGGAACATATACACCCTGTCCCACTGGTAGAGGTGCGTGGCGAACCAGGTGGTGGCCGTGATCTCCGCGTCCCGGGGCAGGTCTTCGAGAATCCTGTCCACGGCGGCGATTCTATCGGGGTTGACGCGCATGACCTCCCGGTAGAAGCTGATGCGCGGCCCGGTGAGGGGGATGGTGCAGGCCAGGCTGGCCGCCGCGGCGAAGCTCAGCAGGCCGCGCCGCAGGGCGGGCTTGCAGTCCTTCAGGGCCAGCAGCGCCAGCACGATGGCCAGCGTCACCGTGCCGTAGGTGTACTGATACCCCACGGCGTACTGGTACACGTAGTCGGTGAGCAGGTTGATCACCAGCAGGGGCAGCATCAGCAGCCAGGCGCTGCCCTTTTTGGCCAAAAACGGCGCGAAGCCCAGCGGCAGGAATACCCACAGGAGAAACTCCACTTTGGGCTGGGTGAACACCTGCTTGATGACATACCCCAGATCAGACAGCACCACCATGGCCACGTCCGCGAAGCCGCCCTCGCTGCCGGGCAGGAAGTAGTTGCGCAGGCGGTCCACCATCACGCCGTCGCCGTAGTGCCGCACCACGGCCATCGCGCCGATAAACCAGATCGCCGAGACCGCGATCATGCCCATCCCGGTGAAAACCTGTTCTTTTTTTTTGCCCTCCCAGTTCTGTGCGAAAAGCAAAAACAGCGCCAGCGCGGCGACATATATGGCCGCGTCCTCCTTCACGGAGAGCACCAGTACCGAGAATATCATCAGTGGGACAGGCTTTTTTCTCAGCATGAAATAGACAGCCCAGAGCAAAAACACCGCCAAAAACTTGTTCTCGTGGAAATCGAACAGCGTGCCCTGGGGCATGGTGGGGTTGAGCACATACAGCAGGCAGGCCGCCGCGATCAGCCGGGGGGAGTCCCCGAACAGCTCCCTGGCGATCCCCCGCACGGCGAAGACCCCCGCCGCCACCCCCGCGGCCTGCAAAACCAGCAGGGTCTCCACGCGCGGGACGAGCATGTAGAACGGCAGCAGCAGGTAATACACCGGCGAGCAGTGCACTCCGAAGTGCGTCAGCAATCGGTTGCGCTCTAGGGTCGTCCAGGCATGGCCGGTTTTGCGGAGATATTCGAACATCTGCGCGAAGAGACCCAGGTCGAAGTTCGTGGCGTTGTAGGTCTTATAGCGCAGGATGGAGGCGCAGCCCATCACCAGCGTGAAGGCCAGGAACAGGGCCCCCGCCGCCGCCCAGGTCACCCACATGGGTATCTTCGGCTGCCCGAAGGGGAATCTCTGCTCGGTGAAAGACCAGCGCAGGGCGAAATACAGCGGCAGGCACAGCCCCAGGGAGAAATAGATGTTCCCGCCGCCCATGCCGCCGGCCAGCAGCAGCACGAAGCACAGGCCGCTCATCGGCAGCACGGTGGAGAGCGGCGTCTGGTTCCCCCACAGCGCGCACATGGCAATCAGCACCGCCGTGCCTGTCGCGAGCACGCCGAGGAACAGCCCCCAGTTCATCCCGGCCACGAAGGAGAGGTCGTCGAAGCGCAGCCCCAATGCCATGCCCTCGATGAGCGCCGCGCAGGAGGCCAAAAAGAACCCCGCCCCCGCCGAGGCCAGCCACCCGCCGTCATGGAGGAGGCTGTCCAGGGCGATGAGGTGCCGTTGGAGTTTTTGCAGCATTGTGGGCCTTTCAGGAGGTGTGGTTGAAGCGACGAATTTTTGCCTTCAAAAATTCAATCGCGTGAACAATGTCGTCATAGGGCCTGTCCCCCACCTCGCGCTCCACCGTCAGGAAGCCCCGGAACCCTATCCCCCGCAGGGCGTCCAGGTAGGCGGCCCAGTCCACCTGGCCCTCGCCCAGGGGCACCTCCTCGAAGCTCGGCCCCGTGATGATGTGGCTGAGATTTTCTTTCTTCATGCCGTAGACGACCTCCGGGTCCTTATAGTAGTTCTGCCTGCCGTCCTTGGCGTGGGTGTGCACGATATAATCTTTGAGGGCATAGACAGCCCCCGCCGGGTCGTCGCCGGTGACCATCACCAGGTTGGCCGGGTCAAGGTTCACAGCCACGCCTCTGGAGCCCAGGGAGTCAAGAAAGCCCTTCAGAACAGCCGAGGTCTCCGGCCCGGTCTCTATGGCGAAGTGGGCTTCCACGCTGTCGGCGTATTCGGCGAGCGTCCCGCAGGCCTCCTGCAGGATCCCGTAGCGCGGGTGGGCCGGGTCGCCCGGCACCACGCCGATGTGCGTGGTCACGACATCGGTCTCCAGGTCCTTCGCGAGGTCGAGAATGCGCTTGCTGCGCTCTATCTTCTCAGCATTCTTCTCCGGGTGGGTAAATCCCCCGCCGCCGAGGTCGCCGCACAGCGCGGAGATCGCCAGGCCGTGAGCCTTTACCATGTCCAGCAGCGCGCGGCGCTTTTGAGGCGTGAGGTTCTCCGGGGCCATGTCGCCCCGTGTGGAGTAAATCTGCACGCCCTGCGCCCCGGCCTTGGCGGCCAGCCCCAGCGCGGTGCGCACGTCGGTGCGGAAGCCGTCCAGCAGCACGCCCAGTAGAAAATCAGCCATGTGTGTACCCTCCGTCACGATTTTTAGTTGCGTCGAGAGTATTATAGCAGAAAAAATGCCCGTGCGCAATGATAATATAAAAAATCGCTTGACATTTCTGTCAAAACGATTTATAATACAAGCGAGGGGTGGTATCGCGTAGAGCAGACGGCCTTCTCACCCTCGAATATCGCTATTTATGAGAAGTAACCGCCCAGCCGGGTAAGCTAGGGGCGGTTACTTCTTGATTTTTTTTTGGAGGTCACTTATTTGCAAGCCGAGCGCAGCATCCAAACGAAATATGTCAAAACCATCTGGAACCCCTTCACCGGGGCCGTGAAGCGCTATGCCCTCATCCAGCCGGGGGATCGCATCGCGGCCTGCGTCTCCGGCGGGAAGGATTCGTTTCTCGCCGCCAAGCTCCTGCAAATGCTGCAGCGCCACAGCGATTTCCCCTTCGAGCTCACGTTCCTGTGCATGGACCCCGGCTACAGCCCGGAGAACAGGCAGGCCATCGCCGAAAACGCCGCCCGTCTCGAAATCCCCCTGGAATTTTTCGAGGCGAACATCTACGATTACGTCGCGAAGCAGTCCGGCTCGCCCTGCTATCTTTGCGCCAGAATGCGCAGAGGGCATTTATACAAAGAAGCGCAGGCGCGCGGCTGCAACAAGATCGCCCTGGGGCATCACGTCAACGACGTCATCGAGACCACCCTCATGGGTATGCTCTACGGCGCGCAGATACAGACCATGCCGCCCAAGCTGCGCAGCCGCAATTTCGCCGGCATGGAGCTCATACGCCCCCTGTACTGCGTCCACGAGGAGGCGATTGTGTCGTGGCAGCGCTACAACGATCTCGAATTCCTGCGCTGCGCCTGCCGCCTGACCGAATCCCCCGGCGAGGAGCGCCCCTCCAAACGTACAGAAATAAAATCTCTCATAGCCGAAATAAAAAAGACCCACCCCGACGTGGAAAAGTGCATCTTCCAAAGCGCGCAAAATGTCCGGCTGGACACTCTGATAGGCTGGGTAAAGGACGGGGTTGAATTTTCTTTTTTGGATGGGTATTGATCGCGAAGGCTTGCGGCGTGGCAATGCCGCGCCCTACGAGCGTTTCGCCAATGGCGAATGTGGGTAGCGTCCAAAACCTCCGCCACTGGCGGAACACTCGTAGGGCGAGCCATTGGCCCGCCGCTGCACAAACGCAAATAAAATTTTCGAGCACAAACGCAAATTTTTTTTGGGCTTGACATCCCCCGCCCCTCCTGCTATACTATAACCGAAATCGCATAACGAAAGGAAGATCACCATGGCAAAACTGCTGAGCGTTCTCCTGGTCGTGGCGCTGCTGTGCGGCGTAAGTGCCATTGGCGCAAGCGCGATGATGGTAGACGATGAAGGCAATATCGTGGGCCCAATCTCCTTGAAATTCTGGGAAAACTGGCCGTCGGCGGCGCAATGGGCCCTGCGATACCTGGCCTTCGGCTGGCTCTGGATGGATCTGCCTATCTGGGTTTTGATCGGATAAGGGATGCCGTGATTTATTCCTACCCTGAAAGAGCCAACTGCAATGCCTCTGCCTCCGAAAGCGCTCAGCCGCTCACGCGGACACCCCCTCGGTGCTGCGCACCGGCCCCCCAAGTGGGGGCATTCTGACGAGGCGGCAGGATGATTTTGCAATTGGAAATATATATGTCCGATCTGTCAGGATGCCCCCACTTGGGGGGCCGGTGCGCAGCACCGAGGGGGTGTCCGCGGAGCGGCTGAGCGCTGCCGGAGGCAAAGGCATAGCAGTGGGTTTTTACAATCCCTGCATCCGCCTCTTGTTCTCCCCGGCCCTGTGCAGCAAAGCAAACAGGGCCTGCCTGTCACCATCCACCAGCGCAGAATGAAATCTCTGCAAATCCTCAATATACAGCGACAGCGCGTCAGCCGTGTTGGCGCTGTTTTCCATGAGCAGCGCCGTCCAGGCGTCCGCGTTGATGTCCGCTATGCGCGTGCAGTCGCGGAAGCCCCCCCCCGCGAAGGCCGGATCGAAGCCGGTTGGCGGGCGCAGGCATAGTGCCGAAGCGGCGGCGTGGGTGAGATCGCTGGTGTAGGCGACCAGGGCGTCGTGTTCCCGCGCGTCGGCCTCGGCGACGCGCCCCGCGCCGATGTACTGCGCCAGCTCGCGCATCAGGGCGACGCCCTCCGGCGTGCTGCGCCGCGTCGGCACGATGATGAAGCCCCTGTCCCGGAAAAGCCCGGCCTCGGCATTTTCATAGCCGTCTCTTTCTTTGCCGGCCATGGGGTGCGCGCCCACATAACGTATGCCCTCCGGGAGGAGCGTCTCCGCAGGAGCCGCCGGGGGCATGATCTCGTCATAGAGCGGCCCCTTCACCCCGCAGATGTCGCTCACCACGCAGCCGGGCTTTAGACGCTGCGCGTGTTCTTGGAGAAGTGCCGGGATGTGCCGGGCATACACGCAGAATATCACCAGGTCGGCCTGCCCGAACACACGGCCCGGCTCTGCGTATGCCTCGTCGACCACGCCCTCGGCCTGCGCGCGGCGGCAAATCTCCTCGTCGATGTCCGTGCCAATCACACGCGCATCTTTAAAACCCTTCAGGGCCATGGCCAGGGAGGCCCCCATGAGGCCCAGGCCGACGATGCCAATGGTATATTTCATGTCAAAGTCCTCATACTAAACGAAACTGTAGGAGCGGCAATCAGGAAACTGTAGGGGCGGCATTTTTGCCGCCCGGGGAGAGGAAAACACTATGGAGACATTCCTGCCAATTTTAAAAGCCTTCCTCGTCGGGGGGGCCATCTGCCTGCTGGGGCAGATTTTGCTGGATTTCACCAAGCTCACCATGGCGCGCATCCTGGTGATGCTGGTGATCGCCGGGGCGCTGCTGGGCGCGGTGGGGCTCTACAAGCCCTTCGCCGCGTGGGCCGGGGCGGGGGCCACGGTGCCGCTCTCGGGCTTCGGCAGCCTGATGGTGGAGGGCACGAAAAAGGCCATAGAGGAGAAAGGCTGGATCGGCATCCTCACCGGGCCCTTTACAGCGGCGTCGGCGGGCACGGGCTTCGCGATCCTATGCGGCCTGGCGGCCTCCCTGGTGGCCAAGCCCAAGGAAAAATAGGGGTGAGAGGCTGACGCCTCTTACCCCTATTTCCTCGTCAGCAAAAAAGCCCCCTTCGCTTGCGAGGGGGGAGCCCTATTCCGCGGGTTTGTCCTCCACCACGATGGGCTCGTCGTCCAGGCAGGAGCAGGACACGAAGGATTCCAGGTCCTCGCACTCCTTCAGGGCCTTCTTCTCCTTGAGCTTCTTCACCAGGAAGTACACCGCCGCGCACGCCGCGGCGACTGCGCAGAGGATGCCGATGATCTTCAGAACCTTTTTCCAGCAGCAGCAGCACTTATCCATTTGAACGCCTCGCTTTCTATATGAAAAATATTATTTACATGTCCAGTATACCCCATAGCGCGTGGAAAGTCAAGGGGAAATTTGCGATTGCTTTGATATAGCGCCAAGATTTTTTTCGGGATAGAGCAAACATTTCCGCCTCGTCAGGATGCCCCCCGTGGAGGGGTGGCGCCGCAGCGCCGGGGTGGCTCCCCATTCCCCTCCGTGGAGGGGTGGCGCCGCAGCGCCGGGGTGGTTGTGCGGAGTACGCGCGCAGCGCCGAGGTCACGTATACCCTACCTCGTCACATCCTCCACAACCTTCCCGTCGTGAATCCGAATGATCCGCCCGGCCTCGTCGGCGATGTCGCCGTCGTGGGTGATGAGGATCACCGTGCGGCCCTCCCCGTGCAGCCCGTGCAGGATGCGCATCACGTCGTTGCCGGACTTGGAGTCCAGGTTGCCCGTGGGCTCGTCCGCCAGGATGATGGGCGGCCGGGCGGCCACGGCCCGGGCGATGGCCGCGCGCTGCTGCTGCCCGCCGGACATCTCGGCGGGGCGGTGGTTGCGGCGGTCGGTGAGGCCCACGCGCTCCAGCGCGTCGAGAGACAATTTTTCGCGCTCGTCTTTTTTCATGCCTCTATAAATAAGCGGCAATTCAACATTTGCCTGCGCCGTCAGGCTGGGAATCAGGTTGAAGCCCTGGAAAATAAAGCCGATTTGCTTGTTGCGTATTTCGCTAAGCTCGTCGTCGGTGAGGTTGGAGACGTCCTTGCCGTCCAGGATATACGTCCCGCTGGTGCAGGCGTCCAGCAGGCCCAGCTGGTTCATCAGGGTGGATTTCCCCGAGCCCGAGTGGCCGACGATCGCCACGAACTCCCCCCGGCCGATGTCGAGGCTCACGCCGTCCAGGGCGCGGACCTCATTTTCGCCGGGGTTATAGATTTTGTAGATGTCTCTTAACTCGATCAGTGGCATTGTGTACTCCTAAGCAGTTGCTGTAGGGGCGGCATTCTTGCCGCCCGAATTGCGCAGCGAAGTCCCAAGCCGCCCTCGCCTGCGGGGGGGGCCGCGCGGAGGGAGCCCTACTCTCTCCTCAAAGCGTCAATCGGCAGCATCAGCGCCGCGCGTCTTGCCGGGTAGATGCCGAAGAAGATGCCTATGGCGCTGGAGAAGCCCACGCCGATGGCCACGGTGCTGAGCTTCAGGGCGATGGGGACGCCCATGTACCAGGCCACGAAGCCCGCCGTCGCCACCCCCAGGATGAAGCCTATCGTGCCGCCTATCAGGCACAGGATCACAGACTCGGTCAGGAACTGGAACAGGATATTGCCGGTCTTGGCGCCCAGCGCCTTGCGTATGCCGATCTCGCGGGTTCTCTCCGTCACGGAGACCAGCATGATGTTCATCACGCCTATGCCGCCCACCAGCAGCGAAATCGCGCTCACCCCGGCGATGAAGGTGGTGAATATCTTGATCACGCTGTCCAGCAGGTCGATATAGGTGGCCATATTCGCCACGGTGTAGGCCCCGGAGCCCGCGTTGCCGTGCTGGATGTAGAGCAGGTTCCTCGCCGCGTTGCCGACGACATCGAGGTACTGCTCGTCGTCCGCCATGATGTTCAGGTTGTCGTACCTGCCGTTGTCGTTGCCCGAAAGCTGGTCGGTGACGGTGGAGGGCAGGATCACCACGATGATCTCTCCAATGCCCCCCATCATGCCGCCGGTCATGCCCTCCATCATGTCCATCATCTGGTCGGCGTCTGCGCCGCCCATCTCCTGCTCCGCCAGGCCGATCACCCGCAGGCGGACGGTCTCGTCGCTGCCGAAGGGCTTGAAATCGATGTAGCTCCCTATCACGTCCTGGGTGCCGAAGAGGGTCTGCGCGTTCATTTTCGCGATGACGCACACGCGCGAGGCGGCGTTATAGTCGTCCCAGTTGAAGAAGCGGCCCTTGGTCACCGTGACGGCGGAGACATGCAGGATATCCGGGTTGCCCGAGGTGGCGAAGCCCATGCCGCTGAAGTGGGCGGTGCTCACAGTGCCCATGCTGATGTCCCGCGGGGTGACGTACTGCACGTGCTCTATGTTCCGTATCAGCTCGACGTCCTTGCGGGTGATGAACTGGCCGTCGGCCTTGCGGCGGTCCACGTTGATCATCACCATGCTCTGCCCCATGTCCCGTATCATGCCCACGATGTAGTCCCGCCCGCCGTCGCCCACGGTGATGATGGCGATCACCGAGAACACCCCGATGATGATGCCCAGCATCGTCAGCAGGGAGCGCAGCAGGTTCGTGCGTATGCTGTATATGGCAATGCGTATATTTTCTTTGGCGTTCATAGGCGCTCTTTCTCAATTCAGCATTCAGCATTCAGCATTAAACCAGCTTCACCTTCTGCCCGTCGGTCATCGCCCGCTTGGGCACGCGCACGAGCTCCGTGCCGACGTCCAGCCCCCCGGTGATCTCGTAGAACACGCCGTCGAACAGGCCCGTATCCACCGGCTGCTTGTGCAGGGTGCGGCTCACGCGCTCGAGCCGGAAGACGTAGTAGCCGTCGTCGTCGTAGGCCACCGATTCCACCGGCACGCGCAGCACGTCCTCCCGGGTCTCCAGGTCGATGGTGACGTCCACGTCCAGGCCGATGGTGATGCTTTTATCCGGCTGCGGGATGGTCACGCGGGCCTCCACGCCCCGGGCGCTGCCGCCGCCGCCGCCTCCTAAAATGGAGCCGAGCATGTCGCTGCCGCCGTCCCCGGCCACGGGGCTGATGAAGCTCACGTAGCCTTCGAACTCTTTATCCGAAATGGAGGTGACCCGCACGGGCATATCCAGGGAGAGCTTCGCGATGTCGTATTTCCCCACCACGAAGCTCGCCGTGAAGGGGTAGTATTCGATCACCATGCCGTTCACCTGGTTGGAGAACAGCCCGCCCAGCAGCGCGGTGATGTCCATGTTGCCCCCCGCCATGGAGGCCAGCAGGCTGGTGACGTTGATGCCGGAGGCGGCGGCGCTCTGGCCCTGGGGGTCCCGGTAGACCTGCCCCTCGGCGATGTTCACCTCGCGGATGATGCCGTCGAACTGTGCCACCCAGCCGCCCTTGAGCAGGCCCGCCGTGCGCTCGGCCTGGCGGTAGGCGTCCTCGGCGGAATCCGCCAGAGACTTGTATACGCTGTCCATGGAGACGGTCTCCGAGATGCCGGAGAAGGCGTCCTGCATTTTAAGCATCATCAGCTCCATGCTGTCGCCCATCCCCCCGCCGCCGAAGGAGCCCATCATGCCCTGGAGGGCGCTCATGTCGTAGCCGCCGCCCCCCAGCAGGGAGCCCATCAGCCCGCCGCTGAGGAGGTTCTGGAAGGACGAGACGGTGCTGGAGATGGAGCCCGTGGCGTTGAACACGGCGTCCACGATGCGGCCCGCCAGCGGCGCGTTGCCCAGCAGCTGGGTGATGGAGGCCTTGAGCTCGTCCAGCTGGGTGTTCTGCGGGGCCTGAGGGGGCCTCTCCTCCTCCTCGCCCTGCGCGGCGATCTTCGCCTCCAGCTCGGCGATGCGCGCCCTGTTGGCCGCGGCCTGTTTGGGCGCGTCGGCGGCGCTCTTCAGGTAGTCGCTGTAGCTCTTCTGCGCGGCCTCAAAGTCGCGCTTCTTCGCGCGCAGCATCTCGTCCAGGCTGGCGGTGTCGAAGGTCGCCAGCAGGTCGCCCGCCTGCACCGTGTCCCCCACGCGCACCAGCACTTCGTTCACCTTCGTGCCGTCGAGCACCTGGAACGTGCCCTGCCTGCCGGAGGACACCGTGGCCGAGGCCGTGTAGACCGCCGTGATGTCGCCCCGGTCCACCTGTATGATGGCCTCGGGCCCCAGCTCCGGGCGCTTGCGGTTGGAGAAGACCGCGTAATACACGGCACCGGCCAGCGCTCCCACGATGAGCACCACGGTCAGTATGATCTTCAGTTTTCTTTTGGCAGAAGCTTTCATCGCAATCTTTCCTTTACCGCGCAAGATACCCAGTTCATAAAGTATATCATACTACATCCGAAGGCGAAAAGAAAGACCATTTCACGCATTTCAAACAAAATTTACATTTCTACTTTAGTTTGTTCACGAATGTAGGGGCGGCATTCTTGCCGCCCGTTATCCCGGCAGAATATCCCTCTCCTCCAGCGCGAACACGTAGTCCGCGTACATCTCCGCCCTCTCCCGGTAGAGCGGCGCCGCGGATTCGTACCAGGTATAGATGCGCCCGCCGTAGGCGCACACCCCCTCGCTCATGGGGGCGAGCATCTGCTTTCCCAAAGCCATGGAAGCGTCAACGACCCACAGCGGCACAGAGCGCCCGGCGACCGTGGCCTCCCGCGCCGGCGGCTGCTCCAGGATGCCCCGCAGCGTGGGGTATACCCACAGCCACGAGGGCGCGCGGGCCGTGTGCGAGGCGCTGACCATGAACTCACCGGTGGACGCCACGCAGGCCCCCTGGGCGTAGTCCGGGATGGACAGCGCCGCCGCCGGGGTTCCCGCCACGCCCGTAGGCGAAGATTCGTTTAGGGGGTAGCCCACGCACCAGGCGTAATTGCCGCTCTCCGGGTCATGCTGGCTTTCGGGCAGGGGACGGCTGTAGCCGTGCGCGTAGGAGTCCCCTATCCACAGCATCCCCCCGGCCGTGAAGGCGATCCCCCCACGGCTGTGCGCCTTAAAGGCATCTCGGAAGCGCACCGTGCCGCCGTCCCGCGCCGCCCGCAGGTCCTGCGCGGCCAGACGCCACGCGCGCCCCTCGGAGGTCACCCATAGGTGCTCCCCGAAAGCCGCCGCCCCGCCCGCGTGCCCGGTATAGGGCAGCCCCCCCGGTTTGTGGAGATAGACTGCCTTGACGTATTCGCCGCTGCGCGCGTCCGCCAGGGCCAGCAGGCCGGGCCTGCCCTGCGGGTGGTAATACGCCAGCGCGAAGCACCCCAGCGCCTGCGAGTAGCACATCCCCTGTGGCACATAGCCCGCCGCCAGCGCCGGGATGGGGAAGGCGGGCGTGGCTGCCTCCACGAAGGGCGCGTACTTCCCCGCGCGCAGCCAGGGCCCGAGCAGCGCGGGGAACGCCGCGCGGGCGAAGCCGTCGTAGCGGAACGCCGCCTCCTCCCGCCGCATGGCGGCAGCCCGCAAATCCCGCGCCCCGCGCAAGCCCAGCGAAGCCCCGCAAAGGCATATGGCGGTAACGCAGGATACAAATGCCCGGAAGCGGTAGGTTAGCTGCAAAGGGAGAACCTCCTCAAGAAATCATCATGGATCAAGAGCATGAATGCGCGCTCTGCCAAGGGTCCCCCCTTGGTGGGGCCAACGTCTCCTGCGGGAGACGGTAGCGAAGCGGGGGAGGTGCGGAGCACAAATCCCGCTGCAGCGGCGTTCTTCGTGCGAAATTGCGCAAGCGCAAAAAAACCGGGGCCATCACCCCCGGTTTCATTTTGCGCGCTTATAATACAAAACATGAGTGCTTATTTCTGGTAAGAACCCGGCGCTTCCCGCCCGAGGACACCCCCCTACCCCCCTCTGCGGAGGGGGGCTTATTCTGCTCTACCCGAAAGCTGCGGATCAACTACAAAAAAGCCCCCCTCTTTAGAGGGGGGGAAGGGGGGGTCCTCGCGAGCGGAGGGGGGGAAGGGGGGGTCCTCGTGGGGAGCCTACCAGGACCCCTCCATCGCCATCGCCATCTCCCGCATCTGCTCGATCTGCAGCTCCTCCGCGCGGCGGAATTTCGCCTGCTCGTCCTTCATCTTCATCCTGTATTTCCAGGTGATGGGCACGCCGTCCAGCGAGATCGAATACTTCGCGTTGGCGGGGTAGAACTGCGCCTCGGCCATGGAGGCCGTGCCCACGAAGGCCTGTATGCGCCCGGCCAGCGCCGGGTCGTCCTCCCAGCAGTCGCAGAGCTTCGCGTAGAGCTGCGGGTGGAAGTTCCCCATCACCCCCGAGAAGCCCGCGCAGCCCAGCGCCAAGCTCTCCAGCAGCATAGCCGAGTTCGCGTTGAAGATTTTCATCCCGGTGATTTTGGCGGCCTCCAGCTTTGCCTTGATCAAATCCAGGTCGCAGCAGGTATCCTTCAGGAAGGCGAAGTTCGCCACATCCCCCAGGCGCCGTATGGTCTCCGGGGGCAGCACGCGCTTGTAGGGGTAGGGGCACTCGTAAACGCCCAGCGGGATGTCCGGCAGGGCCTTCGCCACGCGCGCCGCGCGGCGCAGGAAGGCGTCCTCATCCTCGTCCTTCGCCGCGAAGCGATTCGAGATAAACACATAGGCGTCTATGCCCTCCCCGATGAAGGCCAGCGCCTCGCGGATCTGCGTTTCCGGGTCCCAGGCCGTGTGCCCGCTGGCCAGCACGACTGTCCCGGGCGCTTTCGCCCGCATGATTTCGCGCAATACGCGCAGGCGCTCCTCAAAAGACAGGTAAAAAATCTCGCTGGACTGGCATATGGCGAACACCCCCGCCACGCCGCGCGCCTCGTACCAGCGCAGCAGGGCAGGCAGTGCTTCATAGTCCACTTGCAAATCTTCCAGAAAGGGAGTGATCATGGTGGGGTATACGCCGTTCGGGACGGTCTGTTTCATACGCCGGCTCCTTAACACGTCATTGATTATTACATTATAGCACGCTTCGCGGCAAATGCAAGCGAAAGAATTTGCGGCAGCCGTCAGGGTCGCCCGAAGGGCTCAACATCATTTACATTCTTTGGGATGGCCCAGAAACTGCTATGCCACTGTCTCCGAAAGCGCTCAGCCGCTCACGCGGACACCCCCTCGGTGCTTCGCACCGGCCCCCCAAATGGGGGCATTCTGACGAGGCGGCAGGATGTAACTGCAATTCAATATATAATTGTACGATCTGTCAAGATGCCCCCCGTGGGGGGCCGGCGCAGCCGGGGGGGCAGTGCGGAGCACCTCCCCGCCGCAGCGGCGCGTCTTCGTGCGCCTTTACCCGCTTTTGTGTGTTCCTACCCCCCCAGCGCAGCCCTCACCCGCTCGATGCCCGGGCCGAAGAGGTTCCCCAGCCACCCGCCGAGCCCCTGGATGCCGCTCAGGAGCTTCGGCTGCATTTCGGGATAGGTCACGCTCAAAACCGCCATCACCCCGATAGCTAAAAGGCAGATTACCAGCACGAACTTGATATATCTTCCCGAAATATCCCTCTTTTCTCTGGGATTTTACTTTATTATACTATAAATGTTCCCGCAATGCAAGCGCAATTTATTCACCAATCCCGCGCGTTTTTAATATAGTAATAGCAGAATAACATATGGGAAAGGATATGCGTACCTATGGAACAGCAGATAAAAGCCGGCACTGCCCCTGCCGCGCAGGCGCAGGTAGTTGAGCAATACAAACGCGAGATGCTCGCGCAGGCGCGGCGCACGCAGCTCCCCGCACCCGCACCCAAGCCGGTACATACAGCGGCCCCCGCGCCTGTAAAAGAGCAGGTCAGCCCCGCCGCGCACGTGGAGCGCGTGCTGGAGCGCGCGGAGCCCATCGTGGAGGCCGTGGAGCCCTTCGCGGAGCTCGCGCTGCGCTCGGGCCTGGCGTCCGCCGGGGCCGCCGCCGCCGCGAAGGGCATTGAGCTGGGCATGGAGGCCCTGGAGCACCGCATCGAGCGCAAGCGCGCCGAAGAGCAGCCACCCGCCGCCCCCGCGCCGATCGACATCAACATAACCCAGCAGGTTGTGCAGAACGCACCGGCTGTCGCAGCGCCGACAGTGGCCCCGACAGTGACAGCCGCCCCGGTCGTCGTAACACCTACAGTGACCGCCGCCCCGGCTGTCGCCCCAACAGTGACCGCCGCCCCGACAGTCGCTCCGACAGTGACTGCCGCCCCGGCCCCGGTCGTCGCGCAGACAGCCGCCCCGGCCGTCGCCGCCCCGGCGGTGGCAGCGGCCCCGGTCGCCGTCGCGCCCGCTGTGGTGACCGCGCCCGCCGTGGCGGTCGTCACCGTGCCGCCGCCGCCTGCCCTGCCCCCGCCGCTTCCTGCTCTGCCTCCGGTGATACCGCTCCCGCCGCCCCCCGTCCCCCGGCCGCCCGTGCCCGTGCCCGTGCCGGCCCGGCCCCCCGCGGCGGTGCTCCCCCCCGTGAAACCCGCACCCACGGTTTGCGGGACCGTCACCATCACGGTGTGCCCCCGCTGCGGGGCGCGCAGATCCAGCCGCCCCGCGCCCAACTGCCGTGCGCGCTGCCGCTGCGGCAGTTCCCAAAGGCCGGTTCCCGCGCCGGTTCCAAGGCCCGCCCCCTGCTGCAAAACGGCCCGTGCCGTGCCCCGGACCAACGCCTGGTTCGCGCAGCCCGCCGTGGAGGCCGCCTACGCCGCCTACGCCGCCGCCCTTCCCGGCGACGACGCCGTGCCCGCCTTCCGTATGCCCGATACGCTCCGGGTATCGGCAGCCCCGGCGGATGCAGCCAGCGTGCTTGGCGTTACAGCCAACGCATTTGCCGATGCCGTCAGCGTGATTGACGATCCCGTGCTTGGCGATGTGGCCTATGCCGGATCGCAAGTCACTGCGCAGGACGGCTGGCTGGCGCTGCCCGCGCAGGGCTATGCCTCCCTGGAGGACTACCTGGCGCGCAACGCGGGCCGGGGCATCCTGGAGCTGCAGGTGCGCATCGCCTCCGACGACGGCGCGCCCGTGCCCGGCGCGACCGTGGACATCTATAAAGAGATCGCAGGGGTGACCTACCTGTTCTTCCGCGGCGTCACCGATGCCGAAGGCAGCGTGGGCCGCGTCGCCCTGCCCGCGCCCGAGAGCGGCCTCTCCGCCGCGCCGGGCTTCATCCCCTACGCCGTTTACACCGTCGCTGTCTCCCACGGCGACTACGCACCCCAGGTGTTCGAGAACGTTGCGATCTTCCCGGACACCGAGGCCGTGCAGGTGGTGCGCCTGGGGATGGCCGAAACGCCCCAGGTGATCGACGAGGGGCTGTATGCGATGTAAAGGAGTATCATAATGGGCTTGGGAACGCCGGTCATCCCCAGAGTGATCACCGTGCACCTGGGGACGCCGAAAAGCGGCGCGCGCAACGTCACGCTGCCCTTCAATGAATATATAAAAAATGCGATGCATATAAACCGCCTAATCTACGCAAAGGCTTGTCCTGTAAGGGTTTCTTGTACTAGGACAGCCCCATAGCTAATAAGCTTTAGCATGGGGGTGAGGCACAATGAACGAGGAAAAGAAAAAAATCATCCTGCCAAAGGAACTGCAAGCCGAGATGATGAAATTCTTTTTTGAGGTCGCTTTGCGCCGAAAGAAGCAAGAGCAGTTAGAGACGCGCCTATCAGAAAATAATGATAGGAGCGATGACTAATGGAAACAGGTATCTATGTAAGGGTGTCCACAGAGGAGCAAGTCAAGGAGGGCTACTCCATCCGAGGGCAGGAACAAAAGCTAAAGGATTATGCGCGCATTAAGGATTGGGAAATTTTTGATGTCTATATTGACGAGGGGATAAGCGGGAAGAACATCACCGAGCGCCCCGAAATCAACCGACTGATTGATGACGTAAAGAACGGGTGTGTCAAGAATGTGTTGGTATTCAAGATAGACCGTTTGACCCGTAGCACGTCAGACCTAATCTATCTTGTGGACTTGTTTAACGAGCATGGCTGTGCGTTCAATTCGCTGATGGAGAGCATTGACACGCAGACGGCATCGGGGCGCATGTTCCTAAAAATCATCGGCATATTCGCGGAATTCGAGCGCGAGAACATCGCCGAGAGAATTATCTTAGGACGTGAGCGCAAGGTCAATGAAGGCTATACCCTTTGTTCCTATATGGCCAGCTATGGCTATGACCGACCAAAGGGGCAAAAAATACAGACCATCAATGAAAGAGAAGCCCAAGTTGTGCGCGAAATTTTTGACATGTATATGAAGCAAGGGGTTAACATACGCCAAATCGCACGAAGGCTAAACCTACGCGAAATCCCCACGAAGCAAGACAGCCAATGGACAGCACAAGCAGTTAAAAGTGTGCTAAAGAACAGTAACCTTGTGGGGGATGTACGCCATCACTATCTTGACGAAGAACGCGCATACACCGTAAAGGGACAGCATGAGCAAATCATCTCGCAAGAGCTATTTGACAAGGTGCAGAGGAAGTTAGTGAAAAATTCACATGTATCACCAACGAAACAACCGATGGAGGAAAATTATTTTGCGGGCTTTTTGGTGTGTGCCGAGTGCGGGTACAAATTATACCCGCACAATATGTTCAGTACGCTAAAAGACGGAACCCGACAATTTCTTGGTAACTATGCATGTGGAAATACAATAGTCGGTGCATGTGAAGCAAGCGAAATGAGCGCGAAGAAGCTTGAACAAGCCTTTCTGGAATACTTGAAAGGGATAGCGGAATTTGAGGAAGACAACACTATCCAGCTTCGCGAACAAGAACAGCAAAAACAGGAGCGCCAAGCCTTGATTGCGAGCTATGAGGAGAAACTTCGCCAACTGGAAGCAAAAGGACGCGAGGCGTTAGACTTCTATGTGACCAATGTTTTTAGCGTTGAAGAATACCGCAGGGTAAAAAGGCGAATTGACGATGACAAGCAAACCCTTTGCGCGGAATTGGAACGATTGCAAGTGGAAGCGGAAGAAATCGTTGACAACAGGCTTGAAATCGCTAAAAACTTTCAAGAGAATTGGGTGGGGCTTTCCAATGTAGACAAGCGCATGTTTTTAATGCAGTTCGTAGAAAGAATTGTTGTTAAAAATGAAAAGCAAGGCGAGACAAATGGCAGAGCCAAAAGAAAGGTTAAGATATTCGATGTAGTTTTCAAGGAGGGCTAATCCTTAATCACAAGCAAGCCCTCATGCTCTTTGATGGAGTATGAGGGCTTGTTGTATGCTGTCTGTTACTACAGTTGCAAGCCCCGCAAATAGGGATAACCGTTGTTGATGGTGGGGCTAATTGCCCAAACATTGGTGAAGTCAAAGCCAACGAAGGAGGCTTGTTGCTTGCGTATCCGCGTTACGATTGCATACCCCGCAAGTAGGGATAGCCGTTGCTATTACCAAGTGGCTGTTTTATAGCCAAACCATGTAGGCGAAGACCAGCCTTTAGCAGTAGGCTTGTAATAAATCATGAAATTAGGATTTGTATTACCAAATAGTTTATCTCCACTATCCCATGTTCGGCCATTTACTGATGGTGCGTCTCCCCAAAAATACATAGAAGTTAAATTTGGACACCAGTTAAAACTCCACAATCCAATTGCACTAACTGAACTTGGAACAATTATAGATGTTAAATTTGCACTTGAATCAAAAGCCCATGAACCGATTGACGTTACAGTATTCGGGATAGTATATGTCGTTTCACTTTTTCCAGCAGGATATGCTATCAATCTTGTTTTGCTTTTATCAAACAAAACTCCATTTAAGCTACTGCATGTAACGCTTGAGGCTGATACATTTATTGCTAAGAGTGCAAAACAAGACCTAAATGCTTCGCTATCAACATACCCAGCATTGCGTATGGTTATGTCGGTTAGTTTCCCACAGCCACTAAATGCGCTGGGGTAAATAGCTGTAACATTATTGGGGGTAATTACTAATTCAAGATTAGTACACTCGTAGAATGTACCATATCCTAAATAAGTAACCGTATCAGGAATAACAACACTGATAATATTGTTATTGCGTCCAAAGACATATGTTCCCGAACCGCCAGCTACACCAAGCCCGATTACAGGACTTCCTTCGATAGAAGACGGAATAACAACATGCCTGCCGTTTCCTCTATATCTAGTTATTATTACGCCATTTCCACTTTTGGTGTAGTCATAGTCGCTCGGATTAGGTTCTTCGTTGCCAGTCAAAACCATAGTTACATTATCCAAAGCAATTGTGCTACCAGCAAAGCCGAAATTCAAACGTGCTCGTTCAAAATAGCCAGCCTTGGTGAATTTGATGTCATAGACGTCGTTTCCGTCAACCGAAAGGCTGTACTGCCCACTGGCGTTAGTTGTATCCGAAGCCACTACAGTAGTTGAGCCTGTTTTCATGGCCTGCACCAGTACGCCAGAAAGAGGGGCATTTGTACCTTGCTCAATGACTTTACCTGTAATGGTGCTTAAGAAGGGTGGGTCATCATAATCAGGTCTCAGCCACAAAACGTAGTTAAAATGGTTTTCTGTCCCTGTTAACCTTATTTCAGTCTTTGGGTTGAACGGGTCATAATTGCCATACCGTGCTTTTGCCGTTGTAATTGCCTCACTAACAGTTTTTCCACGGTTTATGTCACTAGAAACATCCCTCATCTCCTCCATAATGGTGTTAAGCATAGGTCCGTTATATCCAGCATTAACGATGCCACTATAACCTATAACGACTTTTGCCCCAGCAAAGATAAATCCAGCAGCTAAACTATAATTTTGCATTCCATAACACAATCCAAGATAAACCAGTGCATTCTCCATTTCGTTATTTGGATAGTATCTAACAAAAAATCTAGGAGAAACACCAATTTGATTGTTACCAATAGGTATAATGCGTCCATCTTTATAATCTGCGGAATTTTTAATATCCCTTGTTAATTTCTGTGTTAGGCATATAATTGGAAATTGTGTTTCCTTGTCAAACATCCCATGACCATCAATAAAAATGATGCCACTGTCACCAAAAGTTTTCATCGCTTCTATAGTTGCATTTTCTGCATCATATGTCTGCACAGTACAATCAAAATCAGATGCTATAAGATTAGCTACCATGACAGGGGCACTGCTATTTAAAGCATTCTCATTGTTAATACCGAAAAACGGGCGCACGACTGTTATTCTTTTATGGGTCAATACAGGATAATTTTCATAAAGATTGGGCGAACTTGGAACATACGTTTGTGCTACTGCAAGTGGAATTCCTGTAACTGTATCAACGCTATCATATTCTAGCTCTATTGTCCGTATAGGTGAAATACCGCCTTGGTTCCCTTTGCCAAAAATTACAAACATAGCGCGAATGCCTGCGCTAGTTGTATAAGCCACATTATCAGTAGATTTAGAAATACTATGGACATCTCCACGACCGACCAAGTAAGTATAGACTTGATTTAGTAAAGCTTCATTGGACATATTGCTTCTTTTGGCATTTGTACGCAGGGACTCAAGGTGTTCGTCAATTTCATCTAGTTGGTCAAAATCACTCTCAGTCAATTCAGTGTAGAACAAAATATCAAAAGGAGCGCTAGTTTTGTCAGCAATTTTCGCATAGTATGTTTCCGTTTTTTCTGTACTGCTAGATAAAGTGAATTTTCCAGTGTATACCCCATTTGAATTGGCCTTTAGTTCACCAACAACTGCACCGCTAGAAGTGACAACTCTAACAGAACCACTAAGGCCAATTTCAGTTAGTGTTGCAGAAAAAACAACTTGCTTGTTCTGGCCCACTAATATTTCATGAGTATCAGCCATAAATTTGCGGAATACCGACATATCTGCCCCTCCATAGTAAACCCTAACGCTTGTGCTCACATCATACTGCCCACTAAACAGGCTAACCAGCCCAACGGCCTTGCTTGCCTCCACGTAATCCGTCCCGCCGTTGCCATTGCCAATCTCCGCTTTCCCGCCATGGAGCAACGAGCTAAGCCAGAACACAGGCAACAGCAGATTATCAATGCCCTTTAGCCCGTTAAGGTCGGCATAATAAGTAAAGCTAAAGCTCGCCCCCGGTGCAAGGCTGTCTTTCGTAGCTATAAGCTGGCTTCCCTTTGCCAGCGGGCGCAGGCTTGCCCCAAACAACGCCTCCGCGCTGATGTTCTCCACCGTGTCACTGCTGGTATTGGTAATAGTCGCGGTAAAGGCCATCTTGCCGAGCAAAGTGTATCTGTCCTTATCGGACGAGATTTCCACCTTCAACGGCCCTTGCCCGCTTGATGAAGCACTGCCCGCGCTTTCCCCTGACGGCGCAATCGCCCCCGCAATCAACGGCAAGGCCGAGGCCATCAGCACGACCGCCAGAACCACGCAGAGCCATTTCTTAAATTTCTTTCCCATAATACTTGTCCCCCTTAAATTTTTAGTGTACAATATACTTGCAATTCGCAATGGTCTACTCGCAAAGTTACATCATTTGCGAGTAAAAACCATGCAAGCCTTATCCGTCAAGCCTCGGCAAGCTCATGCTGACCAAAAGCTTGACCATGAATAGCTTTATCAGTAGCAAGATGCATATCGTTCCATACTTGCTTTTTTTGTGTCCATGGAGCCATGCACATATCTTTCAAGGGTAAACCTGACGCTTGAATGCCCCAAGACCTCGCTAAGGTTCTTATCGTCAAAATCTCGCGCAATGGCGTTGGTCGCGAATGTATGCCTTAAAGAATGGATTGAATATCCCTGCACCTGTGCCTGTTCCAAATAGGTCTTGATATTATCCTGATATACCCTTGGGTCAATGTATTTCGCCTTGCCCGAAAGCACGTAGTGCGTGCTGGGCTGTTCCTTTTGCCATTGCTTCAGCAGGCAAAGCAAATAGGTTGACAACGGGATTTCCCTGATTGATTTCTTGCTTTTGGGCGCGTCTATGACCATTTTTGTCTTTTTCTTGGCTGTGGGGTCGGTGTCCTTAATCCTTTGCAGGGTCTTGGTGATGGACAGCACGCCCTCATGGAAATCGATGTCGCTCCACTGCATGGCGCAAAGCTCGCCCAGGCGAACCCCTGTGTAAAGAGCAATCATCACACCAAGTTTTTTCTGGTCAAGGTCTGCCTTTACATAGTCCAGCAGGCTGTTTTGCTCCTCGGCCGTCAATACGGGCAATTCCTTTGCCTCTACTTTCGGGCGTATCACGTCATAGTCAAAGCCCGCGATGGCTCCTTTTTTCTCCCCGTACTGAATAGCCTGCAACAGGACAATCAATATGTCACGCACTCGCTTTGCCGAAAGCCCGCCCTTGCCGTCCAATCGGCCATTCTCTAGCTTGTGCTTCACAAACTGGTTCACGGCTTCATTCGTTAGCTGATTTGATTTCTGCCCCATAAAATACGGCACCAAGTGACCATGTATAACTTGGTAGTAGGTCGCATAGGAGCTTTCCTTCACCTGCACGCGCTTATCATCCAGCCACATTAAAAAAAGCTGTTCCGTGGTCACAAGGCTTGTCAATGGCCTTTGTACCTTTGGAACAGCTTTCAGCTTGTTCATTTTTTCATTTACTTCGGAGTAGGTTTTGCCGTACACCGATTTGTAATGTGCCTTCCCGTCGCTTCGGTGGAAGTCGATGTAACGTCCTTCCCATCGTTTGTCTTTTCTTTTGTGGATGTTCTCGCCTCGTCTTGGCATAGCATAACCCCCTTTACTGATTGACCAAAGATTTGACCACGAATAGCTTGGAGCAATCCAATTTATTTTGGTAAATCCGACAAAGACAAGATATATTCCCCTGCTTACGCTGTGCAATCCTCACAAGCCTTTGCTTCGCTGAAGGTTTTTCTTGACTTTATCGGTCATATTTAGTAATATTATGATACAGATACAAAATATTTGCAACTCGCAAATGATGTAACTTTGCGAGTGTACAAGCTGTAGCAAGCGAAGTTGCTATGGCTCTTTTCATTATATGCGCCAGTTCAGAAAATGTTCCAAGTTTTTTATGGTCAAGCACATATAATTGCTGGGAGAGATTGTCCGAATGAGGATGAAAAACATATCGAATACAGTCTAATGGAGCGAACACCACCCTTCGAAAACTATTCCTTCAAGCCTTAGCAAAAGTATTCTTTCTACATCAGAGTACCCGAGAAAAATACCCGAAAAATAGCTTGCCCCGCCTGCCCGTCAAACCCCTTGATATTCCTGTACTTCATTGATTGTATGCATGATGTGCGTGTGGGGTCTCGGCTGGATTTTGCGAAATCAACCCGAGACCCCACACGCACATCATGCATATACATTTTATAAATAAAATATATCAATCAATGAAATAAGAATATCAAAAGTAGACGAGCAGGCGGGGCAAGAGAAAAGAAAGAAAGAAAAAGAAAAAAGAGAAAGAGAATAAGAAAGTAGTACAAGTAGTAGAGGTATAGGACGAGATAGAGAAAGAATAAGAGTAGTTAAGTAGGTATAGTTAGTTGTGGTGGTGTTAGTTAGTGGGTGAAGTTAGATTAGTAGATAGAGATTATAGGATAATTAGAGAGATAGAACGATGGCGAATAGTGTTAGGCAGACAGATAGCAGAGTTGGTAGGATTTACGGGACTTAGAGCGTGCGACCAGAGGCTGAGGAAGTTAATCCAAGCGGGATACCTAGAGAGAAAGAAAGTGCTGTATGGCGTACCGAGCATATACAGCAATACCCATAAGGCAAAGCTATTGGGAAGCCTCCCAATGCGAAGCGAGAAAATCCGAGTAGAACAGATACCCCATGATATAGCCGTGCTGGATACAGCAATATATTTTCACAAGGTGAAATCAATCCCCTTCGGGGAAATGATAACCGAAAAGCAGTTGCACAGCATAGACGGCTTCGGCGTTCGCAAGCACCGCCCAGATTTCATAATCACGCGCAACGGCAAATCATTTTGTGTTGAAGTTGAACTATCTCTAAAGGCTAAGGCAAGGCTGGAAGCCATCATACAAGACAACTTCATGCAGTATGATTATCAAATATGGGTCGTTCCCGACAAGGCTTGCAGGATATACCAAATCCTAAAGGACAATCAATCGCAATACACCAATATTCGCATATTGGAAATACAGGAGGTAAAAAATGATTAACCTATTTTTACGGAGTACAAAAATATCAGCACTTGATTTTAGCGTTTAATATACTGATTGTTGGGAGCATTGTAGCAATACAACAAGTGAAGGCCTTTAGGCTAAGGCGAGTATTCAATTTCCAGAAGGAGCTAAAGCATATGCGCAAGAGCAGGAAGAAAGCTAAGAACATCCAGCCTGTTAAACCGCCGGAGGGCACTTTCATAGGGCATAACGGCAGGCGCGCTATTTGCATCCCAGACAACGCTAAGCATGTGTTTGTCTGCGGGACTACAGGAAGCGGGAAAACTGTTGCCCTGTCGAACTTTATATTAAATGCTATTGCTAATGATATTCCGCTCTTTATTCTTGACGGCAAGGGCGATATGGGGGCAGGCTCTATACTTGATATTGTAATGAAGCTAAATAATGGCAAGAAAAAGCTCTATGTGATAAATTTGTCTGACCCTGAAAACTCAGATAAATATAACCCGTTTTTAGGCGCTTCAAGCGCCATGGCAACAGACATGTTAATCAATATGACTGATTGGAGCGAGGAACATTACAAGCTCAACGCCGAGAGGTACATACAGCGCATATTGCAGTTGCTGGAATTAGCGGAAATCCCGCTTTCGTTCCGCAAAATCATTGCCTGCATGAAGCCCGAGAAATTTACAGACATGAGCAAATACCTATTGCAGAAGGGGCTTATCTCCAAGGAAGAACATGCGGATAACTTGGAGCTATTGAAAACCAGCGGGAAAGTAGCCCAAAGCTCGGTCGCGAGGTTTAGCACCATCGCCGAGAGCCAGGCGGGAAAAATCCTATCAGACGATGGAGTAAACATAGCGCAGGCATTGAAGGAAAACGCGATTATCCTGTTTGTGCTAAACCCTCTGACCTTGCCAGAGTTAAGCCCCGCCTTTGGCAGGCTGGTCTTGATAGATGCAAAGATAGCCATCGGAGAGTTATTCCACAGCAGGATACCACGCACATTTTTTATCATGGATGAAATCAGCAGTTACGCCACAACCGCCTTGACCGATTTAGTCAACAAGTCCCGCAGTGCCAATGTCACCTGCATCTTAGCCACGCAAAGCCTTAGTGACCTTGACTTTGCCGTGAACGAAGCCTACAAAGAACAAATCATAGAAAACTGCAACAACTATATTGTACTCAGGCAGAACAGCGGTGTCAACGCCGACTACTGGGGGAATATCTTAGGCACGAGGGCAACGCTCGAAGTGACCTACCAGCTACAGCAGAAGGGCTTAGACACCTCGGAGACGGGCTATGGGAGCGCAAGGCGCGTGAGGGAGTACCTATACCACCCAGACGATATAAAGGCGCTACAAACGGGAAGGGGGATATTCTTATCGCGTGATACGAATACACATTGCAGGGTAAACATCTACAAGCCATTTTAGAGAGGGGTAACAATCATGGCAGACACTTCAGCAACAGGCAAGCAATTTTTCGAGGCCATCTACACGAAGGGCAAGGCCGTGCTCCAAGCCATGGGGCAGGACATTGTCAAGTTCGCGATGACCAGCCCGCAATATCTGTTTTGCTCCATCATTTACTTTTTTCTTGCGTCCTTTTTGTTGGGTGGCGTGGTCAACAGCTTCATCATTGCCCTGTTGGCTTATGCGCTTTCCCTGTTCATTGTCTTTACCCCGCTGGGCGAACAGCTATTGCGGTTCTTCGAGCATGTAAGGATAATAGAAACGAAGCAGGAAAGCCAGTATCTATTGCCCCTGTTCCAGGAGGTATACACGCAGGCGAAGGAGCACAGCCCCAAGCTGGGGCATATCGAGCTATGCGTCATAGATAAAATGTCAGTCAACGCCTGTGCCTTGGGCAAGCACACCATCGCGGTTTCCAAGGGAGCGATAGAGAGCTTCAGCCCCGAGGAGCTAAAGGCCATCATTGCCCATGAGATAGCCCACATCATCTATGGGGATACGATAGCAAGGCTGTATATGACCGTCGGGAACGGCATTTTTGCTTTCTTTGTCCTGATTGCAAAGACAATCATACTTGTTGCTGAATGGATAGAAATATTTTATTACAAGAGAAAAGAGAGCTTCAGCGTCGCGTGGTTTATTATCGCCCTGATAAAGTTCCTGTTCACAACGATAGTCTTTGCCGTTCAAGTCCTCATGAAAATGGTGGTGTCCGACAGCAACAGGAAAAGCGAGTTCAGGGCAGACCTCTATGCCTACGAATTGGGCTATGGTGAGATATTGGTGCAGGCATTCTACCTCATGGAGAAAATACAGTTGGGAGATAACCGCACGGCCATCCAGAGGATGACGGCCGACCACCCGAGGATTACAACGCGCATCGAGCGGTTGGAAACCCTGCTTGACCAGGAGAACGCCATGCAGAGCGCCCCATTGCCCCTTAGTTGACGAATTGCAGGCTAAGAAAAAAGATACCTAGCGTAGCTCCAAAGGCTTGCTAGGTATCTTTTTGTGTGCCTGCGTATGATAGAAGAAGGGCATGGGGTCCAGTAGTTATTTCAGGCTCCATGCTTTGCTCTCAAAGTCTATGCACCCGAAATCCTTGTGAGTGTTGATTAGAGGGTCACTAGATATAATGTGTATACATTCTACAGTTGTATATGTTGGCAAATCTTCATAGCAAGCAAACTTTTCACACCCGCAATTTCCAAAGTCCCCATATTTATTCAATACATTTTGTTTCCAGTGCTTGCAATCCTTACATCTTTCCATAGTTCCTCCCTTTCTTTGCTAATCTATTCCGAAGATGAAAGAATATGACTATTATTTTCTTTCCTTGCCTGCCCGAGGATAACATAGGAAAACTGGCTTATCAAGGGTAAATCCGAGAAAAATTTTTTGCCTTGATATTTGGCGCAAAAATTTTTTCTCGGACGCAAACGTCTCCTGCGGGAGCCGTTGCGCCCTTGACAAGCCAGTTTTCCTATGTTCGGTGCTAATCAGGCAACGAAAGGTTTTTTATACCGCACGTCCTTCGCGGTCGGAAGGAGGGAAACGCAGGCCGAAAATTTTGCTTGCATTCAAGAAGGACAAGTGGTATAATGCCTTATAGATAGGGCGTTTCAGACTGTTGGATTGTTCGGCGTTTTGTACACATCACAAACGTCGCCAGCTCGGAGATATACCCCACCTGGCCCGAAAACGCCCTGCGCGCCAACATATACGTCATAACCAGCTTCGCCCTGAACAGGGTCTTCACGGAGTATTACAGGGCCCAGGGGTATAATTTCGATATGACTAAGTTTAAGATAAACCTCTCAAAGGAACAAACCGCCTATCGTGATTACCATTATAGCGCCTGTCCTCTCGGACATCAAGTAAAACTTTCGGATGTGCCGTACCGGCTCCCACCGCAAGCCCTGCGGTGCAGGGAGCCTTTCATTGCCTGATTTCAGCCGAACATAGGAAAACTGGCTTGTCAAGGGCGCGAAGCGTTCAAAAAATATTATTTCGCTCCAGGATTTAACCGAAAAAATATTTTTTGAATTTACCCTTGAAAAGCCAGTTTTCCTATGTTATCCTTTGGCAGGCAAGGAAAGAGATTGACCATTGACATTTTTCGTTGGGAATGATATAAGAGAAGCAAGGAATATTAGCAGGTTTCTGGTTCAATTTTGAAAAAATCCTAGAGCCTTATAGATAACAGTAAGTGCATAGCACATGGAATTTCTGCGGAAACTGAAAAGTTCCGCCTAACTGATGAGCAAAGCAATAAGGACATGTTTAGCGGGACAAACTCCTTAATAATGCCTTGATAGCTCAGTTGGTAGAGCAACAGACTGAAAATCTGTGTGTCGGTGGTTCAATTCCACCTCAAGGCACCAAAGTGAACACGCTGTTCATTTATAAGGACAAGTATTATAGCTTGTCTTTTTTTCGTGTAAAACAAGGATTTTTTTAATAATTTCCATGTCTCCTGCATAATATTCACTATATAAAAAGGAGGCTGATTTTATGAAGAAAATCATGCTAAATCAAAACAATGTACATGAACTAAACTTAACACTTGATGAAGCCTATGACCGCTTTGAAAAATACAGTAAGGCAAAAAACCTTTCGCCGGCTACAATTGAAACATACTATAAGAACTACAAATACTTTTGTGAGTTTTTAGTATTCTATCAAGAGCAAACTCACGTGCCTATAGCAAAGTGCAATCAAATTACAGAAGATATTATGATTGACTACATTGCTTTCATGAAAGACAAAAAGCCAATAAGAGACATCACCATAAACACTCGCATTACTCACATAAAAGCATTTTTCATGTATTGCTTTGAGCGCTCATATATGAACTACTTTAAAATACAAAAAATGAGGATACAAAAAACAATCAAAGAGTTGTACACAGACGGCGAAATGGAACTCTTGTT
>Ga0123353_10000734_pt1 | contig 40049 bp, 23 predicted proteins | sample TergutLab28metaG_3_FD_92763 | JGI IMG/M metagenome (GOLD analysis project Ga0123353, IMG submission 92763) | Labiotermes labralis P3 segment gut microbial communities from Petit-Saut dam, French Guiana - Lab288 P3 | ecosystem: Host-associated > Arthropoda: Insects > Digestive system > Gut ... | reverse complement strand
GTTGACGACATCCCCCGCGTCTTCCCCAGCGGCATCCCCGTCGTGCAGAAACTCCCCACCCGCCACTGGGTCTGCTTCTTCCTCGCCCGCGCCCTCGGCGAGATCGGCGACCCCAAGTCCGCCGACACCCTCCTCGCCGGACTTGCCATGCCCAACGAGTTTGCCGACGGCTCGCCCGACCCCCTCGGCCCCGGCATCTCCTTCCTGCACAACGACCTCACCCCCTGCTACCGCGCCGCCACCGCCTGGGCGCTCGGGAAGGTTGGCGACAAAAAGGCCCTCCCCGCGCTATTGGCCGTCGTCGCCGACTTCGGCAACGCCCTCGACACCCGCCACACCGCCGCCGTCGCCCTCGGCTACCTCGGCGACCGCACCACCCTCGCCGCCATCGAGAAACTCGCCGCCGCCTACCCCGAGACCTCTACGCGCCAAGCCCTCCAGACCTCAGCGGCTAAAATTAAAAGAATCAGGAATTAGGGGCCACTCGGCTCATTCGACTCCCTCGAATCAGCCGGCAACGAGAAACGAGCAACGTCAACCTAGTGCGCGTCCAACCAGTTGTCGGCGATGCCGATGCTCACGTCGAGCGGGATGCCTATGTCGAGGGTGGAGGTCATGGCGTTGTGGACGAGCGTGCGGACGACCTCCGTTTCCGCGCAGGGCACATCGAACAGAAGCTCGTCGTGTATTTGCAGGACCATGCGCGTTTTCAGACGCCGGTCGTTTAACTCGCGGTGGACGCGTATCATGGCCAGCTTGATGAGGTCGGCGGCGGTGCCCTGCACAGGCGTGTTGATGGCGTTGCGCTCGGCGGCTTGGCGCGAGGTGGCATTGCGCGAGTTGATGTCGCGCAGGAAACGCCGCCGCCCGAGCAGGGTCGCGGCGTAACCTTTATCGCGCGCGTCCTGGATGGCTTTCTCCATGTACGCTTTCACGCCGGGGTATTGCAGGAAGTAGGTCTCGATGAGGTCGGCGGCCTGCTTGCGCGGCACGCCGAGACGCTGCCCGAGGCCAAACGCCGAGATCCCGTAGATGATGCCGAAGTTCACCATCTTGCACGCGGAGCGCATCTCAGGCGTAACGCATTCTTTCGTAACGCCATAGACGCGCATGGCGGTCTCGGAGTGGATGTCGGCCCCGCGCCTGAACGCCTCCATCATGCCGTTGTCCCGGCTGAGCGCGGCCATCACGCGCAACTCGATCTGCGAGTAGTCGGCGGACATCAACACGTGGCCGCCATCACGCGCGACGAACGCCTCGCGGATACGCTGGCCGCGCTCCGTGCGGATGGGGATGTTCTGCAAGTTAGGCTCGGAGGACGACAGCCGCCCGGTCTCGGTGAGCGCCTGTGCGAACGTCGTATGCACGCGCCCGGTGGCGGGGTCCATGCACTTGGGGAGGTTGTCCGCGTAGGTTGATTTCAGCTTGGCGCACGCGCGGTGGTCGAGGATGAGCGGCACGATCGGGTGCCTGTCCTGAATGCGCACCAGCACGTCCTCGCTCGTCGCATACTGGCCGGTGGCGGTGCGTGCGGCGTCGGGGTCGAGCTTCAGGTGGCTGAACAGAACCTCGCCCAGTTGCTTGGGCGACGACGGGTTGAAGTTCCCCCCGCCGAGGTCGCGGATTTTGATTTCGAGGTCCAGCAGCTCGCGGTCGAGTTCGTAGCCGTACACGCGGAGGGCATCGGCGTTGATGCGCACGCCCTCGCTCTCCATATCCAGCAGCACGGGGACGAGCGGCTCTTCGCACGTTTTGAGCGCATCGAGGCATCCTGCATCCTGCGCCGCCTGACGCAGCACGCCATCCAACTGGAACGTTACGTCCGCATCCTCCGCCGCATAGTCGCAAATCGCTTCGGGCGGCAGGTCGCCCATGTTCGTCTGCGCCACGCCTTTCTTGCGCTCACCGATGAGGTCGGTGATGGGGATGGGGTTGTAACGCAGATAATGCCTAGCAAGGTGATCCATCCCGTGGCGGTCCGCCGCATCAACGACATAATGCGCCAGCATGCTGTCGCGGAGTTCCCCGCGCACCTCCACGCCGTACCGCCGCAGGAAGCCCAGGTCGAACTTCACGTTATGCCCGATCTTGATTTTGAACGGGTCGGCGAAGAGCGACCGGAAACGCGCCAGCAAGGCCCGCGCCGCATCATGCTCCACAGGCAGCGGCAGATACCACGCCTTGCCCTTGGCCGTCGCGAACGACACACCGACCAGACGGTCATGGCGCGGGTCAAGCCCGGCCGTCTCGGTGTCGAACGCCCATTCGGCCGCCGTGTCCAGCGCATCCAAGAGAGCCGCAACCTTGCTCTCATCATCCGCAAGGATGTAGGTGTGCGGCACGTCGGCCAGCCGTTTCAGCACGACCTCCTCCGCACCGTCCTGCGCCGCCTCGAACGCCTCGCCCAGCACACGCCGCCCGAGCGCGTTCAGCTCATACTTCTTCAACACGCTCCGCAAGGCCGCGGTGTCGTGCGCTTGACGCGCAAGGCCGTCCAGGTCAATGTCCAACGGCACGTCGGTACGGATGGCCGCAAGGAAACGGCTCTGCCGCGCGGCCTCCGCACCCTCCGCGACCTTCTCCGCCAGCTTGCCCTTTAACTCCGCCGCATGGGACAGGATGTTCTCGATGTCGCCGTACTCCGCAAGGAGCGCAACCGCCGTCTTCTCCCCCACCCCGCGGATACCCGGGATGTTGTCCGACGCATCCCCCGCCAGCCCCAGGAACTCGACCATCTGCGACGGCGAGGTCAACTGCCAATGCTCGCACACGCCCTTCTCGTCATACACCTCCGCCGCGCCCCCGGCCTTGCCCGGACGGAACAGGAACGTCGAAGGCCCCACCAGCTGGGCCACATCCTTGTCGGGCGTGGCGAGGTAGGTTGTCCATCCCCGCGCCGCGGCCCGCGCCGCAAGCGTCCCCATCACGTCATCCGCCTCGAAACCGTCCACACGCAAGACCGGGATGTTCAGCGCACGGGCAATCTCGATGGCCATGGGCACCGCCGCCACGATGTCCTCCGGGGCCTTCTGGCGCTGGGCCTTGTACGCGGGATAGGCCGCATGGCGGAACGTCGACCCCGGCGGGTCGAACGCCAACGCGACGTGCGTCGGGCCATGCTCATTCAGGATTTGGAACAGGCTCGACGCAAACCCCGTGAGCGCAGACGTGTTGATGCCCGTGCTGGTCATGCGCGGCGATTTCAGGAACACGAAATGCCCACGGTAGAGCAGCGGCATCACGTCTATCAGGAAAAGTTTGGGAGTCGTCATCTCTCGGTCGCCTTGTCGTTCGGTAATCATCAGCACAAGCATAGCCCACCCGCGGCGGAAAGGCAAACCTAATTTCGGTCTCCTAATTGCTTTGACTGGCGCAGCGGGAATGTGTACCATGTCCATATTCTTATGCAAGACGACCCGACAGTCCGAATACAGATCCCGCCGACGGAGCGCATCGGCCAGGCCCCGAAGGGGCAGGCCTCGCCGGCGGACCCGAACGCGCTGGAGTCGCCGCGCAATGAGCGGCTGTTCGAGCAATACACCATTTACAGCAAAATCGGCGACGGCGGCATGGGCATCGTCTATCTCGCGCGCGACCGCCAGCTCGGGCGGTTCGTGGCCATCAAGCGGTTGAACACGCAGGCCCAGTCAAGCCCGGCGCTGCGCCAGCGTTTCCTGCAAGAGGCGCGGGCCGTGGCCGCATTGAGCCATGTCCACATCATCCACATCTATGCGCTCGGCGAGGATGACGACGGCCCCTACATGGTGATGGAGTATATCGCCGGGCCGGACGACCCCGAGATACAGAAGGAGCGGCAGGAGGGCGGCCTCGTGAAACCGAACCCGCCGCTCACGCTCGACCAGTATGTGGCGCGGCATGGGCAGTACACGACCGACGACGCCATCACGCTCGTGAGCAAGGTCGCGCGGGCGGTCGCCTACGCTCACAGTTGCGGGGTGATCCACCGCGACATCAAGCCGAGCAACATCCTGCTCGATAAAACCAGCGAGCCGAAAATCGTTGACTTCGGGCTGGCGCGCCTGATGAAGAAGGATGAATCGAAACTCACCGTGCCGGGCGAGAAGCTGCTGTCGCTCGGGTACGGCGCGCCGGAGCAGGAGTCCGACGCGAGCCTGTCGGATGAGCGCGCGGATGTCTATGGGCTAGGCGCATTGCTCTACTTCGTGCTGACGGGGCAGAACCCGCGCTACTTCCGTGAGCAGGACATCCCCGTGCTGCTGCGCGAGGCCGTGGTGAAGGCCCTCGCGACCGACAAGGAGCAACGCTGGCAATCGGCCCAAGCGTTCGCAGAGGAGCTGAACACCATCCAGAACAAGACGCGGATCGAGCTGCCGACCGTGAAGACGACCTGGCGCTGCAAGTGGTGCGACGCGGTCAACCCGCTGTCGCTCAAATACTGCGCCGAGTGCGGCTGGGACGGCTCGGAGATCTGCCCCGAGTGCGGCGCGAACTCATTTGTCGGCATCCAATACTGCGGCAACTGCGGGGCCGACGCGCGGGCCTACGAGCTGGTGCAGTCCATCTTGAAGAGTATGCGGGAGGCCACGGAGCAACACCGCTTCGGGCGCGTGAACCAGTTTGCGGGGCGTATCCACGGCTTCGAACCGGCAGGCCCCGAAGGCCGCAAGCTCATCAACGAGATTGCCGACCTGCGTACCGAGGCCGAGAAGAATGTACGGCGGCGCACGCAACTGAAAGACCAGATCCCCATGGAAATCCGCGCCGAAAACTTCGAGCGCGCCGCGCTGTTCATCAAACAATACCGCGAACTGTCCGAGAACCAGCATGCGTTCGCACACGAGGAGCAGCAGCTTCCCGGGCTCATCCTGCAGCGCGACCTCGCACGCGCCAACCACGCCCTCCGGCAGCACGATTGGCAGATGGCCTCGCGTATCTGCGACGAGCTGCTGGCGAACGTCGAACCCAACAACCCCGAGTGCCAGCAGATCCGCAAGCGCATACGCCTGCACCGCCTCTCGACCCGCCTCGCGGGCATCGCCTCCGTCCTGCTCGTCATCGTGCTGATGTACATCGGCACGCTGCCCATCACCGCGAGGCACCTCCAAGGGACATCCAACCGGATACCGTACCTCGTCTATCGCCCGGGCATCTGGCTGTACGAAGAGAGCGTGTGCGCCGCGCTGCTCCAATCCTACGCCCGCAACTGGCTGCCCGTCGGCACCTCGCTGACCGACTGCCTGCTCCCTGCGGGTGATGACGGAGACAGCGTGGCGGCCGCGAACACCGGCACGCACCCGGCCGCCCAGACGTCCGACGACTTGGAGCAGAAGCGCCAGGAGTACAACCAGCAGATGGAGGCCCTCGACATTGCCCGGACAACCGATATGGCGGCATGGCCGAAAGAATACCTCCGCGAGCTCAACGAGCTGATGGAGCGGTATCAGGTCAACGGCGACTACCTCGGCTGGGCAAACGCGAGGGAGGAGCGCGAGCGCTTCGTTACCACGCAGAAAATCGGGGCGATGGGCATAGACGCCGACTCGCCCTCCGACCTCAGCCTCTTGAAGGGCAAGTACCACCAGATCCTGGAAGGCTTGAAGCTGAGCCACAACCGCAAACTGCTCACCCTCAGCAAAAAATACATCAACGACCTCACCGAGATACGCCGGACCTACACCCGGGACGGGAAGTTCGACATCGCCGCCACGGTCAACACCGAGATTGACCGCGTGCAGAAACTGCCCCAATACATAGAGGCCGAGACCGACGCCGCCGACAGCGACCCCACCACCATCGTCTTCACCTCCCCCAACGAGGACGGCATCAAAGAGATTGCCGAGCTGCGTAAAACCTTCGAGCACGAACTGGCCGCAACCGAGCTGACCGCCACCCAGAACACCGCACAGTGGCCCGAGCAATACACCGCCGAGCTGTCCAGCCTCCGGGACAACTTCCAGCGCGCGGGCGACTACATCGGCTGGGAAAGCGTCCGCGAAGAGATGGTGCGCTTCGACGCCGACCGCATCATCCAGCCACGGCATTTCGTAACGCACCTCGACCTCGCGGAACTCTCCGCGCTCCAGCGCAAATACTACCAGTTGCGGAACGACATCAAGCACATCAAGGCAGAGCAGATCGTCGCAACAACAGAAAAATACGTCAAGGAACTCCTCGCCCTCCAGCGCCATCTGACCGTCGAAGGCCAGATGGACACCGCCGCGCTCGTCCAGGCAGAAATCAAGCGCGTCCGCTCACGCCTCGACTACATCGAGGCCCAGAACCTCATCTCAACAACCCCCACCGAGAACCCACAACCCGAGGGGAAATGAAGAAGGGAAAGGAATGCCCAAGTGAAGGCCGGCAGAAGACAGAGCAATTCCGAGGCGCACCCGGCTTGGGCATTCACCCCACCTACCCCCGAATCCCGAATCCCCATGACTAACCTCCCCTGCACCCTCCTCCACCACGCCCCGCTGAAAGCCGGGTACTGGACGATGACCCTCGACGCAAAAGAAATCGCCGACCGCGCAACGCCGGGGCAATTCGTGCATCTCCGAATCCCGTCGCTCGAGCCCTCCGCCCTGCGCCGCCCGTTCAGCATTTTCGGCGCACGCGACGGACAACTGCACATCCTCTACAAAACCGTCGGCCGCGGCACAGGGCAGATGACCGCGCTCAACGTCGGCGACGACGTAACCGTCCTCGGCCCGCTCGGCAACGGCTTCCCGCTCACGCCCCAAGGCACCCCGCTGCTCGTCGCGGGCGGCTACGGCGTGGCCCCGCTCTGCTTCCTCGCCGAGCGGCTGCCGCGCAAAGGCATCGTGTTCATCGGTGGCCGCACGGCAGACGACATCCTCGCCGCCGAACCGTTCGAGCGCCTGGGCTGGACCATCCACATCGCGACCCAAGACGGCTCGCAAGGCGAGGCCGGGCTTGTTACGCTCCCGCTCGACCGTGAGATTGCGCGGCTGAAAGCGGAAGGCCAGCACCTGGCGTTTTACGCCTGCGGCCCCGACGGACTGCTCAAGGCTGTCGGCGAACGCGCCATCGCCAACGGGGCGCAAGGCTGGCTCTCCCTGGACAAGCACATGGTCTGCGGAGTCGGCGCGTGCCTCGCCTGTGTGCAGAGCATCCGCAACCCCGACGGCACCACGGCCCTCGCCTGCACGTGCCGCGACGGCCCCATCTTCGAGGCCCGCCAACTGATTTAATTCGCATCGCTGCTTTTCCCCACGAGCGGCCGCTGCAAAACCGCCAGCGTTTCCTCCCCGAGGACGAAGCCAATGTCTTGGCCCCTGATGGCTGCATAGCGGCCACCCTCAGGGGCTTCCTTGCCGATGATGACCGTCTTGCGGATGGCATCGGCGGAATCCACGTCAAGCGTGATTTCCAGCCATGGCGTCCTGAACGCATACGGGTCCGCACCGGCCGCCGCCGCAAGCGGGGCCTCGATGCGCTCGGCAACCAGCCGACTGGCCTTAGCGATGAACGCCTCCAGCGCACCCGCGTCAATCTCCCGCGCCTCGCCCACCGCCCGCCAGCCGGCCCCCGCACCACCCTCACGCTGCAACGACTCCCCCGAGCCGTCCGGCCGCTTCACGCTCACGCGGCGGATGGCGCCATCGGGCAGCGACAACATGGCCTTGTCGCACAAGTCCAGAAGGGCCGCCCCCTCCAAGAATGCCAACGGCGCATTGCTCGCCGCGACATGATACGTCATCAGGCGATTCGTCATCGTAACCTGATACAGATGCTCGCCCGCGCGCGAGAACGTCGCCTTGAACACCCCGCCGTCCGTCTGCACCTCCACCCGGCTCACAGGCTCCTGATGCTCGGGCTCCCCGCTCCTGGCTTCCGTTGATTCCGCCGTCAGGTTCAGCAGCCTCCCCAGCGCGGCCGCGAAACGCACCTGGTCCATCCGCACCGCAACCGGCGACTCCATCTGCCACAGCGCATCCTTCTGCGTCAGCACAAACAACAGCCCATCGCCCACCGCCGCCTCAACCCGCCGCACGCGCTCCAACGCCTCGGCAAAGAGCCTCAGGTCGCGCAGGTCCGACGGCAGGCCCAGGAACGCCTCAAACACCGCATTCGAGACCGCCCCGACCGTCCCGCCCCCGGACATCAGCACATAGCGCAGGGACTCCTCGCCATCACAGCGGTTCCCGAACGCAACCTTGCACGGCTCCGCGCCCGCCGCCTCCTGAACCGTTACCTGCAACGCCGTCTCCGCGCCGAGCCCATAGACCTCCATCCGCGCCTTCAGCGCCGCATCCGTTGCCAAGAGGTCCGACACATTCTGCACCGAGGGCCAGACGAACCGCACCACCCGCGCGGCATACAGCGCATCCAGCAGCGCCTCGACCTTACGGTCATCCGCCGGCTCATCAGCGGGCTGGAGCAGCCGCCACGCCCCCGTCTCCTTCGACAGCCGCACGAACGGCCTGCCCGGCGCCTTGATCTCCAGCACGCGCAGACGCGCCCTGTCGCCCGCGACCAGCTCCCGCGCCCGCCAATCATCCACCCGCCCCGGCAGCCGCGCCGCCAACGCCTCCGGAACCGCCCACACCTCCTCCAGCCCCGCATCGCGCACGAACACCTCTTTCCCCATCGGCCCCGGCTGGCCCACCAGCAGCATACTCGACCACCCCTCGCCGTGGAACGTTACACGCGCGACCGGCGGCGCCAGCCCGAAATCCCTGAGCGACACACCCCTGCGCCCCATCTCCGAGAAACGGACCCTGTCCAGCACCGACGCCCCCTCCACGGCATCCAGCCACCGCGCCACCGCCGCCTGGTCCACCTGCGCCGCGAACGGCGAATGCATCTCCCAGCCGTACCGCCGGCGGCGCACATCCATGTACAAGTCCCCACGCTCAACCGTTACCCGCTCCAAGGCCTCCACCGACTGCCCCGCCAGCACCGACGCCCCCTGCTCCACAGGCGCGCGCCACCCCGCAAGCCACAGCAGCAGCAGACACCCCGCAATCCCCGCCAGCAACATCAAGATGACACGCCTATTGCCCATACCCCTTCTTCCGCGCTCCCCGCCGCCTCATCCCACGCCCCTCATCCGCGCGGCGGCAAACGCCACCGCCAGCACAATCAGCGGCACCCCGCCCGCCGCCCACGCCAGCAGCAAGACCCACTCCCGCCGCATGAACCCCGTAACCAGCACCGCATCACCGCCCAGCGACGACGCCGTGCCCACGTCAATCCCCGCCAGCCACGACAGCACATTCATAAAGAAATCCCTGTTCGCGTTCGCACGCACCGCCAACGCGCCGTTCGCCACGAACCCCGCCTCACCGATCACACAGACGCGCGTCGGGTTATACGCCACATCCCGCGCCACCACCCCGCCGCGCTCCGCCACCGCCGCCACCGCCGCCCCCTCATCCGTCAAGGCCAGCAGCGTAACCTGCGTGTGCCCCGCTACCGCCACCGCCTCCAGGCACACCGCCCCGCCGAACACCACCGACACATTCCGCAGGTTCTGCACACTCGCATGGTCCGCAAACGCGCTGACCACCACATCCTGCCCCGACAGCGTCCGCTGGCTCGCCGCCACCAGCGGCGTTACCCGCACCCCCCACTGCTCCAGCAGCGGCTCCAGCCCGCTCTGCCGCTGCGGCGCAACCAGGCACAGCAGCCGCCCGCCGCGCTGCAGGAAGGCCCCGATGAGGTCGCACGCCCCCGCCGCCAGCGCCCTCGACGCCCCCGCCACCACCAGCACACGGCAATCCTCCGGCACCTGCCGCAACCCCGCCAGCACCAGCGGCCGTATCTCATAACCGTCACGCGCCATCTCCCGCGCAATATCCGAGAAGCCACGCAAGGCATCGTAATCATCATACCCCGCCTCGCCATGCCCCTGAAGCCAATAGACCACCGGACGCTCCGAAGGCAGCACCAGCCGCGCGATCGCCGCCGCGCACACCATCTCCCCGCGGAACCCCCCTGCCCCGCCGCCGCCGTCCGCCGAGGCCACCATCTCGTCCAGCGGCACCACCACCCGCCTCGGCAGCCGTTCAAACACCAGCGCCGGAGGCTCCGCGCCATACGCCGCCAGCTGCCCCGCCCGCGCCAGGTCCCACCGCGGGTCCACGAACTCCACCTTCATCTCCGCCCCCGCCACACCGCGCGACGCCTGCCGGAGGCCCCGCAGCAACCGCGCCACCGGGCGGAACATCGGGTGCCGCCGATCCATCAGGCACGAGATGCGGATAGACCCCTGCGTGTTCGCCAGCACATCACGCGTCCGCTCCGACACCCTGTGCATCCCCCCCACCGGGATTTCCCACGACACCTCAAAACGGTACGCCAGCGCAACCGCCAGCACCGTCAGCACCCCCCCCAGCACCACCGCCACCACCGACGTCAACCGCAACGCCCCACGGTTCGCCCGCGGCAACGCGCCCAACGCCCCCTCTTTCTTCCTCAGATCCCCCATCCCGAACCCCTCATCCCTCCACCTCACAGCCTCAACCCCGCCAGCACCTTCGAGCACACAAACAGGCACAGCACCGTCAGCGACGCATACAGCACCACCACCGCCGTCGAGACCAGCCCCGTCGAGAAATCATACACATGCACCAGGAACGGCAGCCACGCCAGAGACATCCGCACCGACGGCACCCACGCCAGGATCGCCACATACACCGCCACCGGGACACCCGCGCACAACAACAGCGACCCCACCGCCGCCAGCGTCTGGTTGCGGAAACACACCGACACCATCAGCCCCACCGCGCACCACACCGCACCCTGCAACACCAGCACCAGCCACGTTACCCCGAACGCCGCCCCATGCACCGTGTCCGACACCGCCCCCGACAGCCACGGCAGCACCACCAGCGGCGCCACCGCCGCCAGCGCCACCGCCAGCGCCACCACCGTCATCGCCGCCAAGAACTTCCCGACGACAAACGCACGCTCACGCACCGGCGCCGAAATCAGCAGCTCCACCATCCCCGACGCCCGCTCCTCCGCAAACAGCCTCATCGTCAGCACCGCGCACAACACCGGCAGCCACGGCGCAACCGCCAGCCCCCAGATCGTCTGCACCGGCAGCACGCTCCCCTCATAACGCCTCAGCAGCATCACGAACGTGCAGCCGCACACCGCAAGGAAAACCGCCACCGGGAGATGACACGCAAACGACCGCCTGTACATCCCCACCTCACGCCACCATGTCGCACGCACCGCCGTCATGCCCCCGCCCTTTCGTCCTTAAGCCCCTCCGTCATCTCCCGCTCAATCTGCGCCAGCAACGCGCCGCGCGCCTGCCCCGCCACGCGGTGCACCCCCGCCACGCGCCCCCTGCACAGGACCAGCACCCGCGTGCACCACCCCAGCATCAGCTCAATCTCATGCCCCGCCAGCACCACCGCCGACCGCCCGGCCACCGCCCCCAGCACCTCCGCCGCCTGCCGCCGCTGCGGCACGTCCAGCCCCGCCAGCGGGTCATCCAGCAACAGCAGGCCCGGATGGGTGGACAACGCATCCGCCAGCCCCACCCGCTTACGGTAGCCCTGCGACAGCACCCGCATCACCGACCTGCGCACATCAATCAGCCCGCACTGCCCCACCACCTCATCCACCCGCCGCCGCACCCGCAGCCTCGACTGCTCCCCCTTCAGCCGCAGGCGGTACGTCAGATAATCCTCGACCGTCATCTCGTCATACAGCGGGCACTTCTCCGACAGGTACCCGATGCGCCGGCGGTACCGCACTGGCCGCTCCAGCGTGTCAATGCCATCCAGGCGGATGTTCCCCGCGTCCTGCATCAGCAGGCACGCCAGCAGCCGCAGCAGCGTCGTCTTCCCCGCGCCATTCGCCCCCACCACCGCCAGGACCTCCCCCACCCCCACCTCAAACGAGATGTCGCCCAGCGTCTCTCTCAGGCCATAGGAAAACGTGATGTGTTGAACCTCAAGCATCGTCGAGCCTATCGTCAATCGCCCCTTGCCTCGCCTAACCGACCACAAGAGACGGAGATATGGTAGTCGAAATCAGCGGCTTCGTCGAGCGGATTTGAACCCCCCGTTGCGAGAAACGTCCTTCCCCCGTTTTGCGGTCTTGAAATCCCCGGGCGGGTTGTGGCATACTATTCCCCTTTGCGGGCCCATAGCTCAGTTGGTCAGAGCGGAGGACTCATAATCCTTTGGTCGCAGGTTCAAGTCCTGCTGGGCCCACCAGCCTTAATCGGGCGGAAAGAGCAGATGGAAGCAGTTACACTGGAGCACATTCGGAACTTTTGCATCATCGCGCACATTGACCACGGCAAGACGACGCTGTCGGACCGCATCTTGGAGGCGACCAAGGCGATTGACCCGCGGCAGCTGCGGGAGCAGACGCTCGACGCGATGGACCTGGAGCGGGAGCGCGGCATCACCATCAAGTCGCACCCCGTCTCGATGATGTACACCGCGCGGGACGGGAACACCTACCGCTTCAACCTGATTGACACGCCCGGCCATGTGGACTTCTCCTATGAGGTGTCGCGCAGCATGGGCGCGTGCGAGGGCGCCATCCTTGTCGTGGACGCGGCGCAGGGCGTGGAGGCGCAGACGGTCGCGAACACCTACCTGGCCATTGACAACAACCTCGAAATCGTCCCCGTGCTGAACAAGGTGGACCTGCCGGGCGCGAACGTCGAGGAGACCTCGCGGCAGATCGTGGAGGTGCTGGGCATCCCGATGGGCACGCCGCTCTACATCAGCGCGAAGACGGGCGAGGGCATCCACGAGGTGCTGGAGGCGGTCGTGCAGCGCATCCACCCGCCGGCCACGCGCGGCAGGGGCGCGCCCCTGCGCGCGCTGGTGTTCGATTCGGTGTTCGACATCTACCGCGGCGTGATCACCTACGTCCGCGTGATGGACGGCTCGCTGAAAGTCGGCGACAGCGTGGAGTTCATGGGCAGCGGCATCTCGACGCTGATCCGCGAGGTCGGCATCTTCAGCCCGACGCAGAAGCCCGTTGACGTGCTGGAGGCCGGGCAGGTGGGGTATCTGGTCGGCACCATCAAAAACCCGGCGGACATCAAGATCGGCGACACCGTTACCTCCTCGAAGGACGGCGCGACGGAGCGCCTGCCGGGCTTCAAGGACGTGCGCCCGATGGTGTTCAGCGGCATCTATCCCGTCAGCACCGATGAGTACGAGAAGGTACGCACCGGCCTCGAGAAGCTGCACCTGAATGACGCGGCCTTCTCCTTCCACCCCGAGAGCTCCGTCGCGCTGGGCTTCGGGTTCCGCTGCGGCTTCCTGGGCCTGCTCCACATGGAGGTGGTGCAGGAGCGCCTGCGCCGCGAGTTTGACCTGGACATCATCAGCACGCACCCGGCCGTCATCTACCGCATCGTCCTGCGCGACGGCACCGTCATGGAGATTGACAACCCCGTCCACCTGCCGGACCCCACGCGCATCGAGCAGATTGAGGAGCCCGTCATCAAGGCCACCATCATCTGCCCGGGCGACTGCATCGGCGACATGATGCGCATCGTGCTGGACCGCCGCGGCGAGCTGAAGACGACCGAGAGCCTGGACGCCAAGCGCGTGATCCTCTCGTGCATCCTGCCGCTGAACGAAATCCTGATTGACTTCCACGATATGCTCAAAAGCGTGAGCCACGGGTACGCCTCGATGGACTATGAGCCGTGCGGCCACCAGGCCGGCGACATCGTGAAGATGGACATCCTGCTCAACGGCGAGGTGGTGGACGCGTTCTCCTGCATGGTGCATAAGGACAAGGCCGTGGCGCGGGGCCGCCAGATCTGCAAAGCGCTGTCGGAGGCCATCCCGCCGCACATGTTCAAGATCCCCGTGCAGGCCGCGCTCGGCAGGACCATCATCGCGCGCGAGGACATCCGGCCGTTCCGCAAGGACGTAACCGCGAAACTCTACGGCGGCGACGTCACGCGCAAGCAGAAGGTGCTGAAGAAGCAGAAGGAAGGCAAGAAACGGATGAAGGAGTTCGGGCAGGTCAACGTGCCGCAGTCGGCGTTCATCGCCGTGCTGCGCGGGAAGTCAGACGAGGAATAAGCATGAACATTTTTGAGAGGCGGAAGTTACGGAAGCAGCTGAAGTCTGTCATCCACGCGGCGGAGACGCTGCGGGCGAGCCGTGAGGACGTGATGACGGAGGGGCAGCTGCGCTTCCTCGATGAGCACATCGGGAAGGCGCGCCACGCGCGGTCGTTCGGGGATAAGGACGAGATGAACGGCGCGGGCAACGAGCTGGAGGCGTGCATCACCAAGCTGAACCCGCCGAAAGCGCTGGCCCGCCTGCGCGAGAATTTCGACGTCCTCGTGGTCGCCATCTCCGTGGCCATGGCGTTCCGCGCGTATTTCTACCAGCCGTTCAAAATCCCGACCGCCTCCATGCAGCCGACGCTCTACGGCATCCACACCGAGACGCGGCCCGTAACGGACATGACGGACTTTGACCACCAGCCCCTCAAGTTCCTCAAGTGGCTCATCACGGGGCAGTCGTTCAAGGTGGTTACGGCACAGGCGAGCGGCGCGGTAACCTTCGGGGACAGCAGCGCCAGCAAGAAGCCGGGCTATACGCCGATCATCGTGGCCGGGATCGCGCACTTTGTGCCGAACGACGTCGTCATCGGGCGGGTCGGCGAAGGCCCGCTTGGCCTGCGGAGCGGCGTGATGTTCGGCAGCCAGGTCCGGAAGGGCGATGTGCTGTGGTCGGGCGTCATCACCTCGGGCGACTTCCTTTTCGTGAACCACTGGAAGTGGAACTTCTGCCACCCGAAGCGCGGCGAGATCATGGTGTTCACGACAACCGGCCTCGGCGGCCCGCGGCCGGGCATCACAGGCCCGCAAGTAGGCACGCACTACGTCAAGCGCATGACGGGCCTGCCGGGCGAGACGCTGCAAATCAACGCGCCGAACTTGCTCGTGAACGGTGTGGCGGTAACGGAGCCCGAGCGCATGGGGCAGATTGCGCGGAAAGAGAAGATTGGCGAATGGGCCCCGGAATATGCGGGGTTCAACACGGTGCCAGGCTCACCCAGAAGAGAGGGGAAGACATTGACCGCCGAAACGGACACCGTTACCCTGGGCCCCGACGAATACTACGCGATGGGCGACAACTCATTCGGCAGCTGGGATAGCCGCGCCTGGGGCCCGGTGCCGGAACGCAACCTCGTCGGCCCCGCCTCGTTCGTGCATTGGCCGTTCACCTCGCCACGCTGGGGACGGATTAAGTAGAGGAATGTTATGAGCGAAACCGAACGCCAACAAATGGATGCCGACATCGTGTGCGTGGGCTTCGGCCCGGCCACGGCGGGATTCCTGACCACGCTGACACGCGCAATGATGAATGCGGACGGTACGCCCGCGTTCGAGAGCAAGGTCATGCCCGGGATGCCGTTGCAGGTGATGTGCTACGAACGCGCGGACGACATCGGGTTCGGCGTGTCGGGGATTGTAACGAAAGGCAAATCCATCCGCGCGTCATTCCCCGACCTCGACCTCGCGAAGGAAATCCCAAACGCCATCCTCGCCGAAGACGAGCGCGTGGTCTATCTGCATGACCCCATCGGCGCGAGCCGCCGCACGGCCGGCACGCGGTTCGTGGATGCCGTTTTCAAGCTCGGGCGTTGCGTGATGAAGAAAGGCCCCCATGCGGAAGAATTGCCTTGGGTGCCGCCGTTCCTCCGCAAGGAGCATGGGCTGGTGATGTCTATGGGGTCGTTCATGTCGTGGGTGGGCGGGCAGTTGATGGGGTCGGGCCTGGTGCAGATTTGGCCCGGTACGCCCGTGAGCGCACCGCTGATTGAGGACGGCCGCGTCATGGGCGTGCGCCTCGCTGACCAAGGCGTGGACAAGCGCGGCAACCCCGAAGCCGCGTTCATGCCCGGCATGGATATGCTCGCGCGGCTGACGGTCGTGGGCGATGGCCCTGTCGGTGCGGTCGGCCGCAAACTGGATAGCCACTTCGGCCTGCCCGCCGGGAACCACCAGCACGACTGGGCCGTCGGCATGAAAGCGGTCGTGGAACTACCGCCGTCGTGCGACCTCAAACCCGGCACGGTCATCCACACCTTGGGTTATCCCGAGCCTGAGATTTTCGGCTTCATGTATGTCTATCCCGACCGCACGGCCTCGCTGGGCATCTTCGTGCCGTCGTGGTTCGACTCGCCCATCCGCACGAGCTACCGCTATCTCCAGCACTGGATGCAGCACCCGTACCTCTGGCGTTACCTCGAAGGCGGCACGTTGCGCTCGTGGGGCGCAAAGACGCTCCAAGAGTCCGGCGTGCGCGGCGAGCCGTACCTCTGCGGCGACGGCTACGCGCGTATCGGCGAGGGGTCCGGCACGACAAACGTGCTGACCAACTCCGGCGTGGATGAGGCGTGGCGCAGCGGCGCGTTGCTTGCCGAGGGTGTGATTGACATTCTCAAAAACGATGGCGACTTCACTAAGCCCGCACTGACCGCCGCCTACGAGCAGCGTCGCCGCGCGGACAAGCTGGACAAAGACTTACAGGTTGCAAAGAAAGCGCGCGACGGCTTCCAGAACGGCTTCATGCTGGGCATGATGGGTACCGGTCTCACGGGCATGACGCGCGGTGCGATGAACGTGTCCGCCAAGTCCGTGCCGCCTTCGCAGAAAGTGAAGCCGCTCGCCACCGCCGGCGACGGGCGCGTAACGCCCGACAAACTGGCCGCCGCCGTCGAGGCGTGCGCCAAGGCCAAGCAGCCGCTCCACGACACGCTGATGAACCTGATGGGCTGGCCCGAGATACCGTTTGACGGCACGTTGCTGATGTCGCACCAAGACGTCTTGCTGAAAGGCGGCAAGGTGCAGGCCATGGGCGGTTTCGCCGACCACGTTGCTTTCCCGCATCCAGAAATTTGCGCGACGTGCAACGAGCGGACGTGCATCGGGATGTGTTCCGCACAGGCCGTGATGCCCGGCGAAGAGGGCGGCACGCCCGACTTCGACCGCGAGAAATGCGTCCACTGCGGCGCGTGCGTCTGGAGCTGCTCCAAGGTCAATCCCGCCGACCCCGAGCGCGGCAATATCGAATTCACTGCCGGGTCCGGCGGCCTGCACTCGAACGAGAACTAGGGCGCCTCAGGGACAAAAACTACTTCTGCAACTCTTTCCTCAGCTTGTCGAGGAATTCGTTGACGCGGTCGGTGGCCTCTTCCACGACCGCCTCGGTAACGACGCTGGCAAGGGCTTTCACGAGGGCGCGGGTGTCAACCTTGGGTGAGGTCAGGGTCCCGGTAACGGGCAGTTGGACGGTCTTCCCGACAAGCGAGAAGCTGGCGTTTTTCCCGAGGAGCCGCTCGGTGAGCGGAACCTCAACCAGATAATTGATGTCGCCGTTGAGGGTGGTCCAGCCGCTGAATGTCATGGGCTGTTTCTCGATCTCGACCTTGATGGGGTCAATGTGGAGGCGGCCGTCCTTGATGACGGTATGGATGGACATCTGGCCGGTCTGCCAAGCGGTGTTCTTGATTTTCATCAGGGCGAGGAGGTCGCGCATCACAGGGCCGAGCACGAGCCTCGGGTTTTTCAGGCTGAGGGTGCTGTCAGCGGACAGCCCCTTGTCGGGCGTGGTGCTGCCGTTCACATATTTGAAGGATGCGATGTCGAGCGTCGCGCCGCCGTCTTGCACGATGCTGCCCTTGAACACGGGGAACACATTGATGAGCCAGTAGTCCATGACCCCTTGCGTAACCTGCACGTTTTCGAGCAGACGCGTCTTGGGCGGCAGCACGCAGGTGAGGTTGCCGCGCTCGAACGCGAACTCCGGGACGCATTTCAGCTTGCCGTTGTTCAGCGGTGGCGTGTAGGCGACCTTCATCACGCCACGCGAAAGTTTCATGCTCAAATCAGAGGCCCCTGCATCAAACCCCATCCCTTTGAAAGACTGGATGAACACCGCCGCATCCATCTCGCCCTCGGCAAACAAGGTGTCGAGTCCTCCGGCAAGCGGCGCTTTGAATTTGAAGTCCCGCGCCGCGCGGCCCGTCAACGTCCACTGCATCCGCTCATCAAAGCCCTGCGCGTCGAGCAGGTGCGTAACGCGCTCGCAGTCAACGGTCAGCTTGCCTTGCGCGGCGACTACACAGCGCGATTTCAGAGCCGTTGCGTCCACACTACCCTGGAAGCCCAGCAAGTCGCTGGAGAAGGTGAGCGTCTTCGCCTGAACCCGCTCGAAATCCGGCGCGATGCGCAAGTCGGCCTTCAGCTTCACGTCGTTCTCGGCGAACACGGCTTTCTTGTCGCGAAACAACGCCACGCTCGCGATGAGGTCCGTGCCGGCATGTATCTCGCCGTCCGCGCGTTCCTGCGTGATGACGCTAGACAGCCGCACGTCGGGAATATGCACGGTGATGTTCGTGCTTGCGTCCTTGGTGTGCAGATGTTGCCCGGCCGTGTCCAGCCGCGCCCGGGTTACGCCGTTGGCGATTTCAGCCGTCGCGTTCAGGAAAACCTGCCCGTCCCATCCTGCGGCCTTGGCACGGAGCCCCTCGGACAAGAACCCGCCGATCAGCCACCGCAGACTGGCGAGCGCAAACTCGCTCTTCATCGAAAAGCCGCGAAGCTGGAACGGCATGGGCACATCCGCCCTTGCGAACGCAAGATGACTGAACGTCCCGCTGGCGTTACCGCCATCCATCGTCAAGTCAAACGCGGCGTCATAAAACTCGGAAAACCGTTTCTCCTCCTCCGCAAGAAAGCCCGATGCCTTCAACACGCCTTGCGGAACGACCAGACGCGCGCCGGGCTTGAACTCCGCCACAAGGTCTTTGGCGTTGAGCGTCGCGGCGAACGGGATACGGCCGTTACTGCCCGGCTGGGTGGACGCGTCCAGCTTGATGTCGCCCACCATCAGCGGCAGCGATTTGAAGACGCGGCGGAAGTCGCGCGAGAACATCGTGAGGTTCAGGAACCCTTTCATCTGGGCATTGTCCAGGCGGCCGCTGGCATCCAATTCCGCAAACGGCGCACGGAGTTTCATCTCGACGATTTCGGGCATCCTGTCGTAGGGCAGCACGGCTTTCAGCAGGAACGACGGCTCGGGTTTCAGCACCAGCGGCTCGTTCTCGAAACGCATCCCCAGGCCTTCCATCAACAGCGCGGCATCAACCCCGACGGCATCCTCGCGCGCATGGATCGTGAACCCCATCTTGACGGAACCGGCCTGCATATCGAACGCGGGCGAAAATCCCAGCACCGTCCCGAAGTCCCGCACGAGCGCCGGCAGGTCCGACACCGCAAGGACATCCACCGCACCGAGCATCCGCGTCTCTTTCGTGCCGAACGCCAACGTGCCCTTTGCCTCCGCATTCACCCACGGCGACTGTAATGCAAACTGCCTGATGTCCGCCTTGCCCTCCGTGCAATCAACGTCCGCGACCAGCACAACATCCGTCTTCGGCGACGGCGCACGTTTGGCGTTGGCGATGGACAGCCCGCTCACCATCATGCTGCCGGCCAACCCGAACTGGCTTGCACTGGCGACGGAGAAGGTCAGCGTGCCGTTCGCCTCGCCACTGTCAAACCAAACGCCATCGCTGAATTGCTGCAACAGCGGCGAGAACGCCGCAAGATTCACGTTCGCGAGTTTCAGCGTCAACGTCTCTGCGGTCCCGCCCTGCTTCAAGGTCAACGCCTCCAGGCTCGCCAAACGCCCGTCGAGCGCAACCGTGCCGTTGCCCAAGCTCGCTTGGAACGCCACGCCCACCGGCTCCCGCCACGACGGCACCGTTACTTCCGCATTCAACTGCTGCGCCGAGAAGCCGTGCGCACCGGCCCCGTTGACCGTCAGTTGGCCGTTCTCCAGCACGAGCGTCCCGGACATCCCTGCGATGGGCAGGACGGCTTTGGAGGGCTTCGCGCCGGTGCCGGCAACGGCGACGGCTGGCGGTGGCGCGCCCCTTGCGAGCGTGGCAACGATGTCCGGCTTCTTGACCGTTACACGGCCGAGGTTCAACGCGCCGATGGGCAGCAACCGCAACAGGCCGCGGTCGAACACGACCTGCTCCGCCTTGAAGTCAACCCCCTTGGCGACATCCGTATAACACACCTTGTCCAGCACAGGCGCACGGAACCATCCCAGCGACCATTGCTCAACGGCAACTTCCGCCGGAGCAACCGAGGCATTGATTTTCCGGAGCGCCCACTCGCGTCCTGCCGCAGACGACAGCAACGTCGGCGCGAGTCCCGCCAAGAGCAGAAGCACGAGCAACGCGACCAGGGCAACCCGCGTCGCACGCAACAGGCAACCGGGCTTGCCGGCAGGGTCTTGCGTCAACTCCTCCTGCTCATGCTCATCCTCGCGAATCTTTGAAAAATCCATGACTCCCCTCCTGAACCGTGTCCCTACAAACTAACCACTCAAACGCCCCCTGTCTCCCCAACGCAACTTTCGCCGCAACACGTCGCACGGGTTATAGCCGCTCAACTCGATCACCGGGATGTCGCGCGCACTGCGGACGACCTCCACGCGGTCGCCGGCATTCAGCAGCGCGTCGTTGCGCCCATCCGAGCAGACCACCATCGGCACCGGGCACTGCACCACGCGGACAGCGATACGGGTGCTGTCGCGTACAACCAGCGGACGGAACGTCAAGGTGTGCGGGCAAATCACATTCACCACCAGCATCGCCGCATCCGGGAACACGATCGGCCCGCCAGCCGACAACGAATAGGCCGTGCTGCCCGTCGGCGTCGCGACGATGATGCCGTCGCACAGGAAATTCGCGACCGGGCCGTCATCCAGCAGAAGCTCCAACTCCACCGCCTTGGCGCGCGCACCGTGGTCAACGACCGCCTCGTTCAACGCATCAGGGAGCGCCTCGACCGCACCGCCCGCACGAAGGATGCGGACCGACAACGCCGCGCGGCAGCTCACCGCGAAACGGTCCTCGCGCAACTGCTGGAGCGCCTCATTGAACTGGCGGTTCTCAACGCTCGTCAGGTAGCCGAGCGAACCCATGTTCAGCCCCATCATCGGAAGCCCCTGCCCCGCGAGCCGATGCGCGGCCTCCAACATCGTGCCGTCCCCGCCCAGCACCACCACCGCCTCCACGCCGAGGCGCGCAAAGACCTTCAAGTCGCAGACCTGGATGGTCGGGCTCAGCTTCGCCGTCGCCGCGTCCGCATACAACTCAAAGCCCATACCCGCCGCCAGCGACGCCACATGCTTCACCTCATCCATCGCCTGCTGCTTCTGGAAATTGACGATCAACCCGATTCTCTTCATCGCTCAAATCCTTTCTTTTTAGTGGTCAGTAAGCATTGCAACTAACCACTAACCACTCATCACTAACCACGGACCCCTAGCCCTTCCGCCACCAGGCCAAAAACTCCACATTCCCCTCAGGGCCCAACAACGGCGACGGCACACAGCCCAGCCACGCCAGCCCCAGCGTCCCTGTCCCGAACAGCCGTATCCGCTCAACCACCGCCTCACGCACCGCAGGGTCGCGCACGACCCCGCCCGGCGCCTGCCCGCGTCCCGCCTCAAACTGCGGTTTAATCAGCGACACCATCTCACCGCCCACCGGCAACACCGCGCACATCGGCGGCAAAATCAACTGCAACGAGATGAACGACACATCCGTTACCGCGCACGCCGGCTGCCCCGGCAAATCCGACGCCTCCAAGAAACGCGCATTCAACCCCTCGATGGCACACACACGCGGGTCCTGCCGCAACTTCCAATGCAACTGCCCCTTCCCCACGTCCACGGCGATCACCCGCGCCGCGCCGTGCTGCAACAGGCAATCCGTGAACCCGCCCGTTGACGCACCCACATCGAGGCACACCTTGCCCGACACATCGAACCCGGCGAACGCCGCGAACGCGCCCTCCAGCTTCTCACCGCCACGGCTCACGAAGCGCGGCGGCGCATCCACCGTCAGCGCAACATCCGCCGCAAACTTATGCCCCGGCTTCGTCGCCACCTGCCCGGCCACACGCACCTCGCCAGCCAGAATCAAGCGTTGCGCCCACTCCTTACTCTCCGCCAGCCCCGCCGCCACCAGCAATGTGTCCAGCCGTTCCTTCATACTTCCCCACGGAAAAAAACAGTACCCAGCATACAGGATAGCGGCCCGGATTTCAACCCGCAATAGCGGCCCACGACCCGCCCCTGTTTTCTTGCACCCCAACCAAACCCATGCAGCACAGACCGGGAGGCCTGTGCTGCATGAGCGACGGCATGGCGAGGACGCCAGGCGCGACCTGTTCCCTCTCCCTAGCCGTTGCGCTTCCCGAAGTCCGCCATGAAGGACACGAGCGCCTCGACGCCCGCGACGGGGAATGCGTTATAGACGGAGGCGCGGATGCCGCCGACGGAACGGTGCCCTTTGAGCTGCTTCATCCCAGCCTCGGAGGCTTGCTTGACGAACAGCGTCTCGAGCTCCTCGGTCGGCAGGCGGAACGTGATGTTCATGTCCGAGCGGCAGCACGGCTTGGCCGTGCCCCGGTAGAAACCGCCGCTGTTGTCAATCGCGTCGTAAATCAGTTGCGCCTTGTCGCGGTTCTGCTTGAAGAGTTTCTCGAGCCCCATCTTCTTCATCCAGCGCGTGGTCAGGCAGAGCATATAGATGCCGAAGCACGGAGGCGTGTTGTAGAGCGAGTTCTCGTCTATGAACGTCTGATATTTCAGCAGGGTCGGGAGCGTGATGTTGCCCTGCGCCGCAAACGCCTTGCGGATGGCGACCAGCGCAAGCCCGGACGGCCCGAGGTTCTTCTGCGCGCCCGCATAGACCAGGCTGAACTTGGAGTAGTCCCGCGGCCGCGAGAGGATGTCCGACGACATATCCGCGATCAGCGGCGAGCCCGTCTCGGGGATATCCTTCATCTGCGTCCCGGCGATGGTCTCATTCGAGGTAACATGGCTATAGACCGCGCCGGGCGTCCACTTCAGCTCGGCGGCGTCCGGCATCCGCGTGGGGATGTCCTTCTGGCACTCCGCGGCCAGGTTCACGTTGCCCACGATGCGCGCCTGCTTCACGGCCGCCGCGCCCCACGACCCGGCGTTGACATAATCCGCCACCTCGCCCTGCCCCAGGAAGTTCATCGGGATCATCGCGAACTGCAAACTCGCGCCGCCCTGGATGAACAGCACCGAATAATCATCGCCCAGGCCCATCAGCTCGCGGACGTTGGCCACCGCCTCCGCATGGATGGCATCGTACTCCTTGCCCCGGTGCGACATCTCCATGACCGACATCCCCGAACCCTTGTAATCCACCAAGTCGGCCTGCGCCTCCTGCAAGGCCTCCAACGGGAGGGCTGCCGGACCTGCGCAAAAATTGTAAACACGTGACATAATCAAGCTCCTTTATTGCCGCGCCGAGGTCCCTCTGGCACAATCGCCATCTTCCTCGGCGTGAAACAGTGAAACAGGATACCGTTTAGCAGGGACCGTTGTCAATCGGAATAAACCGGCTGACAGGAATCGCCCCCTCGCGGAGGACGGTAAGCGTGCCGTCGGGGATGACCTTGACGACCGTGCTGGCGATGCCGCCGGGGGAGAGGCCGCCATCGAGAACCATGTCCGCCTCGAGGCCCACGTCTTTGAGCGCTTCGGCGGCATCGCGGGCAGGCATCGCGCCGCTGAGGTTTGCGCTTGTTACGCGCAACACGCCTCCGCACAGCAGGAGCAGCCGCCGCATACCGTCGTGCGCCGGGACACGGAAACCCTCGTAGCCGCCGCCGCACGGCAGGACGAGCGTCAAGGCGCCCGGCCAGTGCTGGGCCGCAAGCTGTTTCGCCACGGCGGGGAGGCACGCGCCGAACTGCTCGGCCGCTGCTGTGTCCGCGGCCAGCAGGGCGATGGGCTTCCCGGTGGGGCGGCCCTTGATCGTGCAGATGCGCTGGACCGCCTCGGGATGTCTCGGGTGCGCGGCGATGCCATAGACGGTGTCGGTCGGAACGATCACCACGCCGCCGCTGTTCAGGATGCCCGCCGCGCGGGCCAATGTGTCTTCTGTGAGATGGAATATCATGTTTCCCAGTGTACTACACTTGCGGTTGCGATGCAAGATAGGTTATACTGTTTCCCGCAAAGGATAACAGGCGATGCAGAGCGTATTGGTAACAGGCGGTAGCGGTTTTTTGGGGATTAACGTCATCCGTTTCCTGCGGGACAAGGGCATCTCGGACATCACGTCCATTGACGTGGCGCCGTTCGACTACCCCGAGAAGGATGACGTGAAGACGGTTGTCGGCGACATCCGCGATGTGCCGGCGCTGCGCAAGGCCATGAAGGGCGCAACGTGGGTCATCCACACCGCGGCCGCGCTCCCGTTGTATGCCGAGCGCGACATCATGACGACCGACGTGGACGGCACGCGCAACGTGCTGTCCGTCGCGCAGGAATCCGGCGTGGCGCGCACGGTGATGATTTCCTCGACGGCGGTGTACGGCATCCCCGACCATCACCCCCTGCTGGAGACCGACCCGCTGGTCGGCGTGGGCCCTTACGGCCAGGCGAAAATCATGGCCGAGGACGTCTGCCTCGAGTTCCGCCAGCAAGGCATGTGCGTGCCCATCATCCGCCCCAAATCGTTCATCGGCCCGGAGCGCCTCGGCGTGTTCGCGCTCTTCTACGACTGGGCGCACACTGGCCACGGCTTCCCGATGATCGGCAGCGGCAAGAACCGCTACCAACTGCTCGACGTCGAGGACTTATGCGCGGCCATCTGGCTCACGCTCACGAAAGACGCATCCATCGTGAACGACACGTTCAACATCGGCGCAAAGCATTTCACGACCATGCGCGAGGACTATCAGGCCGTGCTGGACGAGGCCGGCCACGGCAAGACCATCCGCGGCTTCCCGGCCGCCCCGATGATCTGGACCTTGCGCGTCCTCGAACGGCTCCGCCTCTCGCCCCTCTACAAGTGGGTGTATGAGACCGCCTGCGAGGATTCCTTTGTCAGCATCGAGAAAGCCGAACGCATCCTCGGCTACGCGCCCCGCCACTCCAACAAGGACGCGCTCGTCCGCAATTACAGGTGGTATGTCGCCAACCTCGACACCTTCAAGAACGCCTCCGGCGTCTCCCACCGCGTCCCGTGGAAGCAAGGCATCCTGCGCTTCGCGAAAATCTTTTTCTCAGTCGCCGGTTTCCTCGCCTCGACCACTATCCACTAATCACTAATCACTAACCACTAAAAAAGCCATGTCCCGAACCGAAATACCCCAAGAGATTGCCGACGAAGTCCGCAAGCGCGTGTTTGACGAGCCGGGCTGGATGAAGCTCACGCAGGTTGTCCGCCACAGTGGCGCGTTGTTCAGGATCAGCCTGCGCCCCGTTACCCTCAAAGGCGAGAAACGCTATCAGGGCGAGATGACGGACAAGGGCCGCACGACCGTCAAGAACTTCGACACCGATGCCGCACGCAAAGGCGTTGAGGACATCCTCACGCAGACCGGCCCGCGCGAACTCCACCTCATCACGGCCTCGGGCGATCTGCACGTCCGTATCACGCGCAAGGGCAAGGCGCTCATCTCGCGCAGCACGCCGATGGCGCGAGAGGCCGACGAAGCCCCCGCCCACGACCGTGCGAAACAGCAACCGCTGACCGCCTTCGATGCCTCCGCCCTGCTGAAAGCCATTGACATCGCAGACGCCGACGGGCGCATCAAGCCCTCCATGCGCGGGAAATACGATCAGGTCAATGCGTTCATCAAGGTGCTGGAAACCATCGTTACCGAAAAACCGGACAAGACGCTCAGCATCGTGGACTGCGGCTGCGGAAAGGCCTACCTCACGCTGGCGGCGCACCACTACTTCACCCAGGCGCATGGGCTTGATGTGCGCATCTGCGGCATTGACCGCAACCCCAGCATCATCGAGGCCGCCAAACGCCTCGCGGCGCAGCTGGACCTGACGGAGCAGGTTACGTTCATCCAGAGCGACATCGCAACCGCCGACCCGGGGTTCCAGCCCGACCTTGTCATGAGCCTCCATGCGTGCGACACCGCCACCGACGAGGCCCTTGCGCGCGGGATTGAATGGAAGAGCCGCCACTTGGTCTGCGCCCCGTGCTGCCAGCATGAGCTGCACAAGACCTTAAAGGGCGGCGGCCCGATGCAGTCCATCCTGCACCACGGCATTTTGCGCGAGCGTTTCGCCGACCTGCTGACCGACACCTTCCGCGCCCAGATTTTACGCATCCTCGGGTTCCGCGTGCAGGTCATCGAGTTCGTCTCCGCCGAGGCCACCGCGCGGAACATCTTGTTGAAGGCCGAGTTTTCCGTCAAGCCCGGGAACACCCTCTCCGTCAACGAATACCTCGCCCTCCGCGACTGCTGGCAGGTTACGCCGTGGCTCGAAACACGTATGCAGGGCCTGCTCCAAAAATACATGGCCCCCTCCGCTTAGCGCGTGCGTTGAGCGGGCACTTATCGCCCGCCCGCACTCAGCCGCGACAGGCGGAACGCGCAGTCGGACTGGAACGACGGCACGTTAACGACGAGCTGGCCGTCGGCGGACGCGCGCACATCGAAGCGGCGCAACGACTTCCCATGCTCGGTCTCGAAAAACTCCACGCGGTACACGCCTGTCGTGAAGCCCGAGAGCGTCATCGTCAGGTGGTCGCCCTTCGGCACGGGCTGCCCCTCCCGCGCGAAACGCTTGGGGTAGATGTATCCCCGCGCCCGTTCGGGCGATGCGGTGCAGAGCGCATCGAAGCGGGCAACGGCGGTGGCGTCTGCCCCCGACAGCGGCACAGGGATACGCTTCGCGGCAGGGTCGCGCAGGTCCAGCCCCTCGGTGAATTTCCGCACGGCCGTGTAACGCCCGTAGAGGTCGTTCTCGTCAATGACCTGCCACCACCAGAACATCGGGATGCCGCCGAGCGGGAGGCACGCGCCGGCCCAGATGGCGGCGTGCTGCTCGATCTTGAGGTTCTCGAGGCCCGAGGCCATCGCGGAGCCGCCGAACTCAGTGATGAGGACAGGCTTGTTGTAGTTTTGGGCGGCACTCGTGTCAACCGTGCCGATGAGCAGGTTGATGATGTGTTCGGGGACGCCGGGCTGTGCGTTGTTGTAGGCGTCGAGGGGGTTGTGGGTCAGCTCCGGCAGTCGGCACAGCACGGGGTTCCAATACCTGTAATCGTTCGAGACGTGCGCGGAGACGAGGTGCCCGTAAGGGTCAATCTGATTGAAGTACGCGCCGAGCACGCGGCACCACTCGACGACAGCCGGGTAATCGTGCGTCCGGTGATGCCCCTCGTGGCCCGTGAGGTTGATCTCGCTGCACAGCTCGTAGCCGAAGACGTTCGGCATCCATCCCCACCGCGCCTGCGTGTAGCGGCAGACGCGCTTCTGCATCTCGATGGCCCGCGCGTCCGAGAAGAACTCCAGCGGCCGGGTGAGCCACCCGCCGGGCGTCGCGACGTTGTACGGGTGCAGGTGCCACTCGGGGTCGCACCAGGTGCTGATGCGGCCATGGTAGTTCAGCACGAGGTTGACGTAGATGCGGTGCTCCCGCGCCAGGTCCAGCACGCGGTCGAGCTCCCACGCGTTGCCCATGTGGTAATCATTCGCGCCGTGATAGCCGCTCACGCCCTCCGTCCACTCCAGCCCGAGCGACCACGCGCTCATCCACACCTCCGCCATGTTCTCGCCCGCGTCCTGCATCCGCTTGAAGTAGCGGCGATAGGCCGTGCTGCCCTCGTCCTTGCGGAACCGCCAAGGGAACTTGTCATCCATCCGCGCATCCGTGGCCGAGCGCACATTGTGGCCGATGGGGTAGAAGAAGCTGCCGTCGTCGAACTCGAAATAGCGCCGGTCCCTCCCCGACACCCGCACGAAGCGCATCGCATCCGCCGGCTCGGGCCGCGCCGTGAACCGCGCCGCCTCCTTCACGACCGCCTCGCCCGCGGCATCCCTCGCATACAGCGCGACCGTATGCTCGCCCGCCTGCCGCGGGCAATAGCGGATGCGCCACTCCGGCATCCCCTCCGGCTCGACAGGCTGGCCCAACTCATCCTCGATGCGGTAATGCGACTGGTAGTAGAACGCGGCAATCGTGTGGACCGTGCCGTCAGGCTGCGTGATGACCGCGCCCGCATCAATCTGCGTCGGGTCGAACGGGTTCGCGTAACGGTCGGGCAAGCTGAACTTCAGTTCGTAGAGGCGCATCGCCGCGGGCGACTTCGTGAGCGGCGTTACCTTTGAGATCACAGGCGGCGCGGCATCCTTCTCGACCTCCAGCTCCGCCGACACCAGCGTGCAGGCCCCCTCAAACGCGTTGTTCGCGAAAATGCGGAACCCCACCGACTGCGGGTTCAGCCGCACGCGGTGATGCCACGCCAGCGAGTACCCCGGCACGCGCCACCCCTGCGCCCCCGACTGGAACGGCATCGTTACCACATTCGTCCCGGGCTTCAGGAACCCCTGCATCACATTCTGGTGCCAGTAATGATCGCGGTCCTTCAGCCACATGAGGCTCCCCGTGTACTCCGGGATACCCTCCGGCATCACGACCGTTACGCGCACGGCCACGCTGTCGAGCCACGCCAGAGGCTGCGGCGCGACAAGCCCGAAGCTCACCTCCCCCGGGAACGCCATCTTCGCCTCATGCGGCAACGGCACCGCCGCGCCCCCCGCAGTCAAAATCACCGCCAGCGGCACCGCCTCCGCCCCGGCCCTTGTCCCCGTCCAGCAACACGCCAGCAAGAAAATCAAACAACGCCACCCATTCATGCTCCCCTCCCTTACAGATGTAGCAGCGAACAGATTACCAAAAAAAAACCTCCCCATCAACCCCTGAATATGAATGACACGAAGCCGGCTCGGACTCCGCGGAGTCCGAGCCGGTCTCGTGGGCCTGCCGGGCCTTTCAATCCCCTGCCCTACCTGAGGATCAGCACCGTGCCGTTGGATGTCGAGAGGTAGAGGCTGCTTTCCGCCGCGCGATAGGCCGGGCGGGCGCGGGGCGTGCCTTCGCTGGTCATGGTCTGGGGCGGGATGAACGAGGCCTGCGAGAAGTCGGCAATCTTCGTGAACTGGCCTTGCGGGAACGCGTTGCCCGTAATCACGTGCAGGTTGTTGACCGCCATCTTCGTTTTGCCGATGACCTCCAGCACGCCCCCAGCGGACTCGACGTAGAAGTCGTTGAGCAGCAGCGTGCCGCTCTGCATGGACAGGCTGTCGCCGAAGATGTCGAGCGTGCCGACGCCGGGGCCGCCCACCACGCCGAGCCTGCCGACCTCGAGCGTGAACGACAGGCTGTTGCCGGCCGCAAGGGGCAGGTTCGCGATCTCCGTCTCCGTCATGGAGAGGTAGTCATCGGGGTCGGTAATCAGCATCGAGTTGGGCAGGAGCTGGAAGGGTTGCCCGGGCAGCGCGACGCTGACCCGCAGCCCGTAGCCGCCGTTGCCCTGGTAATACGCCAGGAAGAAGTCATGCACCCCGACGGTGAGCTCAACGGACCCGTCCTTGTCCTGCATCCCGTGCGAGCCGTTGTTGTCCACGACGAGTTTGCCGTTGATGCAGAGGATGCTGTTGTCGTCGCTCCGCGTCCGGAACGTGTAGAGGCCCGGCTCGGCGATCCGGATCTTCCCTTTCCAGAGCGCGCCCCAATAGTAGCCGGCGCCGGAGCCGCTGTTGTTGTTATTGAAGAGCCTGGCCGCTTCCGGGAACAGGGACCCGTTCTCCGCGAAGTCCATGGCGTCGCCAGTCTCCCACGTCGAGGCCTTGCAGATGAGCGGGAAGGCTTCCAGATAGTTCGCGGCCGCGGTCTGTGTCCCGAAGGAGCCCGTAACGGCGTTCGGGTCCGCGTTACTAGGCGAGCCGTAGTAGCGCCCGATGAGGCCGCTCAGGCCGCCATACTCCACCCGGACGGTCGCGTCGGCCGCGACCAAGAGCGTGCTCATGTAGTAGGCGTTCGTCGTGCCGGGCTGCAAGTCCAGCGTAACATTCGAGAAGGCCATGGGCATCAGGGTCGGGGCGGATGACACCGGGTCGAGGCGCAGCGTGATGCCATCCCCAAACCGCACGTTGGCGGGGTCCGGGCCTTGGGGGAAGCTCGCGGCCGACAGATTCGCCGCGCCCGCGATCACGAAGTTGCCGGCCGTGAGGACGCCCTTGAAGCCGTCCCCGATGTTGCACAGCGTTACCGTCCCGCCGCCGATGTTGCCGATCTCGCCGCCACCCGTGAGCAGGCCGGTGAAGACGACGTCGTCCGCGCGGTTGAACACCAGCCGCGCGCCGGTCGCGACGTGGAGGCGGTCGCTCTGGCCGAGCCAGCCGGAGGTCGCGCCGTCGCCCACGACGAGCGTCCCCTGCATCACATACCACACGCCCTCGAAGCCGTCGTTGTCGTTCAGGAGGGTGAGGGTGTCCGCGCCGTTCTTCTCGAATTCCGAGCCGGGCACGCCCGAGACCGCATTGGCGAGCAGTTGCGGCTCATTGACCTCCATGCGCAGGTACGAGCCCTCATCCGGCAGCGCGATGTTGCCTTCGCCGCGCATACCGGTAAGCGTGGACAGGCCCGGGCGCAGTAATGCGTTCGGCATCTGCCTGACTGAGGAGTCGGTCGGGGTCTGCACGCTGACCTCGATGTAATAGCCGCCGCCGCCCTGCCCGAGCGCAATCTGGAAGTCGTGCGAGCCGGCCTCCAGCGAGACGGTCGTGAGCCGTATGGCCTGCCCGGAGGTGGTGTTGGTGAAGATCTGCATCCCGTCAATGAACATATCGGCGCGGTCATCCGAGCGCATCCCGAAGGTATATTCGCCCGGCTCGAACGCGAGGAACACGCCTTGGAAGCGCACGCCGAAATCCGTCTTATCCGTTGGGGTTCCCCCGGGGGGGTACTCGCGGGAGTAGAGCCCGGGGAAGAAGTTCCCGTTCGGATACCAGAAGTTTTCCGCGATGGCCAGGGCGTTCGAGCCCGTCTGCGTCGTGTTGTAGATGGCACGCAGCGTCCGCGCGTTGAAGTAGGCATCCATCAGCGGGATGTCCGTTACCGACCCCACATTGTAGTTGCCGTCGTAATAGGAGCTCTTCAGCCCGATTGACCAGTCGTCATAGACCGGCCTGACGGCCAGCGTCGCGCCGGCCGCGATGTCAGGCAGATACACGAACGGGTTGCCGCCGTGCAGCGCCAAGGTGCCGGACTCGACCTTAACCTCGCCGTAGAACTCCGGCGTAACCTGCCCGCCGAAGGCGAGCGTGCCGGTGCCCTGCTTGACGAGGCGCGTGTCCTCCGTGCCGGCAACGAGCCGCCCGAAGAAGGGGCCGGGCGCGGTGTCGCCGTTGATGAGCAGCGTCATGTTGGGGAAGACCTCCACACGCGAGCCTGTCCCCGACAGCCCGCCGAAGGTTGCGGGGTAGGGCCGCAGCAACGCCTGTGGCAGCGCGGCCTCCTCGCCGCCGGGCGGCGTCATATAGACCGTCAGGCCGCGGTCGCCGCCGCCTTGGTAGTACGCGACGAGGATGTCGTGCCAGCCTTGCGTCAGGAAGACCGGCTCGCCGGCGCGGTAGGTGTGCGCCTGGGAGTAGCTGTTGGTAACGGCGGGCTGGCGGTTAATATAGACCGCGCTGCCGTCGTCCGAGGCGGTCGCGAAGAGGTAGTCGCCCTCGGCCTCGGCGTAGAACTCGCCCGTCCAGCGGCCGTAGTAGTTCTCGCGGCCGCCGAAGCCGTTCTGGAACTTGGAGGTGCCGCCGCCCGGCCAGCCGGCCGGCGAGCCGGAGTACCCCGCGTCGAAGGTCTCGCCGAAGCTCATGCTGGACTGCACGTGCGTCGGTGCGTACAGCGCGAGCAGCGCGTCGAACGTGTCAATGTCCAGCAACGCGGCCGGGGATATTCTCGAGCGCATCCCCTCGGCGCCGAACCAGTAATACTCGCCTGTCAGGCCAGAGCCGTCCGTCGTCGCGAGGCCCAGGGTCAGCACGCTCGTGCCGTTCACCTCGACATCGCCGAACGCGGTATCCATCCCCACGTTGACCGTGCCCTGCTGGATGGCGAGGTCGCCCACGTCCGTGCCTTTCCAGAACGTCTGCGTGGCGGTTCCGGTCTTGCTCATCTTGGCCGGCGGCAGGGTCTTGCCGAAGAACGTGCCGCCCTGATTGTTGTTGCCGAAGATCAGCGTCGAGCCGAGGCCCGAGGAGTCTATGACGGTGCCGCCGTTCACATTCAGGCCGTTCACATTCACGTCAAAGCCGTTGAGGTCCAGCACCCCGGCGGGGAAGGCGTTGCCGTTGATGAGGTGCAGGTTGCCCCGGTTGCCGCCCCAGGGGATGGCGTTCTCCGCGCCGACCTTCAGCGTGCCGCTCTCGATCTTGGTCATGCGCCGGTAGGTGCTGGGCACGTCGAGGGTGAGCGTGCCGGTGCCGAGCTTGCGCAGGCCGATGTTCGCGGCGATGCCTTCGGGCGCGTCGTAGTTCGGCGGCGTGCTGCCCAAGGGCTTCTCGAACTTGTCGCTCCAGGTGATGTCGAGGTCGGTGGCGATGCCGAAGGTGCCGCCGCTGGCGCTGGCCTGGATGATGTTGGTCTTCACCCAGCTGAAGTTGTTGCCCCACCCGACGGCGAACGTGCCGAGGTCCTCGTTGTTGTTGTTCAGCGTGAGCGTCCCGGCCCAGGTGTTGTTCGCGCCGCCGAAGGCGGTGAAGCCCCGCTCGTTGGATGTCGTGCCGAGGCCGTTCGTGATCGGCCCGGTGCCGCTGAGGTCGCCCAGCCAGGCCCAGCCCCTGCCGGCAGTCCCGTTGCCGCCGCCGCCCATGCTGGCCTCCGGCGTGGAGAGCGTCATGCCGAGCGGGCCGACCGTGAGGCCGTGGTCCGGGAGCGAGAAGGAATAGAGGATGTCCGCGCCGTCCGTGTTCGGGCGCAGGCCGCCGCCGTTGATGTAGATGAAGTCCGCGCGGGGGCTTGCGAGCGGGCCGCCCATGGCGGTGCTGTCGCGCACGGAGAGGTTGCCGCCGTTCGTTACGATGATGCCGCCGGTGAACAGGTTGTTCGTCCAGAGGCGCACGGGGTTGCCCGGGAAGTCAATGACGATGCTGACCGGCGTCATCGGGTCAATGTCCGTCATGTTCTTGGGCTTGAAGCCGTCGCTGTTCAACGCCCCGTGCCCGCCGCCGAAGCGGTAGATGTCGGGGGTGTAGGGCGTGAACTGCCGGGCGGCGAGGTCATACTCGGCTCCCGTGTCCGAGCTCAGCGAGATGCCGGGCAACGCGCTCAGGTCGTAGTCCGCGGTGTTGTTGTTCCCGGTGATGAGGATGATCCCCTTCGAGTCCGTCTTGATGCGCGAGAGGATGTCCAGTGCGACGGTCGTGTTCACGTTGTTGTTGAGCTTCAGCGCCGCGCCGTTGTAGATGCCGATGTCGCGGATGCCCGGGGCCGAGCGGGCGCCCAGCGCGTTGGCGCGCCGTATCTCAAGGGTGCCGCCGTTGATGGTGGTGCCGCCCGTGTAGGTGTTCTCGGCCTCGAACACGAGCCACCGCGCCCGCGGCGATGCCGCCTCGATGATGACGCTCGAGGGGCCTGTGCCGTCGGCGATCACCGCGTTATAGTAACCGTCGGCGGCGGTGAAGCGATAGACGTTCCCGGCGGGCGCGTATTTCCCCAAGGAGCCCGTGTAGGTCCCGTTCAGGGCAAGCGAGAGGTTCGGGTGCTGCGACAGGTCGAGGCCCTCGTTCATGTTATTCCCGTAAAGCACGAGTCCGCCCGTTGAGCTCGGGTCAATCAGGGGCAGCAGCAGGGCCGCGCCGCCCGAGATGTCGTAGCCCATGCAGCCCGGGGCCTCCAGCAGGATGCGCGTAACGCCGGGCGGGAGGGACTCCGCCGTGCGGAGGTTCAACTGGCCCTCCTGCACGATGATGTCGCCCGTGAAGGTGCTTGCGCTGCGCAGGTTCAACCACCCTTCCCCGATCTTCGTCAGGCCGCCGCCCGGGCTGGCGGGGTCCTCGATGAACGGCAGGGTGATGTCAAGCGTCGTGTTGGGGATGACGTCGAAGCACACGCCGCCGACCTGCAGAGACAGGAAGAGGCCGCCCGGGTCGTTGTTGTTGTTGTGTGCGAGGAACCCTTGGTCCGGGTTCGCGCCCGTGCGGTTGTCGCGGTTGCGGAATGTGCCGCCGTTCAGATAGACGATGTTCGTGGCGGGCTTGTTCGCGAAAATCCGGTTGATCCAGACCAGGCCGCCGTTCAGGAACAGCTCCGCCCGGCTGCTCGCGTTCTGGCCGTTCTGCGACATCACGAAATCGCCGAACGGCCCCACGACGCCGTCGTTCACGATGAGCTTCGCCTGCGCCCCCGCCCCGTGCCCGTGGTTAAAGTTCTGGCCGCGCTCGTTGCGGATCTCGCCCCCGGCGACAACCACCGTGCCCGTCGCGCTCTCCGCCGTTACAAAGAACGTGTTGTTCGATGTCGTAACAAGGCCGTTCTGCAACACCTCCATATAGCCCTTGCCCGTGCTGGACTTGCCGACCTGCAAGGCCCTGTCCGAGCAGAGCCACGCCAGCTCGGACCCGCCGCCGATGATGGCATTCAGGGAGCCGCCTTCCCGCCCCAGGTAGATGCTGTTGTTGTCCACTGCGCCGACAGCGTGGAACTTGCCGCCCTTCAGCTCAAAGTCAAACACAGCCCCCGAGGCGGTCGCCAGACTGACGCCGGTGGGCGGGTTCGTTACCATCAGCAGGCCGCCGGTCATCTGGAAGCCGCCGTCAGCCCCAAGGAAATTCGCAAGCACGTTTGTGCCGGAGAAGCCCGCGGCCTTGCCCTTGTTGTCAATGAACACCGCCAGGCCGTCGGACGGCACCGCGCCCCCAAGCCAGTTCCCGGGCGTGGCCCACGGCAGCCAGGACCCCGGCGTGCCGTCCCAGATGAACGCCTCCATCGGTTGCGGGGTGAGCCCGAACGCCGCGCACTCCGCAGCATAATTCTGGAGGATCTCCGCCGCGGTCAGCGGGCCGTCGTAGATGCGCAGGCGCGCGATCGAGCCGCGGAACGACATATCAAAATTGGTGTTGTCCATGTTGCGTACCGCGCCGAGCGTGAAATACCCCACGTCATTACGGATGTTGAGCCCCGACCGCGACAGGCCCACCCGCAGCGTCCCGTCCAGGAACAGCCGCTCATACCCGTTGGCATCGCGCGTAACCGCCACGTGGTGCCACTGCCCCACGGCCGGGACGCCGCCTGTCCACGGGAGGTTATACGCATCCCCGTTATGCTCCACCGCGATGGTGGTGTTCATGCCGTAGCGGAACTCCATGCAGCTTGCGGCGGCAACGCCGCCCGGCCACTGGTTGCGCGCCGTCCACGCGAACGCCACCTCATCGTTGGCATACATCTGCGGCTTATAGACCCAGATCTCGAACGCCCACGGCGCGGTCCCGCAGATCGCATGGGGCGACACCCCGTTCGTCATCGCCGCATCCCGGTTCCCCGAGGTGAACGACACCGCCGGGACACCTTCAACGACAGCGAAGGCCGTCCCTGAACCATTGCCGACGGGGACGAATTCCCCGGACAAGTCGCCGCGATTCGGCCACGCCTGTGGCGAGGCCACGAAATCCGTGGCATCCAGATTGACCAGCATATTCGGCGCGGCCTGAACAGCCGCGCACGCAAGCGCCACCAGCGCCCCGAGCACCCATTTAATTTGTTTTTCCATCACACACACTCCTTTGTTAAAACCCAAAGTAACCCATACAAGCAATGGTACACCTAAATGCATTCGGAACGCAATAGGAAAATGAGAGGATGAGAGAAAAAAAGGGCTGAGCAAGCGGCCTGCCCCTCACGAGGTTGAGCGGGTTCGCCCGTCCTGCGCCCCGCCCCGGTAACGGTAGAGCTGCCAGGCGTTCCAGAGGTTGTGCCAGAGGACGTAGATGGTGGGGCCGAGGGCGATGAGGGGCTCGGCATAGGTGAGGGCCAGGTAGACGGTGTAGGAGTTGTTTTTCTGGCCGAGGCCTTGGCTGCATTCGAGCGCGTGGCCGGGCCGGCCGAGGAAATGCCCGACGACAAAGTTGATGACGCAGATGACGAGTGAGAGCCCGGCGATGACCCCCAGCGTAACCCACGGCACATCCGCTTGCCGGTCGAGGAAATCCCGCGCTTGCGCGGCGATCAGGACGACCAGCGAGAGCCAGACGTAGAAGGTCCAGGGCGCGAGCCGCTCGCCGAGTCTCCGCGCGCCCGCTTTCGAGAACCCGCGGACGATGAGCGCGGCCGTGAGCGGCACGAGCGTAACGGTCAGCACGCGCGCCAGCACGTCTTGCGCGAGCCCGACGGCCGGGTTGCCGATGACCCAGGGGATGAGGATGGGGAAGCTGAGCGAGATCAGCAGGTTGGAGAAGAGGAACAGGGTAACGGCGTAAGTGATGTTGCCGCCGATCAGGCTGACGATCACGGGGGTGCTCGTGCCGCTCGGGCTGATGGCGGTGAAGAACGCGACCATCCCCAGCAGGGGCTGGCCTGCGGCGGTGAGCCCTGCCCACGCGCCGAGGGCCAGCAGGATGTTGAACGCGATGGAGAGGAATTGGCTGCGGTGGACCATGCGGACAGACGGCTCGATCCGCAGGCAGACCGCGAAGAGCATGAAGATCAGCGCATAGCGGATGAGCCAGGTGTAGGCGCTGAGCTGCGGCAGGAGGCCACCGACCACGAATGCGCCTAACAACCCCAGCGCGCGTAGCAGTGCGAATTTCATATAGCGAAGGCTCTCGTGGCTCGTTCGTTGGGAGGGCGTTTGAGGGAGCCCTTAGGATTTTTTCTTCTTCGGCTTCTTCGTGAGGTCGAGGAACGGGGCGCGGGCGAGGGCCTCGGCGGGGATGATGTCGCCGTCGGTCGGCACCGGGGCTGCGGGGAGGGACCGGGTTACGCCTGGGGGCAGGGGCTTCAGGGTGTCCCAGAGCCATTGCTTGAAGCGCGCGACGCCGGTGTCGCTTGCGTCAACGGTGGACATGGGGATGGGCTTGGTGCGGGTCTTGCGCTTGAAGACCGGCAGGTTCTCGACGGCGGCGGGGACGTCCATCTTGTTGGCGAGGATGACGGCGGGGCGTTCGAGGAGGGTCTCGTCGTACTGGGCGATTTCTTTGCGGAGCTGCTTGTAGTCGTCCCATGGGCTGCGGTTGTCCGTGCCGGCCATGTCAATGACGAAGACCAGCACGCGCGAGCGCGAGATGTGGCGGAGGAAGTCGAGGCCCAGGCCGATGCCGTCGGCCGCGCCCTCGATGATGCCGGGGATGTCGGCCACGCGCAGCTGCGAGAAGTCGGGGAACTGGACCGTGCCGACGATGGGGTTCAGGGTCGTGAACGGGTAGTTGGCGATTTTCGGCCGCGCGTCGCTGATGCTGGCGAGGAGGGATGACTTGCCTGCGTTGGGGTATCCGAGCAGGCCTGCGTCGGCGATGGTTTTGAGGTCGAGGCGGAGGCGGAACTCCTCGCCCGGCTCGCCGGGGGTGTGCTCCGTCGGGGCCTGGTGCGTGGAGGTCTTGAAGTGGATGTTGCCCAGGCCGCCCTTGCCGCCCTTGGCGATGACGACCTCTTGGTCGTGCGCCACGATGTCCGCGAGCGCCTGGCCGGTCGCTTCGTTGAGGACCTCCGTGCCGCAGGGGATGAGGACGGTCAGGTCTTTGCCCTTGCGGCCGTACATCTGCTGGCCGCGGCCGTCCACGCCGTTCTCGGCGAAGAGGAGCGGGGAGAAGTAGAACGCGACAAGGGAGTTCTCGTTGCGGCTGCCTTTGAAGATGACGTGCCCGCCGCGGCCGCCGTCGCCGCCGTCGGGGCCGCCTTCGGGGATGCACGATTCGCGCCGGAAGCTGCGGCTGCCGTCCCCGCCCTTCCCGGCGCGGACATGCACCGAAACCTGATCAACGAACGTCCTCGTCTTCACGATGCGGGTTCAGCCCTCACTTCGCCTCGACGGGAAGGATGGCGACGTATCGGCCCGCTTTCTGGAACTTGACCGCACCGTCTGTCAGGGCGAACAGCGTGAAGTCGCGCCCGAGGCCGACGTTCTTGCCGGGGTGGAATTTCGTCCCGCGCTGGCGGACGATGATTGAGCCGGCCTTGACGACCTGCCCGTCAAAGCGTTTGACGCCCAGACGTTTCGAGTTGCTGTCGCGACCATTCTTCTTAGAGCCTGCACCTGCCATAAACCATTCTCCTTCACTTACGCGATTGACTTCGCCTTGACCACGGTCAGCTCCTGGCGGTGGCCGACCCTGCGCGTGTACCCCTTGCGGCGTTTCTTCTTGAAGCTGATCAGCTTCGGGCCGCGCTTGTGGCCGACCACCGTGAGGACGACTTTCGCGCCCTTCACATACGGCATCCCGATGGTCAGCTCCCGGCCGTCAGAGACCGCGAGGACCGTGTCCAGCGCAATGTCCTGCCCCGGCTCCGCCGTGAGACGCTCAATTTCAAAAATGGCATCGGCAGTTACACGATACTGCTTCCCGCCTGTCGCCAAAACCGCATACGCTTCCATGTCTGTAACCCTTCCTCGCTGAGGCACTCTGCCTGTTCCCCGAAACCCTTACCGGGGCAAAAGAGCAGATACTTTATCGGATTCCCCCGCCCCTTGTCAAGCAGGACGATGGCCCTTCTTGATAAAAATTTGCCTTCGCGGTAATCGGGAATTGAAGGCCGGGGCGGGACGTGGTATATTATTTTCTTTTGTGCCTTGGGCCAAGAAAGGTGTTCATGACGATTCGTAGTTTTTTTGAGGATGCGGTGCAGTGCTCGCCGCAGCGGCCGGCGCAACGGTTCTTCCAGGGGAACCAGTGGGTGTCGCGGAGTTATGAGAGTTTGAAGGAGCGGGTCGTCCGCGCCTCGGTTGTGCTGCGCCACCTCAACCTCCAGCCGGGGCGCCAGAACGTGGCGCTGATGATGGAGAACTGCCCGGAGTGGCAGGAGATTTACCTCGCGCTGGCGGGGTCGGGGCTGGCGGTGGTGCCGCTGGACCCGAAGCTGCGCGCGACGGAGGTCTCCCATATCCTGCGCGACTCGGAGGCCGTGGCCATCTTCGCCGGGACGCGGCTGAGGGAGGTCGTGGCGCAGGCGGTCGCGAACCTGCCGGACCTGAAGTCGTGCATCTGGGTGGGCGAGGGCTCGGGCATGGTGGAGGCGGTGAAGGACTGCGTGTGCTGCGCGTATGAGGCGGCAACGAACTGCGCGGCGGCGGCGTACGAGGCCGCCCGCGAGTGGTTCGAGAACCACACGCCCAGCGAAAGCTCCATCGCCTCCATCGTCTATACGTCCGGCACGACGGGCAAGCCCAAGGGCGCGGTGCTGACGCACGGCAATTTCACCTCCAATGTGCTGGCCACGCTCGAGCGCATCAAGTTCTACGCGAACGAGAATTTCCTGAACGTGCTGCCGCTGTTCCACTCGTTCTCGTTCACGGCGAACTTCATGGTGCCACTGCGCATCAAGGCGTGCTGTAGCTTCGTGCGTTCGGTGAAGACCCTCGGTGAGGACATGAAAGTGCTTCAGCCGACCATCCTGTTTGCCGTGCCGCTGATGGCGGAGAAACTGTACTCGCGCATCTCCGAGAAGCTGAACAAGAGCGTGCTGGCGCGGCTGCTCCCGCGCATCGGTCTGAAGTCCGTCATCCACAAAAAGGTGCGGGCGAACTTCGGCGGGAAACTGCGCTTCCTCGGCATCGGCGGCGCGCCGACGGACGTGGAGGTGCTGAAAGGGCTCCAGTCCATCGGCATCCCCGTCTTGGAGGGCTACGGGCTGACGGAGTGTTCGCCCGGCGTGGCGTATGCGGACCTGGACACCTACGTCCCCGGCACGGTCGGCTCCATCATCCCGGGCATGGAATACAAAATCATCAACGAGGACAGCACCGGCGCGGGCGAGCTGTGCGTCAAGGGCCCGAACCTGATGCAGGGCTACTACAAGAACGCGGAGGCCACGGCGGAGATTATTGACGCGGACGGTTTCTTCCACACGGGCGACCTTGTCCGCTTCGACGAGCTGGGCAACATCCGCATCTGCGGCCGGCGCAAGGCGCTCATCGTGAACCGCGAGGGCAAGAACATCTACCCCGAGGAGATCGAGCAGATTATCGAGCGTTGCCCGCTGGTGCAGGATGTCATCGTG
>Ga0123353_10000733_pt1 | contig 40050 bp, 63 predicted proteins | sample TergutLab28metaG_3_FD_92763 | JGI IMG/M metagenome (GOLD analysis project Ga0123353, IMG submission 92763) | Labiotermes labralis P3 segment gut microbial communities from Petit-Saut dam, French Guiana - Lab288 P3 | ecosystem: Host-associated > Arthropoda: Insects > Digestive system > Gut ... | reverse complement strand
TGCCAGAAAATAACTCTAAAACGTTCAAGATCATACCTCATACGTTCTTATGATCGGCATCTTTTTTGTGCCAAATATCAGTAAAGCAGAAGGAAATGGAGCGCCGTCTTTATCATTAAACCTTAATCGTCCCTTTATCAGCCTGATCTCCGTGCATCTCATAGCATCATCCTGCCACCAGCGCGTATCTGTTCTGCAAGGCACAAGGCAAACACACAACCCTTTCTGTGTGTTATCAGCAAAGGCATCTGCTGCCTTTTTGACCCCATTTGCCGATCTCACGTCCATAAGGAGGATTCATCCAGCAACGATAACCGCTCCAGTCTTGTTCCAATCCGTTCTCTGCTTTTGTGTAATACATATCGCACTTAGCATTTGTATCGGTAGCGCAAACGTCCAATTGAAAGTCGAACTCTTCATTCAACTTGTCAAAGATATCTTGCGGAGTTGCCCGCTCAACGCTATCGGATGAAAAATGCACACTTAAGTTAGTCATATTACCTCTTCACTGATAGAGTTTTGCAGTTTGGACACGATTCGTGGTTGCTTTTCCCGTGGCAAAGAGGACAATCTCTTCTCAACTTGATATAATCAGCGTAGCATTGCTCTTCATCAGTGCATATATCCACATCCCAGACACATTTTTTACAATCGCCCTTAGCAATATGTTCCTCAGGCGATGTAAAGAACAGCCACGGCTCTGCATATGGAGATACTTTTGCATTCCACGGAAAAACTATCAACGGTATTACTTCGTTGAGAGTTATGCCAGCATATTGCACCAACGATGGCTTACCAGTGTTTGCCTCACTCCGGTCGATGAGGGCACAGATATGATATTCCCATTCTTGCTCGTCAGATCGTGCATAGTGAGATAACTGCTTGCCACTCCAGCAGTCTCCATCTATGATGATGCAGTTTTTGTGAGGACCTGCCAATAAAGGCATATCATATTGATAAGCGATAAGCACTGCAGGGATTATACCACTCCTGGGTATGCCGTACACACCTGATATCTCTTTACCTTGAGATAACAAGCGCTCCATTATCTGCTCTATCATCTCTTCACATTGTTCCCATGTATATTTTATCACGTCATCTCTCATGTTATCCCTCCTTGTTCTTCTCGATGATGTCGAGGATTTCGTCGAGGATTTTCACTTCTCCAGTCTGTATATAATAACCATACCATGGCGGATATATTCTGTGAGTTTCTATCTCCTCCTTCTTCTCCCTCACCCACTGTTCTATGTCACTGACAGTGAGTATTGTGCAGCAGTTTTTACCGTGACCCTGCGAGGTTGTTTTGCATCCAAACTCTTTGCACGAAAGGTCAGAGTTGACATAATAGTCAACTCCGCCGTCCGGACGATATATTGCGTGGCGTTTCATTCTACCACACTCACAATATACGGTATTGTATCTCTCACATCTTCACATTTTAATGTAAAAGGGTTGAAATGTGCACATTTATAGCAAGCATCTTGACCTTTGCAATACTGTATCACACACTCATTGTCCCTTGGGTCAAACTTGCACATGAATTTTGTGTTCATTATGATATCCGCTTTCGATTTGCACGTTTTACATACCCATGTAACCTTTTTGATCTTCTTGTCATTATACTCTTCGCCGCCTGGCTCGTTATAAGTGAACACCTTCCTTGTATAGCAGTGCCATCCACGTTTTTTCAACTCTATGCAACCTTGCATCTGATCGTGTTGCATCTTGCCGCCGTGCTGTAATAAAACATCATGTTTTATCCCACAGCACGCACACGTAGCGCGCACAAGCGCAAAGGTTTGTATCGTCACCCTACCAACTCCATTGTTACCATGCCTTCCGTATCGTCAGGCAGGCAGCAGTCGTTCCCGCATATCAGTTTTGCTCCCTGCTTTGCCCTTGCCTTCTGCCCGCAATTCGGACAGATAAAAACGGATAAGTTTTGCGTGTTACTTCCGCCGCTCTTAAACTGCAACAATACGTCCACATTTTCCAGGACATATTTGGCATCATCGCTCAACTCAGCAACGATCTCCTCAAAGACAGGATACCATTCGACTACGTCGTCCCACCCTCCTGGACCGCCAGTGTCGAACGCTTTCATGCCAACCTTCTCCAATCCTGCCTTAAACTTCTTGTTGTGACGGCGAAGGGTTTTGTCTGTATCCTTTATCCCCATTTGCGTATTGGCTGCGTGAACCAACTCATGAGCAATGGTGCAGAACATCTGTGTCTTTCCTGCTCTGATTGCGTGCTCGCTGATGTTTATCTCATGAAAGCCATCTTCGCCTATCTTCCAGTTCTTATCAACGTAGAAACACCCATAAGCCTTCTTGTGCCTGTGAAATGTTAGTCCAACATTGCCGACGGGAAAATCTTTGAACATTTTCACGATCATCGCATCAGCGACTTCATTTATCATGCCGTTCACTCTCATCATGCCGCTCTTTTCAGACATCTCACAACACTCCTGCGTTTGCCATTTCAGTTAGCGTCATACCGTCTACGATCTTTGCGTGCGCTTCTTCGCTTTTTCTTTCACCCCAGCACTCATCGCAAAAGTGCCAAACGTTGCCATTTGGTCTAAGAATGCTGTTTTCTGGCTCTGCTCTCCGGTTGCAATAGTAGCAGGAAGGCATTTATTCCACCTTTTCTTTGAATCTTGCTATTATGGTTCCAGCAAAGATAAACGATAACTCGTTCTTTGTTGCCTCTATCTTATCGCACGCCATCGTAAATACTGCGTCTGGACCCTGTATTCTGATGAGATATGTCTTGTTTGCGCACGCTCTGACTTCTAGCGTGTCTCTCAACACGTTGACATAGCATATTTTGTTTACGTCCAGTTCCTCTATTTTCTTCAACCAATATTTTCCGTCCATTTTTAACCACTTCCCATAGTTGTAATAGTAGTAATACTTAAGTTGTATATAAACATTACTATTCTAACTTTAATATGAAAAAGAAAAATGGTAAAATGTTTATCACTCCATTGGCTGATCATCGATTCTCGGTGCCAATATACAGCGAACAGAACCGAAAAACACATACGCAGGCATGTTAGCAGCCATCTTCAAGGTCACGTCAACGATATCTGAAGGGATATAATTCGCTATTCCGACGAAGTACTCCGTTCCGAACAGAACGTCAAACGTTTCTTTTGAAACAAATTTGCTACATTCTGCCACCTTGACATACGTCTCTCCTTTAATGATGTGCTCTTCTTCCGCTCGTACATCTATCCCTTCCGGCGAGAACTTGACGCGTATCTGCTCGAGATCGTCCAACGGACGGAATAAGGACTGGAACAGTTCCTTCTTCATCACTGCCGCCGCTGTCATCGGTAAGTTTGGCACTTTCCACGCTGACGGAATGAGAATTGCAGATTTTGTTCTGTACTTCCTCGTTATCCTTCCTGTCTTGACGACCGTGTTCTCCTTGCCGAAAGATATGCTTGCATCATCGCTGGCATCGCCCTTCTTTAAACCTTCAAGTATCTCTCTCGGGTCTATCTGCATCACATTACCAGGGATAACTTCGCCGTTAGGGTCTTTGCCTGGAGAATCGCCGATTGTTGACGTTATCTTCAATCCTTTTGCTGTATCTGACTCAAGGACATATTCGATAACGATCGCCTTCGCCGCATCCAGTCCTAACAGTTCTATCTTATCTTCCTCTATCGTCATTCTTATCGCGTCGAGCGATGTTCTGACGATACTGCCGATTGTGAACGCTTCTCTGAGTATTTTGTTCTTTCCGGTTATCAATACTGTCGTATCCGCCATGGTCACACATCCTTGAAGTCAAACGGCTTGCAATTCATCGCCTTGCACAACTGCTGTCCATACGTCACGCCTTCGTCAAGTGTCTGCTGATTATCCAGCCTTGACCGAAGAACGTTCAGTTTTGCTCGAACATCTTCGCCATGCATATTGATTCTTTTCGACAACGTCTTGAGATGCACTTCATCGCCGAAATCGCAGTAGAGCGTTGCAATAACGATGCTGTCAACAATATCATATTTGGTAAATTGTTGAACGAACATCGCTCTCTTCAACTGCTCGCCTGACAGTTTGACCGCCATGACGTCCTCAAATGCTGTCTTCATCTGTTTCACTTCTCCTCTTACGTCCTATTCTGCGAGATTCATAGACCGTTGAACGCTCAACGCCGACGATATCCGCTATCTGTTCACACGTTTTGCCCCTATCGTTAAGTATGAGCACTATCGCTCTACCCGGACCTGCTCTGTGAAAATAGATAAGGGAGAGAAGGTCATCTTTTTCCTCGTTTGTCAGGCTGAGCGAACGAACGTCTATGCTTTTACGCACGAAGGACCACCTCGAGTTTGTCATACTGATCGTTCAGTTCCGCTGCCAATCCTTCGGCGTCCTTTTTGTTTGAATACAGACGTTCATCTCTTTCCTCGTTTCTTTGCCCGAAGTCCATGACGTATTTCTTCTGCACTCCTTCTGCCGTTTCACGCAGGATTATCTCTGCGACTTTCCCTTCAACGACACGATACGGAGCAAAGAACCACCCGCCATTGCATACACATTTGACGTTGCCTTGCAACACCGCCGGTATGAATATCGTTCGGTCCAACTTCTCTGTACCCTTGCAGAACGGACACGTGACACGCTCAGAAGAAACGGCGTACATTACGTCGCCGATCTTTGTCACTTTCTCCTCTGTTCTTTCTTCACTTTTAGCCATTTTTTGTCTCCTCTATCTGTTTGTTCGCATCGTCGAAGTTTTCCTGCGTTCTTCTACCGCCTGTTAGCAGGTAGAATATCGGAGTGTCCAACGCCGCCAAAGCAACCTTGAGCATATACTCTCCGGCCAGCATGCCGAGCAATATGATGAACGGTAACGACCCTTCAAGTCCGAGCCACATCGGGATGACGAACGCTATGAACGTCATTATCAGCGTGTCAACTAACTGTGACAGTATTGTCGACGATGACCTGACCCATTTCTTGTCTCGGAACTTATGCCTTAACACATGGAATATCTTCACGTCCAGATTCTGCGATATGTAGAAAGCAGTTATGCTTCCTGCTATTATGAATCCGTTGACAGTGAATATCATCTTATACGCCGCTAGCATATCAACGTCCCAGTCAGTCGGTCCAACCGGAACGACGAATACGACGATCATTATCAGCGCAAATGCTATCAACTGTGCTACAACACCCGCCTTAATGGCATCCTTTGCAACCTTCTTTCCAAACTTCTCTGAGAGAATATCTGTCATCAAAAAGCAGATGAAGTATGTGAATACCGCACCCGTGACATATATCTCCAATCCAAACAGTTCACCCACGTGAATCATCCTCATTGCGATGATGTTGGAAATGAGCAAAGCCATAACCATCAACCCAATATAGATGTGCTTCACGGTGTCCGAACCTAATTTTTTCTCTACACCTAAATCTATCATTTTTTCACCCATTTGTCTAAAGCGTTTTGTCCAGCCATGAACTCGTCATACTTGATGTCATTCTTGGTTTTAAATTCTTCAAAGTTATATTCGTCCAAACTCAAGTCATCGAAATAAAAATTCCAATGGTCCCAAAACGCCTGCACTGAACCGACGGATATATTAAAATACGTCCATCTTCTCTGCTTGTCTAACTTAGACAAGGCATCAACCGTTTCGTTGAAGTCTGGCGGTGCACTGATGTCTCCGAAAGCGCACCTTCTGATATACGATGAAGTGTCATATGAGGGGTCAATCCCTCTCTGTCTGCAATATGTGTCAAACTGGCAGAGATCGTTGATTGGCGATAGCCCTAAATAATGAACTTTATTGCAGGCTGTGCCTTGCAGTTTAGCGCAAGTACCAGCAGTTATTTCTCTTAGTCTCTGCTTTATTTTGTCGTTGTTTGACGCCGACGACCCGAAGCCGATAGTATCTCCTTCTTCAAGTAGAGGGACGATGTGTTCCAAACAGTGCATGAAATCACTCGGCCATGCACCCTGGAGAATGAACATTGGACTTGCACCGAGCATCTCATCACGATGTTTATCAAACCACTCCGCTGCCTTGATTGTCGTTTCTATCGCATGATCGTTTTCTGGCGATTTAAATTTGCGAGTTGACGATGGGAAGCATAGCGGAGAGATAAGGTCGTACCCTGCCAGCATCTCCGGAGTAGCGTTTAATCTTCCTGCTATTTTTATCTGTCTGTCCAACGCCTCTCGATACGTCAATCTTTTGTGAGCATGAACGTCGGTAAACCCTCCGCTGTCGATGAATACTTTGTAATTACTTGCATCAAAATTACTCTCTAAGTGGACCGGCGATAATACGACGCCGTGGACATGGCATGTCATTGCGTCAAAAGAGCTTGTATAGAACCTCATTTTTCTCTTCCTCTTGTTTCTTTTCTTCCTTCTTAACTTTTTCTATGTAAATCTGCCCGTTGGAACCGTACTCTTTATACTCGTCTGGATAAAATAATCTTAACTCATTATAAAAAGATTTCTTTCCAGTCACATGTTTCACCGCCTCAGCATCGCAAAAGGCTTGATAGCGAGTGTATAATTCCGGACGGTTTATGTGCTCCCCTTCTAATATCTCTTTCGACCAAAACTCTGCAACACTTGATGAGGTTATTTTGATCTGATTTACGAGCATATCAGAAGCATCGGATTTGGCCCAGGTCCTTGTCCTCACAACTTCGCTATACTCATATATGGCACGACTGGCGATATAGTCCAGCGCCTGCTGGTGCGTGATATTATCAATGCTGAATTTAGCCTTCTGTTCCTCGCTAAATTTCGCCTTAAACTCAACAGCAAAAACACGTCGATAAAATCCGTTTGATTTATCCCTTATCTTCGGGAACTCGTTTGTTGCAAAGATATGTTTGCAACTCGGTGTCATCATGAACGCTGGCTGATTTTTCTCCTGCACTAAAATATCGTCTCCGGTAACAATTTGTTTAAAAATAGCGATATCTTCTAAATATGCTGTTGACGTCTCTCCTTGCAAATTGACAAGTTTGTGATTCGTCTTAACCAGTGAGAACTTATCGTCAACTATCTGCTTTAACGATACCGATGACACATTATCTTTACCTACTACTGCTGTTAGAACCTTGAGGAATGTGGACTTACCGTTATCCGCTGTGGGTCCCCATAAGATAAACGCCTTATCCCATACCAGGTTAGGTATTAAGCAGTACCCGATTAATTGATAGAGGAATTTCTCTAACTGCTCATCGCCTTGCGTAACATCTTTAAAATATCTGTCTACATCCAGCATCTCTTTAGACTGCCATTGTGAATCAAAATTGGCAGATATCTGCTGGAATAGAACCGTTTCAGGTAGATGAGGGTTAAGTTGACCGTATTTTTCAACCGATACGGTACCGTTCTTAAAGTTGACAACATTTTTACTCATCGCCATCTTCTTTTCTTTTGATCTAACCTTAATCCGCAACGTTTCGATAACCTCTTTACGCTGTGCCATCTTAATCGGCGGATGATGGTACACTGTCATATTCTCGATAAACTTCTCCGCTTCTTTGTACACGCCGTCGAAATAGACAAATACTCTATCATTGCGGACAACCATCGGATACCTGGCTATGAAAAAATCCACCATTTTGACATGGTCGAATTTATTTCCGTCCATGAATGAGATATCTCTGGCATCGCCGATAACACTGTTAATTAGCACATCACGAGGAATTGACTCTTCAGCTAACTTATCATTAATCCATGTCAACGCTACACCGATGCCTATCTGATCGTAGCCTTCATTTTCTAATATCTGAACATATCTTTTCAGCGTGTCTATATAGGCATCAGTAGGAATAGGTATGTTAAATATAGGACGCGAAGTATATTCCAACGGTTTAAGCATCGGGTAGAAATCATACCCTTTCAACGCGTCCATCTGAACAAATTCTCTATCATCACACCCATAAGGAAGAATGACATATTTCCCTTCACGATAGACACGTGCAGATATACCGCACATTGTCAATATATCGCTAGCATATTCCTCTTCAGATTTAAGCCAAACGTGCATTCCGTTCGGCGTTGTGGAATGGGTTATATCGTTAGGGTTTGTATCCCATTTCGTTAGACTTAAGATGTATTGTGAAACAGTTTTATCAAAGTCCATAACGATAATGTTTTTCGGTAAAATGAACCCTATGAGAGCACCTTTCTCAAGGTACTCCTTTGCTTCTTGATAACTGTACACTTCACTATTCCTTCGTTGCTTATTCGCATCGCAAATCACGTAGCAACGTGAATCGGATGCGTTAAAGCATTCGTTGAATTGTGTAAAGTCATTTTTTCTTTTCGGCATTGATCGTCCCTTCTAATATGTGCATTTCCAATTCTAACTGCTCGCTACTCCATATCAGATACCATTTGCCACCCGCTGATCTTATCATGTCCTTATGGTGCAGTTGCAGTCTTGATGCCTTTTCGCTCGCGCTTCTCTTATACTCAACGGCGATAAACATTCCCTTGTAGCAGTACACTCTGTCCGGAGCGCCCGACGAACCTCTTTCGTCCTGATTGACAGGACAGATATACGCACCCCTTTTTTTCATCAGATTGTCGCATCTTTTGCGTATATCTGACTCATAAGGAATGAGTTTAAGTGGTTTGTCGTTCTCCTGCTTAGGGAAGTCCATCTTATCACGAGTTGAGTAGGTCGTCCAACTCGTCGTCGGACAGTGCTGTTGGGTCCTTCGCTTCCTCAACTTTTTCCTTCGTTACGGCAACGGCAGGTTTTGTTGCAGGGTCAGGCAGTTTTGTTTTTGGCGGAACTTTTGCTGTTGGCACTGCTGCCTTCGGCGGTTCCTTCTTGACCTCAACTGCTGGCTTCGGAACTTCTTTCACCGCATCTGCTGACGGGACCCATGTCCACTTTGACAGGTTGGTATACAGAACCGTCTCTCCTTCTCTGTTTTTGCCAGGGTTTTGGTACACTTTGCCCATGATCTCCACGCCGAGTAAATCGGTCTCTTCTATCGGTTCGTCTTCGTACGGCTTGCCCAATGCGTGACGTGCGTAGAAGTGCCCCATATCAATGACCGATTTTTCGTCATTGCGGAAGGTTATCGCCATCGCTCTTGTTTCCGGCTCGTCGACGCACTTGCACACGATTGTTAGCGACAGAAACTCTGCATAGTCACCGTGCTTTACGTCTGCTTTGCTTATCACAAACTTATGCGTTCCTAATGACGGGTACGGCATTGACGAATCATCGCCGGTATCCGGACTGTTTTTGATCGCCGCTCTTTGCTCATTTGTTAGGTTTATTCCCATTGTTCTCTCTCCTTCAATTATTTAAAGTTTTTTAAAAAATGTTTTTATAGGTCCCATGCCTCCGCACGATCGTTCGGGGCACGGACAACATAATCGTCCAACAGCACTTCTTCAATATCTGCTCCCATCTCCTCTGCTACGCACAACTTTTGATATGTGTTTTTGCACATGGAGCATGACATGCCGTCACATTTGGGCCAGGCATCGCTTTCGACACTGAACTGCCACAACCTCTTGAGTTGCACAATTCTATCCCATCCGTTGATTATCATCTTCTCCGTCAAGTCCAAATGCTCCAGCGGAAACAGATTCACGATATCGTAAGAATCTTTCTCTTTCAGTTTCGCCAATATCTCAGCATAAGGCTCTTCACTTAACTCGTTCGAGCGTATTACTGACATAAACGAGTCATATGTGCAGTCCTTGAGTGTAGAATCTGAGCAGGATATCGTCCCGTTCTTCAATACCGTTGGATATCTGATCTTGCGTTTGAGAACACCGCCAACGTAGAATGTTGACGGATACTCGCCATACAGAACGGAGCACGCTACAGCGTACATATATTTCTGCGTGTTCAACTCCAGATACCCTTCTTGTATCTGCTTTGATATCGACTTCCAATCCAGCAAGCATAGTTTACCGTCCATCTTTCGCCTTATTACCAGGTCGATAGTCCCGCCATATATGTCGCCATTATGCTCGAACTGGAAGTCCTTCTCTACGTCGATAACATCATAGTTATCGAGTATCTGCTTCCGTCTTGTCTCGTAGAATCGTTCCAATGTTACCTCTAACATTTCTCTTAACTCTGCACGAGTGTATTCCGTCCATCCAACCTTCATTATCTCATCGCTGTCCGGGTAGTGAGACTGTATCTCCGCTATCTTTGCGTCAACCCTTGCTTTATTGTCATCATCATGCGGATTGCGGAACATCTCCGCTATCACTTCGTGTATATCAATCCCCATTATCAGCGCAAGCGGAGTTTGAGCAGGCTGTATTCTTTTCCGATATCGGTAATACGCCTGCCGTGGACACGTTGCGTACGTCTGCAAAGCGGAGTAATGGTACTCAGGCATGCTTATTCCTCTGTTGCCGTTTCTTCTGTTGCGCTACACGTTTGGCCTATACTTTTTGTGATCTGTTCGTAGAGTTCTTTTGCCTGATCGTCTGTCAACTGGCTGTTCCGAGTTATCTCCTTGTCTTTGAAGTATGCAACCTTGATGTCATTTGACCCGAGGTTTCTGATGCATATCTCACTTATGGCGCGGATATAATCAGCCTTCGTTTCCAACGCCACTTCCTTTTTATCCATCTCTTCGAACTTCTTGAGTCCTTCTTCAACGGCAGCCATTTGTCTTTCTGGCGATGCGTCTTCAACGTCTTCATCTGTCATGTCAGATACTATCGCATACCCTGCTCCGACAAACTCGGACAATACTCTCATCTTGCAGTTTGTTATTGTCCTCTTGTACAGCGCCTCTATCTCTTTCGGGTCAACTACCGTTCCTTTTGGTGCTATCGGCATCGGCTTAACAGCGATATCTTCACAGTCTGGCTTTTCCAATATGCTCATTAACATATCGACAAGTGGAGCGTTTTTAAGAACATTCTCATTCATCAGCAGATTCATCGCTGCACTTTTTTCTTGCGATAATTCGGTCTTGTACAGCCTACCCTTGCACATGAGAACTCTATGACCGTCTATCTCTCTTTCGCATAGATCGTATTCGATACGATACGGCATTTTCTGTCCTACTGTGAAAGCGAGAGAGTACATTCCCTCTTTTGTCACATATTGCTTCGTCCCTTTCGATGTCGATATCGCAATAATCCCGCCTTTTGGTATTTGTGGGAAATACGGCGACATCTGCGTTTTTCCTTCGTTCATTTTTGTAACCTCTGTCTGATATATTAATATCTCTATATAAATATATTACTATTCCAACTTAAGGTAATTTAGGAACATTTTATTAAAAAAATCTTCAAAATGTTTCAGTCTATTGTATATCTCCTCTTCCACTGTACCCTTTGCTATAAGGTAAATATAACTGCAAATCCCCTTCTGCCCCTTTCGATGTATTCTTGATCTTGCCTGCGTATCCTGCTGGGATGATAGCGTCGGTTCGAAGAAGATGGCAGTATCTGCTGAAAATAACTGCACGCCGAGAGATATGGAGCGATAGTTACCAACAAAAACCTTAATGTTATCATCCGCCTGGAAGTTTTGCCAATGCTCATGCCCTGTCACGCCATTGCCCATCTGCTCATATTTCACGCCAGCCGATCTTAAGAAGCGTGTTATCTGCTCCATACTCTCCACCCAGTCGACAAATATCACGATTTTGCTACCTTGCTTAGTTGAGATATTATCATCATCAATAATATTTTTACTTCTTAATATGTCCGCTAACGCCTGTATTTTAGGCGTTAACTTGTCCTTTTCTCTGATTATCTCCACGTACCCTTCTTCGGCTGAGAATATATGTGAAGATAACTGGCGCAACCGTATGAGCAAGGTTAGCGCACGATCTGCTACTATGGAGCCATCATCAGATATTATTACCTTGCTCTTCTTTAACTGCTTGTAAATCGCTAAGTTTTTGTCACTCAACTCAACCTTGTGAACAGTTGGTGGCAACGGTTCCAATAAATCAGATAATACGGACTTATCATATCGAGAGGAGTATGGCGCTATCCAGCGTAATAACTCATCAATTCTATTGCAATAAACTCTGTCATAAAATCTCGCTCCCGTGGCTCTACTCTCACTTAAATCGTATGAAAAGTATGCGTCTAAAAATGATTTATAGGATTTGAAAGGAAACTCCTCTCCCAACAAAAACTTAAATTGAGAGAAGTAGTCTTCCATTCGAGCATTACCTATCGGCGTGCCAGATAATATGAAGCGGTACTGCTCCTTCCGTACCATTATCCCCAACGTTTTGAAACGGAGAGATTTTCTATTCGATATCATGTGGCTCTCGTCTACTACAATAGCATCCCAATCAGCGGCATAAGCCTCTTTTCGGCGATGGAGTTTTTCATAATTTATGATTTTTATTGCGGATAACAATTCTTGAGTTTTCTCGCCAAACCGCTTACGATCATCTTCCCACGCCCCTATTACCTGGATTGGACAGACGATTAACCCGTTCTTTATCTTACCTTGATGCAATAGATTTGCTAATATGCTCCAAGTAGCGATAGTTTTGCCCGTACCCATCGTCCATAGAAGAGCGTGCTGCTCTACATGATCTGATAGTTTGACCGTTTTAGTCTGATGTTGCATTAATTTTAGCACGATATCTCTCCGCAAGCATTTCGTCTATTATTATGGAACGATTCACGCCCCGCTCTATCGCTTCTTTGCATAATTCAGCGTAGAGGTTTCGATCTGCGTATGCAGAGAACATTATTTCAGTTTTGCCTCTCATACCTTGTTCAACTCCCTGTACTCTTCTCTTGTTATCTCTGAGCAATCTAATTCGTCTAAAGCAGAAGATAAATTCTCATACCCTATTCTTTTCTCAAACTCCTTCCGCATATCTTTATCGTCAACCGTACCCTTGAATATCTTTCTCAATATCGCTGCTCCGCCAATCTCAAAGAAGTATTTCTTCACTGTCAACCAATATCTCTCAAACGTACCTACTGCCGACCAGTCAAACTTAGCGGATAGCATATTCAACCGTTGCTCGAAATACTCTGTGTCAAACGCTATATCAACCATCGCCATATAGCATTTCATCCGATCAGCCAGGTCGAAGTTGAACTCCTCAACGCTCGTATACGCTTCCGTCCATAGCCGCAAGTACATAGAATGATATTAAAATATAATTATATAAATATATGGATATATAGAAATATTATACAATTAAGTTGTGAGTAGTAAAATGAAGCAAATAATCCTGTCATATTATTATATATTTTGATTTTTATACGCAGTTTGAAACCACCCTTCATTTTACTACATTATATAAATGATCATCTATTTTTACGTAAGCAATAAATATACTTAACAATTGTTTGTAGTAAAACGAGTAGAAGAACGGAGTGAAAAATGAGTAAAAATGAGTTGTTTTACTACTCAGGTGTAAAGGTGTCACATTTATTTTTATCAGCCAAAATTCTGCACCTAAATTTTGTTTAGGTCCTCCAACCGTGAGAGTAGTAAAATGAAAACCATTTTTCACTCCGATTTACTACTCGTTTTACTACTTAACTATTGTTACATTAAAGTTCTAATAGTAATATTTATATACTTAAGTTGTATACTATATCTATCAACTATGGAGGTTGGCAAAAATGTATGGAAGCGTTCAGAACAGAATGATGGAAGGAGCAGGCGTAGAGAAGATAGAAGTTGGTACGGGAGCGACGAAGGTCATGTGGAGCGACAGATACCCGTACACAGTCATAGAAGTCATCACACAGAAGAAGATAAGGGTGCAGGAAGACGACGCAAAACTCGTAGGCGGAACCTGTCAGAGCGAGCACCAGGAATATAAGTACACGCCTAACCCAGACGGCGAAATACTCACACTCATAAAAACGAAGAGAGGATGGAAGGTTGTTGGACACGATCAGAGGTTTGTAGTAGGGTATAGAGAAAAGTATTACGACCCTTGCTTTTAAACCTTTTTTAAAAAACTTTTTATATTTTCTCTTTTGTTTTTTAATATATGCCAGAAAGTTATAGCAAAGCGCTGAAGAGAGCAAAACGTTTGCACCACCCGAAGCGCGATGTGGTAAAAGGTAAAAGAGGGTACTATATCGTTCCCTTTGGTCTCCACACTGCTAAGGGTAGGCGCACGTATGCAGGATTACGATCTGCCGGCTATTCTAAAGCATCAGCGGCAAGGATAGCACATTATGTAGATGAGCATTAAGAACAAAAGTTCTGCCAGGATTCCGCCTGGCTCGTCATGATATCTCTTCTCATTCAACAACCGGCTGTGCGGCAGCAATCGTTGCTTCAAGAGCGCCGATCTTTGCGAGTGCATCGTTGATACTCGCCACTGCCATGTCACATACGGATTTGACGATTGCGTCGTCCGATCTTTCGGATATCCTTCTGAGAGATTCTCTCAATCCCATCACTCTGATGGAATTGGCATCCGTTATGTCGTACAGTATGTTCCCTGCATCCATGCCGATGCCCATCGCTTCGTTGAACTTGAGTGAGATATCACTCGGCAGCATCACTTTGAAGACGCCTTCGCTCATTCTACCACACCCAGCAAGGAGGCATTGTTGAAATCCTCTTCTGTCACTTTGACAGTCTTGTCGATAAAACCCGCTGCTCTCAGCATATCGTATGCCTTCTTCAGCGCGTTTACATCACTGGGTGACTGACCCTGAGCCTTGACCCAACCGAGCAACGTGTTCAGCAGTTTAGCCTTGTTTTCGTCAAAGAAGTTCTTTGTCTTAACAAACGCCGCACTTGCCAACCCGTCCGCCAGTTCTCTCATGACGTTCTTATCAAGGAACGGTGCTACGATCGCCGTAACCACAAACCCGATAACGATAGTCAACAGACCGTTGTCTATGCTAAGCGTGGTAAATATGTACCCTGCGCCTACCGTCAAAAGTACCCAAACAACCAACGCGCTCAGGACGATAGATATAATCATCGAAGCGGCATAGTTGAGAGAGAACTTTATCTCGTCTCCTTTCTTTCTCCTAACATTCTGCCACGCACTCCAATAATTCACAAACATGCAAAGTACTGCGCCGAGTGCGATGCCAAGTATCAGGAACATTTCCATATCATCAGCGAATATATTCACTTTACCAACTCCAGCCACATATTCTACAAGGTCATAAATGTATAACCCCATCAATGCTATCGAAGCCAGGCCGACCAGCGTGCTTTTTGACACTCCGAGAACTGCTCCAAATAACCGAAGTTGAGGGCTGTTACCAATCTTATGAAGATTTGGAAACCATGGTTTATGAGTATGTGGCACGTTATCAATATAACGATTTACCTTTATAAAGTATATTAGAGAAAAGGGTTTCTCGATACTTTGCAACACTTAAGTTTGCAACATTCTTTTGCTATCTCGAAGTACCTGTCACTTTTATATTCACAACAATTATGAGCGGTTGTTTCTCGCCAATCGCGCAAGGGCTCGCAACACTTTCTTTCCCTTATTTGATATGGCATATTGCTCCAACTCCTTCTTATTGCTTTGTGTCGGTCGCTTTGACGTGGTTGATATAGGCATCGTCTACCGCCTTTTTGTAGGCATCATACGCCGTTTTGTAACCCTTATCTTCGCCATAGAGCAATCTATTCAGCGCTTCCTCTTTCACCCTTTGCAACATGACGTGAGTACTTATCACAACCGGGTTATCTTTGACAAGTGACTGCTGGATTGCAAACAGTTCTGCTGAAGTAGCGCCGGTAGCGTGTACTGCTGATTTAGCATCCTCTAACTGCTTTTTTAGGTCAGATATCTCCTTGTCCGTCTTTTCCTTACCTGCCATTACCGCTTCAAGATCAATGCCTTTTGCAATAGCATCGGCAACTACTCGATAATTCCTCACGCTTAAATCCATATCCATTTTCTTCACTCCTTGATATTGTTACCCTTCTTTATCCTTGTAGGGTGCAAGGCTCAAGGACTCCGATCATCGTTATGCTGATGTCCTTGACGTTTTCATTCACTCGTCGTCATCATCCTCGTCGCGTCTGTGCCTGTGGCAACGCGGACGTTCATCGAAGCACACACGTCTCGGCTCACATCTCAAGGCGTACAGAATTCTTTCTGTCTGCTTATCCTGCGAGCACTGGAACGCACCTGCCTGCAATGCCGATATCTTTTCCTGCTGTTCTCTGATGAGGTTGTTCGTGTCCAGTTCCTTTATGAGAGATTTTGTCTCGCAGAACTGTCTGTCCATGTCGTTCTTCAGTATGAAGAATTTGTTGTCAACATTGGCGTTTGTTGCGCAGAAGCCTTTGTCAACATCGTTCCTCAAACTGCATATCTCCCTGCTGAGGAGATTGGTTGACCTCTCAACTTCGAGCCTCATGTTGCAGCAACATTCTTTCACTGCACATTTTATGCTCTCGTCAAGGAACGCAAGTTTGCCTTCCATCAGAGCCATTCCTTTATCGAGGCAGCATATTGCGTTGCGTATGTCCTTTGCGTCAACGCCGATCTGTGCCGCCAAAGCACGGAATATCGCTTCCTGTTCTTTGCCGTTCGATGTTATTGCCTGCAAGATCGTCTGATAATCTATCTGATTCACTATGCCTGCTCCGCCGTAACCGCCACCATAGCCTCCGCCATAGCCGCCTTCACAGCCGTCCCTTCCGCCGAAGCCAAATCCTCTTCCGCCTGCGAACAATATCAGTAGCAGGAACATCATTAGCATTCCACTACCGCCAAACATGCCATCATGTCCTTCGCATTTGTCTCTTTCCATCATTGCCACGATACCAGGGTCAATTCCCTGTTTCTGGCACATTGCTACCAGCATTGGCGCCAAACTATCCATATAACTTCCTCCTTCTTTTTCGTGCACGTTGTGAATGTGAACATCTCCGTGCTCGTACATATCGTCGTCTATGTCAAGGAATGTTCTTCCTCTCATTCCTCTGCGAGCCCACGTACGCGGTTCCATATAGGGTACGTACGCGTGTTCGTAGTGATGATGTACGGCAGGATGCTCACCGGCGTGCGGTGTCATTCCATCCATGGTTTATCACCAGTTTTATATCAGGCTAAAAACGTATAAACAAAATTACCAAAACTATTTATAATTTCTTTCTACCTGGCGTTTTATAGACATATCTGTGCTCATCATAGGCACACTTAAGTATATGCTTTTGTCTGAATTCAATCGTTTCGTCCTTCCAATTTAAACGGCAAAAAGGACATTTTGGCTCGCTGATATGTGTCTTTAGATCGTCGCAACATTCAATCTTAATGAGTAAGGTCTTGCGACAATAAGGACAGTGAATATCTGCCATACTGCAATATGTTGCACAGTATATAATAAACTATGTTTCAGAAAGGCCGTGCTGGATAATTCACATCAGCAGGATAACCGCTTATGTTCTTTGTCGCTCTTACCGTGATCTTATACATTTGCCACGCTTTTAACGCCGTGGCGTGTTCGCCGTTCGGGTCATTCGCGGTATCAGTGTAATCACGGTGTTTGGCTATTTCCGTATCGGCGATGTCATACAGTTTTGACCGTTCATTTTCACGATATTTTATAGCCGCACTGAGGTCAAACTCGGTTTTCGCAACCCTCGTTATCACAGGAACTTCGACCTTAACCGTTACTTCTCTTTCAACGATGTTAATAACTTCGTTCCCTTCATCGTTAGTGGTTTTTACTTCCTCAGTGATTATTTGCGTTTCTTCACCATCTTCGTATGTTATAACATCTTCGTATATCATGTACCCATCGACCCGCCTAACCTAACGTTCCCGCTCTCATCCACGTAAACATAAGCATTCTGTTTCATTTGCCAATACACACCGTCAAATTCAAATAAACGAGTATCGCCTGCGTTGACCGTGAATCTGTTCGTTGTAGAGAGCGGAAAATCGTTAATACGCACTTGAGCATCGAAATTTGTTAAAACAGCACCGTCAACAGCGTTGTAAATACTGCACCGCAATGATGTCGCACTCGTTCGGTCAAACGCCGAATCAAAACGGATATGTATCTTATCGCCCGCTTTGACCTCATCGCCAAACAATAGATTAGTCGTTATCGTTGCCGACGTTCCACTCGTTGCGCCCTTCCGTTCTCCGAGAACGCCAACGTTAGGTATGTCTTTCTCATGCCATATCGCCCTAAAACTTCCAGGTTCTAACGGCGGGTCAGAAACGGGAAATAAAGCGTTTAAAACGCATTGCGCATATTTCGCTCCGTAATCTATCGATGATTGTAACGATTCAGCATTGCATGAAGTGAACCCCGTACCCCCTCTGACAGCCATAGTAATAACAACCGATTCGCTACGAGATAGGTTTTTGAACGGCATCCCTGCTCCCCAGTTACTCATAATATTTGTTCCGATTGCGTAACTAACATTTCCTATCCGAGAATGAGCATCCGCTAAATTCGCGCCCATTGGTGCATCTGGAACGCCGCCCGTTGCAGAGTAAGATGCATATTGTGTCATTACCTTGCCGACGCTATTATCAACAATAGACCATCCGCTTATCGTTGTCGCTGACGTTACCGCGTACATTACATTTGCACCGCGGCCTGTTAAACCGTACGCAAAAATTCTTCCTGCTGTTGAACTCGATTTAGTGAACACACAAATAAGATAATTTGCGTCAACCAGACCAGATAGGTTTTTCATCGCTTCGGTCATGCCCGCATTATCGACGGAAATTAAGAACGATCTTGTATCGTTGATTATCGTGTCAGAAAAGAATTTTGCAAAGTCAGACGCACCTAAAACGGGCAGATTATTATCAATATCGCGCCATCTTATAACGACACTGTTATTTATTCCAGCCGTCCACGTTAAACCCGCTTGACTTACTGCAGATATATTTGCCGTCGCAATAGCGGAACCTTGCGTTGCAGTTCTTTTGGTCAGAATAACGAAAAGTACAACGGAATCTGCTATCTGCCTTAATTGGTCCGCTGGCGGGTTTAGGTTTTGCCGTGCTATGTAGAATGATTTAACACTGTTTACGGGCATTGATGCAAACTCATTCTCTAAAGATGTTACTGTCGGTGCATTGACAGGGTCTGTCATTCTCTGCGAAGAATCACGGTTTGCTTTGTTGTTTAGTTCGATGTTCGTGTTCGCTGGAGTGTTAGCGACCTTTGTTTTTTCAGCGGATGTAAACGTATCGTCTGATAATCCTGGGATTGTACCGTTCGCTTTAGGCAATGCGTCTGAACCGCCGATGCGATGATTCGCCTGATGCGGTGTTGGCGGTAAGGTTGTCGGATAAGCGGGTAACGTTATTCTTTTGTTAGCATCTATCGGCTGAATAGCGCCGCCAACCGTTGCACCTTCGACAATATTAACTTGCGCGTTCGGTGCTATTGATGCCAACTTATCGTGATCTGGTTTGCTGGTATGGATATAGGGCGTTGTTTCATGTAGCAATAAATCGCCAACCACGTCAGATATTGCATCGTCACGATTTTTGAATTCTAGCATTAAATCGGATTGTTTGGCGATATCCCCTGCTATCGTTCCCCATACAACCGATGTTAGCATACTCACTCCAGTCTGCGCTCTAAAAACGATAGTATCAATGGATATCTTAACCATTCACGCCACCCCGCAGTCAATGTAAAAATCCCTTAATGGCAGTAATGGAAGAATCATATCCCCTCTTTTTAAGACAGCATCATATTTGAAATTTCCTTGCATACCTGTATCATTATTAATGAAAGGGATTAATATATCGCTCGTACCAGGTATCGCTTCCAGCATTTTGACTATAACTGCATCTCGAGGACAGCATTTGCCCACGGCGAAGATAACAATATCTCCTTCGATAAACATGTCCTCAACGCCGTCATCGTTAACCAAATCTATTCTAACATTGAATGATTCTCTCCTTCGTATCGTGATATCGCCGTTATCGCTGATCGTTGCCATTGTTGTCTGTATCTCCGTTTCAGTTTATATAGTTATGATATTCGGCGCGTTTCCGTCTAATCTTGATGGAGTGTTGCTCATAGTAGAACCCCAGTTTCTAACAATGATTGAATCTTTATTTATGACCCAATCGTGAACGGATCCTGAACCTCCTGAACCGTTGGTCGTAACTCCATCTTCGTCCATCATCCTCCAATACGATGTGTTAGACGCGACGGGATTTTGGCAGCGGATTATATCTCCTTCCATGATACCTTTGAACATGACTATACCCGCTAACGTTGTACCAACACCCGCTCCCGAATTACTATATATCGTTGTTCCTCCGCGTATTACGCTCAACGTCCCGGATGTAGACGGTCCCGATAGAACGTAATAAACTCTTAAGTCTGCTCTGCCCCATATCAATTCATCACCCACATATACCGCCATAACTGGAATATTGCCAAAATTTATGAAATCAATCGGAAAATTGATACCTTTTATCGGCATTTAGTTCCTCCTTATGAAATAAATCACATCATTATACCGCGTCTGTGAATTGTACTGCGTTAACGTGCAAACAATAACGGCGCTAACAACCGAACCTTGCGCTCCGCTCGCTGTTCTCCCGTCTGTGATGACTTCCTGTCCGTGTCGTTGAAGCGGGCCCTGATTGTTAAGCGCTCCTGTTCGCACTTGATTGCCTGTCACTTTGACAGAATCGTTTACTTCTTCTATCAGTGCATTCTGCGGTGCCGCCGCTATTGTTGTGCCTGATATTACCGGTGCTATCGTTGCCATTCCTAACTCTCCCTGTTGAATATTATCGACCATGACGCTTGCACAGCCTTTTGATTGGTTTTGTTGATCGGCGCGGGCAAAACTGCTCGAGCGATTAAATTGTTGCCAGAGTCAAATAATCCTACTTCTCTTATCGTTTGTCCCACGAGGTCAAGCAAAGGAACCATTGTGATTGCTGTTAGAGTTCTTCCGGTGACATCGTTCTGAATAAGATTATATATGCCTATCTGAGTTTGTAGCGCTATATCGCTAATATTTGCAGGATTGGCTCCGCTGCCAAATGCAATTCTGTTGATTATATCTGTCGTAGTTAGCAGATTGCCCATTCTTTGTAACCCTCTGTCTGTAATTAAATTATGAACTTTCACGTCGTCTGTAATAACGTTGTCAACAATTCCGATCAGCTCAACATTCACGTCTATGCTTAACATTTTAACCCCACTGTGACACATCCCATACACCCTGGTCCCATCTATTCGTATCCGTCGACTCTAACACGGCAACACCATCAGTTAACAGTATTACGTCTTGAGTTTTTATACCTAACGTCACACTACCTTTAGAAATAAGCGCACTTTCAGCAGCCATCTTGACAGATTTAAACCATTCTGTCCATCTTTCTAATGTGCTGCCTGCCGTTGCTTTTATCAAGTGTGTAGGTTTGGCGTTCGCGTCTAATTCAATATCAACGTCCTCAATAACAGCGTTAAGAGATATATTATAAGCATCGCCTGTCGACGTTATCTGCTGTAACATAGCAGGGCGTATACCTTGATATTGTGTGGAATAGTTAATGATCGTCGGTATACGTGACGCCGTTTCAAGTTTAGAATTGATTAATTCTTGCAATCTCGAGAAGCCATATATCTCTGTATTTTCTTCTGTTGATTCATATATCCCTGACGTGTTTTCTATCGCCGCTCTACGAGTTATTTCGTCGCGATCTTCCGCAGACACTATTATAGGAAATCTGCCTCGATAGACGATGGTTATTAAATCTCCTTCTTGAAGAGTAGGTGCTTTATCTTTCGAGGCTCGAACAGTATTTTCGCCAAATTTCCATAAAAACTCTGCAAACGCCGCTACCCCGTCAACGTCAAATGACTGCAAAACTCCGTTCAAATAAACCTGCATCAACTCAAATAATTGAAATCCACAACTAAATGTCGTATCAAACCCGTCATACGAAAAAAGATCGGTTATAACATTTGTTACTCCGTACCCTCGGACATACATCCTATTTCGGTATTGGGTACGAGGGAATTTCAGCTTAAGTGTATTATGGAAAAGACGAAAGTTATCTGCTATGTTACTTTCGTCGTCTGTGATGACAAACGGCGCGGTATTGGTATAATCCATCGCTCTAAACCATAGAACTTTATGGACATCAATGTACCAGTAAAACCCGTTTGTCTTTGCTAATTCGTCCAATACGTCCGTTATCCTTTGCGATTCGTACGCCGCTTCTATTATCATTCTGCCATTTTGAATTGATTGAACAGTATAAGTTATTCCGTCCTCAAACAGAACGCCATCAACAATATCTTTAACGATATCGCCGCTCAATTCGTTCTCGAAAGCGTTGGTATATAATCGACGGTTGCAGATATAGTTATGGTCTTCTATCGGCAGAACATATTCTCTTACAACCGTTGTCCTAACTTTCTTGATCGTGGGTGTAAACTCTCCAATCGTTCCCTTAAAGAAAAGAATGTTATCAAACCATATCTCCGTTACGTCGCCTGTTTGAATATTTAACCCTGAAATGTTAGGACCTGTTCTCAATGTTATATTTGCAGTGTTGCCTTTATTTAATCGTTCGCTGATCTTAATCTTTACCTTCCTGTCAACTGCTACGTACTGTGTGACATCAACATCGGCGATAACAACCTTATAGACTATTGGCATTACACTCAATGATACAGCCCCTGTCTGTTTAATTCTGCTATCATCGACTCGCCAACGTCATCAGGGTCTAATCCGTATGCGTTTAACTGCTCGATATATATCCCGCCTTGATTAACGTTAGATGCACTTGAGGATATTGACGAAACACTGGACGTATCAATAGACGGTACTGAGGTATTACCTGCTCCAAACATACTCGCCAGTCCGTAAACTAAAGCAAAACTGCCTAACGCTGCTCCAACGACAATGGCACCTAACCCAAAAGTTGACAAGGTTATGTTCATCGCTTTGGCAGCAGCCAATGCAATCTGTGCAACTGTTAGCGTCATCGTTGCAGCCGTTAAAGCGCTATAGGCTGCACGTGTTGCAGGTGTTTCGGCGTTAAATGCCATGTAGGCAAACATAACACTTAGCGCCGCCGTGGCTGCTATGCCTAACGCGGCGGCATGCGCCTTAACCGCGGTTGTAATATTACCTAACCAGCCAACGATATTCATCTTACCGAAAGCATTCCATGCTGCAGATATTGCCGTCACAGCCATTAACCCTGTGGTGGCGATCGTCATATACATTTGTATTTGAGCGTTTTCCACAGCCTCATACCGTTGGCGAAGATTTTCCTGCTGTATCTCCAAATTATCAGCCGATAATTCTAACGATTCCTGAGCGTATTGCAGTTTTTCGCTCGATGATGTTAAATTATCTTGAGCCTTCTCTAAATCCTTTGACGTTTGAGTCAATTCCTTATTAGAAGCGTTAAGTTTCAGTTTTACCTCATTAAGTCTTATCCCCGCTTGGCGTGCCTGTTCACTGCTACCGCCAAACTGTTCTATAGCATCACGGTACTCCTTCTCCGCCTGTGCCACCTCTGCCAATAAATCGGTATTTTTACTTGTTTGTTCCGCGTATGCATCCTGGAGTTTGAGCACATCGGCTTGAGAGGTTTCGATATCGCTTAACAATTGGTTATACGTCTTTAACTGATCGTTATACTTGCGTTGAGCGAGTTCAAGACGATAAGTTGCACGCTGTATCTGCAACTGCATATTGTGCAATCGTTGATTTTGGAGATACAGTGCATACACGGCAGCAGATACCGCCATGACACTACTCGCAAGGGTAAGGTAACTCATCCCTACATTACGATTGCCTTGAGTAGATTTTTGTTCAAGATCAGTAACTTTATCTTCCAGGCCTTTAAGTTTGTCCTTGAGACCATCTATCTCATTCGCCAATGGCTGTCCATCGCCAGTAATTCTAACGTTTAGGTCCTGTTCAGTCATTCACTCGCCTCGATACTGCTGTCAACGCCGCCGATAACTGTGCCACATCTTTTATGGATATCCCTTTAACATTGTTAATATCATGTAGTTTAGGATAAAGTAGCATGTTTTTCACCTCTACCAACGGCGTATCTTTTCCACGATGACAGTTAATTAGCGTCGCGTTAATCGCAGCGGTAAATATGTCCTGACGTTTCACGTCCTCAACATCATTGTTATATCTTCGCACGATTAACGCGTCTATCTCCTGCATCGTCGAATTATCGTATTCCTCCTGCGTCATTCCCAGCGTTACTCGACAATAGGCCCACAATTCAGTGTCTGTGAGCGGTGTCAGTTTTTTTCGTCGGTCTCATCAACTTTTTTGCCTTTTGTGATCCCTAACATCATCGCCACTTTTTCAGCGAGAGCGGGATGGTCTTCTGCGTCCATGAGTTCCATCATTACATCGGGTTGAATTGTTGGCATCGTGTTTGCCTTAACTTCAATCGACGAGTTGACAATCATCGCATACGCCAGACAGCATTCAGACGCAACATCGAAGTTAATAGCCCCTGCAGGCATCTGAACTTCCTGCAACGTTGAATCGGCAACGATTAACTTTTTCATATCGTCCGGGTTTTCTTTGTTCCACTCTATTATCTCGACGTTTTTGTCTATTACGTCTTTAGGAGGAACCATAGCCATGACCGTCCTTGCTGGAAACTTTCGTTTGAGCTCATCAGACAGTTTCATGCTTATGCGTATCGTGTACCCGTCTACCTGCGGATATTCAAACCCGTTAATGGCGGTCATCTATCACACCGGCGGTATTACTGTTTCGGTCACTTCGCCAGATATGCGGATTGTTGCGCTAAACTTAACAATCCCACCCACTTCGCCACCTTCGTTTGTGTATTCTTTCACAAACCCGCGGAACGCCCAACTTAAGCGAACTATTCCGGGTAAGTTAGGAGTTTGGATAACGAAGTTATGCAACCCTGTATTGGGTTTGGAACATCTCCTCAACTCAATCTGTCCTGCATCATCGGGCCAAACGTTGCCGTTTAACGTTATTGTTCCACTGTCTGCAAGTCCCTCGGCTACTTCCTTGTAACCTTTCGAACTGTGGACAGTGACATCATTCTCATCCTTGCTTATCCCCGGCGGCGTAACGGTTGTTACTCCGTCTATTTCGATCGTATTGATCGTTATTTGCATTCCTTGCGACGATAGACTATCTGCCATATTTCTTACCTCGGTTTCGTGTTATAAGTAATGTAATCCTGGTATATAATTACATACTTACCTTTATCCCCTTCCTCGTACCCTCCGATACGTGGCTCTTGAATTGCTGAAAATGATGCAAAGGTTCCGGCGTCTACTGATTCTATATTGCGGACGGGAAATAACATCTCTTCCAATTCCTTCATCATTTTATACCCTGCTTGGTATTTATCCGTTTTGATCTTGACTGAGAAATATTTTGCGTTACCGACGTTTGATGCTATTGGCGATGGTGTATCTATTATGGCAAAAACATCGTTCTCTATCGGCGTTTGTCCTATCGTTGACGTGATGCCTGCCTTGCTTATCAGTGATTGAACAAACATTGCCGGAGATGATTTTTCCATTATCATAACGCCTTAACTCTCCGTTTAATGTTATGTATCGCCTCGACCACGTTGCCGGTAAAGAACCCTGCTTTTGTGCCGTGTCTCCTATCAACTATTTCAGCATAACTTGCTCTAAACCCTGCTTCAACAGTAAAACTATTGGCTGTTATGTGTGGGTAAACGTACCGTGACCGGCGTAAATATCCTGTCCTAACAGGTGCGTCAACTCCGCCTTTGACTAAAACTGCATCTATCAACTCATCAGACACGATATTGAAAACTTGACCTGTTATAGCCTTCTTTTCGTCAAGTGCAGATAATAGATCGTCCATCCCTTTTATCTCGATGTTGACCTTCATATGTGCACCTCTTTGTACGTTATCCTTCCCTGCCCATCGACCTGTTCTATAACAGTGTTAACGTGGAGTGTACGGTCTTTGATCTTAATCTTATCGTCCGGACCGATTTTTATATCAGCAGATATATACATACGAATACCGGACGCTGTGTCGTTGCCATCACTTGAGGTTACGTTGAGCTTCGAAGACTCTATTCGACAATCGACACAATGTCCCTCGCCATAGGTTGACCGTCCTTCTTCGTCAAACCCTATGCGGTTGTAGATGACACAATTCTGATTTAAAAAGTGTGAAATCATAAAATCACACCCTTAACAATCCGTCAACATCTCCTTCTTTCGTGTCCTCAACTGATACAAACATCACAGAATCACTTGCACCGAGCGATGCTATCATTTCCTCTAACTGAGCCATGTATTTTGTTGATTTATCGGTATCTCGTGAATAGGAATACGTACCAATACTCTCGGACTTAAGTGTATTATCCGTTGTTCGTATCGTCCATAAGTGCGCTATCATCAGCGCTAATGCGTAATTGTGAAGATCTTCTGTAATAGCCGTGCCTGATAGCATCTTATTGAGCATGCCTTCCGCTACGGCAAATAATGATTTGAAAATAGAAATTGTGAAAGAGTTTGAGGAACGGTCGTTTACTTCTATCCCTGTGAAGGATGCGAATAGCGACGCGTTCAGTTCGGCCATGATTTACCCTCAGGTTGTAACAAGGGTTATCTCAACAACACCAGCGTTCTTCGCCGTGGCGCCTTTGCCGACGAGCTCTAACGGACCCGATACACCGTTGAAGTACGTCACCTTATGTCCATCGCCGCCCTTCTGGATGTCTCGATACGGCTCCTGGAACTCTCTGCCGTCGACCCAATACCCTACTCCTTTTGTGGAAGTAAGATATGCTTTACCGGACGGTATGAGGTTGTTTTTGTCCTTTATCAGGTTGAACTCTGCCAACTTGTCCCTTCTCGTAGAGAACATCTCGCTCGCAACATACTTGAGTATGAACTCGTTCGACATCAACTTCATTGCGTCGAGCGGGTTCATGATAAGATTCATTGAATCTGTGTTGCCTGTCTCAAGCATCAGCGATGCCGCTCCGAGGTCAAGCAGAGGGTTGTTTGCACTCACTGCCCAATTGACGGTCGCGGTGTACAGTTGAGGTATCTTTTTGATCGCCGTGAGCATCTTCTTTTCAACACCCTTTGCAAACGCCGGACCCAACTGTGCCCTTTGCCTTTCCATGATGTTCTGAGATGCTGTAGCACCCATCATCGCTGCCTCGTCTGATACCATCACATGACCGACGTCCTTCTTGATCTTGAAGGACTGCAAGCCAAACTTTGCGTTCTCGATGTTTACAGTTTCAAACTCGCCAACGTCGGTGTGAACCGCACCCTCGCTGAGAGTAGGCCACTCGAAATTGATATTGTTCTTGTCAGATATGACATCGAACGACGTGTTCAACGCCATCGCTTCGTACATATCTGCCCTTATCTGCAACATCTGCGCTCTTGTGAACGGCGGAAGGCTGATTACCTGCGTGGCACCTGCGCCACCCTGACCTGGCTGAGTCATCAGACCACCCTCACTGCTACAGGTATTGTGATATCAGTACAGTCCTCAGCGTAGTATCCAACAAACTGATCGAATGTAGGCGTACCTGCTTTCGGAGATACTGCACCAGCCGCACCGAATATGCACTTCGTTCCTTTCTTTGCAACTGCCGTGGACTTGAGCAGGACAACGCCTTCCAACATCCCTGTTACTTCCTCGCCTGATGCACCGTGCTGTAGCGGAACTACCGGTTTACCTGTCGACGCCGCCGAAGCCACCATCAACCCTCCCGTATCGGCAACGATGCATACCTGCCCTGCTGTGATGTTTGCCATTAAGGGAAACTTCAACGCGTAATACAACCCGTCAAACTTCACCTCTCCCGGCACACCTGTTCTATCGAGTGTCATTTTAACCACCTATGATCTTGAGGAACTCACTTTCAGTATAAGTTTTACCCTTATACGATACTGTCCCTTCTTCTGTTCCGGCGGAGTTGTCTGTCGAACCTGCTTTCGAGGTCTTTGCAGCCATCTCCTGGAGTGACGTCTTTGCCGCCACAGCCTGTTTTCTGTAGAACGCAAGCGGGTCAGCCATAAATTCCTTTTTAGCCTCTTCCAGTTTTGTTGCGTCCTTCGCTATCGCCGCAGGCAGAGTAGATACTATCCCGTTCCACTCTATCTCCAGCGCATCGGTCTTGAACTTTTCGTTATCCGCTTCCAAAGACCTGATCTTCTCTTCGGCTGCCGCAAGGTCATTCGTCTTTGCGGTGAGCTCAGAATTGATCTTTGCCTTTTCCGCTTCCAATGTACTGACTTTGGCAGTCATTTCGTCGATCTTGACTTTGGATTCGGCATTTGTTTTAGCCATTTCTTCCAATGTCGCCATATTCGTACCTCCCAGGATATTAACAATACCACTCGCTGGGTCGCGTGGTCTGTTCCATTCATTCTCAACGAAGAGTAATACGTGATTGGGTACGACCTCTTCAAATCGTACCATGCCTGTTTCTTCGTCGATACTATCTATGGAGTGGAAGCCGGAAGACAAGGAGAGTTTGCCTTCCTTGATGAGATTTTCAATCTCTGCAGTGTAATCGCCGCTAAACTCGAAGTTTGCCATGAGTTTGTTATCAGCAGGGTTAATCCATGCGTTAGTGATCTTACCTACCTCAACACTCCCGTCCACGGCTGCGGCAAGCCCTGGAGCAAAATAGGCCGTGTCCATATCCGGGTGTCCTATCCCGAATATTAACTTAGCGTTAAGCCACTCGCCGATACTCTTTTCAAAAGCATCAGAATTCATCATGAGATACATATCGCCATATCGATATTGCGTGTTTAAGCGATGTAAGACAGCGTCGTGAGATGTAACCTTCTCATCCGATATCAGATTGATAAACGTCTTTGCTTTTTTCTCTGTCATCTTCCCACCACAAATTGATACGGCATTTTAAGTAATAACTGTCTCTCCTTAAATAATTTAACTGGGATATTGTTAACAGCATACCCGCCTCTCGGCTTTATCGGTATAAAATCCCTAACGCAATTAGGATGCTCAAGGGTATGGTCCATAGCATAATCTACCGGCCATTCCTGACCGTTTATCATGTTGCACACGTCGCACGAGTTTGCTCCGTCACCATCGAGCACGCGGACACGGGTAACACCCATCTCAGCATACGTCTCAAGGTGTCCCATATTCATTATTCTACCACTCTCCGTCCTTGCTACGGTTGTGGTGTGTGACCTTCTATCATTAAAGTACTCTTGCAGATCGTAACCTATCGTGTTTTGCGCATACCCGCCTCTAACACCTTCTTTTACTCCAGGGTACTTGCCTTCTTCCATCCCTTTCGTTATGATATCGTATATATCTACCCTTTGCTCTTCCTGGAAGCGAGATATCCAATTATTCTTCTCGCCGTCGATGATCGTCACGCCCTCTTTTATCGCTAAATTGACGTAATCTTCCGTAAATGCCTGCGTTCTCTGCATGATAGATAACCCATCAGGAACCATTTGCATGCGAGTATACGCTTCAGTACTTCCGATGGCATATTGCCTGCCAGCATTTTGAGATAGACTAACAACCGTCCTTCTCTCCATCATGCCGATACTTGTATCTATCCGCTGCCTGTCAACACCCGTGTCCGTTAGCGTTGACACTATACTATCTGTCACTTCCTGACCGACGTTGACCAACTCTTTAGTAAGAATGGCTTCGGCTCTGTTAGGTTCGTGCTCCTCGCCTACATTAACGAAGGAGGAAATGCCAGCATGGTTGGAATGAAGCCGTCTCCCTTCAGGGCCGAATGTGAGTAGTGATGCTAATGTGTCGTTTGATGAGCCATATTCCTCTTCTAATAACTTAAGTTGTTCTTCATCAAGTGCAGGCAAGCCCATTATCTGTCTCCCTTCGTTGATAAAACATAACTTCTCCTTCCTCAACGTTTCTACGATTTTTGCCTGCGCTGCTTCATTTGACACGTTAGCGTTATTGATCGTTATTGTCACGGTACAGCCAGTCCAACCATTTATCTCCAGCCACTCATTCAACACACCTTCGATATGGTCTTCCACCATAGACTGCTGTCCTGCTACGGCTAATTTTATTAACTCCAACCGTGCTTTACCACTTTCCGATAACGCCGTACCTGTACTTGATAACCAACTCGTAGGGTTAAAGAAGTCCTTTATCTGCTGGATACATACAGTCAAGTACCGTTCGCACATATTGTTAGCGTTTATAGGAACCCCTTGAGCGTCCATTCCATCGGGTAACAGTACTGCACCGTTCTCAGTTTGGTCAGATAAGAACTTTTTAAGATCGTTCCTTTCCTCAGGTGTTAACTTTTTAGCCACATCCGCCGGGCGTTTGACCATAACCTTCGGGTCTCCAGCACGCCTCGATGCACGTTTAAACATAACGTACCCGTCGTTTAGGTTTTGTAACAAGGGAACGATGGACTTGAGTTTACTCTCGCCCCCTACCTTACTTGCATATCTGGGGTCTGTGAAGATTAGCAAACTGTCTTCTGGGATTTCAACCGTGTGAGTATTGCCGGTATCATCGGTCGAAGTTTGGAAAGCACGTATACCTTTCGATGTTGAGATAAGTCCGGGCATAAAGATGGACGATGTACCTTTAACCTCACTCGGCGTTTCGCTGAATGTTTCAGGCGGTAATCGCCTCAAGTGCAACACCCACACACCCTCATCTTGCTGGTAGAACTTATTTGCTACCAACGCTCCATACGTGAAGATATCGTCATATGTCTGTTGCATGAAGTACCATAAGTTAGTCGATGGTTTTTTAGCCATATTGGTTAAAATTTGTGTAGCAGCCTCATTTTTTGTGCCATCAGCGTTAAACACATCATAAGTCATATCCGATGGAAAGACTATGGATAACAGTTGAGTTAAGTTACTCTCAACCAGATAATTTGAGCGTGATGCCAAAATGTGCTTGATCGTAATGTCCGGACGAGGGTTAAATAACTCTGTGATTATCTCCTCGCCAACTTCCTTACCAGACATCAGAACACCCCTGTTCCGTTGGTATTGCCAGTGAAGTTAGGGATAAGATCGGCGATATCAGCATACTTAACTGTATTAACACCGTCATTTATATAGTTAAGGTATTGAGCGATACAATCTTGCATATCGTCATGGTCAACCATGGGCCAGAGTGACATCATTTCCATTAATTGCTTACTTTTTCTCGTTGGCGTCTTAGTCAACCCGCCCTGGTACAGACTGAACTCCGCCGGAAGATAAACATTCCCGCCACGGACATAAATGGACGCGTTCTTAATCCTTTCGTACTTTGGTCCCTTTGGATTAATGGGTATGATGTTTAGCGTGGTTTGATCTTGCAACTCCTGTATTAGTGATGTTCCGCTTGATTTATCCTCTATCAAATGGTACATAACTCCCCATTTATTGTGCATATCCAACACCGCTTTCTTTAACTCTGTAAAACGTACGCGTTCATAAAACGTATCCAATAGATGATGACCGTTAGGTAGTGATAGCCACACGGAGCAGGCGGTATAATCGTTATGTTCCTTCTCCTTCATTGCCGTATCCCAACTGGCGTAAATATGAGTTGATTGAGTTAAAATATCTTCCTTAAGTGTATTAACATCATAATACTTCCACCATTCAGGGTCAAATATCCTGCCTAAATCAGATACTGGACGGCATAGATACAGTGCGGAGTAGACGTTAGGACCCATGACGTTTAACATTTCTTGGAAGAAATCATCGCTAAACCGTTGAGGCCAAAACGAATGACCTGCTTCGTCTGTCGCTCTAATCCTTATAACCAACCATTGACCATCTCTACCATCTTCCATCTCCTGTCCTATCTCACCCTCGTGTTTAAGTATTCTGTGCGCTAAATCGTCAGGATGCCATGGCGTGGCGATGATGATCTGTGCATTGTCCAATGGGTCCAACCTTGTCTTAGCCACTTGAGTATACCACAACCATGTATTTTCTCTTATCGTTGCCGAACGAGCTGCTTCCGGGTCCTTGATATAATCATCTATGATTAGAAGGTTTGCTCCACTTCCTGTTAGCGCACTTCCTATGCCAACACCACGAAGATTAGGGTCTTTCCCTCTTTTACATCTGAATGCCCATGCGTCTGACCTACTATATCGCATCGCTTCCTCTCCAGACAAGCCAGGGAACAGTTTGACATGGAACGGGTGTTCCATTTGCATCCTTGTTCCGTTGGCGTTCTGCGCTCCATACGATTGATTGTAGCATGCGATAACCACTTCCTTCTGAGGATTTCTACTGAGGAACCAGGAACTAAACGCCTGGCTAACCATTATCGTCTTACCAGTCCTGGGAGGAGCGAATACCATCAGTTTTTTTATCTTGCCATCAGCAACCTGCTGTAATATGTCACATAACTGTTTATGATGAGGCGCTTCCATCCAATCTGGTGTTGACAATATCGTTTCCTTGAAGTATCGGTAGAAGGTTGTAAATGCCGTCCCTTGCCTTAAGGCCCAGACAAGCACGTCCGTTTCACGATCAGTTAGATTCAGTTCCTGTTTCAATATCGGCAAGCACTTCGACAATATCTTTCACATCCAGTCCTTTCGCCTTTAAAATCTTTAATACTTCAGATGATGTTTGTATTATACTATATTCATTAACCTGCATGTCCATGTTAACGTTAGCGTCGAGTATAATTCGTTCGTTCCAATCTCCCTTCTTTCTAACCGTTTGCCAATATTTAGCCAGTGACGGTTCCGGAGGCAGTTCCTTTGTCACAACCCGTCTATCAATGATTTTACCATCAGCATCATATTGCACACTCACTTCGTCATAACTGTATCCCTTTGCTCTTTTCCATAAAGCGCTTTCAACTGCTTCATCTGCACTTTCACAACCTTGTTCCAACGCCTCTTTCACTTCCGGATAAAGTTTAATCCAGGCATAAAGCGTTGCAGGGTCGATACCTATCATCTCAGATATCTTCTTTATGCTGTGACCCATTCTGGCCCAGTGGGTTAATAACTCCAGTCTTTTTGGCTCACGCCACAATTTGTTTAAATTCACCGGACGATATGGACGATCTGCTCCTTTAACTGCGGGTGTCACAAAACAGATATAAAAATATAGAAATATAAAACTATTGTATCTTTCGTCCATTTTCACCCATAAAACGATCATCTTATCCCTTAACCGTGTTTACAATCATTTTTTACTATTTTTGCTATTTGCTATTTTCTTAGAGTAGTAAAATGAAACCGTTCAATATTACTTTATAAAATTCATTTTTGTTAGCAGTTTGACAGGGCCTATTTTACTACTCGTTTTCCTACGTCCTATATAAACCCCTTACAAAACATATATATACACCTTTGAAAAAACTTAACAATGTTTAGATATGGTATTATATACTATTAACAATTGTTTGTAGTAAAACGAGTAGAAGAACGGAGTGAAAAATGGTTTTCATTTTACTACTCGTGTATACAAAACCTATCGAAAAGTGTACGCTAGCATACATTTTCACGAAGGTTGCAGTCGTAATGTAGGTCGCCACTATTAGCACTTTATTCATTCTTCACTCTTTTTACTACTGATTTTACTACAAGCGTTTAAATATGAAGTCCGGAGAGTAGTAAAACGAGTAGAAAAATGAAAACCGTACCCTTTAAAAACTTATCGGTTTTTCACGATCTGCAAAAACCATCATTACGACTGGAGATTTGGCTTTTTAAGTAGTGTTAAAAGTAAAAAGTTTGGAAAGGGTTTAACGGAGGATGATGATTTGAGGGATGGATAAAACACTTTGCCAACTATGGGATGTTTTTGGCAGAAAGGGATGCCTATGCCATCTTTCCTCTCATCAATACTTAAGTATATCTTTTTGATCTTTTGCCTCACTCTCCAGCCACTTGATATATCTCTTCGCCTTATCTGTAACCCTGCCTCTGCCATCGCATACGTTGCATTTGATCGGCAGTTTATCTTTATCGTTATCGTTATCTCTCCTACCCTGCCCGCTACCCATACAATACGGACAATTTGGCCCTCTTCTGATTCTGCCAGGAGTTAATCTCTGTCCGTTGGAAGATAACTCCTCTACGTATGCGTACATCCCTCTAATAGGTAACGATTTTATGCCGTATGTGCTTAAATCACTCAAGCCAGGTTGTATACTGCCATCCATATTGATAGAGTGATATGGGTAATGTACTGGCAAAGCGTAGGCACCTTTCCAGCGCTGTATGCGCTCCTGGTCTCTCAACGATATATCGTATTTAAGATGATTATACCCTCTATGATAATCTGTCCAGTGCTCGTTAAAGAGCAAGTGTATCTCATCAGTACTCCTTAAGTGTATTATATCGTGAGTTTGGAAAAAACCGTCAATCATCCCACTCCCTCCGCCCTTAATCGGTGTGGCGATATCAACGACATACTTCTCTCCTTGCAACATATCGTATGGCACACGTCTGAGAAAGACGAACGGGTATTTACCCGTAATAACGGGTACAAACTCGTCCTGATCGAGTGTTATGACGATCTTATCAATTGGCATATCATTTCACTCCCTGCGCTACACAAAAGGCCTATACTTTTGCCGATCTTCTGCGGGTAATTTTTCTCCACGAAGTAAGCATCGCCTCGCATACGGTTCACAGTTGTCAAAATTGGTCAGAATAAACCCTTCAGACGTCGAGGTTAAAAATCCTGCTCTCTGTGCATATTTACTCAACCGGTAAAGATCGTTCGCTCTATGATAACAAGCGGTAACAAGTTTCTTAACACTTGTCTCCAGCAAAACGCTTGCTCCGATGAGTGCTCTTTCTTCCTCGCCTTCTATATCCATCTTGATAAACGTCGGTTTATCTTTTTTGTAGAAGAAATCATCCAGCGATAAAGTATATTTATCGGTATGATCTGAAACATATTTCGTCACTATCTCCACATTGTCATACGGTGCGAAAGTTTTCCTCAAAGCCTCAAGCCATCTCACATCGGGTTCAAAAACGTACACTTTTTTAACACGATCTGCAACACTCAAGGCAAAAAATCCTTCCGCTGCTCCGCAATCAACGACGACATCATCCTCAGACACGTCGAAGTTAGAGGTTAAATATCTGTGAGGAGAACGAACATCCTGCTCGATATTGTAGAAGAATCTTGCATACCCTTCTATGTCCTCTATTGACATATCTGAAGGGAAGTAGCACGGTTTATCATCTATGTAGACGTATGTGCTAACACCGTCGCTAAACACTTCCAGGAACGGAACGTTATACGTCCAGTCATAAGGGTAGCAAGCAAAGGGATTGCCTATCATTTTAATCGCCTGCTCCTTTCAATGATATACTGCTCCGTTTCCTCAGGTGTAAACACCTTGCCACACATAACGCATTTCCAGCGTTTGATATCCCTCTGCCATTTCATAAATACGTTCAAATGTTCACAGCCTGCTGCAGACACATCCTTCACTCTCCTTTGAACAATAGAAGCATCTTTCCTCAAGTAGGCATTCGAAGACATCATGGTCACAATCTCCGCAATCGCCTTCAAGCATTATCTCTTCAACTTCACTCATCGTCATCACCCAAAAAACTGCTAAGGTTGTCCTTTGCATCTTTTAAGGCAAATAACGCTGCCATCAACTTCTCTGCTATGCTTGTCTGCACCTTTGAGTTGATCGTCTCGCAGTATATAGCAAGGACGTTTTCTGCTGATATTATGCTATCTCTTGCTTCCCTTAAATCGTCTTGCATTTCCATGAACTCTTTACCGATAGCGACATAATCGCTCAAATCGTGTATCTGTCTAACCCTTCCGTCCACGTTTACCACCCTCTTACGCCTGTCACATCGTTATGTGTCGTAACCTGCCACATATCGCCGATTATCCTCACACCCTTATCACTGATCGTTATATCCGCCAGGCATGATTCAACGACAGTATGTTCCTTTTCCTTTGCCGTCAGATTTTCCCAATACGTCTGTGCATCTTCCCAACACTTGTTACAGTCATCGCCGAAGTATTTTATCGTCGTCACTGCTCCTATTGTGACCTGTCTTATCCACTCTTGTGTCTTACCCATCACAACCACTCCATGTAATGCGATTCCGTGATTCTGTCGGCGGCGTAACCTTGTCTTCTAAGGTCATCAATCGTGTTCTTAACAGTGATGTTATAAGATGCCATACTCTTGCATTCTGATTCACGAATACAGATTATCTCCTGCTGAATACCCGTAATTGTCCTGCGTGTCGCAGTCAATTTAACCGCGCGTTCATACGTGCTGCTTTTGTCCTTTTTGTTCTCATAGAACCGCTGGGTTCCGTGACCGCTCTGAGCGGCATAGGAGCCGGTGTAGCGGAACTTTGTTCTCGTTCCGGTTACCTGGTTGATCTTCTGCTCAGGCATCTAAAGCCACCTCACTTATCACCCATTCATTTGTGCTGTGAAGGTATCTGCACTCAAATATTTTCATTTTAGCCTTCATGAGGAGAATAGTCCTCACTTCTTTCAGGTTGTCAACAACTCTAAATGCCAAAGCATTTGACCACGTCTTTCCGATAACTTTATCGTTCTCGGTAATCACAAACCACGTCGCCGCGTCGCAATCTTCCAAATATTTTTCTACCACTTTTTCCGCTTTGTTTGTCACCATTTCTAACCACTACTCCCATAGTTGTTATGTATAGTTATAGGACGGTAATATATAAACATTACTATTCCAACTTTAACAATTCGTCTACTTCAACCTGCGATAAGTTGACATAGCACCATGATTGAGGCGGACGATTAAGCATAAGATCGTAAATACTCAACGCTGGCTTAATCTTAACCACATTTGAAATCCTGTGAGCAAAGATGCTTTTTTTGCTACCTTGATACTGTTTAAGATCGGCAGGAGATATACATCCACTTCGGAATATGCTATCGTGCCAATCATCGACGAAGTTGACCTCTCCGCCTGCTATCAGATTGATATGGCACATGCAGTTGACCGATTTATCTGGTGCAGAGGAGTAGATGAAGTAATCTCCTTCAGGTAACACTTTTGTCCTAAACTCTATCGTCTTCAACCCTTGATAGATTTTTGAAGCGTAAAAGGGTTTGACGGATAAACAGCCTAACATCATCCACACTCCGGACATGGTAAGGATATCATCTTTATGCTCCCATCAGCGTCATACCCTACGCCAACGATCTCACGGTTATCTTTGCAAAAGGTACAGTTATATAAGATAGCGTGTTCCTTATCGCATTCGTAATGGTCAAGGGAGCAGTCATCACACTCATGCCATTCTGTTGCCAGCACAAACCCGCCAACTGCTCCGACGATCAGTGACAGGAATATCAATCCTGCAACTATGTTACTTTTACTTTTCTCAGCCATGAATATCACGTCGTTGCACTGATGACATTACCAGCAAGCATCAATATCTCAACAGTTATTTTATCGGGCATAGCAGGATACGTTGCTCCGCTGAATGTCCATTCGTCAAACGATGCTGCTACCGCCGAGAACGGGCATGATATCGCTCCGCCAACAATAACTGTTCTCTTCGCCGTTGCTGTTCCGATGGCATTGTTGCCGATATCGTATGCTATTATCGTCACTGATCTGACACGGCTGACATCTATATTGTCAACGGTTACTGTTATCGGAACAACCATTACTCCGTTTTCATTCAATTCCCACGGCGCAAATGATGCGCTTGTTATCTCACCATTATCTGGCGTCTCAGGCTGTGCAATCATCCACGCACAAAACATCAACGGTACAATTAATACCGCTGCCATGATGATGTGCGGGGCATAATCCTTTATTTTACTCATTTCCTTTCACCTCTTTACTTATCTTTGAAACTTGCTCTTGCTCCTTTCTGTACTCGCCGATTATTACGGCAAGCGTTTCTTGATTCCACTTAACGAAAGTTTTGCATTTCTCGCAGTCACATTTCATTGCTGAGCGAGTTATCTTCACGAGCGTCTCTAAATCTCTGCCATGATTTTCCATAGCCCAATTGAAGAAGTTGAGAATAACAGTTATATCCTGCCTTGCCATCAACTCTTCTATATTGGCGTTCTCATACGCTTCTGTCGTGACTATTGATCTCTCGCCAGTTCCTTCATCATACCCTCTACCTACTTCGGCGCCAACGACACGAACATGCACTTCCGTGTCCTTATCGCCGAGCAGTGCTTCCAACAATTCAGTCAATTTGCTCATATCACTCAATCCACGTGACGATAACATCGTCCATATCTATATCAATTGATTCGAGATTGTCATCCCATTCATCAATGTCAGCATAATACCCTTCACTGCGAATAGCATAAAGGATAACTTCCTCACGATCTGCTTTAGCCGATACTTTGACGTCAACATCTATCTCACATTGCTCGTCATAATCGCCGATTATTATCCTTTCATCATTCTCTCCACCGGTCACTTGCTTACCGTGAAACAGCGTGAACACTGCTTGCACGTTATATGTCCTTTCTTCAACCTTGTCCATCTTTACCATCTCCTGCTTATTACGCCTAACAGAACTTCCTTTTCGTTGTCGACCGTTTCTTCGATTTTGTCTTCCCGCTGTTCGTCGTCTGACACTTCCCTGCGCTCGCATAATCTTTCTTTGAACGTCCAGTCGCGCATTTTGTCCGTTGTGTACTCTTCCGTGTCCTTCTTGTAGGAATCAAAAGATATCAGTATCTCTCCTGTCTTGACGTTGCGCCTGATTGCACGGAAGAAAAGTCCTCTGTTGTGCAAGTCCTGACAGCGCTTCTTCGCTTTATCTAATTCCATGTATGAGGTTGTCCTTGTGCCCTTCTGCCAGTGACCCCATGAATCTCTGTATGACAACCCAGATGAGTAGATACAGAATCCTCCCCTTAATCCTGCTTCGATTCCGCGCACTTCGGTTCTGTGTTCAACTTCTCTCTCGCCGGTCACTGTTACCTGCGATTTAGGAACCCATATCGCATACTTGAAGAGAACTTGCATTGCCTTCTCGCTCTCTTTCACGATCTGTGATGACGTAAACTCTCTTCTGATTCCGCAATACTGCTGTTCCGCGTCTGTCTTGAAATAAAACCATTCTGAAATTTCATACAAGGTTTCTGCGGTCATTTTCAGGCCTCCTCAAGCATTTCTAGAACCATTTCCAATGTAGCAGTGCGGCCCGCATCATAGCCGTTGTCGTAACCCGCGCCATAGTCATCAAATGACCCGCTAGCAACCGTTTCGGCTTTGAGCAATCTGTTGAGTTCCTCTTTGAGTGTTTTTATGTCCATTTCTAACCACTACTCCCATAGTTGTTATGTATAGTTATAGGACGGTAATATATAAACATTACTATTAGAACTTTAATAAGTTCACTTGCCTTATAGCCTTTGCTCCATCATTTTCACAAGCCAGAACAATTTCTTCACATAATTGTTGAGGTATGCGTGATCGTTCCTCAGCATTTTTCAAACCTTGCGTGCCGGTCGATGACCCGCGAGGCGCTCTTTCGTGATGACAATCTTTATTGCCATTATGGCATTTAGGACGCGGCGTCCAGTGAGAGCAGTTAGTCCATATATCTGTTGGCTTCATTCTTATATCGCCATAAGAACAATATGTGACCTCTTTTCTCGGCAATGATTTCATCCACGGCATAGATCGTAGCATTCCCATAGGATTTTCTATAAACCAATATTTAGGCTTCAACTGTTGAATTATCCTCAGAACGTGTAGAATGTTACTAAACCCTTTCACTGCCTGTGAACGCTTCGGGAAGGGTATATCGTGCAAATATTCCCAATTGTGAGATATCGCCGCAACAGAAAAAGTTGTGCAATCAGGTGAGGCCCATATCACGTCAATACCTCCTTGAGAGAGAGAGAGGTTATTTACGTCAAAATCTGCTATGTCCGTGCAAAACGTCGGTTTAAATCTCGCCTCATAATCCAACGTATAGCAAGTATGACCGCGTGATCTGAAAGCGTTAGAGATACATTCAGTGCCAGAAAATAACTCTAAAACGTTCAAGATCATACCTCATACGTTCTTATGATCGGCATCTTTTTTGTGCCAAATATCAGTAAAGCAGAAGGAAATGGAGCGCCGTCTTTATCATTAAACCT
>Ga0123353_10000732_pt1 | contig 40082 bp, 40 predicted proteins | sample TergutLab28metaG_3_FD_92763 | JGI IMG/M metagenome (GOLD analysis project Ga0123353, IMG submission 92763) | Labiotermes labralis P3 segment gut microbial communities from Petit-Saut dam, French Guiana - Lab288 P3 | ecosystem: Host-associated > Arthropoda: Insects > Digestive system > Gut ... | reverse complement strand
TTTTTTCTGCAAAAAAAATAAAATATTCTTTCGTGCAAAAATGGATAAACTTCTTGTTTTCAACACAGTATAATGTTTTTTGTTAATACCACTCGTTTTTTAAAATCTTCCGAACACTCGTAAATTTAAACCCGAACTTAACTTGCGAAAACATACTGTTAACAACAAATATTGCGGCTACTATAACTAAAACTCTCTTCATATCTTATTTCCCCTCCCGCTACCGCACGATTGTAATGCTTGTTGCACCAACTAAGAAAAATTCCTTTTTCATCTTAAAACGCGATTAACCTTATACTATCGCGAGGTTTTTAAAATACCTACAACCTCGTTTGCCAATTTAAGCTGCGCGGTCACAGACCACACAAATGATGAACATAAATCAACAAATCTTTATTCCCTGATCTCTCTTCCTTTGCACTGTAGGGACGCTCTTCAATATATGCTTTGGCTCCATTATCAAACTCATCAGGATTATACAGATGAAGTTTTTGTTTCCAGTCATCCAGATGAAGTTTATCAGATGAATCAATGGCATTATCCAGTTTGCCATCAATTCCGGCGCTAAGGAGAATGTAAGAAATGATTTTAGAATCATCCGAATCATAAATCGGGAAATAACCGACCCATTTATTCTTTTTACTAAAAACGTCTACATAATATTGCTGTACTATAAACTCAAAATATACGGGACACTCACGATCTTGGGCAAGATATACTTCGTTCAACGAATCCGGAAATCTATCTTCGTATTTCTTAAATTTATCAATCCACAAATTGTACCTGCCAAATTCTAATTTATGTTGAAGATCTTCCATCTTCTCTTCGTATAATTGTTTATTATTATTCGAACAGGAAAATAAAAAACAAATAATCAATAAATATAACCATTTCATAACTGATAAGATTAAGAATTTATGCTGAAAAATCTATCTCATTTTAATTTCATACGAGTATTAAACAAATGATGAACATAGAGCAACAAATCTTTGTTTCCTGATTTTTCTTCCCTTGCACTGTAGGGACGTTCTTCAACACATACCTTATTGGTTCCATCATCAAACTCATCAGGATTATACAGATGAAGTTTTTGTTTCCAGTCATCCAGATGAAGTTTATCGGATGAATCAAAGACATTGTCTAATTTGCCGTCAATTCCGGCGCTAAGAATAATGTAAGAGATGATTTCAGAATCATCCGAATTGTAGATCGGAAAATAACCAATCCATCTTCCCTTTTTATTAAAGATATCCATAAAATGGCGTAATTCTATTATTTCGATGTCTTCCGGATAACTTTGCTTATAAGCAAGATAAACCTCATTCAACGAATCGGGAAATCTTCCGTATGTTTCTTTAAAATAATCAATCAAATCATTGTATCTCCAAACCGATAACAATTCTTGAAGTTTATCCATTTTCTCTTCGTACAATTTCTGTTTATTATCAGACGAACAAGAAAGCAACATGCAAATAATAAAAATATATGTCCATTTCATTGTTATTTATTTCTTAAGTATTTGTAAAAAGTATCACGGTGTCGAATCGGAACTTGGAGTAGTGCCATTGAATTGGGGTCTTTTACGTGGGAATTAGTGTATCTATGGAATTTATAACTAGCCCAATCTCCTGCTTTTACAATCCCCTGCTGGCGCGGACTTGTAGTCCGTGCCTGTCCCGTCATATGTCGTTACTATTATCATTTCTTATCTTTTTAGTTTTTTGTTGGCACGGACTACAAGTCCGCGCCAGCGGAGGGCGGTAGCGGGGAAAGAATAGCATCTATCTTATAACCATCTTCTGTTTTAGCAACTAATAAATGAATAGTGGTACTAACATTATCCCACCACCAATAGGTTACATTATATACATTCATCCGGGTATCTTTATTAATTTGCAAAGTTTTTATTGTTTTCAAATCACAATCTTGCGCATTTAAAAACGGATCTGCATCCAACATTGAATATTTTCCGCCATTTTGAAAATTGCTTATAAGTCCACTCGTACAATACTTATTCTTTATATTGGTATCATCAGCAAGATGATAGCATGCTGTAATATATTCAGTATAGAACTCTCTTAACATTTGTACAATAGCTTCTTCTTCTGACAATAAGTTTGTCTGAACAATAGAAATTGTGTCTGATTGTCCTGCCTGTGACTTTTGATTGCTTATACAACTAGTATAAAGCATCATAATGCTAACTAATACGAGAAATAAAAAAGATCGGGTCATTGCTATATTTTATTAAAATTTTCATCATTTTACCACCTGTAAATAACAAAACTAGGGTTATGAGTACGATACCCGGGACCTGGCCAAAAATCACTTTGCTTAAAATCCGATACCCATTGTGACCCCCGTTCTCCGTAACGTGCCAAAAATGCAGTGCGCACCGTTTGGCGTATGGCTCCGCCTACGTCATTCTTAACCATAGGGCATCCTTGCCCGGACAAAGTGCACCAAACCTCAGTTACGCGCTAATAACTACCGCAAAGATAACTTCTTTTTTACATTTTCTGCTTTTCTAACTTTCAAATATCTTGTTTTTGCAAGTTAGGAAACTTGCTTCTACTGCGACGAAGCGAGACGCTTCGCCGAACTCTCGCACTTCATTTTCAGTACTTTACGAAGAACAAGGTCCGATTTTTATCTCAAACTCAAAATCTTCTACATAGTAATAGGTAAATTTCGTACTGTTATATTTGATAATGGCACCTTGCTCCCTCAGTTTATCCAGAATGTTATATATTTGTCGTTTATTCAATTGAAATCGCAGGGCTAATTCGTCCGGCGTGCCTGTAGCCTCCTGCAAAATCAATTGATGAATCCAGCGAAAACGACGTAAGCTATCAAAAAAGTCCACAACTTATTAAAAGTGGCTTTCAAGTCCCGGAAAAGCGATTTTAAAGTTAAACAAATAAAGCGTGGGACTACAACTTTATTCGTATCTGAGGCTCTCGACTGCCTTTACCACAAATAAGCCAGCCCACGCCAATAAAGGACGTGAGCGCCGACTACTTACTCTTGTGGTAAATGAAATTGTCGAGATCTCAGATACAAGAACAAAAGCTAACGCTTTTTTTAATATGTCTTATCCGATGCGTATGAACGCACGGTTTTTATATACCATAAGCAAAAAATTATGTTGTATATTACTGCAAAAGTAAAAAATAAATCGTTGTTTGACCGGAAAACGGGCTAAATCTTTTTTCACTTACCGTATTAACGAAAAATGACCGGCACGGAAATCGTTGTCTTCCGGTTTTATGATATACCAATAATCTGTAGAGGGGCACGGTTTGCCAAGATATTTACCGTCCTAAGGAGTAAAAGATTTTTCATAGTGTTTGAGCCGTTTACTGGAACGGTCATAGATTTCAACCTGAGCTTTCACAACAAGCAAGTGGCTTATAATCAGTCATTTCGTTTCCTTTTGCCTTCGTGTTTACTTAATAAGCGCTTGCGCTCAAAAAATGAACACGAAGGCAAAAAGACACAAAAATTAAAATAAATCAATAACCCCGTTACTCTACAATCTGAACACTAAACTCTTTATATATAGATTCCCACCCCCCTGTAGCATTATTGACCGGCGTAACAACTTCAATTTTCACCTTTACTTTCTCATAAGTCATTATACCGTTCCAAGTAGAAAATTTGCCCCAGGGCATATCGCTATCGGGTGTAAGAGTGACCGTTTTTTTGTCACTTGACCAGCTTTTGGAAAAAGCGGCAGAGGAACCGGAATAATAATCAGGGTAATAGGCGGAAATGAAATCATACTCCGTGTCAACCGGTCTGGTAAATTTAATGACAATATCGCCGGTAGGAGCTACCTTGCTCGGAAACGAAGTAATAATAAACGGAAGTTCGTCGAATACAAGCGAATAATATATGCTCACACTTCCGGTAATCCCTGCAATTCCATAACCATCGGTAAGTTTGTATTTATCGTTTCCGATCGTTATTGGAGGAAATGCGCAATTGGCCCCGTATGGTAAATCTGCAAATTCGAAAATGCCTTCAGCGCCGGTTTTAGCTGTATATTCACCTTGAACATAATAATTTGAGAGCTTGATAATTATATCCGTACCCGAAGGAACAACGCTTAAATTGCCGGATTTGTCGGTATAAGTTGCAATACCGCGCAATTTGGCGTCTAATTTGGGCATGCTGATAATTCTGTCTTCACCAAATATCTCGTTCCAAATAGAAGCGTAACCTGCGGCTTCGACAGTATAAATAAATCTGTCGACGGCTTTCTTAGTGCATATCGCCATACCCTTTTCGTCGGAAGTAGCTATCGTAACGCCTTTTTCATCCTTGATAACTGCGCCGGCAATGACATTGCCCGTTTGATAATCCCTTATTTGAACAGTAACCGAAACTTTGGTATTGTCATTCAGGTTGAACTGTTTTTCGTCTTTACTGCATGAAGACATCGCGACTGCAATAAAAGCAACTGTAAAAACTAAAAAATTAAAATTTGTTCTCATAAAAAATTTGTTTTGAATTATTAATGCTGTGTTTCTGTTTGAATTTAATTTTTTATTCGTTTGGCGCCAGCCTGCGGAAATGCGTTTAACAGACTAAAAAATAAACGTTTCAAGAAACAACTTTTTTGTAAACACCTCTTGTTGTCAAAGTCATGTTTTGTCCCATTGCGGAAGCTTCTATTTCCACAGTAATAATTAATTTATTGCCTTGTACAGAGTAGGTCTGTTGTTTTATTTTTCCAGTTATGTCGAAATCGAATCCGACATCTTTGCCACTCCAGACAAAGGACTGACCGGGTCCGATAACCAATGGCTTTCCTGTTACCTTGTCAGTAAAAGTAAGAGTAATAGAGTAACCTTTGGTTGTGTAGGTTCCCACGCCATCTTCAGACGATTCTACTTTTCCGTCGGCATAAAAAGTGATTGTTTCATTATATTCTTCCTCCATGGGAATGGTTTGCCCATCAATAATATAGATAGCACTCTCATATTCCCATGTTCCAATAAGAGCTTCCGGATTCCCTTTTTCTTCATCCTTGCCGCATCCCATAAAAACGCTTGCTATAACAAGCGTACCAATAAAAAATAATACTTTTTTCATTTTGTGAATTTTTTAAATAATAAAATTAATTAATAGCACATCTGCCATTATCTATAAACAACTATTTCAAAGCAATTCTTTGCTAAAAAATGCACCCCAAATTATAATTACAATAGATAAAAGAGTAAACCCAATTGTAAATATTATGGATAAATTATTATTACTACAAAGCATTGGTTTTTGTTCTATGATTTTTAGACCCCTTTTGCTTTTTATAAAATACATATACAAAGTAAAAGCAACACATATGAAAAGACCAATAAAACTCCATCTATTTATTATGCTAATGTGCAAAAAAGCAATAGAAATGATGTTTATTGGAATAATAATATCCCAAGTTATAAATAAACTAAGTGTAGATATAGTTGTCAATTGTGGCTGTGTTTCCACCTTGCATTTCTTGTAAAACAAGTAATAATAATAATATAATACATCCATCATTATCTATAATTGTAATAAAAATAATTCCACATATATCTATTTTCATAAGAAGGCGGTCCAACCTGCCACTCCCAATAATTATACCAGAAATTGAATTTTGCCTGTTGATACCAAGGTTGATTGCTTATAGCTCTTCCGCCTTCCCAACCTACTGACCAAGCAAATCCATATAAACCGGGTAATGCTGTTGATATTACATTTGAGGTTTCTTCCAAAGCAAATTGAACATCATTAATATTTCCATCAGCATATTGCGAATAAATGTCACCAGCATTGTATAATGCAACAGCTCTATTTCCCCATTTAATACCATCGCTCATATTTTTGCTAAACTTATATTTACCTCCGGTATATTGGTTTCCTCCCCAAGATTGGTCATAGAACTTGCCATTTTTACCCATCCAAGTGCCGAAGTCTCTGCTATAAAATACCTCAGATGCAACATTTGCACCACCTCCAGCGTAAAACTCCCATCCTGTTCCTTTATAAATCTGCCTTGCATTATTAATCGCCTGATTCACCTTCTGCTCCGGCGCATTATAATTATACCCAGGATAATACAAGTTTGAACTGCCATTGTTGCTGATGCCCACGCCAACCCCTTTTTGAGTGTTATAGCCTACAACCGGAATTGTTCCTTGCGGATCGCCAATCCCTCCGCTGACAGTCACGCCACCCCCCGTGTTTACATTCACATTTACAATAACTCCACTTCCGCCGTCACCAAACCAATCTCTAGGGTTCCATGCCCAGTTGGCGGGATTGCCGGCATCTTTGTCCTGCGGCGTATTGTTTTTCGCATTCGCCACGTAAGTAATAACCAAAACCACAGGAATCCACCACCATTCTCCACTCGGGTCTATATAACTCAATGGATTATTCATACAGTATGCATAGCGGTTGTAGTTCTGCCCAAGGAACGGGTTTTGCACGTATGGATCCGGACTCAGCATCCTGCCCAGCAACGGATCGTACAGCCGGGCATTCATATTAATCAGCCCGAATTCGTCCAAATGTTCGTGCCCAGTATATCCGCGGTCGAAAACCAGCGTCGGGTCGCTGACACTGGCATCAATAGTTCGCCGTCCCCAAGCGTCGAAGGCGCTTTTTTGCTTTACGTCGCCCGATGCGTCGGTAATGACTGCCAAACTGCCCAAATGGTCGGTCTGGACGTAATAAATGCCATTCTTAAGTACTGTTGAGCCGTTTAACTGCTTCACATAGATAGCGCACAGACCGTCACCGCCGGCAATGTAATGGAAATGCGTCGTGATATCGCCTTTTATTACTCGCTCGTAATTACCAGCAAAGATAACTTCTTTTATCAGATTTCCATCTTTCTCCAACGTTGTTTTTACTCGATTAAAGTCAGGACCGTAAACAATATCCAGGTCATACTCATTGCCGGCAGCATTTTCTGTTTTTACGCTTGCCGGTTTGTTAAACCATGTGTAAGCTGTCTGTTGTTCGGCAACCAGATCCTCGGTATTATCCACTTCGCTTAGCTGGTGCGGTTTGCCTGCAATGTCATAATGATAGTTGCCGATATCCGTTTTGTCTTTGATATTTCCATTGGCATAATAATTGATCTTCATTGCCGATGTGTTGACCGAAGTAAGACGGTAGAGATCGTCGTATCCGAAACTTTCCGTACCGTTCACTCCCGTTCGGTTGGAAAGGTTTCTACTCGTTGCATTGAAAGTATAACCGAAATTACGAATGTCGGCGCTTCCCTTTTGGGTTTGCAGAGCGGTGAGTAGTCCGTTGGAGTTGTAGGATGCAGTGGTTTGCAAGTTTGAGCCCTGTGTAGCGGTGATAGAGGTTCCGGTATACGTGTCGCGTTTCCATACTTGTGTTCCGTTTACAGATACCTTGTCAAGGAATCCGTTCTCGTAAGTGCGCGTCTCTTTTACGTCGTTGGGATAGGTTACAGTGGCAATGTTGCCATTGCTGTCGTAAGTGTATAACGTGATAAAGTCGCCCGTTCCCTGTATATGGCGTGTTTCCTTTACCGGACGGCGCAGCGCGTCATATTCGTAAGCGATACTGTGTAACGACGTTTGGTCGGTTATCTTCTTTATCTTTCCTTTGCCGTTGCCGGAGCTTACATAATCGTATTTGATGGTGGTGTTTGAATTGACGTTTTTTACCGTTTCTATTCGGCCCCAGTCGTCGTAAGTAATGGTTTGCTGCTCTCCCCTGGCATCGGTTTGACTGATTACTCTTCCCAAGGCGTCGTATTGGGTATTGATGGTTCCGGCGTTCGGGTCAATAAGTTTTGTACGGTTGCCTAAGCGGTCATATTCAAAACCATATATTGCGCCTATTGCATTGATACTGCTCGGTTGTCCCGTTGATTCATACGTATAGGCAACCTTATTGCCCATCCGGTCGGTACTCTCTTTCAGATTACCCCATGAGTCGTATTTTTCTACCGTACTTTTTCCATCATGCGCGGCAGTTATTTGCCGGGGTTGATAGGTGTACGTAACCGTGCCGTTAGAAGCGGTAGCGGTATTTAGCCGTCTGTCGGCATGGTAGGTATAATTGGCAGTGGATGTAAGTCCTCCGTTTATTTTCTTCTCCGTGACCAACTGTCCTTTGTTATTATAGGTATATTCGGTAGCGAAATTACTGTTTTTCGGACCTTTGGTTAGCGTTTGCAACTCACGTCCAGTGAAGTCGTAATAAGTTGTCACATCCGGCTGCCCTGTCAAGGTACATGTTACCTTATAATAAGGAAGGTTATTTTCACTCCAACTGCGTTTGACGGTCTCTTTTCGCCCGTCGGGATAAACAGTTTCGGTGCGGTTGCCCCAATTGTCGTAAGTGTAAGAAGTTGTCATGCCGTAGGAATCGGTCGCACCCAACAAATTACCTCTGAGATTATATGCAAAAGAGAGCGTTTCCGTCTGGTTATTCGGCGCTTTGATGGTCATGGTCTCTACATAACGTTTAGAGGCATCGTATTGATAGGTTTTGGTTGTCATTTTTGTCGCATTGCCAAGTATGCAACTTTGTTTCAACTGGATTATGTTGCCATAAGCATCATATTCAAAACTGGAGGTAATCTCCTTGCCTGCAATTCCGACGTTTTCCTTCTTTTCGGTAACGCGCCCTTTGGCATCGTATTCAAATGTGGTTGTGTTGTGGTAAGTTTCGAAGTTGGTGTCATCGGGATGAGTCTGTCCTACGGATGCTTTTTCCGGTAGGCTTGGGATGGTCGAACCGGTGGCTGTGACCGTGACAAAGTTGGAGAACAATCGCCTTGCGCTAGCTCCGTCGGCATAAGTGACCTTTTCGTCAAATACATTTCCATTACCATCAACAGTATAGTCTGTAGTTGTTGTGTTTCCGTCCACATTTTTTTCGGTCTTCTTTTTCGCATAGCTGCGGATTCTTTTACTGCCAACCGCGCCAATCTGCTCGACAGTAAAGTCAATGGTGGTCTCCGAGAGTGTTTTCGTAGTACTGCCATCCATTGCCTTGACAATGTTTTTTGTTTGGGTTGGCGAAGAAGGGACGGCGCCGAATGTCCTGCTGTTTTCAACAATTATTCCGGTCGTGTTGTTGGTCGCCGTTATAGAGGCAAAACCGAAGAATCCTTTGCCTTCCAGGTGAACGCGTCCGTTCTTATACGAATATTCGGTTACAAAAGGCGCTGCGGCATTGTCTTTGCTCAAGGCGCCGTTATCCTGCTTAATGGAACTGACTACATAAAGCGCTCCCGACAAACCAACCATCGGATAAGAGTTGCTGCCTTTTTCATAAAAGGAACCACCGTGTGTAAGCGGCTTGTAGGTGATTTCGGCTTTTTGATTGAATCCATCTACAATAGAGGCGAGTTTAGTTCCGGGCATGCCTGATGCAAATTGGATGATTTTACCAGTGGAGAGAGAAAGCAATTGGGTTATTCCGCTTCCGTTAAAATCTCCTAATAACACTTTTCCTATAGGGATATTGCAGCTTTGTGTGTGGTAGGTATAATCATACGTTGGAGAATTTTTGTTTATATCTTTTGCCCTAAACCGATAATAAATCTTTTTCACCGTCAAATTTGCTCCCGTACCAGTACAAAAAAGGATGTCTGGAGTGCCGTCGGCATCAATGTCGGCAACGATGGCTTGAGTATAAGTCTCGATGGCAGTTCCTAAAGAGACCGAATAACCATCGTGCAGGGAGAGCTGATTAGAAGAATTAATCAATATTTCCTTACCAAAGCCATCGCCATTAAGATCTATTATACCTCCTAAAAATGTCCATGGCAAAGTTCTTTCTTTTGAAAAATTATAACTGACTACAGATTGATTAGTAGATCTTGATTGAGTATAAACATCTTTGCCATTCGCGATAAAATCCATTCGTCCGCTACGATTCAAGCTACCCCAAACCGCATTATCAAAAAGCCAAGTATTATTGGTATTTGCTATTTTACTGAAAGAAAAAGAAGAATTGAGGCTGTAAATTTCGTTACCAATAACCAAATTGGATTTCCCGTTGCGTTCAAAATCAATTGTTTTTTGAGTCAGCGTTGTACCGACAGGAAATTCTTTACTGCTTTTCCACACCCATCCCGTACCGGAGAATTTGAAAATGGAAACAACCGCATTAATTGGAGTATGACCGGTTACAAGAATAGATGGAGGATCTTGACAGATCCCGCCTGTCAGAAGTTTATATTTAGTTGTCAACACAGCCAGTTCTGTGATTCCGTCTCCATCAAAATCGCCTACTGCAAAACTTTGAATCTTTGCAAAAGCATCTGCTACCGCATTTTGATTAGTGGTACTTCCACATACATTTAGCAATTCCATTCCATAGTAACCATAAGGATAATTTTTACCGTCGTTGCTGCTATATCTGGTTATTGAGTGAGAATAAGCGGACTGGCACGCTCCACTCGCATTACTCATACGAAGTGTAACAGTAGTGCCTTCCTGGTTGATTTCAAGTATGTCGGTTATCCCATCTCCATTGAAATCGCCGGTAACGTATGTATTATTTGCATTGAAAGAACAAACCTGTATGCTTGTCGGATTCATGTCAACAACCGGCTTTGTCCATGTAAAACGTGTTGAGTTCAGTCTTTCCCCTTGTCCGTTTTCCGGTACTATTTCGGCTAATTTACTAAAGCCGCCAACGTCTATGTAATTGAAGAAATATTTTCCTGTCTTTGTATCACCTTCGTAAATGGTAATTTGTTTCAGTAAAACACTCGTCTGCAATGTCAATGCCCCTGCGTTATAGATTGCTCTTCGCAACACATCATTTCGCTTATCATAACCAAATACTACCGAAGCTATGGCTCCATCTTTATTGCCATATTCTATCCGTTGTATGTATTGTTCTTTCATGATTATACCACTTACGACTGCATTATTATTGTAAATATAACGAATATAATTACCATTGGAATCCGTTACTTTATTAATCATCCAGGCGAATGACCACAATACACTATTACTCTCAGGAGGATAATTATTATTATCATCATCATTATATGAAATATTAAAGAAAGCATCATCTGTGGCACCATATTCAATAATTTTACCGTCTTTTGTTATTACTTCAAAATAGTTGTTTTTAAGATTTGATGATAAACGACTTATCTTCTTGATGGATGCGTAAGTTTCCACTTCCGTCCGATATTCACCGGGTTGGTTGTCGATAGCAATTAACCGTTGTCCATCAAACATCAGACGGTTGGTACCTCCGAGGCCAGCATCAAAATCTGGGGTATAAACTATTCCATCATGATAGATGTTACATCCGGTAACGGTAATAGACGAGAGACCGGATAAATTCCATCCCACACCAAGTACTCCATTGCCGCCATGACTATTGTAAGTGATAGCGAGTTGCGGAGTCATTCCATTAACACCTTCAGGCAGAGGAATAGGAATATTATAGATAGCGCCGCCCAATGAAGAGACATCTATGGTTCCCTCCAGCCGCCCAACGGCTAAACTTTTATTCAACTGCCGGTTGTGCGGATGGCTGGAGTCGGAGGTATTCGTTATTTCGACTACATAATCCGCACCGCCGACATTTGTTTCGTCTATACGTGCAGTGAAAGTGTTTCCTGCGCTTGGCGTAACAGAAAATCCATGTGTGAGGCGTATTTCATCACGGGCTGTTACCGTTTGGGTTGTTGTGGGTTGCGTGGTATTTAATACCTGCACTGCTTGCCCATAAGCGACAATATGGATGCCCGATAGGCATAATATGATTGTAAATAAGTATCTCTTCATAGCTCTACTCTTTAATAATTTTCCACTCATTCTTTTCGTTTCCTGCCGTCATGCGCAGAATATAGATTCCCGCAGGGTGGCTACTGAGGTCGATTGTCACAGACGATATTATGTTCGATTCATGCTCCAGCGGTTTGCCGCCCATGTCATACAGTTGCAGAGTTACCGGTTTACTATCTTCGTAGCCTGATATTTCTACTCTCAACAAACCTTTGGTTGGGTTAGGATAGATATGGATGGTCGATTGAGCCAATGCGTCGGTGAATACTTGAATATCCGCTTCATCGTCCGTCTCCTCTTCGTTGGTTGCTTCTCCGGCGGTTGCCGAACGGAAGGTGATCTCAGTACGGTAAGTCCGGTTTCCGGAAGCGTCGTAAGTAAATTCTATTGCTGCTCCCCATAAATTGTGTACGACAAAAAACGAGAGGATAAATAAGCTGAAATATGTTTTCATAATCATACATTTTAAAATTAATTATCTGTTTTTCAATCGGTTAATTTCATCTTGTTGCATTTTTAGCCTCTTGTCCTGCTCAATCACATAGAGCGTCAACTCTTCGATTTTTTGCAACAGCTTTATCTGGAATTCTCCCATTTCCAAGCCATTATTGATCATGTCGGCGGCAGAAGGTATTTCGGGTAGGTGTTTGTTGGTTTGGATAAAATGGTACACCTCGTCGAGCGGTTTTAAAGCGTAGTCTTCAGCGAATACAAAGTCGGCTCCGGCGCTAAGGTTTGCTACAAATTCGCGTGCGCGGACAGTACCGGCAACTTCAAGTCTTACGGTAGGATTGGTTGTACCGATGCCGACATTGCCTCCCCGTGCATTCAGCAAAAGAGGAGCTACCGTAGTACCCCAATCTACCGATTGAATATAACTTACATGAGACGTTGAATTTACACCCATATAAAGCGCCTGGTCGCTTCCTTTTATCATGAGACCATTATTGGGATTGGTTTCGATATTGCTGGGATTTCCCTCTGCATCTATTTGTAACTTAGCTTGAGGAGAGTTTGTCCCGATGCCGACGCTACCCTGCATCACCGCTACATTACCACCAGTGAAGTAGCCTGCCCAACGCTTATCGGGCGCTCCGCCCTCGACGGTGGAATAGATGCCATAGACAGAAGCATTTACACCGGTACTGGTGTGCTTAGAAGAAAGATAGGCACCATAAACCGAATTAATACTCGCACCGGTAGTGTTAGTTGAATGGACTCCGAATACGTCACCACCACCAGTACCTGTTTTGTTGTTGATCAACTCGATGCCGTACATACTTCCCATAGGTCCGCCACCGCTGTTATTTGCATAGAAGCCGCAGGCTGATCCCGAATTACCACCGGTGCTGTTGTCTACATAGAAGCCGTAGGTTGTTCCAGCATAACCAGTAATTTTGTTTTTTACATAAACGCCATAATTTGTATTGCCATAGGTAGTGTTGGAGTTGTCCAAATATATACCATAGAGCAAGCCTGAAACATTTGCCGATGTGCCTGATTGCGTGTTTTTGAAATAGGCGCCATACAACGGTGTAGAGTGATTTGCTGCAGTATTGGTATTAGTCGAATGAATACCATATACGGTTCTATTGACGCTATTACCGCCCATAGTTGAGTACAATCCGAAAACAGTATCGGTCGATGACGTACTGCTATTCAAACGCAACTTGGCTTTAGCGCTTGGGTCGGCACCGATTCCCAGATTGGCTGTCGCTGGGTCTAGTTTTGCTCCGGTGGAGGTATGCGACCAATTGGAATTTTGTCCATTTGAATTAACGGCTAACGCCACAAAAAATAAAGTTGCGAGAATGGTTTTCAGTGTTTTCATATAATTTAATTTTTATTAATATTTCAGTTAAATATTTTTGACCGGTTGTAAAACGCTATCGTCTTACCCTATCATAAAAAAATTGAGCCACAATGCTTGATTTTGTTTTTCGCCAGCAAAATTATCGGCTCACAGTGAAATATTTTTGCACTAAGCCGGGTTTTTAAACGATTTTTTATATATTACTTCAAATTGGAGTAGTATTTTTAGAATTTTTTTTTTACTTTTGCCATACATGTTTTTATGTAAACTATTGCAGGCACAAAATCATTAATTTATAGCATAATTTTTAAAATTCGTAAATACTATGTCAAACACAATTTCAAGAAGAGATTTTCTTAAAAAAGGAGGCATTGCCGCCGTGGGGTTAACAGTAGTCCCCAGTATGGTTTTGGGAAGAAATTTCGGACACACAGCTCCAAGTGATAAATTAAATATTGTCGGCGTCGGTGTCGGAGGTAGAGGCTTCTCAGTGTTAAAAAGCGTGGAAAGCCAGAATATCATCGGACTTTGCGATGTAGACTGGAAATACAGCGATCGAGTTGCCAAACATTATCCTAATGCAAAGACATACTACGATTATCGTAAAATGTACGACGAGCTGGGTAAATCAATTGATGCGGTCGTTGTCGCAACTTCCGACCACGCTCATGCGATTATTGCTGCCGATGCTATGACCATGGGCAAACATGTGTATGTTGAAAAACCGCTTACGCACTCTGTTTACGAATCGCGTTTGCTGACAAAATTGGCAGACAAGCACCAACTGGCAACCCAAATGGGAAATCAGGGATCTTCGGGAGACGGAGTTCGTCAAATTTGCGAATGGATTTGGAACGGAGAAATAGGCGAAGTAACAAAGGTAGAGGCTTTTACCGACCGTCCGATTTGGCCGCAAGGACTTCCGCGTCCTGAGAAAGCGCAAAGTCCGCACTCAAAACTTAATTGGGACTTATTCTTAGGACCGGCAAAATATCGTCCTTACAATGAAATATATACGCCATGGAACTGGCGTGGTTGGTGGGATTTCGGAACCGGCGCGCTCGGCGATATGGCATGTCATATCCTTCAACCGGCATTTGTAGCATTGAAACTGGGTTATCCGAGCAAAGTTCAGGGAAGCTCTACACTGTTGTTGACCGATTGCGCTCCAAGCGCTCAAACAGTGCGCTACACATTCCCTGCAAGGGATAATTTAGCCAAAGTAGCCTTGCCTGAAGTGGAAGTTTTCTGGTCTGACGGCGGAATCAAACCGATGCGCCCGAAAGGATTTCCGGCAGGAAAAGACTTGAATGACTGGGGCGGCGGTGTGATTTTCCATGGAACGAAAGATACGTTGATTTGCGGATGTTATGGCGTAAATCCGTGGTTGCTTTCAGGAAGAACTCCTTCATCTCCTAATGTGATCAGGGAAGTAGGTTTTGAGAATCATGAAATGGACTGGGTGCGTGCATGTAAGGAAGATGCCTCAAGCCGCACGGAAACGTTATCTCCATTCAGCCAAGCCGGACCATTGAACGAAATGGTGGTTATGGGTGTTCTGGCTGTTCGTCTTCAAGATTTGCATCAGGAATTGGAATGGGATGGCGCCAATATGAAATTTACAAATATCCCGGCTGACGCAACGATTAAAACAGTTATTAAAGACGGTTTCAGAATTAAAGACGGTCATCCGACCTTTGACAAAACAACGACAGACCCTATTAATGCAAAAGCGTTTGCAGAAGAGTTGATCAAACATAATTACAGAACAGGCTGGAACCTTCCGGCAATGCCGTAATGAATGAGGAATTAATAATTAAGAATTAATAATTAACAATTCTTGATTATTAGCTCTTAATTGTTAATTATTAATTATTAATTTAAATAAGTTTTTTATGAAGAAAGTTAGTTATTTTTTAAGTATTGCCCTGATGGGCGTTTTAGTAGCATGTGGCGGTGGCGCCCCAAAACAGGAAGTCGCCGAAGGTAAATGCGGAGCTCCGGAATATAAAGTGGTGTGTAATCCACAAGTGGATATTTCCGGTTATGAAGTGGACGAAGATGGTTATATCACACTTTTCGACGGTAAAACATTTACCGGATGGAGAGGATATAACAAGGATGCAGTTCCTGGGCGTTGGGTTATTGAAGACGGTGCTATGAAAATTACCGGATCCGGAGCAGGCGAAGGACATGTGGAAGATGGCGGCGATCTTATTTTCGCACGTAAATTTAAAAATTTCAGGTTATCTGTCGACTGGAAAGTTTCAAAAGGTGGTAATTCGGGTATTTTCTATTTGGCGCAAGAGATTGAAGGTCAGCCTATCTTTATCTCAGCTCCCGAAAGCCAGATATTGGATAACAAGTATCACATAGATGCCGATTTGGGAATTGAAGGAAACCGCCAATCCTCCTCTTTGTATGATATGATTGCTGCTAAACCTCAAAATTCAAAACCTTTCGGCGAGTGGAACACAACCGAAATTTTAGTATCTAAAGGAACAGTTGTTCATTTCCAAAATGGCGAAAAAGTGCTGGAATATCATTTATGGACTCCTCAATGGACAGAGATGCTTCAAAACAGCAAATTCAGCCAGAAAGATTGGCCCCTTGCATTTGAATTGTTAAACAACTGCGGTGGAGAGAATCGCGAAGGTTATATCGGCTTGCAAGATCATGGAGATGATGTTTGGTTCAGGAATATTAAAATCAAAATATTAGATTAAAAGATGAAAGCATTTAGAATTATTATAACGACAGCCTTGCTATTTTCTTTGTTTAGCTGTCAGTGCAAAACAAATGAAAGTTGCCAAAAGAAATGCACGAAGACGGAGAAAAAAATAGCGTTGCAATTGTACTCTCTTCGCGATGCTATTAAGGAAGACTTCAAAGGAACTATTACGGCAGTAGCGGAAATGGGATTCAAAGACATAGAAGCTGCAGGCTATGATGGAAATGGAATGTTTTACGGATTAACTCCTGAGGAATTTAAGGCTGAATTGGAAGCTGTCGGTTTGAATCCTTTATCTTCGCATACAGCTCATCAGTTGGCAAAAGATGTCAGCCAAACCAATTGGGAAGATGTTTGGAACTGGTGGGATACTTGTATCGAAGCACACAAAGCAGTTGGGATGAAGTATTTGGTCTTCCCATGGATGGAGACGCCCGAATCGCTTGCCGATGTAAAGGTCTATTGTGATTATTTGAACCAAATCGGTGAAAAATGCAAACAAGCCGGTATTGCTTTCGGTTATCACAATCATGCGTTTGAATTTCAAGAAATAGATGGCGAGACCATGTTTGATTTTATGCTAAAAAACACAGATCCTGAAAAAGTATTCTTCCAATTGGATGTTTACTGGACGGTGATGGGGCAAAAAAGTCCGGTTGAATACTTTAAAAACTATCCGGGACGTTTCCCACTGCTGCATCTCAAGGATAAAAAAGAATTGGGGCAAAGCGGCATGGTCGGATTTGACGCTATCTACAGAAACGTAGAAACGGCAGGAGCCATATACTCCATAATCGAAGTAGAAAAATACAACTACGATCCGTTTGAAAGCGTGAAAATGAGTTTGGACTACTTAGAGACCGCTCCTTTTTGAAATAAGGCAAAAATAAGATAAAGATAAGGTGAAAATAAGGCAAAAAACCTCATTTTCACCTTATTTTTATAACAAAACAACCTCAGTAGCTGAAAATCCCAAATTTTCCAAATGCTCCGTCTCATTCCATTTCATGATATTCCAGATACCGTATTCTTTTTCCACCATGCAGAGGCAAGCCGACTTGACGGGAGGACCGCAGACAACATCGCGGATGGACTGGTAACGGAAATAGGTATAGAGTGTCTTAAGCGCCATGCCGTGCGCAACAATCAACACAGTTTCCCCCTGATGTTTTTTAGCGATCTCTTCTATCTTGTTGGAAACACGTTTTTTCAACGCTTCGTATGTCTCCCCGTCTAATGGGACGTATTTTTCGGGATAATTCCAAAAATGGTCGAACTGTTCAGGATAAAGGCTTTCAATTTCGGAGTAAAACATTCCCTCCCAGCTTCCAAGATAGATTTCGCGCAAGTCATCTTCGGGAATAATATCCAGCATTCTTTTTCCCCTGATCAACTCTGCCGTTTGCAAAGCCCTGAGGCTGGAACTGCTGTAAATCGCGCTTAATTCTATTCCCGACAAATAGTCGCCCACTGCCTTAGCTTGCTGCACTCCCAATGCTGTCAGAGAAGAGTTGTTTTGTCCCTGCATGCGCTTTTGTACGTTCCAATCCGTTTGTCCGTGACGGGTTAAATAAATTCGTGTCAAGTCAGTATCCGGTTATTTTTCTTCCATAAAATTTATAGCAAGCCATGCCATTGTGGCTGTGGTAGTTTCCAATACGCTCAGATCTATTGCAAAAACAGATGAGTGCAGCCCGCCGCTTTTTACTTTTTTACTCTTTGTTCCTGCGCGGTAAAAGAGAGACGGATACAACTGGGAAAAATAGGCGAAATCTTCTCCTGTCATCTGCTTGTCAAATGTTACCACATTTTCTTCTCCTAAAAAATTCCGGGCATATATTTCCGCACGGGCGCTTAATCGCTCATCGTTTATTACGCTCGGATAACTGCGGTTTACCTTTATTTCGGCAGTACAGCCATATTCCGAAGCCGTCTTTTCGACAATACCGGTCAATATGCTTAATGCTTCCTCCCGCCATTTTTCGTCTAACGTACGAAGTGTTCCGTCTAATTCTACCTTTCTAGGGATCACGTTCATTGCCCCATCGGCAGACACACGTCCGAAAATCAGTACCGTTTCGTCTTTCTCGGGAGCTAATTTTGCAGGAATCTCTTGCAAACGCAATAATGTGGCGGCAGAAGCAAACACGGCATTACAATCCTTCAACAAGGCGGCATGTCCGCCCTGACCGTAAATTGTTATGTAAATCTCATCGACCGCCGCCGAAATCAATCCCGGACGAAAACCCGCCTTGCCCTGCTCTATCGCCGGATTGACGTGTTGAGCCATAATCAAGTCGGGGGTAAATCCTTCGAAAATCTTTTCATCCAGCATCGTTTTGGCGCCGCCGGGAAATCTCTCCTCCGCCGGTTGGAAAAGGAATAAAAAAGTGCCTTCCAATTCATCCTTTAAGAAATTCAAGATATGGATTACTCCAAGCAACGAGGCTACGTGCGCATCATGCCCGCAGGCGTGCATTATGCCGTCGTGTCGCGATTTATAGGGTAAATCCGTCTCTTCCGTTACCGGTAACGCATCCATATCCGCCCTTAACGCAATGATGCGTTTTTGCGGATTCTTGCAACGTAACACACCCAAAATACCGGTCGTCGCGTAGCCTTCCCGAAACGGAATATCCAACTCCTTCAACTCTTCTTTGATATACTTGGAGGTTTCAAACTCCTTAAATGCCAGTTCGGGATATTGATGCAAACGCTTATAAGTATTTTGCACAAACTGGATGTTTTTCCTCGTCAGTTCTAAAATTCGATCTTTTGTTATCATAATATAGATAGTTACAGTTGCAAGAATTTGTAAAATTTAAAATGCAAATTTATTACTTTATTCGGTTAAGAAAAAGTTTCGGGCGTTATTTTTCTCAACTCAGAGAAGAATGGTCAATCTTGAAGTCGAAACTTTCGTCTTCAAGTTGGGGAGGGAAAAATAAATAATATGGTTTTCTTTCAAGACTTTTAAGAGCATTGAATACGTGCAGGTTGTTTTCCTCAAATATGACTGACACTGTCAGCCGAATTAGAAAACAACATGAATATACCACCGGAATGGACGACCTTATGTCTGATATTTTTTCTAAGGAATATAGAAATTCTTTTTTATCTTAAAAATAAAATCATAAATTTGTCTATGTTTAGGAAATTATTCAAATCTTTCAAATAAAAAATAAAAATTTCTTAACAAGTAAATCTTGAATTACGGAACAATACAAAATACGCAATAAAAGAAAAAATATAAGTATTATGGATAGGATAAAATTTGCCTCACTCATAAGAAAAATAAAATTGAGAATGAGCCGTTTTTGTTGGAAATAAAAACGAATAAATTTTATTGGGTTTAATTTTTTTTGTAATTTTGCAGTATGAATACAACAGTGCAAACAAAAATAAACTCTTTGTTGCAAAAACTTCCGTCAGGAGCGTTATACTTCGGCTCGTGGTTAAACGAAAACGGAATATCCTACTTTTTGCAAAGGTATTACCGTCACTCTCAATGGCTTACGGCAATAGACAAAGGCGTGATGTACAGAACAGGCGAAAAACCGACTTTGTTCAGCGCCTTGTCGTGCTTTAACAGCCAATTAAACAAAAAACTTCACATAGGCGCGTTGTCAGCTTTGGAAATGCGAGGTTTTGCACATTATGTTCCGCTTGGAAGACAAACAATAGTGGTTTATTGTCCTCGTGGAGAGTGGTTCCCAAAATGGTTTTCAAAATACGATTGGGGCGTTGAAATTCTAAAAAAATATTCCGAATTTAGCGAAACAGGATTAACAACAATCAATGAAAACAACTTTGAAGTAGCAGTTTCTTCGCCCGAAAGAGCGTTTTTAGAAAGTTTAGACCTTGCACCCAAATACTACAATCTTACCGATTTGTACCAAGTTATGGAAATGCTCAATGGTTTAAGACCGAATTTGTTACAACAATTATTAGAAGAGTGCAACTCGATAAAAGTCAAGCGTTTATTTCTTTATATGGCAGAAAAAGCTGCTCATTCGTGGTTCGAAGAGTTGGATCTATCTAAAATAGATTTGGGCAAAGGTAAGCGCTCAATCATAAAAAACGGCGTTTATAACTCAAAATATCAAATAACAATATCACGAGACTTGGCAAATTATGAATAAAACATACAGGCAACAAGTTGAATTACTTTTAAAAATTATTCCGACTTTGTCGGGAATTGAAAGTTTTGCCATTCACGGCGGAACGGCAATAAATCTTTATGTGCTTGATTTTCCACGCTATTCTGTTGATATTGATGTTACTTATACGTCCATAAAACCGAGAGAAGAATCGTTTGCCGAAATTCATAAAAACCTGTCAATCATAAAAGAAAAGGTAAAATCAATAATCCCGAATGTTGTAGTAACCGAAAAACCGAATAAAATTTACTGTACACAGAGGGGAGTTATGGTAAAAATTGAGGTTAGCGGGACAAAGAGAGGACTAATTGAACCAACTTTAATAAAGCCATTGTGTACGAATTTGAAACAGCAAACAAGGCGAAAATTGTTTCTATTTCACAACTTTACGGCGGAAAAATAACAGCTGCTCTTGACCGACAACACCCTCGTGATTTGTTTGATGTAAAATTAATGTTCGATTTTGTAACTGATTTTGAACAAGTCAAAAAGGGTTTTCTCTACTGCCTTTTGGGCGGCGACCGACCAATTATTGAATCACTTTCCCCGAACAGAATAGACCAGCAAGAAACGATGATAAAACAGTTTACAGGAATGACCGACATTCCATTTTCATACAGCGACTACGAAAAAACTCGTGAGAAATTGATTGATTTTATCAATTCAAATTTAACGCAACAAGATAAAGAGTTTTTGATTGCTTTTGAGGCGGGAAATGATTTGTTGCAATTTGCTGAATATCAAGAATATTTGCAATTTCCATCAGTGCAATGGAAGTTACAAAATATCAACAAATTGAAAGGAATAAATCCAAATAAATTGAAAGACAACATAAAAAAATTAGAAAAAACATTGTCGTGAGGGAGATAGGCGATCACCTAACGAGCAACAACACCACGTATCACGATTATTTTGTACCTTTGCAGAAAAAATGGGTCGAATTTTATCCATAGACTACGGACAGAAGCGGGTTGGTATCGCCGTTACCGACCCATTGAAAATTATTGCAAACGGATTAACCACCGTGTCAACAGGCGAAATTTTCAAATTCCTGACCGAATACACGGCGAAAGAAGCGGTTGAACTTTTCATCGTAGGCTTGCCAAGGAAGATGAACAACGAAGCCTCCGACTCGATGCAATGGATCGAACCTTTTGTGCGCGGATTGAAAAACAAATTTCCCTCCATTCCCGTACAAATGGTCGATGAGCGGTTTACTTCCGTATTGGCGCACCAGGCTCTTTTAGAGGGCGGCGCTAAAAAGAAAACCCGTCAGGATAAAAAACTGATAGACGAAATCAGCGCAACAATTATTTTACAATCTTATTTAGAAAGCAGTAGATAAACAGTATATTATGATTTATCCGATTACAGTTTACGGGCATCCCGTATTGAGAAAAGAGACGACAGAGATTGAAAAGGATTATCCCAATCTCGGTCAATTGCTCGATGACATGTTTAAGACCATGTATAACGCGGAGGGAGTAGGTTTGGCTGCTCCTCAAATTGGTTTACCGGTTCGAATATTTGTCATGGACTTGAGCGTTTTAGAAGAAAAAGGCCCTATATATAAAGGGTTTAAAAAAACTTTTATTAATCCTGTGATTACGGAAAGAAGCGAAGAGACTGCTTCGCTGGAAGAAGGATGCCTGAGTTTGCCGGGAGTAAACGAATCGGTATCTCGTCCGGTAAAAATAAAAATCAATTACTTGAACGACAAACTGGAAGCGTGTGAAGAAGAATTCAGCGATTACATTGCACGAGTGATTCAACACGAGTATGACCATTTGGAAGGGAAACTGTTTATTGACCATATTTCCCCCATCCGCAGACAACTGAACAGGGGAAAACTGAACGGGATGTTGAAGGGAAAAGTGAATTGCCGCTACAACGTAAGGACTGCTTGAGAAAATGAACGGAGAACTGGAGAAAATAAAGCAGTTGTTGGTCGCAGGAGAAACCGATGAAGCAATTTCCCTCCTGACGGATTTTATTGATAAAAATCCCTCTTCGGATGAAGCGTTTTTTTTGCTGGGAAATGCCTGGCGCAAAAAAGAAAATTGGGAATCGGCTCTCAACAATTACCGGCAAGCAATGGACTTGAATCCGGATAGCCCGGCAAAACATGCATATAAAATGGCGATTGATATTTTGAATTTTTACAACAAAGATATGTTTAATCAATAATAATTTTTATTTTTGCATTTTAAGAATTTAACAAAGATAAATTTATGGTAGACGTTCAAACTTATTATAAAGCAGCGCAAGACAAGATGGAAAGCGCCATTCATCATCTGGATGACGTATTGTCGCGCATTCGTGCAGGGAAAGCCAATGTGCGTATTTTGGATGGAATAAAGGTAGATTACTATGGAAGCCCGTCGCCGCTGTCCAATGTTGCGACCGTTACGACGCCCGACGCCCGCACCATAACCATTCAGCCTTGGGATAGAAAAATGATCTCCGGCATAGAAAAGGCGATCATGGCTTCCGATGTAGGAATTACTCCCGAAAATAACGGGGAAATTATCCGCCTGACCATTCCGGCGCTAACGGAAGAAAGACGTAAGACGCTGGTAAAACAGACCGGAGGCGAAGGAGAAGAAATCAAAGTGAGAATCCGTAATATACGCCGCGAAATTATCGAGGGGTTGAAAAAAGAGGTCAAAAACGGTCTTCCGGAAGATGTGGGAAAAGACGCCGAAGCAGAAGTTCAGAAAATTCATGATAAATATATCAAGAAAGTTGACGAGCTGCTGGCGGTGAAAGAAAAGGAAATCATGACGGTGTAAGGTATAAAATTGACCAAAAACCTTATTTTTACCTTATTTAAACAACAAAACAACCTCAGTAGCAATGAATTATCACCACAAACACCAACCTTATTACCTTATTTTTCAAAATCCGCATTCATAATAAAAAATAAGGTAATAAGGTCAGGGCGCATCGCAACTTATTGCTACTGAGGTTGTTTTGTTGTTTAAATAAGGTAAAAATAAGGTTTTAATAGAGCCTGAAAAGACATGCAGGGAATCGTTATTCGAAATACAGGTAGTTGGTATCAGGTGAGGACGCCTGAGGGAAATTTGTTTGACTGCAAAATCAAAGGGAACTTTCGTATCAAGGATATTAAAAGCACTAATCCTATTGCCGTAGGAGATCAGGTGGTTTTTGACCTTACAAAAGAAGGAGAAGGGCTGATTTCTGCAATCAAAGACAGGAAAAACTATATTGTACGAAAACCGACCAACTTATCTAAGCAATTGCAGATTATTGCCGCAAATTTAGATCAAGTTTTGCTGATTGTAACGATTAACTACCCCGAAACTTCCACTGTTTTTATCGACCGCTTTCTGGCGACATGCGAGGCATACAGGGTTCCGGCAAAACTTATAGTGAATAAAATGGATTGTTATTCTCGCGAAGAGTTGGAATATTTGGAAGCCTTTCGTCATCTGTATGAACAAATCGGTTACGACTGTTTTTTTGTTTCCGCAACAAAACAGCAGGGAATCGAGCAGGTAAGAGATTTATTAAACGGAAAAATTTCTCTACTATCCGGTAATTCGGGAGTAGGAAAATCTTCCCTGATAAACGCCATTTCTCCGGAACTTTCTCTTCGGACGGGAAAAATATCGACCTCGCACAACAAAGGCATGCACACCACTACCTTTTCCGAAATGTTTGAATTGGAAAAGGATAGTTATGTGATAGACACTCCCGGAATAAAAGGTTTTGGAATCATTGATTTTCAGAAAGAGGAAGTCGGACACTTCTTCCCCGAAATATTTAACGCATCGAAAAAGTGCAAGTTTAACAACTGTACCCATATCCACGAACCCGATTGTGCCGTATTGAAAGCGGTAGAAGAACATAAAATAAGTCGATCCCGTTATCAAAGTTATCTGAGCATTCTGGAAGATTGTGATGCAGGGAAATATAGATAGTTGATTTATGAAAATAGCCGAACATCAGAAAAGTATAAAATACATCTTAACGTTTATTGCCGCAACGATCGTGGCTTTATCCATGTATTATTCCAACAGGCTGGCAAAGGAAATGGCGGAAGAAGAGCGGCGCAAGATCGAGCTGTGGGCGGAAGCAACGCGTCTTCTTGTGACGGTAGACGATAACGCCGATATTTCGTTCATCATGAAAGTGATAGAAGGAAACACCACCATTCCTGTGATCATAGCCGACGATCAGGGCGATGTCTTTATGAGCAGGAATGTAAAAATTCCCGAAGAAAACTCCGAAGAGTATTTACGGAAAAAAATTCGTGAATGGAAAAGTATAAACGAACCGATAGAGATCGCTTTGGACGAAGATACCAAGCATTTTCTTTATTACGATGATTCGATTTTGCTGAAATGGCTGGCGTATTACCCATACATTCAGTGGAGTGTAATTGCCGTTTTCTTCGTCATCCTGTTTTTTGTTTTCTCCAGTGTCAAAAAGTCCGAAGAAGACCGTGTATGGGTAGGACTTTCGAAAGAGACGGCACATCAGTTAGGAACGCCTATTTCATCGTTACTCGCTTGGGTCGAAATCTTGAAAAGCAAAAATGCAGCGCCGGATCTGATGCCCGAAATGGAAAAAGATGTCAACCGACTGCGGACAATTGCTGAGCGTTTTTCCAAAATAGGCTCAAAACCCGAAATGGAGAAAGTCTCCTTGAATAAGGTGTTGGACAATGCCTTAGCATATATGCAGAAGCGGACATCGAACAAAGTACGCATTTCGTATGTTTATGAAATGCAAAAAGTAATTTACTTGCACCTGAATGTTCCTTTGTTCGAGTGGGTGATAGAAAACCTCTGCAAGAACGCTATCGACGCCATGGAAGGCGAAGGCGAAATCAATATACACGTATCCGAAAACAATAAACGGGTATATATCGACGTTCAGGATACGGGGAAAGGAATACCCAAATCTAAGTATAAAACGGTGTTCAAACCCGGTTATACAACGAAAAAAAGAGGTTGGGGCTTAGGTCTGTCTTTGGTGAAACGTATCATTGAAGAATATCATGGAGGAAAGATTTTTGTAAAAAAATCGGAACCGAATAAAGGAACGACGTTTCGCATCGTATTAAAGGAAGATGAAAATTAAGGGCTTTATTTTTAAATTGTTACATTCATTTTACGAAAAAAAATAAAAAATAGCGCTTTAATTAGCATCGTATTGTTTAATTTTATAATTTTGCACCGTTTTAAAAGTCTGTACATCTGTGGGAAGATTTGATGCTTATAAAATACCTTTGAGAGAGTTATCCGTTGGAACTCATACGTATGAGATTGCACTGGATAATGATTTTTTTAAGAATATAGATGGTCCCGAAGTACAAAAAGGGAAAGTAAATGTACACCTGACAGTAAAAAAGGGCAGTCAGGCTTTTGAAATGGATTTTGATATCAAGGGAGTTGTGCAAATCCCCTGCGACCGTTGTCTCGACGACATGGACCAGGAGATAGAGTGCAAAAACCAATTGATAGTAAAATACGGGAAAGATTATGCAGAGGAAAGCGACAAGATCATTGTCATTCCCGAAACGGAAAGGGAGATAAACCTCGCATGGTTCCTTTATGAATTTGTTGCATTGAACATTCCGATGCGTCATATACACCCGGTGGGAAAATGCAGTAAAGGAATGGTTTCCAAATTGAAAAAACACGTCGCCACCAGCAAGGATGAAGACGGAGAAGGTTGGGAAGACGAATCTGTCGACTTTATCGAAGACGAGGATTTGGATATTCAAAGCGAAGAAAACAACGAGAAAGATACAGACCCGAGATGGGATGGGTTGAAAAACTTAATAGATAATAATTAAAAGAACAAACAGAAATGGCACATCCGAAGCACAGACATTCGAAAACAAGAACAGCAAAACGGAGAACTCACTATAAAGCTGTCGCTCCGACATTGGCAGCATGTTCCAACTGCGGAGCATTGCATATATATCACACCGTATGTGGAGAATGCGGATACTATCGTGGCATGGTCGCAATAGAAAAACCGGCTGCTGTATAAGATAAGAATGAAAAAAATTAATGCCGTAATCACAGGGATTTCCGGATACCTTCCGGACTATGTGCTGACCAACGAAGAGATAAGCCGAATGGTCGACACAACCGACGAGTGGATAATGACCCGCATCGGAATAAAGGAACGTCGCATACTGAAAGATAAGACGCTTGGAGCTTCTTATCTCGCATGTAAAGCGATCGAAGATTTATTTCAAAAAACCGGAACAAAACCGGAAGAGATTGATCTTGTGATTTGCGCAACATCCACCCCCGACCATATATTTCCCGCCACAGCGGCAATTATATGCGGCAAAATGGGAATAAAAAACGCATTTGCATACGACATACAGGCTGCTTGCGCCGGTTTTATGACCGCCTTTTACAATGCGGCTAATTACATCGAATCGGGAAGACACAAAAAGGTGCTGGTAGTTTCCGCCGAAAAGATGTCTTTTATGACTGACTATACCGATCGTGCAACCTGTCCGTTGTTTGGAGACGGAGCAGGAGTTGCTTTGGTAGAGCCGACTACAGAAGATGTCGGTTTGATGGATGCAATCCTTCGCACCGACGGTTCGGGTCTTCCTCACCTGCACATGAAAGCAGGAGGTTCAGCCTGTCCCGCATCGCACGAAACAATAGATAAACGCTGGCATTACGTATATCAGGAAGGGCAAGTGGTTTTCAAAAATGCAGTTGCCGATATGGCAGATGTCTCGGAAGAGATAATGAAAAGAAATAATCTGACTGCCGATGAGTTGGCATGGTTTATTCCGCATCAGGCAAACCTGCGAATCATCGAAGCTGTAGCCCGCCGAATGGGAGTAAACAAAGAAAAAGTGATGATAAATATTGAAAAATACGCCAATACTTCCGGTGCAACCATTCCTATTTGCTTATGGGAACTGGAACCGACTTTGAAGAAAGGGGATAAATTGGTTCTCTCCACCTTTGGCGCCGGGTTTACTTATGGTTCTATCTACATGAAGTGGGGATATGACGGAAAGAAATAATAGATTGTAAGATCGTGTTGAAAACGTATTCGGGGTTCCGGGTACGTTTTTTTTAGGTAAAAATCACAGTTCAGACTTTATTTTTGAGCACCCTTTTTATACAACGCAATTTTATCCCTATCTCCAAGAATTGTATAAATCTCAATCAGCGATTTTCTTATTTCGTCGCTATTGTATATCATGTACGCCTTTTCCAGACACTCGCCTGCTTTATGGTAACACTTGGTAGTTGTGTCGGGCACTGTTTTTCCCTCTTCTCTTTTGGATAGAAAAAACCTTGATCTTTTCTCGTCGGGATTTGTGTCCGTTTTTGCGATTCTTTTTGCAATCACATAATAATAATTGCCCAGAAAAATGTAAGAATCATAATCTTCCGGATAAAGTTCTATGATTTCCTTATACAAAATATATGCGCTGTCTATCTCTCCGGCGTTGAGAAGAGATTTTGCCAACATTTTTTGAGTATGGAGGTCGTAAGGCTGGCTCGCTTGAATTTGCGGGTCGCCCTGAGAAAAAGCGGCAAGGCAGCCATAAAAAAGAAAAAATAATATGGATAAGTTGCGCCTCATCGTTTTTTTATAATTGTCCGGATTCTACCAATATGATCACCCGTTCTACGATTTTGTCCCTATCGTCTTTTTCATACGTGCTTTTCAGGTCTGCTCCGAATATCCGCGCAAACCCTTGCCAGAAGAAAGCCCTCACTCCTCCCCTGTATTCCTTTATCAATTGGTATGAAGTTTTGTCACACTCCCTGTCTACCAGCCGGATTAATAATTTGCCTTGATTAAGGGTAAGTTTCTTCAACTCGGGTTCATATTTCTTGACTAAGTTGTTTTCATTTGATTTCATGTAAGCTTTACGCTCTTTGTCCGACATGTCTTTCATCGCTTCATTAAGCTCATGAAGAGTGGCTCCAATCAATTTGGCGTAAGGTAGGGTGCGTTTCACATCGCGTACTGTTTTCCAGTAAAACTGCTCCTGTTTTTTGGAAGTAAAATTTAATGTCGGGAAAACATATATTGTAGGCAACATAAGATTGGAAATGGTATCTCCATTTTCTATATACGCCGGAACCCGGATCCCTGTTTCCGAACTTTGAGCATTCAAGCCGGAAATAAAGAGAGGGATGATTGTCAATATGAAAAACTTTATTATCTTCGCCATGTGAAAATTACTTGTGTTTTCAAATACAAATATACGTAATTAATCAAGCTGAAAGGTCTATTTTATAGTTTAAAGTTGTAAAATCTATTACATTTTATGCGTTTTATATTGTTTTTTGCTTTTCTGAACATTTCGTTCAGTGGTTTGGCATCGCATCGGAACGAACTGAATTTCAATGATCCTTATTCGGAAGCCATGGGAGATATTTCCATTTATTCCGGTCATGTCAAAAATCCGTCCCTGTCTACTTTAGTTGTAGATAAGCAATTGAACATCAGTTATAAAAATCACTATTGGACGGATGAGCTGAGTGCATGGCGGTGTTCTTTTTCTTCTCCCGCGCCTTGGTTTGCCGCCGGCATTTCATTCTCCGGATATGGGTATGAACATTACAACTGCTTTTCTCTGGGAGGAAGTCTTGGGAAGAATGTATCTTCCTCCTTTGCCGTCGGGGCGGGAGCGAATGTATATAGCTTATACTATGCCGGCTGCGAAGGACGAAAAAACAATCTTGCCGTCCGTGTCGGCGCTTCGTTTCACCGGGAAGAGAAATTGCTTGTTTCATGCTGGATTGCCAATCCGGTTCAAACCGGATTTTACAATCGGTACGATGAAAAAGAGAAGCTGCCTGTGCAAATTTCCGGCGGTTTTCGTCTGTCGCTGACGGAAGAGACGCAATGGAGCGCCGAGGTTGAGAACGATGATTTGTCTTATTGGAGAGTTAAAACCGGATTTGAGTACCGGACAAAATCGTTTGCCATCCGGTGCGGTGCATTTGGGAAACCGGTTATCCCGACTTTCGGCATCGGATTTTTCTTTTCCGATTTCTCATTTGATTTGTCGGGACAATACCACAATTTACTTGGAATTTCGGTTAGTTGTGGGCTGAAATGGAAATTTGTGAAGGGTAAACCACAAACCGGCACACAGTGAAAAGTCCCTATTTATTTGTGAAATGTTAAAAATACGTCTTTACATAAAAATAATTGCCAAAAAATTTGATAAGCAAAAGATTATCCATACTTTTACAATAGTTATTAACATGAATGAACAAAAAAGAATTGAAGAGCTTGATGAACTGATAAGATTAATCAAGTTAGACCTGAAAAATCTGGAAACCATCAAAAAGAAAATCGGCTGGAACAGTCACTTGCAAGAAGTTCAAAATCTTTATTTAGACCAACTTTCTGATTTTCTTAAAGAAAGGGATGAATTAAAAAAGAAAACAAATGACAAATCTTTTGCCTCTCGAAAGGGGGCGGATTAAAAACAATGAGTTATGGAACATTTAAAAAAGGAGTTTGACAATCTTCTGATTAGCGGAAGAAATTTGTCGGAAAAAGAATTTGAACAAAAAGTAGATGCTTTTTTAAGCCAAAAAACAGAGCAGGAAAAGGATTTTTTGCGAAACTATATCGTAGAAAAAACACGCGATATGGTAACAGAAATCAAGCAAGCAGTGGAAGAAATATCCATGTTGCAACAACTTGACGGACTTGAAAAGTACATCAACCTGTCAAGTTTATCGAAAAAATATTTTGGCAAAACGAAAGGGTGGCTGTATCAGAGATTGCACGGTTATCAGGTACACGGAAAGCGGGCAACCTTCAATGAAAAAGAGAAAGCAACATTTTCCAACGCACTTATGGCATTAAGTAACGATTTAAGGGAAGTTGCACTTAAAATTGCATAGGCAAGCGGCGGACAGCGCAACGGGACAATACCACAATCTGCTTGGAGTTTGGGTTATTTGCGGATTAGTATGGAAGTTGGGGAAATTTAGGAAATTTGGTAGCGGGAACGAGAATTGAACTCGTGACCTCCGGGTTATGAATCCGACGCTCTAACCAACTGAGCTATCCCGCCATCATTCCTGAAATTGCGGTGCAAAAATAGATTTTTTTTTCAAATAAACCAATAATGAACTAAATTATTTACTTTTAAATGAACTGGAAGATTTTTTTCTTTTTCTCGAAAGGAGAAAAAAACGGTATTCTTGTCTTGGTTTGCCTTATTGTGGTGGTACTTTTCATAAACAGGTTAATGCCTTACTATTTTAGGGAAGAAGCCACAGATATATCAGTTTATCATTCTGAAATAAAAGAGTTTAAAGAATCTTTAGAACAGAGAGACAGGCAACCGAAGTATTCTTTGGCTGAAAGGCAAGGCGAGTTATTCCGGTTTGACCCCAATAAATTGGATTCGATCGGATTCATCCGGTTAGGGATACCCTCATATCTTGTTACCAATATCCTGAAATATCGTTCAAAGGGAGGCGTTTTCCGGAAACCGGAAGATTTCTGCAAGATATATGGAATGAAAGAGGCGTTATACTCAGAATTGACGCCATATATTTTCATTGAAAGGGAGTTGAAAACCAACGGCTTGTTTTCGGAAGATAGAAAATCAATCCATGCCGTTACGGAGAAAAAAGAGAAATATTCCGCTTCGGAGGTTGAGGTAATAGAGTTGAACGGTGCAGATACAACGCAGTTGAAAAAGTTAAAAGGCATTGGCAGCGTTTATGCAGACCGTATTATGAAATACCGCAATTATTTAGGAGGTTTTTATCAAGCGGAACAATTGAAGGAGGTTTATGGCATTTCGGAAGAATTATTTCTGTCGCTGGAGCCTCAGTTGGCGGTAGATGTTTCCCGAATAAAAAAGATAAGGTTGAATCACGGGGATTTGAATTCCCGACTACGGCATCCTTATCTAAAGAAAGAGCAACTTTCGGCGCTCATTTTATTCCGGCAGAAAAAGCGAACGATTGACTCTTTTGAGGCATTAAAAGAATTGCCTGAGTTTTCGGATGAAGATTGGGAACGGCTGATTCCTTATCTTAGCTTAGAGTAGGATGAGGTAAGAATTTCGGATTGGGGGCATTTGTTTTTTGCCTTTTTAGCGTTCAAATCTGAAAACTTCTGAAAAGTAACAAGGACAATACATTAAAAAAACCTTATTTTTACCTTATTTTTTTAACAAGACAACCTCAGTAGCAGTTAGTTATAATGAACCCCAACCTTATTACCTCATTATGAACGCAGGTTGAGAAAAATGAGGTAATAAGGTTGAGAGGTCGCGTATAACATTTCTACTGAGGTTGTCTTGTTAAAAAAATAAGGTAAAAATAAGGTTTTTTTAATGCGTTGTCCCTTGAAAAGTAGCAAGGAAATTTTAAGAAAGATATATTTTTACTATCTTTGCGAATATTTTTTTAAAAATCCAATAAAAATGGGGAAGATTATACAGATGAAAAGAGTAGCATTTATTTTTTTAACAATCGCCTTTGTGAGTATGTGTGCAGTGAATACTGTAAAAGCTCAAAACGCAGCAACGGCAACAACCTGTGAAGTTAGTTCCGTAAGCCAACAAGTCGATAGCGACACTCCAACAATCGAAAAGGCAACGGGTGCGGGCGGTTATAAAACCGGACTTACATCTATTACACCGGGGCAAATCATCATGATATTGATTGCTTTGTTCTTTTTCTATCTGTCTATCAATAAGCGATTTGAACCTTTACTCCTTTTGCCGTTGGCTTTTGGTATATTGATAGCCAATATACCGGGTGCCAATTTGTCGGCTTACGATTTCTTTGTGTCGTCCGATCCGACATCAATGGAGTCTCTGAAGCGACCGGGGCTGTTAAACTTTTTATACAGTGGTATATTGTACGTTATTTATCCGCCGATGATCTTCCTTTGTATTGGCTCTATGACCGATTTCGGTCCGCTAATTGCTAATCCGAGAACCGCACTTATCGGACTTGGAGGTCAGCTCGGAATTTTTGTAGCATTCGGAGGAGCGTTTTTCTTATTAGGAACTGCTGATGCCGAAGGAACTCTGCCGTGGTTGACTTCCGTTGTTCATGCATTTGATCCGAGCTTTGTCGGATTTAATCTTGGTGAAGCAGCTTCCATTGGTATTATTGGAAGTTCTGACGGACCAACTTCAATTTTTGCGGCAAGTATGATGGCTCCTCAAATATTATCTACCGTAGCAATCGCAGCATTCTCGTATATGGCGCTGGTTCCTTTTATCCAACCTCCGATCATGAGGATGCTTACTACCTCAAAAGAGCGAGTGGTGACTATGCCGGAACCGAGCAAAGTAACAAAGATGCAAAAGATATTTTTCCCTATTATTTTGACAATTATCGTTTTGTTGTTAGTTCCGGCTGCGGGTACATTGGTGGGTATGTTCATGCTGGGCAACCTGATCAGAGAAAGCGGTGTAACCGGACGTTATCTGGAAACCCTTCAAAATGCATTTCTAAATATCTTAACATTATTGGTAGCCGTTTGTATCGGATCGTCAGCCAGAGCGGATTATTTCTTGACCACGACCACTTTGATTGTTATTTTCCTTGGGTTGATAGCGTTTGCTTTCGGAACGGTTGGAGGTGTTTTGATTGCCAAATTGCTCTATTACACTACCGGTGGAAAAGTTAACCCGCTAATCGGAAATTCAGGCGTATCGGCAATGCCAATGGCTGCCCGTATTTCTCAAAAACTCGGACAGCATTACAATCCGCAAAATCACTTATTGATGCACGCAATGGGACCAATTGTTTCCAGTACAATCGCTTCTGCCATTGTAGCGGGAATTTTCATCGCCCTTGCAGCAGGATAAGGACTATATCTTCATATCCGCTATCCGCGTCCCCGCCATCATCACTTTGGATTGATTGGCGAAAGAGCTTAGCCGTACAAAGCCTTTACCGCCGGCTCCGAAACGTTCGCCCGGAGAAGATAATATATGACACTTTTCGAGTAATTTATCGAAAAGTTTCCACGAGGAACCATAAGGAGATTCGACCCAGATGTAAGGCGAATTTACTCCACCCCAGAATTTCAGACCCGCATCCGTCAATGACCGCCGCAGTATTTCGGCATTCGACATATAGTAGTTGACGTTTTCCCTGACCCATTTAAGCCCTTCGTCGCTGAAAAGCGCCTCAGCTCCCTTTTGAATAATGTACGAAGGCGTATAATTCTTTATTGTCTGCCGTTTTTTCCACAATGTGTTCAGATTGGCGCTTTTGCCGGCGGTGAATGAGTAGCCTGTTATCTCTTTCGGTATGATAGTATATCCGCAATGTAAGCCCGTAAATCCTGCATTTTTCGAAAAGCTGCGGAATTCGATAGCCACTTTTTTTGCTCCTTTTATCTCATAAATTGTCTGAGGTATGGCGGGGTCGGTGATAAATGATTTGTAAGTGGCGTCGAACAGAATCAGGACGCCATTCTCTATAGCGTATTTTACCCATTTCTCGAGTACCTCGCGGGTCATCACACATCCCGTCGGATTGTTTGGATAACTCAGATAGATAACGTCAGGACGTATCTTCGGGAATTCCGGCATAAAATCCTTTTCCTTTTTACATTCGAGATAGATGATGTGGCTCCACTGGAGGTTATCATTCAACTCTCCGGCGCGGTTTCCAACTACATTCGACTCAATATATTCCTGAGAAACGGGGTCGATAACTGCAATGCGATTATCACGGCATAGAATATCTCCGATTCCGGCGACATCCTCTTTTGTTCCGTGATTGATAAAAACCTCGTCGCTGTTGATTTTAACCTTGTAGTTTTTGAAATTATATTTCACAATCGCCTCGATGAGAAAAGGATAACCCTCCATTGGACCGCGACCTTTGAATGTGATCTCGTCGCCCATTTCGGCAAGTGCTTTGGTCATCGCCTTCATTACACAGGGAGCAAGCGGACGGATTACATCGCCACTGTCGAGCTTAATCAACTTCACGTTGCGGTTGATTGTCTGAAACAGGTTGATTTTTTTGTCTATTTTACTCTGAATTTCGTCGTTGACAACCTTCAGAAATTGAGAGTTAATGAGTACCATTATCTTCTTATTTTTAAGTTACTCTCCAAACACCGGCGCTTTTTCACGCTTGTGAATACTCCTTGAATGGTAACGGTCAATGATTTGCCGTTCATGTTCTTCGACCTCTAACCCCATCAGATGCTTGTCTATGCTTTCGTAAGATATGCCCATTTCGCTTTCGTCGGTCTGACCGTCGAAAAGTCCGCCAGAGGGAGCTTTTTCGATAATCGATTTTGGGACATTGAGAAAACGCAAAAATTCATATATCTCGGTTACAGTCAGGTCGGCTATCGGGTTGAAGTCGTAAGCGCCGTCGCCCCACTTGGTGAAGTAGCCCATATACACTTCGCTACGGTTGCCTGTCCCGGCAACAATACGGTTTTCGCTTGCGGCAATGGCATAGAGTGTGGTCATCCTTAGTCGAGGTGCAATATTTGTCAATGCCGGCAGCGTTGTCTGTGTTGTGAGTTCAAGGGCATCGACAAGCGCCTTTTTCGCTTGCGTCAGCTCTACAACCCTTGTTTCTATATTAAACTGCCGGGCTAAAGCTTCTGCATCTTCTTTATCCTGATTGTAATTTCTTTTCGAATCGCACGGCATAATTACACCAAGTGTATTTTCACACGCCATTTTACAAAGAATGCCTACCAGCGCGCAATCCTTGCCGCCGCTATTGCCAAAAACGATTCCTTGGGCTTTTGCTTTCGATAATATCCTGCGGATAAACTCTACCCGTTGTGATATCTCCTGTTGAATCTCTCTTTTAACCATACTATAAATAGTTTTGGCAAATATACGGAAACTTTTTTATTCACCTCTTTGACACAGCCTCTTTTAGCAAAGCGGCGAAAAGCGGGTGAGGCTTATCCGGACGGCTTTTAAATTCGGGGTGGAACTGTGCTGCGACAAAAAAGCTGTTTTGAGGCAGCTCGACAGCCTCAACTAATTTGCCGTCGGGCGATGTGCCGCTTATTACAAGCCCGTGCCGGGCGAGCATGACGTCATAAGCGTTGTTAAACTCGTATCTGTGGCGGTGGCGTTCCGAAATTTCCGCCGTTCCGTAAATTTTCTCCAGCAGTGTGCCGCTCTTAATATGGCAGGGATAGGCTCCGAGCCGCATGGTACCGCCCTTCTCGACAATTTCGCGCTGCTCGTCCATAAGGTCTATCACACGGTGCGGCGAATCTTCGTCAAATTCCGATGAGTTTGCGCCATCCAGACCGCAGACGTTACGTGCAAATTCTATCACTGCTATTTGCATACCGAGGCATATCCCGAGAAAAGGAATATTGTTTTCGCGAACATACTGGCAAGCTGTGATTTTACCCTCAATGCCACGATTGCCGAATCCTCCAGGAATAATTACTCCGTCGACTCCTGCAAACAGCGATGCAACATTCTCTGAGGTGATATCCTCGCTGTCTATCCAGCGAATATCAATCTTTGTGTGGTGTTCAAATCCGGCGTGATTGAGGCTCTCGATAATTGAGAGATAGGCGTCGTGCAACTTGACATATTTTCCAACAATGGCGATAGTCGTTCGGTCATCTCTTTCGCCGATGCGTTCGACCATGGATTTCCATGCTGCCATATCAGGTTCGGGAAGGTTCAGCGACAACTCGCGGCATACTACCCTGTCGAGCCCGTTATCATGCAGCATAAGCGGAACTTCGTAGAGTGAGGAAAGCGTCAGATTTTCGATAACACAATCAGGCTTAACGTTGCAAAAGAGCGATATTTTATCCTTTACACTCTGCTCAATTGGCTCGTCGGAGCGCGTAATGATAATATCGGGCGATATGCCGAGCATGCGAAGTTCCTTCACGGAGTGTTGCGCCGGTTTCGACTTGTGCTCGCCCGAAGCCTTGAGATATGGTATCAGAACAACGTGTATGAAGAGGCAATTTTCGCCTCCGACCTCGTGGGCTATTTGCCGGATAGCCTCCAAAAAAGACTGGCTTTCAATATCACCGGTTGTTCCTCCGATTTCGGTAATCATGACGTCTGCTTGCGTCTGCTCTGCTCCGGCATAGATAAACTCCTTAATATAACCGGTGATATGGGGGATAACCTGTACCGTCTGCCCAAGATATCCGCCCGAACGCTCGCGGTTCAGGACAGCGTAATGTACCTTTCCCGAAGTAAGGTTCGAGAATTTTGTCAGATTTTCGTCGATAAAACGCTCGTAGTGACCTAAATCAAGGTCGGTTTCGGCTCCGTCGTCGGTAACGAATACTTCGCCGTGCTGATAGGGGCTCAGCGTACCCGGGTCAACGTTCATATACGGGTCTAACTTCTGCGCTGCGACTTTCATGCCCCGCTGCTTGAGCAGACGTCCGAGACTTGCGGCGGTAATTCCCTTACCAAGTCCCGAAACGACTCCGCCTGTTACGAATATGTATTTACTTTTTTTCATCTTTTTATTCCCATTCAACTGTTGCAGGCGGTTTACCTGTTATATCGTAAACTACTCTGCTTACTTGTTTTATCTCTCCGGTAATTCGCGATGATATTCGGCTGAGGATTTTGTGCGGTAACGGAGTATATTCGCAAGTCATAAAGTCGCTTGTCTCGACTGAGCGCACCGCAACAACATAATCGTAAGTACGGTGGTCGCCCTTGACGCCAACCGAGCGAACATCCGTCAGAACGGCAAAATATTGCTGAGGTTTTTTGCGCAGCCTCTCTATTTCCTGGCATACAATATGGTCGGCTTTGCGGAGCAGGTTGAGTTTTTTTTGCGTTACCTCACCCGTAATTCTGATTGCCAGTCCGGGTCCCGGAAAAGGCTGGCGGTTAACAAGCCCGTCGGGCAACCCGAGCATGCGCCCTATAATACGCACCTCGTCTTTGAACAGTCCAGAAAGAGGCTCTACAATCCCCTCGAAAGCAAAATTATCGGGAAGCCCTCCAACATTGTGATGACTTTTAATCGTATCGCCGAACTCGCCGCCCGACTCTATGATATCGGGATATATCGTGCCTTGGGCAAGAAACTCAATGCCGCTGAGTTTATGCGATTCCTCTTCAAATACACGTACAAATTCCTCGCCGATGATTTTGCGCTTTTGCTCCGGTTTTTTTACGCCTTTTAATTTTTGCAGAAAACGCCCGGCTGCATTTACCCTTATAAAATTAAGTTTCTTTTTCGAGAAGATATTTTCAATATTATCCCCTTCGTTGAGCCGCATAAATCCGTGGTCAACAAATATACAGGTCAGTTGCTCGCCGACAGCCTTCGAGAGAAGCGCCGCACATACCGAGGAGTCAACGCCGCCCGACAGCGCAAGCAGCACGCGTTTATCACCTACTGTTTCGCGAATTGCCTTGATGCGTTTTTCGATATAATCGTCGAGATGATAACTGCCCGAAGCACCGCAGATGCTGAATAGAAAATTACGCATGATTTCCCGTCCGCAATCACTGTGTTCGACTTCGGGGTGAAACTGCACACCATAGAGGTTACAGCTACTCTCTTCGCAAGCGGCATTGAGGCAGTTGGTGGTAGAGGCTGTGCGCTTAAACCCTTGCGGCAGTTCGCATACCTGGTCTGTATGGCTCATAAGAACCTTCGAATTGGTGGACTTTATGCCGCGCATAAGGAGCGAATCGCCGACGATGGTGGTTTCTATTCGTCCATATTCACTTACACTGCACGCCTCAACACGTCCACCGAGTATATGACACATCATCTGCATGCCGTAGCAGATACCCAAAACCGGTATTCCAAGTTCGAAAATCGCAGGGTCGCATTTGGGAGCGCCTTGCGCATAAACGCTGTTGGGACCTCCCGTCAGGATTATCCCTGCCGGAGCAAGTTTTTTGACCTCATGCGCCGATATCTTCCCCGGTTTTATCTCCGAATAAACATGGAGGCTACGCGTCATACGTGATATCAATTCTTTGTATTGCCCTCCGAAATCCAAAATCAGAATAAGTTCATTCATCGTTATTTCTTGTATATTTCTTTCTTATTTTTTTAAAGAGCGAAAGTACTTACAAGTTTGGACATGTAGAGAAATATTATTTATTAAAATTGTTCCTTATTTTATGCGAATTGATATTTTTGAAAAAATATGGATGAATTTATGGTAAATTATTACAAATAATGTCTTTTGGATTGGAAATTCATATTATGGGAGCCAATAACGGTAGTATGTAAGAAACATAGGAACAATGTAAAAAAGAACGAACATTTTTTATTTAAGCCGAATCGTTTTCCCTTTTTTAGCGCTTTTCTTGGCGGCATCTAAAATATCGACTACAATCAAGTTATTTTCTAATGAAGATAAATCAGTCGAATTGACTTTCTGTTTACCGGAAATTACGTTGGCAAAATAGCTAAACGGATCTTGGGTATTGATTGGAAATTCGGTTATTTTTTCGTTTTTTGCCGGAAATCTTTCATCCAAACGATATTCCAAATCATTTCCGTTGAATACTTTAATATATCCGTTTTTGCCGTAAATATCCATATCTTTTCGTCCTATGGGCCAATTCCATGATGCCTGAATAATGGCTTGAGCGTGCGGATAAGCCACCAGAATGGTTGCTTGATCGTCTACTTTGGGATACACTTCCGGTTTAATTCGTTGTAAAACAGCATTGACAGAAAGCGGTTTTTCATTTTTCATCAACCAAGTCATCAGATTTGCGCCATAGCAACCAAAATCAATAACAGCGCCGCCGCCGTTCAATATCGGGTCTGTCAACCATGCAAGAAATTCTTCACTGCAACCGATTTCCTTCGGACCTTTGTGACCGTCACGGATAACCACTTTATTGATCGCTCCGATTTCCGATTGAGATACTGCCATTTCGTATGCTTTATAATGCGTAGGATACCAAGTGGTTTCATAATTTGTCAGAAGTTGAATGCGATGGGTTTCAGCCAATCGCGCCATTTTTCGGGCGTGTTTGGAATTAACCGCCAACGGTTTTTCTACCATTACATGCACTCCTTTCGGCGCACAAACTTCTACCGTATGCAAATGTTCATAAATGGAATTAAAGGCAACTACCCCTTGCGGATGAGTTTCATTAATCATTGTTGCCAAATCATCGTAAACAATGCTAATGTCAAAACCGTAGCGATCGGCTAAACGCCGCACCAATTCTTTGTTTTTTTCGACAATACCGACAATTCGAATATCGGTTCGATTCTTGAAATCATTCAATAACATTCCAACATGGTCGTGAGTAAGTCCGTCGATTCCGATACGAACCGGCTCAGATGATTGAGCAATTGCCGATAGACCAACGAAAAGGCAAAGGATGTTAAGCAATAGTGTTTTCATGTAATGATGAATTAATTTTTACTGACAAAATTAAGGAAAAGAATGGGAATATGCAATCTTCTTGGGTGAGGGGCAATGCCCTACGGTTAAATTTGACGTAGACGCAGTGTGTCTGTTGCACAACTCATATTTTTCTAAGAATATCCCAACAGAATAAATTTATCCTCATCTATCCATCTTTTTTGGAGTCTATTGATAAAATAGAGTAAAAAACAGCAGTTTAGCCAATT